>Ga0307515_10009693_pt1 | contig 18576 bp, 12 predicted proteins | sample 17_EM_MG_FD_194513 | JGI IMG/M metagenome (GOLD analysis project Ga0307515, IMG submission 194513) | Populus trichocarpa ectomycorrhiza microbial communities from riparian zone in the Pacific Northwest, United States - 17_EM | ecosystem: Host-associated > Plants > Roots > Unclassified | place...
AATGTAAAAGGCTAATACAGAAGAAAATAACAGAACAACAAGTCAAGAACTCCAAGAATTAAGAGTAGGCAGCAGCATCATGCTGTTATCATAAAGGAAAGAGCAAAGAAAAGGAAAGATACAGGCTCTGTGTGTGTGTCATTCTGAAATGTTTCCAAGTGTTATTTGGTTTACATGTTACAAGGGGAGCACAATGCATGAAACTCAATAGAGAAAAGGAAGACTACTGCAGGAGTTGCTGATAGCCTGAGATATTCACTGTATAGATTGATTCAGAATGAGGCAAAGAGTTGTTTGGTGAGACTTGTTTGGGGAGACTCTGAGATATGAACATACTCTCAAAATTTATACAAACTCACACTTATGTGTTGTGCTATTAATTAACTTGTAATAGTTTAGATGTTAAGGTTACGATTCCATATCAAATAATCATTTTAATTTAAAATTTAAAATTATTAAGTAAAACTCTAACGATGAGCATTTTTAAAGTATCGTCCAAGAAAGGCATCATTAAAGAATGTTGCCGGTTAGTAAACTATTTGAGTATGGAAATAACTAAAGAGTTGACTTAGAGACATGGAAACATTGTCTTTTAAGGTATTTATTTATCCCACAAAGAGAAATGATATTTTTAAGATACAACTAAACCTTTTAAACCTCTGAAAAATTAAAAAAAAAAAAGACAGACAGAAAAGAATGTTTTTGTGTATATTTTTTCTTTATGTAATAACATGTTTATATAAACTTTAAAACATTATAATGAAACTATATGATTGTTACTAAAATTAAATAACTGTTATATTTTGAATTAAACTGAACATCTGCTATTTAGTTTTATCCCAACAATCAAGGTTAATGAAGACTTTGATAAATATAAAATTGATAAAAACATGTTTGGTTAATGGAATGAAAATAGATACATTAAATAAATTAGTTTTTAAATAATTTTAGAGTAATTTTTTATACTTTCAAATTAGAAGATACAAGGAACCATGTCTTTCCTGACTCCAGTGTCTATATTTTTTTTATTCAAGACAATAATCAAGCGTTAATTGTCTCCTATTACTATAACAACACACAAGCCTAAGTGAATGGCCTAAATATTATTGTCAATAATGTTGTCCAAATTGTCATAAGAAACTACATATGTGAGCATATAATGTTTATTTTATAATCATGCAAGATTATCAATTCATTGTAAATCTGCAATCATAACATAAAACTAATATATATATAAAACAAATATTAAATCATATATAAGAGATTGAAACTAATCCAATACTAAAACATAATTTTAAATAATACTTAGAGTAAAAGTATATAAAGCACTTACTTGTTAAAACTCTTACAATTTGATCAAACTGAAATTTTTGTTATTGTTAATAATTAATCTTTTATCATTAAAGTTCTATTACTTTGTGCAAAAGAATTTTCTTTAATAAGCCTCGTAGTACTCTAATAACATTGTTTTGCTTAAGTGCATTTTTAAACCAGGTTTAGCAAACTCAAATAAATTATATTCAATATCTCATTACAAAGATTAAACATACACCCTAAGCATACACCCTAGGAATAAAGAAAATAGTAGAATAACAAGTATAAAAAAAAAACAACAACAAATGAAGGAAAAAACTCAATAAATTTTATATGACTTTTTACCATCCAAGACATATATTTATAGTACTTGGAAACCAAAACATTAATTTCTCATAACCCATAAATGATTATTAATTATGATGAATATTCATATTCATAGTTCATGAATTATTCATAATAACTTTCATTCTCATTACATGATTAATGTATGAGTTTATGAACTAAAATATTTTAGAAACTAAAAAAAATTACGAATCAATAATAATAAATATTTTTATAAACCAAACCCAAGCTCAAACTCCAAGCTCAAATTTACTATGCAATTTACAAAGCTATTTTGAATTGAAACTTTTATTATCAAAAGGTTATCTAAGTATAATTTTCCATTCATTGTTAATATTTCATGTAAAAATAATCATATTGGATTATGAAATATAAGTAGACCTTACATATAATTTGACTTTAAAAGACCTATTATATATTTTATGATAATAACTATTTTTATCTTTAAGTTAACTCGGGTTGATCTCAAAATTGGGTTTTAAAATTATGATAGTAACCATTTTTATATTTAAGTTAACTCGGATCAATTATCAACCCGACCCGTGACTTGGGTCTGGTTCTGTGTTGACCCCCGAGTCGAGTTTTAAAACTATAATAATAATAATAATAATTTTTATCCTTATATTGATTCGGATCAATAGTCAACTCAACTCATGACCCGGACCTAGCCCCGATTCAATCTCAAGTCAATTTTCTTTCTTTTTTTTTGAAATCTTTGAATTTTTCTAAATTCTTTACTTGATTCTTTAACACAATTTCTTTCTTCCAAGAATCAAATGAGTTAAATAATGAATAACCACAAATTTTAAAAGTTAACCCCCCGGCCCCCACCCCCCAATGTCAATTTGCAAGTAAATTTATTTCTCATTTCATGTTATTATCTCGAATTCAATAATATCAAAATTTTGATAAAAAAAAATTACGAGTAACTAATTTAATTTGAATTAAATAATTACTATTTCATATTTTCCCCAAAGAAGCAAAAATCTTTCATTTTAACTCGAAATATAACAGGGATATTTTCGTAGTTTAGCTCAGACATGATAGTTGGAGACCTTCAACCTCTTGAATTTCGTCTGAGTTGGTTAGGTGGGGTCGGTTACAATTTTGGAAAACCACCTAGTTTAGCCCTTGTAATTGTGTCAATTCAGCAACAAAGCCACTTTAGAAACAACTTTTTCAAATTTACCCTTATTAGTCATATTTTGTCAATTCAGACTAATTTCACTAAATTTCAACCAAATTATGCCAAATATACCAAGATGATGAGTCGTTTTTTTATAAAAAAAAATCAAACTTTGGGTTTCCATGGCATCCTCTATCATGATATTTTATATGTTATTTTTAAAAATATATATAATTATTAAATTTGATTTGGTTAAGTGGGTTGATTAAAAAAACTTGTGACTTTGATCTGATTTTAATTTGAAAAAAATATATATTAATTTTGTCAAATCTAGTTGATTTGATAACTTGACTCGTGACATTGTTAATCTAGTCGAACTTGAAAATTTAATCAACACCAAAAATTAAAAAAAAAATGAATGAAATAACATTGTTTTGATTAAAAAAAGAGAAATTGAATCGAGTTGATTTAGTGACTTATAGGTTGACCCAGCAACCTAATTATGATCAAGGTAAAAATACTCGGATTTATGTGTTTTATTTGGTATTATTTATAAAAAAATTTAAAACATTTTGAAAATAGAAAAGAATCTAGTTTATTTTTTGTCAATGAAAAAATGCAATATCAATAATAAGTATTATAATTTTAAAAACCACTTTGAAATTTTTTATTTTATTTCCAATTTCTTTCACACAAAAAAATAAAAAACCAAGTTTATTTTTTTCTAAATTTATTAAAATGAAAAATAAAAATGTTCCTAGTTATACATCAAAATAAAAACATAAACGATACTAAATAAACCCTTAATTTATTCAATTTTTATTTTTATTTTTCTGCACACAGTTTGAAATTCAAGCATAATTCACTAACCCTAATTGGAAGTCAAAAGAATTTGAAACCTAAAATATGTTATTACCCTGTGATGAACATGACAATATCATGAACAAGGAAACAAAAAAAAAATTATCAAAAGAAAAAGGCTCGATTGACGAAATGTGACGAATATAGGGCAAACTTGATGATGAAGATTTTCTTTAGGTACTGTTTTGACAAATAGACAAAACTATGAGGGCTGCTTAATGGGATTTTACGTTTTCTTTACGTATGAAAAGAGGAAGCAATAACAGAAACTGAAACCAACCAAAGCAAACACAAAACGCTTTCTCTGTTTATCAGTAAGGAAAGTTTGAAAATCAAAACAAAGCTCTTTACTTTTTGATCAAACAGCCATCTTTCACATTTAATTGCTGCTAATATCTTTCCCTAATATTCTTCTCCCTTGTGTGAGATAGATGTACATTGAACACTAATAAAGAGCAATATCTGTTTGCGGTAGTGTTTGGAAAGAATTTATTAGTGTGCGATTTTACTGGTTTTGAGGGTTTTACTTGATGGGTTTTACTGATTTCTGGATTTTAAAAGTGGGTTTTTGATTTAAGTTCAAAAAAGTGAATTTTAAAAAAACAGTTTACAAAAATTTTTTCTTTTTTTTTTTGTGTGCGCGTTTTTGGTTAAGTTTTGAGGTTTTGATAACTGAAAAAAGTTAAGGTTAGTGTGCTAGAGTTGAGTTTTGGTTTTGGAGTTTGTGGTGTTGTGGTATTATGGGAGAGGGTGAGATTGAAGAGGGAGAGGCATGTGATTACACGAACAATGATGATCGGAACATTGATATTGATGTGGCTCTCTCCTACATTGTAAGGGTTTTGGCAATATTTTGAAAAAAAAAATATTGATTTTTTTTTTGTTTTTGTAATGCAAGTGATTTTGCTAAAATTTTGATCGCAGTTTTGAGAGGTTTTTTTTTTTTTTTGCTTTAACTATTGATTTTACAGTAAATGGCTAATTGGTGTTTTATGAATAGTTTTTTGCTCTGTTAACTTTCTGAGAAAATTTAGGAGTAAAGGAAAAAACAAAAACTTGGAATTTTAATTTTGTTGTCTTTGGTCATAGAATTCTCAGTGTGAACGTTGGTGTTTTGTTTTCTTGTTTGTCTCATGCAATTTGTCTGGGACCTCGTGAAACACTCGTACAAACAAGTACTGTGAAAGAGAAGAACAATAAGGGGCTCTGTGATTTAGCTTTTACTTTTAACAATGTAGGTTTAGAACGTCTCTGTCAAGTGCTATGAAATTGAGTAGCTTCGTGATCAATGTTGATTGTTGAACTGATTTTGCTGGACCTGGATTTTACTGTTTGATAATGTAAAAGTTCTAGTATCTTAGATGTTGTTCCTGTCTCCGCTGCAAATGAGGTTCTCACCACTGACAAGTTGATTAGTGTCTTAACTCTTAAGCTAACTTGATGAAACTAGTGAACCTTTGTTGAATGTAATAAACCTTTTGTATAATCAACATGGCAATTTGATATGCCTTAGTAAATGTTGTGTATATAAAAACTTCTGGAACTGTAGATTAGGAAATTTTCTCTACTGACAATGGGCATGAGAAGGAAACAATATCTCTTTTATATGAATGATTAACATTTTGAAACCTTTGTGACCAGAGCACGTTGTGCCAATTTATTGATGTCATGTTTGTGATAGCCTTTGTGCTGTTTTTCACTTTCTTTTTATTTTGTACTTGTGATTGCTGGCTTTCTTGATTGCATGTAGTCATTGCTTTATATTTCGAGTTACATTAAGCAGTTGGTTCTTTTACAGGATGATAGGATTCAGGACATCTTGGGGCAGTACCAAAAAGATTTTGAAGGTGGAGTTTCTGCTGATACTTTGGGTAAGTGATGCATTAGAGAACTATTAGAAAATGTGTGAAATTCTTTGGTAACATGTTGGAATTCTTTAAGTAATGTTCGGCACTAACGCATGTTGACAGGGGCAAGATTTGGTGGTTATGGTACATTTTTACCTACTTATCAGCGCTCTCCTTCTATATGGTCAAATCCAGTAGCCCAGCAGAAAGTACAAAGTCAAGGCATTCAAGCATCTTCTCATGATGATCAGCTGGCGGAGGTAGATTCTAATAATTTTAGAGATCAGAAACAATAGTTAGTTTCTTGTATCTTCTTGCTACCTGAATATTTTGGTTCATGTCATTTCACAGGGTGCCATGCAGAACTCCACGGTTTCAATACGTGAGACCGTTTCTGCAAGACCTGAAGCTGCTTCGAGAAGTGCCTTTCCACTGCGTGTGGCAAAACCTTTGCCTGAGGATAGGTTGGTTAAACCTCAAAGGTCAAGAGAGTTCATTTCTGATTTTGAACCACTTAAAGGGCCAGGTAACCCATCGAACCAGAAAGTGCTGAAGGTACGAATCAAAGTGGGGTCAGATAATTGTTTGCCGGAGCTGAAAACTTCAGCAATTTACAGTAATCTTGGCCTAGACATGTCTCCATCTTCATCATCAGAGGACACTGACAGCCCCTCTGAATGTGAAAGGGATTTTCCAGATTCTCTAGAGGAACACATTTATTCTCCATCCTGCATTGTCAGGGTGAGCTGTCTTCCACTGTTCTATTATTACAAGCATTATTCTCTATGGATTGTTTCTCATTTGGTTGTTTTTGTTTGCCATTTTTATTGTGATGGAACGAACAGATCATGACCTCTTCTCCCATACCCAGTGGTGCAATGTTGTCACCTCTTCGTGATTATTTTCTTAATTTATCAGAACAGGGATTTTTGGACCACAAAAGAACCGTACCTGTGCAAGAGTGCTCTGCCATGCAGGCTGGTGAGAAAGTTCTTGTTGACAAACAAAAGAAGCCAGGTGATAGAAGTGATAGGTTGGAGTTGAAAAATGAACACTGTAATGATCCAACCAATTCGTTCAGTGCCTGTTCAAAGAATGAATCAAGGATGGAGACCTCAAAGGGCAACCATATGTTATCTGATGCTGGGAATCACCCACCTGAATCTAAAACAACTAAAGTGGGCAAAGTAGCTGTTCGAACAGGTATAATATTCAGAGCCAATTTGAGTGGGGCAAAGAAGGAATTATTTAGCCAAAAAGCTTGCAAGATTCATGAAGTGAGTGCAAAAGCTACTTTGACTGGAAAAGTTCAGAAAGATAAAAAATTAGGCTGTGAACCAAGAGACAATGGGAGCAAAGGTGATAAAAGTCTTGCTTTGTTTAAAGACAATTATATGCCTGAGGAGATGAGAAAATGTGGAGATAGAACATTGGATCTTACAAAACAGGAGTTTGAAAAGAAAAAAGCAACCCACTTACAGGTTGATATGAAGGTATCTCATGGGGGAAAACAACTATCTACTGGCAAAAAGAAATCAAAGGAAAGCAAAAATGATTATAGCTCAACTGCTGGGACATCAAAAAATAGTATGAGGATCCGTTTGTCTGCTGCACCAAAAGAAAAGATCTTTCAGAAAAGCTGTAAAGGGGACAATGCATTGCTTGAAGATTTGAGAAAGGTAAAAGTTAAACATACTGTATCAGTCAGTGACAGAAAAGCCAGGGGAAATGATTCTAGAAGCTGTTTGCTGGGAACTTCTGTTGAAGATGAGACGAAGGACAATACGCTTGAGGTGCCTGAGAAAGAACCCCTTGCTTTCAGAAATAAATCAAAAGTGAGTTCAGGTGATAAAAAATCCAGTTTCGTTTCAACTTCTAAAGAAAGTTTGAGAGGAGACATCAATGATGTTGCACCATTAGCTGGCCCACTTCCTACAGAGGTGCCAACATTTCTTATAGAGGAAGATTGGGTGTGTTGTGACAAGTGTCACAAGTGGCGGCTTCTACCATATGGTACAAATCCTAACCAACTTCCACAGAAATGGCTGTGCAGCATGCTTGACTGGCTGTAAGTGCTTTTGCTGGATATATGAACTTTTATGGTTGTGTCAGTAATGGTTAGAGATTAATTGGCATAAATTTAGTTGATACTTATTGATTGGCTTCAAATTTGAACAAATATAAAACCAAGTGGAACTTTATACTATGTGATTGGTGTCTACCTAGCAAGAATATCAAATACTGTACCTTGCTGTCATTTGAAAATTTAGGAAGAGTAGGTCATGGAAGTTATTTTTTCAATGGCAGATGATATTGTCAATAAAATAACTGATTAATGTGAAGGGTACTTCAGAAATCAGATGTTCACTATTAACCTCAACGTGATTATATTCTCCAAGCTAAATAATAAACTATCCTTCTGGATAAATTCAAGTTTTTCCCTGTTGAAGAAAATGGCTTTTGTTGTGCTCACTCTCATCTCTAATTTTTTCTCTGGTGGAAACTGTATTCAGGCCTGGAATGAACCACTGCACTTTTAGTGAGGAGGAAACAACAGATGCTCTGCATGCACTTTATCGATTACCTGTTGCAGGGAATCATGGTGACCAGCTAAGCCATTCTGTCAGCGCTGAATCTTCGATTACCTTGGTTAATACCTTGCATGATCTTGATCAAAATCCACAAGATCCTAGTTTTAGTGGTGGAAAGAAGAAACTTGAAATGAAAGAAGTGTCTCATACAGCTCAATATAGTGTTAACAAGAAGCGGCTGAACTCTACAATGAAGAATGAACAGGTCTTTATTGAAAGAAGAAGTTTACATAACAGGAGCTTGTCTTCTTTGGAGACCAAGTTGGAGAAAAGATTGGGTATTCCTCATTTAAACTAGATTACTTGTCTTGGCAAAGTCTATAAATTAAAGAATTGTTAAGTTTGTGCACTCAGATGACCTTTCTTCAGCTATTGAAGTCCTTGTGTTTACATAATATGTTCTTTGCAGGTGATGTCCAGCCACAGAAATTCAAGAGCATGAGGGAAGCTGATCAAGAAGATTTCAAGCTTTCCAAAAAAGCAAGGATGGAGGGTATGCAATATGCGGTGGAAGATCATAATACTGGTGGAATCTCAAAGAAAGAAATGGGAAGTAATAATAAAAAATATTCATCATACAGAGATGTGAGGTATCTCTCAAAGGATTCCACGATTCTTAATGTTGAAAAACATCAGTTTCAGAAGACAATGGTTACAGAGGATCTAGATCCAATGGGTATTGAGGGGAAGAAAAGAAAGTCAAAAGACTGGATGAACAGTCAGATTTATCCTGGTAACCATTCTGGTAATGGGCAAGATAACAGTATTTCCGTGGAGGAGACAGGTTGGAGTGAATGCAGGAAAGAAAGGCACTCAAGAAAATGTAAATATGAGGGAAAGGTCTCTAGCGCAAGCAAGGGTGTTTGCAAACTGTTTGGAAAAGAGAAGATTAATTATTTATCCCAGTCAACTGTTGATGCTAAGAATTCAGAGATAAGGGATTTGAGAGATGGACTGCAATGCACAGAAGCTACCTCAAGCTCATCCTTGATATCAAGCACATGCAAAGTTAAAATCAACTTCCCGGATGTTAAGGGCTCACCTGTGGAGTCAGTCTGTTCTTCACCTTTGAAGATTTCTAACCGAGTCAGTCCTAGGAGTTTTTCAGGCAATCATGGTTGCACAGATGTTGGTTTTTGTCACTTCAGTGGCCAAACAAAATGCTTAGAAGGTGAATCTGTTGGTGTGAGCAACTGGTCTGAGACCTTAAGGAAGGAAAATGCCCCTGTTGTTGCACCTATCAAGGAAAAATCAAGGGATATCTATAGACATAATGATGATAAAGTTGAGAAAAAATTTACTGGTCAGAAGGTTTCTTCCATCAAAAGTCTAAATAATAGTACTAGAGAGGATGACCAATTTGGACGTGAAGGATATGAGGCCACGTTTAGGAAAATGGATGGTGCTTTTCAGAAGGATTGCAAATCAGGTGCGCAGAACCACAGCAACAGTGAATTTTTGGACTTGCTTCCATCAGACACAATTAATCAATTGGAAAAATCTGCAGGGAGACATAAGTCATTGGATTTCTTATTTTTTGGCAATAAAAAGGAAAATCAGTGTTGGAAAAGTAGAGAATCTGATGCATTGGAAGTTGATGGTTCTAGTTGTGATGGCTTGGGAAGGGCTCCAAGACAACTTGGAAAGGATGATGGTCAGAATGGCATTGATGATGTTATGCGAAGGCATCCTTTGCTTGCTGCCAGCAACATTCTTGCATCGAATCATCTCAGAAATGATTTCTTTAGTCAGGTAGCAAATGATGCTTTGGAAGGAGCCAAGGATCTTAAGCATTCAGCAGATCCTCTTCAGGTTTTTCCTTATTCTGTCTTGATTCTTTAGCTCTAGAACATTTCACTTTGGTTTACCTTTCTTCTGGAGAATGCTTATATGTTTACCATGAATAAAGTCTGACATATATTTTCTTCGTACTTTGAAGATTTCTGCATCAGGCCTTCAAATTGCTGAGCTATTCTTTCAAGCAGCTTTGAAATTTCTTCATGGGGCATCACTTTTTAATCCTAACAACAACAACAGTACCAACAATGGGAACATGACATCAGCTGAAATGTATGGTCATGCTGCAAAACTGTGCGAGTAAGTATAGATTGCCAACTGTTATAAGACTCTGTATGTTGTCTTTCAGAGGTCTACCGAAAGAAAAGATAAGGGAAAAATAATATGTTGATCAGAACAGAGGTAGTAATAATGAATTATGAAAGATAAAATTCCAGAACTTGTGGTAATAGAGTTGCAGTGCCTCGAAATAGATGGTGGGCTTGTGTCCCTCATTGTACTTTCACCTATAGGTCCAGTGTTATCTTATTATGTTTTTCATATCAATTATCTAGTTAAATTGTTTTTATGGCTTGACTAACCACATAATTTAAAGCCAACCAAGCCTTCAATTGACTTATTCTTTTAGTATTTAGTATGGGATTGTAACAAAGATACAAACATTACCCAAAGTATGTAGATGGGGAAGGATATGATTGTAAGGCAATTGGTGTCACCTCCAAGAAAATTATCACTGAATATAAGCTAAAAGTTGGTGTCTTTTCATGCATAGATTAGAGCAACATGAAATAAAAGTTGGGTGTGTTTTCATGTATAGTTTAGAGCAACATATTGCTTTAAATTAATTTTATTTTTGTGAGAAATTTTTTTAGAGTTTTCCATATAATTGCCTTTTAAAGTGCACAAGTACAGGAGATCTTAGTGTTATTGCGTTAACAGAATGCCATGTCATAGCTGTCTAGAAGTTCAATGGTGTGTCGTTTTAAAGCTGGAAATATTATCTGTGTAACTGCAAATGGTTGCTATCAGGATTTTAAGTTCTTTGTTAATGGTTGGGAAAAGACAATATGGAATAAACATTTTGGTTCTTACTTGAAAATGTATGCATTTTTCTAAAGCATATTCCAATCCAGACGTTGAGCAATACTTTATTGGAATAATTTTGGAAGTGTTGTTTATGTCATTGTACATGCTTCTACAGATATTGTGCTTCAGAATTTGAGAGATGCAATGACTTGGCCTCCGCTTTTTTGGCCCGCAAATGCATTGAAGTGGCATATATGCGGGTAGTCTATTCCAATGACCTCACTGCAAGCCGGGACCGGTATGAACTTCAAACAGTATTGCAAAGGGTTTCTGCAGGTAAAAATAAAATAAAAAACAGGCATGGTTTCTAGATAAATTGAAAATGTTTGAATGAATAAAATCCTGGAAAATTTGTCAAACCAATGTCATATCTTTATAACATTATAATTCATTGAGAGTAGAATTCTTGCTTGACTTTTTTTCTCCTCTGGTCCTCAGTTGAGTCTCCATCATCTTCCGACTCTGATGTTGAGAACCTAAACAGTGAAGTAAAAGTGGGGAAGAGACAAATAACTAAGGATGTTGGTTGTTCTGAAGCAACCAGAGATCATGTCATTCCTGCTAGAAACCAGCCCAACTTTGTTCGGTTGCTTAATTTTGTACGTATATCTTATCTAGTATACTATTTCCATTTTAGTTGACTTTGTTGTGATTGTAAGTATCATATCAATTTGTAAACTTGCTGTAGTCATGAAAAAGTTTGAACAAAATGTTATCATCTGTTGTGAGAAGTTGAAAGCTGTGCAAGAATTATTTTCATTTATCAAGAATGACAATGCTTGATTGAAAAATCATGAAACTCCCACAGAATCATGAACTCTGAGTTTCTAGCATTCAGTGTAAAGTTATGTTTTATTTTTCTCTTAGCTTATCGAGAAAAGAAAATTTACCATAAGGGATTAGTAGGACCATGCAAATTGATGGTGAGAGACACTCTAAATTTCCTCAGAGTTCTTTCATGGAGAGCATGTGAAACATGTCTAGGTTTTCTTGTTAGTTTCTCTTCCTTCTCTGTCCATAGAGAGGTTTGGTGTAATGACCAAATTATCTTGGTTTTTCCTTTTAAACCAGACATTGGTATTTGCAACAGATGATACTAGTACCAAAAATAGCCAAGAAAAATGATCTGGGAGAGACATTATTCCCCGGTGCTCCAGCATAGATTGTTCATTCACTTCCTTTCATGTCTCATTGTTGCCATATTTTAACCCTTTTACACATTCATGCAGTCTAGCATCCACTTTATACTGCATCTTCCATAGTACAAAAATTTAGGCACAACAATTATACTAAATGCATCTGGTGGCAGGCAGAAGATGTGAACCTTGCAATGGAAGCCTTAAGGAAATCTCAGGCTGCCTTTGCAGCTGCTGAAATAATTCTTGCAGAGACGGGCAATATGGAGGGCATTTCGTCTATTAAGAAGGTTCTTGATATGGGCTTCCATGATGTTGAGGGGTTATTGCAGCTGGTACGCTTTGCAATAGAGAGCCTCCGCAAAACTCCTTGATTCCTTGGGGAGAATCTTAATTCCAGGAATATGTTCAGCTTCTCCGCTTCATGAATTTACAAGGAGATACACAATCTCCATGCTCGTACCTCTTGGGTAGTACTTAGGTAAGGCCAGAAAGGACTACATTGAATATAAGGCATCTCCTGAAATTCAGAGTGATGCTACTTGCTGCTTTTCTGTTTTATTGTTGGAAGCTGGACACCAGTTTTGACACTCCAAGCTGTTCATGATGATAAACAGGTTTTCAAAAAGTAAAGATGGCAATTAGCAACACATTCAAAGTTGACAATTTTGAGCACCTCAAGCATGCAAATATGAGGTATGCAACTCATTATCATCACCACTCTTGTGCGCGTACACGCTTTCATGGTGCAATCTATACACAGTTAATGTTACTGCCTCACTGCAGACCCCAGAGGAAATAAGCCAGATAAAGTCGATAACCTGTATAGGAGAAATAAGGAGCTATCTGACAGATAATAGCAAGCTTTTCTCTCTCTCTCTTCTTCTGTAGTAGTCTCGATGAATACTTAAAGTTCCAGTCACATGTTTATATGATGCTATATTTTCCTTGCCATTTGAACTTTGATTTCTAATGTACTGAAAAATATCATGATCAATCAGCTACAATTTCAAACCTCTTTTTGACCTTCGACTGAAACTGTCAATCCTTGCAACACAAACCTTTGCTTGTTTTCTCTCAGCTTTGACAAAAACTCATGTGAGTGTGCAGTTAACAAATATGAATTGATTGACATGGAATTTGCTCTTTAACTTCTTGAATATCAACCAGGTGCAATGATGGTACCCACCAATTATATCTCCTGTCAAAACAAATTTTCATCCGAGAAACTCGGTGGACTGACGCATACATGGGGCACATACATGTATGTATATATTGACAAATGAAGCAGTGTTCTTCAAAATTCTTTTCACAAAATAATTTCCTTTTCCCCGGATGAGAACGAAGTTTCTTAATAATTGTGAAATTTTAAAGTTGCTTACAAAGTGATGGGCAAATAAAAAACTGAGAGAGAAGAACAGGCAGCTTGGCTGTCCTGAGGCCTTCACACAACCGGGTTGCCATGTCCTCTAAATTATGAGCCTTATCCCAACAACAATCCCCCGCCCTTCTCAGTGAATCCAGCATTCGCATACACCACAATATTCCAGTAGGCAGCGCGGCGCCTTGGCTTTTTTGCTAATAGCTATGTAAGTATGGGGCATGCCTTGTTAGTACAGCGCCGAACTAGTCATTTGCCTGAGTTTTGTTTCAGTGGGAGTGCGGGAAAGTGTTGGCGTCCACTTTCCGGTTCAAGTATTTGACAGGATGTCGTGGAGAAAATGGTGGAAAAATTAGAGAAATTCTTGCTGACAAAGACAACAATTTAAATCATCTGAATGCCCAATTCATTTGATCAAACAAACAATTTAAATTTGATGATCTGATAAATATCCTTAACCCCAAGGTAAGATGTTAGAACACAATCCCCACGAATCAAATTATGGGCCACTGCCTTCCTCCGACAAAAACTCGTACAAGCCTACAAATGATTCTTCAAAAACCACACACCTGTTAGCTGTGCGATGAACAGCGCCTCTTTCATTGTTGAATGCAGACTGCTTGCTTGCTGTTGGTTGCATCCATTTCAGTGATAATATGGTATCGTATTGCATGCCTTCCAGTGTTGCAACATAGCAGTTCCCAAAGATGGAAATCAAATTTAACCATCTCCAGCACCTGAAGGAAGCAATCTGCCTCGCTTACTGTTGGTTGTTCATCTCCTTCCACATTCATCTGGAGATTAAAGTAAATTTTATGCTGCACAACTTCTATCCCATTTTTCAGCTAAAGCAATAAATGTTTTTCTCTCGGCAACTCGTCATCTTGCCTTATCCCATGGTTACACTGGCAGCCAAAAACAGAGAAAATAAGCAAATTTCTACGGCTATCTATAATTCCCTGAAAATTCAGATTCGAGAGCAGATTTATTGTTGTACCTTTTCTGTTAAAGAAGGCTACCATAGGTTAACAAACACTGAGAAATATGCAATTTTCATCCCTTTTTCAGACTGATGTTAGCAGATGCAGAACTCATAAAGACAAGATAGAGTCCCAACCTAACAAACCTGCGCCAATGTTCATTTCACAGGTATCATCAATAGCATGACTCAGTTAAAAAAAAAAAATTCAGCTCTCAAACTCGGGGATATCAATGTACTCCATACACTAAACATTAAGCTAAATCAATAGAAGGATAAACAAGTTTCGGCAACAAAATACAGTTTTTTTTTAAGGGTGCAAGCAGCAAATAAACAGCTGCCTCCTTCATCTAGAACCTTAAGCCATAATCTTGGCGGACCTCACATAGAGGCTATCAACAACCTTGCCAACATTGGAAATGGTTTCCAATGTAGCTGGGTAGATTGCATCTGTTTTTGGATCATCAAAAATGACGAGGCATCCAGCACCTTGGTCTAAAGTCCCAGCAAATTTTTTATCCAGAATCATCTGAGATAGTTTCTTTTCCACATGATCTACGGACAGTTCAATCAGATCTGCAATGTGAGCAATCTCAACCCTTGAGAATGGCTCGATCAACCTGCAGAGGTTCTGCTCTAGTAAAGTGTCATATAGGGATGAGAGATGTCGGTGCACAATTGGGTCTTCCTCTAGTTGGGCCTTAAAATCCCGAAGTGCAGTCTCAAAGAGCTTCAAGGAGCGCTTCGCATGAGCATCAGCGACAGCTTTCATTGCATCCAGCTCAGGCCCCACATATTGTAGCCCTGCTTTGGATGATATTATTCCTGCAACATCATCAGCTTGGCTCACCATTATTTTGCACAACAGCATATACTTGAGGCTAAATACTGCTCGGGGATCTTCAAGAGCATTGAAAGCTTCAAATGCTTCAAAGAAGTAGCTGTAAGCAGTTTTGTAATCCTTCTCTTCTGCATGAAGGATCCCACTCTGCAAATCTATAGTACCTTGTTGAGCTGGAGGCACATAAATTGCATTGGCTGCTGTTCTTGCTGCCGTTAGTGCAGCCTTGGCTTTAGGGAGGTTTCTTAGAGAAAAGTGGAGCTTGCTCTCCAGCAAGTCTATGTCCACAAGAAGAAGCTTGTCGTCCAATCTTCTCACCTCCTTGATCAGCCCGGAAAGCAGGTTTAATGCTTCTGAATACTCTTTATTTTCCATCAAAAGTGCTGCCAGTCTTGCTTCAACTCGCTGCCGAAGAAAAGTTCGCTTCTCAGCACGAGTCCACTGCACCATCTCTTTGCACAGAGAAATCTGGAGATCAGAAGTGCCTGGTATTTTAGCTACTGCATCAATAACCCCACGAACAATTTTTGCAGTTTTTGCCTTGGGAATCAAAGCAAAAAAAGGCCTCAACAGGGTCAGAAGGCTTCGAAGCTCCTCTGCTCGGTTCTCCTGTCTGAGAAGATCCGAGAGATTCGTGATAGCCTGTTCCTTAATCCTGAGTGATTCAGGAGAAGATGATGGGTTCTCTAGTATGCGGTACAAGATTGAAATGCCTTCAGAAGGATTTTTCGCTTCTAAAGCCTGGGCAATCGAATCCGTAGTTGCAGGGAGATACGATGTGGACATGGTGAATGCTTTGAAATATCCAATTCCTGCAAAATGAAAATTTATTTGATATTTGCAACCTTGCCTCGAGCAACGAAAACTGATGGTACATAATAAAAGTGCGCATATGCCCATAGAAGAAGTGCTTGCAAGATAATCTAGAGCCTAAGGGTGACTTCTCTTTGCACATGCTTAAGTGTAAAAAAAAAACAAAAAAACAAACAATAGGACACTGAAATCACATAGAGAAAGAGGACTCAATTATGCAACTGGGTTTACTTGTAAAATCCAGAACAGTAACAAATCCTCAAAGGGTAAGATGTAGTAAGTACTCTGATCACAAATCAATCGAAAAACTAATGTTATAGCATGACAGTCTTCGAAGAAAATCAAAGGAGGCACGAAGAATCAAGATGCAAGACTTTTCTCAAATTAAAAACATTTGCTTGTTTACGATGAGATAAGCGAATCGATAAGGAAAATATCGAGAATCGAACCTGATGAGAGACGCTAAAACCCTTGCCGCGAGAGAGGGGAAGCAAGCAGATGCAAGAGCAGGTAGCGAGTGAGAGAGCTCGATAGGCCTTCTAGAAGAATTATATTTTAAGTGTTTTTATTTTTTGGGATTGCAAATAAAACAAAATTATAATTATAATTAATTATAATTATAGAAAAATTAAAAAATTGCACTTCAACCTATTTTTTTTAGATTTTTTAATGTTTTTTATTTATGCTGTAAAAAAATTTTAAAAATAAAAATTTATTAATTTAATATATTTTTAATTAAAAACATTTTTAACAAATATCACTCATAAGTCATAACATCATCAAACACACACTTCGTCTACTCTAGCTCTTGTCTTATTTCATGTCATTGTTCATAGATATTTTTCTATTCATGATCTTTAAAATCTTGATTTTTTTCATTTTAATAATTAAACTTTATTTATTTTTAATTATGTCCTTAGAGGATATGTTGACATTGTTTTATTTATTATTATCTTCTTTGGCTTGCTTGCTCTAATTTACCTAGTGTGTCGTTCAATATTTTTAAATTAATTAGAGACTAATTTTATAAAAAGATATTTTTATTTTGTTTTTAAAACTAGAAGTGTGTGTTTGATGATGTTATGAGTGAGAGTGGATGGTAGTTGTTTTTTAAAGTATTTTTTACTAAAAAATATATCAAAATAATATTGTTTTTAATTTTTAAAAATTATTTTTGATATCAGCGCATCAAAATGATCTAAAAACACAAAAACATATTATTTTGAAGTAAAGAAAAAAATAAAAAAATTTAAATTTTTTTAAAAATATTTTTAAAATACAAAAATAAACCGGGCACGCTTTTGCCTTGCCAATAAGAATGCTACTGGCATTTTTTTTATGTAATTTTGGTTTTTTCCTTTCTCCTTCCAGCTTTTTTTATATAAAAAAAATGTTTCTCGGGCACCTATTTTTTTCTTTGGTATTTAGATACTTTGTAACTTACAGTATAGCGTGTATATAATAATCTTATTATTTCTGGTCTCATTATTAATTAGAAAATATGTAGTTTATAATAAAATGATTTTGAATGTCTGAAAACGTGGCATAACATTGCCAAAACCAAGAGTATGACTAATTATGATTCAAAACATATAATTTTTAGAGTATTTTCTTGGTGGTTGGTTCTATGATCTTGATTTAGAATTTTTAAGATTTATCTTGAAAAAACTATAAAGCCCTTATATTGAAGAAAATGAATTATCCACAAACAGTCATTCAAAAGTTGTAATTGTTTTTAGATGGTTGAGAATTTGAGAGATGCAATGACTTGGCACACAAATGCATTGAAGTGGGCATATACGCGGGCAGAGTGTTCTAATTTTTGGGTTATTGAATATGATAGATGCAGTAGAAACTATAAAATAAAATTATTTAAGAGTTTCTAGAATTTAATTAGATAACTCTAGAGTTATTTATGGATTTATTACTTGAAGATCTAATTTTTTTTTGTTTTGAATAATTCATTAAAAGCTGGGTTGTCGCAAACCGTAAGCATTTCTAATGGTAATTCATATTAATCACCAATGAGAAATCTCCTAAATCATTATTTAGAAGAGAGAAATTGTTATGTCTAAAGTGTTAGCTCTAATATTTTGTTTAAGTAGTTTTTCTGTCTAACAAATAATCATTCCTCACACTTAAAATAAAAGGTATAATTTACTATTTATAGGGAAATATGAAAAACCCTATTAATTGATAAAATATCAATCTACGCCCTGAATAATATCCATATATAAGATTTGAAACTCTTTTTAATTATCATTCCACTTTGACCAAGGATTTCTCAGTTAATACTATTTGAGAATAGGTAAAATATTTTTTTAAATTCACCTAAGGTGATGAATCCTCTCTTGATCACTCAAGTTTCTTTATATAATTTATATTATACCCAATATTTGCCTTTTCATTATCTCGATTAAGATAATATGTAACAGGATCAAAGCATAATATTTTTTATA
>Ga0307515_10009694_pt1 | contig 18576 bp, 11 predicted proteins | sample 17_EM_MG_FD_194513 | JGI IMG/M metagenome (GOLD analysis project Ga0307515, IMG submission 194513) | Populus trichocarpa ectomycorrhiza microbial communities from riparian zone in the Pacific Northwest, United States - 17_EM | ecosystem: Host-associated > Plants > Roots > Unclassified | place...
AGTGATGTTGCCCTCACTTGGTATATGCGGTTGGACAATACCAAGGTTAAAAAATGGAAGGATTTAGTTGATGCCTTCATGAGGCAATATAAGTTCAATATAGACATGGACCCTGATCGTTTAAACTTGCAAGCTATGGAGAAGGACAACAAGGAGTCCATAAGGAAATACGCTCTAAGATGGAGGGAGGTAGCTGCACAGGTTAACCCTCCTATGTTGGAAAAGGAGATGATCAGTTTATTTTCCAACAGCTTTAAAGCTCCGTACTTTGAATACTTGGTTAGAAGCTCTGTGCAACATTTCACTGACTTGGTTGTTATAGCTGAGAGGATTGAACAAGCCATTGGGTTATGTAAGATTGCTAACCTAACTGAGAAGAACGGTTTCACTGAAGGTTGTTGCCAAGACACTTATCGTTCCTATAGCTAATTGCTTCACTCCAATTTTTAGAAATCAACTATCTTGAAAATAAAGCTAAGGTGATATTATTGACTGTTGAAGAGATGCCCTTGTCAAGGAGAATGAATGATTCCAGAAATTCCAATCAATGATTGTTAAATGTTTAGCCCCTTTATATGCTATCATGTCAGTATTCATAGCCCAAGATGTTGTCATAAGTTCTTTGTTGTTGAACTTCTTTTCCAAACGTTCAATGAAAATAATGAGTTTATCATTCGATCGTGTTTACGACCAAGCATTATTCATTTTTCTGAGAGAGTTTTCTTATAAAGACTCACAAACACATCTTTGAAGCCTTGTGCGATCTCATAGACGCAATTCATCTCTGTTACCAAAAATCAGTTTCCCTATTAGAGTTTTGAAAAAATTGATCTTGCATTTTGATTCTGAAAATAACTTGATGTTTATTCAAAAACCATATTTTTAACATTCTACGTGTGAATCAAGCAACTCCATCAATGAGGTGACTAAATTATAAACCAAAAAAAAGAAGAAAAAAGAAATAAATAAACACCCTTACCCCACGACTCTTGAATCATGTGTTTTTAAATGTATGAATAATGGTATGTAGTGAACTTGTTGCTCATGACCCTTGAAATGCATCTTTGCAAAGACCAAACCATCACACTAGATGAGGTCAAAGTTTATTGATCTTAACTGCTTGCGCTTGAAATGAGGAAAGGCCATCTTTGTTATTCCTTTCACATTCTGAAATAAGTACATCCCTTGCGATCCCTTTTTGAGCCTGAATAATTTTCCTTTCATGAAAAAATCCCGACTAGGATCACACCCCACACTGGGGGCAAGTGAAATTTCAATGATCAAGAAAGATAATAAAGCCGTGAGAAAGCCAAAAGGCAAAAGAGCCCAAAAAACTCAAATGCTAGGGGGCATGCCCAAATCACAAGAAAAAGTGATAACCATGATAAAGTGAGTATGCTCTAGCAAAGCAATGAAAAAGAAAAAAAAAGGGGCAAATAAAATAAGAGCGGCAAAATAAAATATGAATGACGTCAAGAGTCAAACTGTTGACTGTGATCTTCAGTCTTTGAAATCCTGAAACACTATTTGAGCCTTATGAATCCTTTTCTTTCATAGCCAAAAACCACAACCTATGTTACGTGCCTGTAGAAGTCCTTTCTAATCAAGCAAGCAAGCAATCTAGAACAATAAACAATGCTCTCAAAATGCAAAGAATATTTTTTCATAAGATTCATGATATCAAGAATAAACTACTCATTATTATTCATGCTGATAAAAATAAATGTTCAAAAAAAAAAAGACAAGTTTTTTTTCCTCATACAAAACCTCGAGCTTTTTCTCGAGCCCTTCACTTCGAAACAAAAGGTCATCTCATGACATATTTTCACCGAAGACCTCATTACCAAACACAAGAGCAAATAATCTCTTTTTCAAGAAAGAAAATAACCAAGGAGTTGCAAGATTTCAAATGGATTTCTATTTTCACCGGACTCAGAAACAACAGGACCAAGACAATCAAGATCCTGCAATGAGGCCCAATAGTAGTTGCTGGGCTAAATCGTTGTGGTTGTTGAAATCTTTCCTTGCAAAATATCTCCTGCAAGAGAACATTTGAGAATCGTCTAGAACTTCGAGGTCTGGTTCTCTGAATTCTGGAACCCCACACAATCCGACAAGTGTCCGAAAGTTCTGAGAAAAACACGATATCTCCCATCCTCTTTCTAGTGCTTTTCTTTCCTCCGTCCTATAAAGCTCAAGCTCACTCCCTCTCCCTACTCCCATGCGTAAACATTGAGGCAGAGGCTACTTCCAAGTTTCAATCTTTCCCTGCAAAAACGCTAAACACAAGACCAAAAGCTACGAACTTTAAAAACCCAAGTAATTAGACACCCAATCAACCTTAATTGAGACATCATAGACTGAGAGTTTCTGCGAAAATGGAGGGAGTTGTAGTGAAAGAAGAGGAGACAGTGACATGTACTGGAGGTGGAGCTTCTTCATCTTCATCATCCTCTAGTTTCTCTCCGCATCCAATGGAGGGGTTAAATGAAGTGGGCCCACCTCCGTTCTTGACGAAGACATATGAAATGGTGGAAGACCCTTCAACGGATACAGTGGTTTCGTGGAGTGGAGGTCGCAATAGCTTCATAGTTTGGGACTCTCATAAGTTCTCTACTACTTTGCTTCCGAAACACTTCAAACACAGTAACTTCTCCAGCTTCATTCGACAGCTCAACACTTATGTAAGAACTCATATACCCTCATCTTTCTTGATAAATGTTCATATGAGGTGTGATAGTTAATCTTTTATGGTGAGTGCTAATTATGATGCTTCTAATTTGAATGGAAGTTAGTTTTTAAGCTTGTGACCTTCGAATTTCTTAATTGAGGTGGATTATCTTAGGTTGAGGATTGGATTTTTATTTTTCATTTCTGAGTTTGTGTGGTCTTTGTTTTGTGATCGCAGATCAAATGTTTTTGAAAATGTCGATGTATGTTAATTCAATCTAGGTTTCTTGCTTCTTATAGTAATTGTGATTGAATATGTATTGGAAAATGCTGTGCAGTTTTGTTTTTGTTTTATCCTGTTTGTTTGTCGATCACTCCATGTTAATATCAATTTGTATGCTAATTTCAATTTCTTTAAGTATATATGTTAATTTTAATACGAAGTCTCCTTTTTTTGTCGTATTTCTGCTCAAGTGAACTATCTTACCTTATTTTACTTTTTGTTGGTTTCGCTAGTAATATTGATATGCTGTTTTTCAAGGAGTGCTGAACTCATTCTTGTTGCGTTGTGATGCAGGGTTTCAGGAAGGTTGATCCTGACCGGTGGGAATTTGCCAATGAAGGGTTTTTGGGAGGGCAGAAGCATCTATTGAAGACCATCAAACGGAAAAGACATCTCTCACAGACCACGCAACAACAAGGTGGAGGAGCTTTCATTGAGTTAGGACAATTTGAATTTGAAGGAGAGCTTGAAAGGTTAAAAAGAGACCGAAACGTGTTAATGGCAGAGATTGTAAGGCTTAGGCAGCAACAACAGCAGTCGAGGGAACACATTGCTGCGATGGAGGATAGGTTACGAAGCACAGAGAGAAAACAGCAGCGGGTGATGACATTCCTTGCTAAAGCTCTCAACAACCCATCCTTTATCGAGCAATTTGCACAAAGGGCTGCACAGAGGAGAGAAATAAGAGGTGTTGAAATTGGGCGTAAGAGGAGACTCACTGCAAGCCCAAGTGTTGAAAATTTGCAAGAAGTTGCATCTGTGGCATTAGGTAGCAGCCAATTTGTTGATTACATGAATCAGGATTTACCAACTATTGAGAACGAGATGGAGACGCTTTTCTCTGCTGTCTTGGACAATGAATCAAGCAGTGATATCAAGGACCCAATAGCAAGTTCTATGCACACAGCAAGTGGTGGCAGCACTTTGGATGCTGTTAATGAGACAATTTGGGAGGAGTTACTTACTGATGATTTAGTTTCCGGGGAACCTAATGAAGTTGTTGTGAGTGATGAACCAGAAGTTGATGTGGAAGTTGAGGATTTGGTTGCGAAACCTGTGGACTGGAGTGATGATTTTCAGGACCTTGTGGATCAAATGGGTTATCTCAGGTCAAATCCATGATATAAGACATAGCTGTTATTAAATGATTTTTGGGAGTTTGTATGGTTTTGCGTTGGTCTCTGCAACCCCATTCCTGTTTCCATAATGGTATACCTATGAATCCTGGTTTGGGATTTCTATTTTATTTAGATTTCCTTGTTTGTTTGTGACTGAGGACTATATTTTTTGTCGTACAGGAGGGAGTGGTGGAAGTTCCAACACGGCCAACAGATGTTACTGCTCTTCTGTTTCCTTCTTGAATTAGAATGAAATTCCTCAATATTTCTTAATTTTTTAATTTACTTTGAGCCCTTGAGATTCCATTGATTCTTCTCTGCTGAATTTTTGCAGGCCGGAACGCCAACAAAGAATTTTTCGGAGGGGTGTCTGGATTTGAATCATCTAACGAGTTCTAGACTCCACTGCTTTATATGTTCGTTTTCTCAACTTCCGTTGCTGACAGTTTCCTTTTGTGTACATCCCACTGTTATATATACAATTATATAAAAACTTGTGTGTATAGTGTATATGATGTATATAAATGTATGAGACATATTGTACGTTTTAGATATAACTAATTTCTTGTATGTGTTATCCACCTAAAATTGAGAGGTTTCTCTGGACCGGGACAGCCTCTAAATATGGTCGTTATTCGTGACCAGCTTCTGTGACTGCGTAGACTTTTTTACAGTTGATACTGTGATTGACTATTCAATGCTGCAATCAGGTATCGGTGATGCTTGATTTGGAAGAGCAGCAGTGCTACATGATTGTTGGAGCTCTGATTCCTATTTGAGATCTCATGGTTATACTGATTCGTAATTGAAAGAAAAGCTTGCTTTATATGACTATCAGCAATTTAACGCATTTCAAATTTCAATTAATAGAACGTACAGGGTATGATTGCAAAGCTACCAGACCTTGCATTGTCTGACTGTGTTCCAGACACCGCTGCCTTTTTATGATTTAAGCCAGCAGATTACAGTTTCTTGTTTACTTGAGTTGATTGAATGTAAATTAGTGATGTAGGTGGTTTTAATACGTCAGTTGTGGGTTATGTGAGTGAATGGTTTTGTAGGGATATTTATGAACTGATAGGATAGAGCTAGGTTCAAGAATAGTTATGGATCATGCAGAGTGATTAGCTGGACAAAAATTCCTATAATTTTTTATTTAGTGTTTAAATTTTATCAAGAGATTCTACAAGCTCAATTTCATAAAAGGGACAGCTTCTCTAACCAGCTCAAATCCGGAATATTTTTAAATTAAGCTTCGGTCTAGTCTAGTTTTGTTATTTATTCTCTTTATTTTCATATATTTTTTAAGCTTGTTTAGTTCAGTTTTTAAGTTTATTTAAGGTGTAAACTTTTTACAGAATACTATTTGAAGACAAAATATTCAATAATTAAATTAGGTTGTTGTGTAGTGATCCTATTAGATAGAATTGTGTTGATTGTGCTTCTTGTTTTTTTTTTTTTTTTTGTTGTTTTATCTGTTTTAATTAGAGACTATGTTTCCTGTTGGAATAAGTAGACATGGATTATGGCTTGTGAATCTGAATCCCAGTTGGATTGAGAAGTTGGAGGGTGGAAAGCTCCTGTCCATGATTCTATAAGGATTTTTATAAACGTTGTGTTATGCCAAAGCACTTGTTAGGGTTCCAAGGGTTCGGAAGTTATCGATATCTGGGTGCTGTTTTCAGTGGTCGTTCATACAGAAGCTTTAAGGCCTTAATTTGAGTGTGAGATCTCTGAAGGTGCTGCGGGGCAACCTGCAAGCTGTGTGACGGTCCTATCCCCACATAATCTTGGGAGTGTGGTTGCTGCTCACCGGGACTTGATCTGAGACATCTGGTTGCAGTCATCAGTAGGTGATGGTGTACACATTTCTGCAATTTTATGTGATGGCTTGGCCAGCACATGTCTGTGATTTCATTCAACAGGGATTTGAGAAGTGGCGACCGGCGTCCTGCAATGGCCACACATTTGGGTGAAAGAGGAAGGAGGTAAGCTGTGCTAGCACATAATGGATAAAACTTTGATGCAGTTCTTGTACACCATTTTTTTCAGTAGATTCATTTCGCTGCGCGCTTGGTTGTAGACTGGCCTATTGAGATGATGTTACAAAACGTACGTATTGCAAGTGTTTCTGACCCTTGATTGTTCGGAGAATTAATGAAAAATAAATAAGGCAAACAAATGAAGCAATTATTACTTGATGTAACTTATTAATGGTGTAGCTTAACTAGTTAGGTTTTTTTTTGGATTTGTTCTCTAGAGGTCACCAGTTCGAGTTTTACAAATTTTAGGGCTACTGGAGGCTTACATGTCGTTAACTTCAGGACTTATGAAATTAATTAAGGTGTACGCAAGCTGGCCCAGATATTCATGTTAATTTAAAAAAAAACTTAGTATTTAAAAGTAAAAATAAAAAGAGTAAGGATTTAGATAAAACCTGAGATTATAACATGTTGTAGCGCAAGGATATTTCATATATAATATATAATGTGATTCTCTTTCAAGAAATAACAATTCATTCATTATAATTTTTCTAATTTTTCTTGAATGGAGGAAAAATTCTTCAAACCTTTAATCACCTTTAATACTCACTTAAATTAAAAGGATAAATAAAAAATAGAAATGAATGTTTTAAAATAAATATGTGAGAGAATAGTTTAAAATAGTAAAGTGCTTTTTATTCTTAAAAATCTCTAATAATATGAATTGCACTCGCCTATATATATATATATACCTCACAAAAATATTCGTTACTAATCATATTTAAAACAATTAATATATGACATAGAACTGTTATAGTAATTAATTAAAATGGTTATAATAATCATTACTAATGGTTATCATTTTTGATAAATTTTAAATTAAAATGGCAACATTAACAAAAATATAAAATGTGTTGTTCTTTTCATGTAGCTTTCACTATGGATATAGAGACATTATAATGTAGATTGTGATAAAACAATGTCGATTTCATCCTTTTAAGAGGATTTTAGGTGCCCTGGTAATGGGGGTAATTGAGTCATTTATAAGATATCAATAGGTTATTAAAGGATTATTAGGGGTTATTACTATCTTTATTTTTTTTTAAAAAACAATATAATTACTTGCCCCGAGCTAAAAAATAAAATGAAAAGCTAGTAAAGGGTCTTTATATCTTTGTATTTTTTTCAAGATTATTAGATGACTTTTCTGCCCTTATAATAAAATAAAAAAAGAAAGGAAACCTAGCAAAGGGTGCCGCCTCACCCTCTTCCTAATGGTGCCACGCGTGGTAAATTTTGGTGGACGGTTTATAGCTGGTGGTCGTTTCTCTTGTTTTTCTTCTTGCTTTTCTCTCTCTCCTAGCAAAAGTGCAGGTCAGTCCTCTTTTCTATTTGTTTCTTGATTTACGTCCTTAGGTTTTTTATTGTTTATTTTAGTCCTTGGTCCTTTTGGGAAAGTTTTTGATGTTTTCAATTTCGTCCTTTAGTTACAATTTGTCATGTGTTATTGCTTGCAATTTGGTCCTTATTATTTTGATTTTTTATTTCTTTCCCTGACTCTTTTGTTAAAGTTTTGTTGTTTTCAATTTCATCATTCAATCAAAATTTATGTTATTTTATTTTTTTTTCAATTTAATCCTCATTATGTTGATTTCTTTTTCATTTTATTAAATTTTTTTCTTTTCAATTTACCGATCTAATCTTAGTTTTTTTTATGGCCTCCAATTTGTTTTTTATTTTGATTCTCAACCTCATTCATTTAATTATATTTTTTTGTGTTACATATTTTTTTTATGAGGTTAGTGTGATTCATTTATAATTTTTTTTTATTTTATATGAATTGAACTTATTTTTTAAAATAAAAAAACATATATTTTTTAACAATATTTTTAATATGTACAACCTTGCATATAAATTTTTTTTCCTTTGATTTTTTTCAATAAATTTTATGTATGTATCGATTTTTGTTACAAATTGATTTTCATAAATAAATTGATTAAATACAGTTGAGTAAATGACTCGTATTGTGATGTTAAATATCTTGGCCTCATCCATCTCTCAATTTTTTTAATTTTTTTTAGTTATAATTGACGACTTTCTTTGTATTTATTTAAATAAATAGTTATCAATTTATTTGATTTGATGTTTTCATGAATTTTTTTATTTATATTTTGAATTTTTTTAAAAATAACCTGGATCTTTTTGGAAAAATTTTACGATTTGTGACAGCACGAGGGTGAAATAGCTAGTAGATTTGATAACACGAGACTGATTCTTGGTGTTCCTAAAAGTTATGCTGCTAGTCAAGAAGCTCCGCCTGCAATGCTACACGCAAGGAGAAAATTGAGTATCATTGGCCTGTACAGTAGCAATAATGCCGAGGAAAGCAAGTTCAATGCGATTTTACTTTAAACTAGAAAACAAGAATAGAATACAGAAAAACTGGTGTCATTATCAACCCTTTCCAGAGCCATTAAATATTCAATGCGATATTTTAACATGGTCATGAGGCAGCGACATGATCTAGTGCCTGTCACTGTGATGTATGAGACAAGCATGCGCACAAGATGCGTTCTGAAACATATCCATTGCTGTCTCAAACATTTACTACTCACTGTAAGCGGAGACAGAGCTACGAGTCCAAGGAATCCTTGGTTTTGCACGCTACAGTTGCTACAAAATAACTACCTTCGACCCAGAAGGGCGAATCGAGTTCATAAACAGATAAGCTTGCTTCAAGTCACTTTGATGGTAAACCAGCAGAAGCATCGAAGGAGCTTTACAAATCGCATAGAGCTCGAATATGTCGTTGCAAGATGGATAACGGAGACTTACTGGCAAAAGTAATTGCTTTCTTGACTCTTCCACAAGCCATCAGTTGTCAGCACGCATTCTTTGCTTTCCATGGATGTGACTGACCATATTATCTGAACAGGGTCACTTTTCTGCTTAAAGATATGCATATTCTGTCGTGGATGGGCATCCAATGATCGAAAATGGACTAGGTTAAGCGAATATAATATGATTTCATTGTGTTATTCCATCATTTGGGATCACTTCAATTAGAAAATGGAAAGATAAAAAATAAAAATCACCACAACATAATATCAAGAACAATTTACTTTCTACGTCTTCATTTTAAGCTGTAAGGGGATTTTGAATCGGAAGAGTTGAGAACAATAAATAGTTGTTTGCCAGGATATGGAAGTGCTTTTTAAAGAAGCACGAAGAACATGGTTATGGAATCATTTATTTATTCATATTTCATCCCATCTTATCATATTATAAACTCGTACTGTCCCACAGAAGTTGTTCATCTTATACAGTATGGTTTGTCAAGAATCTGGACAATCATGCTTACCCTCTACTTGTTTTTTCATAAACAAAAGTTATTTTGTAATAAAAAAAATCTCAAGTGACAGGACAGTTACTGTGATTTATTTACAAGACAAAAGCACCTATGGTATGCAGACGAAATGAGGGGTCACTTGTCGCACAGGAAATATTTAACCAGGTGTTGAGAAATAATGGGCATGGGCATGGGCTTCAAATAGTCACCAATATAATGATTCAAAAACCAACAAAGACATAGTGCCCAAAAAGATGCTTAGAGAGACAACCACTTCTTTTTCCCATTCCCAGTCCCCACATTTTGGTAGAGCTATAAACTTGGGAGGCTCTCCCCTCTTCTTCTATTATCTGTAACAAGAGCATCCATCTACTTAGAGGGCAACACTCTCCAAGTATGGATTTACAGGTCTTGTTTACAGATGTACCTGTGGTCACAGCTATTATTTGCACAGTGTTCGCCATGCTATTGGGATTATTGGGTTACTTGTATGGACCCTACTGGGGTGTTAGGAAGGTGCCAGGCCCTCCAGTGATCCCCTTGTTGGGTCACCTTCCCTTGATGGCGAAGCATGGCCCTGATGTGTTTTCAGTTCTTGCAAAACGTTATGGCCCCATTTTCAGGTCAGGTTACAGCTTTTAATCTCTAAATTCGCTGCCATGCTAGAGCTGGTGAAAGTTCTTGAATGTTTTTCTTTTGCTCCTTTCCCTGTGATTGATACGTATTATATGCTTTAGGTCGGGACTTTGAACTTGCTTAGAGGATTAATTTTGTAAAGTCTAATTTGACTCTCTTTTTTCCCTTCTCTGGAAAGATATTTTTTTGTAGTCTAACTTCCTCAAAGAGTAATGAAAAGTGAGGTGATTGGAGAAGGAAGAAATGTTGATGGAAGTGGAGAGATAGGTGTCCCTCCAGAAGAAATTTTAGTATTCTGTAACTCCTGTTTTGCTCTCTTGTTTCATACAATTAGCAGCTAGTGGATTTGCATCTGATTTTGTACATGTCAAATGTTATCTCTAGACAAGGGCTGTTGATTTGCTAGGCCCCTTCGGTTAAAATGGTGAAACACTGAAACTAGGTTAGGCTACTGATAAATTTGGAATAGAAAATAAATTTTAGGTTTTTTGGGATCACTATGGAGCAGGTTTCATATGGGGAGACAACCACTGATCATAGTTGCTGACCCAGAGCTTTGTAAAGAAGTTGCGATAAAGAAGTTCAAAGACATTCCAAATAGAAGTGTTCCCTCTCCCATCTCAGCTTCTCCTCTTCATCAGAAAGGTCTCTTCTTCACCAGGTAACATATGTGATATGATCGCAGAGATTAAGCATGCTTATCTTCTCTATAATACTTTTCATTCATCTCTTTTCACCAAGGCTTCATCCAAATTTAGTGTGCAAATAACTGCAGATTATGAACAAAGTTTCTGGTGAAATTTGAACTTGCAGGGATGCAAGATGGTCAACCATGAGAAACACAATACTTTCAGTCTACCAGCCATCACACTTAGCCAGCTTAGTGCCCACCATGCAATCATTCATTGAGTCTGCAACCGATAATTTTCAGTCTTCTAATGAAGAAATCACCTTCTCCAACTTCTCCCTCAAATTGGCCACGGATGTGATAGGACAAGCTGCTTTTGGTGTTGATTTTGGCCTCTCTAAACCACAATCAGCCAGTGATTCAATCAACAGTTTCCATAACCAAGGCAAAGACAACTGTGATGTGTCAGAGTTCATTAATCAACATATCTACTCAACAACACAACTTAAGATGGACTTGTCAGGTTCCTTTTCAATTATAATAGGTCTACTTGTCCCCATACTGCAGGAGCCATTTAGGCAGATCCTTAAACGAATTCCTGGCACCATGGACTGGAAAGTTGATAGGACTAATAGGAATATAAGCGGCCGGCTTGATGAGATTGTCAGAAAGAAAATGGAAGAGAAAAATAGGGGTTCAAAGGACTTCTTGTCACTAATATTACGTGCAAGGGAATCAGAGACTCTGTCAAAGAAAGTTTTTACTCCAGATTATATTAGTGCAGTTACTTATGAGCATCTTCTTGCTGGATCTATTACAACATCCTTTACATTATCTTCAGTTGTTTATTTAGTTGCTCAACATCCAGAAACTGAGAAGAAGTTGCTTGCTGAAATTGATGGGTTTGGTCCTCATGAGCAGATTCCAACAGCTCATGATCTTCAAAACAAATTCCCCTATCTTGACCAGGCAAGTCTCTTGAAGTTTTTCTATCGGTCTCCTGATGCCGCATTATTACTTTCTCCGAATTATCTGACCCACAAAGATTTTGCTGTCATTGCAAATCCTGATCTCCATGTTTCATAGAGTGTGTTATCAAACTGTGGAATTTCATTTTCTGATATATGGTTTAATTGCAGGTAGTTAAAGAGGCAATGAGGTTTTACGTTGTTTCTCCATTAGTTGCAAGAGAAACATCAAAAGAAGTAGAGATAGGAGGTTATGTTCTCCCGAAGGTATTGTTATAGAGCATTGATCTGATTCTGTATGACTGTTTACGTGCCTAGAACTCATACACCTACCATTTTAGATGTACTTATGGTTTCCTTTTTGATGGACAGGGCACATGGATCTGGTTAGCACCTGGAGTTCTAGCAAAAGACCCTAAGAACTTCCCAGAGCCAGACAGGTTCAAGCCAGAGAGGTTTGATCCAAATTGCGAAGAAGAAAAACGAAGGCATCCTTGCGCTCTTATACCCTTTGGAATCGGACCTAGAGCTTGCATTGGCAAGAAATTTTCCATACAAGAAATCAAGCTCTCTCTGATACACTTGTACCGGAAATATTTATTTCGACATTCCCCAACCATGGAAAAACCTCTTGAATTTGAATTTGGCATAGTTCTCAACTTCAAGCGTGGAGTAAAGCTTAGAATCATAAAACGAACTTGAAGATTGTTGTTCTGAGATAAATCTCTTAGAAATATCACATACTATCTTGGAAAGGCCATCCTTTCGAATAAATAGTTAATAAATCTTCGTGTTGATAAATGTGCCCTGTGTAAAGAATTTATCTTGTATTTATTGTTAAAAATTTGTTTAATTAATATGATTTAAATAAATTAAGAGTGATATATATAATTCTTAGTTTTTCTAGATTTATTTCTTGATTTGTTGTGACTAATTGATAATGATGAAAGTTAATTCTTATTATTTTTTTAATATTTTAATTTTCAAAATTCATTATAAAAATTAAATGAAAAGTTTCAAACTTGAATTGTTTTAGATATCTTTACACTCTTTCTCATCTTATTTTTAGTGTTTTTATTTTTTTTTATGTTATAGTTTTTTTCAAAAATTTAGAGTTTAGATTTATATTTTGTTGAAAGATATTTGAGGGTTTTTTAATTCAAAGGTTTTATTTAGAAATGCATCTAAGCCGAAAAGGTATTACTGAAATTTTGGAAGGTATATTGTAAACATTTTAGTTGCAGAAGTAGGGAACGATAAAGCTTTAAGAATAAATAATTCATCATCGATAACAACACAAATTTCATTACTTTAAAGTGACAAATTTCATTACTTTAAAGTGCTTTAACAGGTAAATATTCTTATTTGTTTTAATTTAAACATAGATATTTTTTATTACAAGTATACATGTTAAAACTTTGAATTGATATCAATTCCAAGTTTAATTATATATTTAGTATGTATGTTATAATTTTTTTTTATCATATTTATATTAAAAATAAAGTTATGCTTGTAATTTTAAACATGTATTAACTCTAGCATGATTTTACAAAGATAAACTATTTTTTTTTTCTTACCAGTCTAATATAAATATAATACATGTTTTGACAATAGTACTATTATGGAGAGAGCATGCTTTCAGCAACTAAGTTTCATCCAAAGCAAACTGAAAAAAGTAGCAACGATCTGTGGTCATGACTTGGAAGGAAGAGGATTGGTTCCCAGCCAAATCTCACTAGACACCCACTTTTTGAAAGGAGAAAAAACACACCACAATATCGATGAGATTTCACAATATTTGAAGGTGATGGCACAAATGCCCTAGAACAATCCAGGTCCTGCAAATATCCATTGATCTGTCACAATTTTGGTGGTATGATAGTAGGAAGCTACTGGTGGATATCACATACACAGCCATAAATGAACTATTTTACAGAATGGATAGCCCTCAAAACACTAGCATACTCATCAAGCTGTCTTAGCTACAGCTTAGTAATGATTGCAGAAATGCTCCTAAATTAGTACACATCTCAACAATGGAGAACAACAAGTCGTTGAAACTTCTTAACAAACATAAACCAATCCATCTAGGCATACAAATGATCCGTTCCTCTTATTTGTTTCATCGAGTTCTTATCAAATCTTGTCGGCAAGCAAAGTGGCTTGGATAAATTAACTGAAGGATCAGAACCAGCACTGCTTTTTGAATCTCCATTTGAGAACGCCGCTGACTTTTTGAAAAACTGAAACTCATCCATGGACTGCCTTTGAATCCTATGAAATAAATGACTGGATGTGTTTTGCTTTGCCTTGGTTGACTCGGTCAGGTTCATGTAGTTTGGCCTGCTGTTACCACTCTCCTCTGTTTTATCTGAGGCCAAGCCAGTGTTTCCTGATATTGGTGTTGTAGAAGTACAAATTGATGAAGAAGCTGAGCTCTCATCAAAGCGGACTTCAGAACTTGGACTTGAAGATGAGCGAGTAACATGCCCGATTGGAGGTCTCGCTGAAATTCTAGTGGTTACATTGTTCTTTCTCACTTTCACTGAACTTTGTTCAAAGGATTTCGAATGTGTGCTTGCATCTACACAGGACTTGGGTGGTGGAGTCACTGAGGGATCAGTATGGGTTTGTTCCATCAATCTAGTCTCCCATGGCTTGGCTGCCATCCAACGTTCAAGCCAACTCCATCCCCAGCTATTCTTATCAAACTCCTCATTCTTGAAAGAATATACCGAGTTATTGGGTCGAGTGTTTGAGCTGGGGTTTGATCTCCATTGCTGAAAAAATAAAGAAGTTAGTGAAGATACTTAGCTTATATGAAAGAGAAAGGTAGCACAACATGTGATGGTGGCATACTTTTTGAGCAAGGGAGTAAGCAATAGCTCTTTCTCTCTTGAAGGCTCCTTCTTGCCTCATTTGCAGTTTTGACTTCACGTCTTCTAATGTCCCCTTTCTATCACACCACCCTTCCTGAAATTAAATCAAGATCCTTAGTGCATTGCAAAAGAGTTTAAATCAGCATAGCTAGTGCTTAGGACTACCAAAATGGTCATTAACATGTGTATATTTAGTGGTTTTCATCATACCTCAGCATGTTTCAAGAGGTCAGCCTTGCTACGTCGCTCATTCAGCATATTCTGCACTGCCTGCCCTTCTAAGGACATTCGCACACGACGAGCCCTAACATGAGCTTGAACACGAACAAGAGCTTGCATGCACTTAAGTGTCACTGCAGCCTGCTTCCTCACTTGTCGACCTCGAACTAGAGCTTGGAGTCTCACCACTCCTTTCAAGGCCCTCAGAGCCCTTCTTGCCTACACCAGTTACTTTATAGTTCAATTCAACAAAAAATGTAAATAGATTTGCCAACTATTCTATTCAAAGTTTTTACTTTGAAATTTAGAAAGTTGTCTCTTATATGACTACCTGTTTCCTTTGTTTGATTAGAGTTTCATTTGCTAACACAGGATTCGGTGATGTTGCAAATAGAGCCAGTGATCATCAACAGATCTTGCGCTTTCCATGTAATATTTCAACACAGCATTTGGGTGAAATTATCTGAGATGTGTAGTGTCTTCAATTTTTCCAATTACAAAGATTGAAGGAAGTTTTTCCATTTTTTTCTAGTTGAAAGAATGGGGAAAGTTCCTATTTTTCCAACAAACAGTAAATGCAAAATCCGAATCATAAAATTTCAAAACATTGAACTTTCTTTCCCTCGTGTTCCATTTTCTCAGCAATCAAAACCCAAATCATAAAATTTCAAAACATTGAACTTTCTTTCCCTCCTATTCCATTTTCTCAGCAATCAAACAGTTAAAAAAGATCCAAGAACAAAAAAGTAAAATAAAAAACCATTTACCAAGAATCCACGAAAAGCAGTTTGAATCCTGATAGCAGCCCATTCTTGCCTGACAACCCTGAAATCCTTAGGAGGAGCTCTAACCACAGTAGCCATTGCAGCAGTAAATGGATCAGCCAGTGGTGAAGAACCCGATGCCTCTGATGCTGCTCTGTGGTTCCCTTTGAAACCCTTCCATGAAGACCCCAAATCTCCTGATGAACTCCTCCATAGCTTCCATTTCTTGCTCTTTCCACTCACCTTCTCCTACAGAAACAACACATATCACTAGCATTACTATCACTACAGTAAAGAACATAATGGTCGGGTCTTTTTGGTTGATAGTGTTTTAGCTTACATATTGGTCTTGATCTTTATCAGACTTTTTTAGACCTATAATGGATTTCACCCATTTTCCTGATGCACCCATCACTAAAAACTTCTTGCTCAAGCAGAGCAAGCACGTAACCAGATATGGTGTTTAAACCTCTTAAAACTTGAAAGATGCAAACTTTTTTTTAAAAAAAAAGTGTTGCAACAATGTAGCTTGATGTAGTATTAGAAAGAGCCTAAAAAGGTAGAAATTTCTGAAGAAACCGAGCTTGAAAAATAGCTAGCTAAAGAAAGCAAGAGAGAGGGAGATGCAAAATGGGCAAGACTTGAGACGTGGGTTCTGATGCTGGGTTAGTGGGTTGATGGGTTTTTTCCTTTCTTCTTTTTGTCTCTGCTTACATTGTCCAATGTGCCCGTTTGATATTTGAAATTCAAACAAGCAAGAGACAATCAACGACTCGTCCCGCTCGAATTCTAAGGAGGAGACTGTTTGGTCCTTTGGATAGTACTATAATATTACAGATGGAGGTACCTACTTTTGGTAAAAAAAAACATGGAAAGGCACCAACCCTTTGGTTACTACAAAGGCATGCCGACAATAAATCTTCTCTAGTCAGTGTAACGAAGATCTGGTGTTTTGTAAACAAACAATATTTAGTTTCAGTGGTGGGAGTGAAAAAGTTGAAAGCCAATGACTGCCTAGCTGATCAGTAATACAATGTCAGTAAATGGAAACCAATGGCATGTCCAGATTACCAATCCTTGCTTGCAAAGTGCCAAAGATGGATTTTGAATTTTTAATTTTGGATTTGTCCCAAAAGCCAACCAAATACATGTTTTTCAAATCTTGTTCAGTGGGAATTGGCATATTGGTTAACTTTTTGCAGAATTTTTTAATTCGGGCACATGTCTTTAACTCCTAAGCTCGGGAATGTGTTCAAAATTTAAACAGAGCATCCTATGCTGGTTCATTATAGCAATGCATCTCTTTTCTGTATGAGCTGTGAAGTATAAAGATAGTTCCAATATTATAATTTAGGGTTTTGCTAGCTATAATGTCTGATTAGACACACACACACACACACACATGATAAAGAACTTTCCCTGTTGCTCTTTTAAGCAATACATTCTTTGACGTGCCCTCTATAAAACACCAAAAATTTATTGTTGCAGTTAGCATCTGATGCATTCTTTGTATAAATTAAGAACATTAGAGGTGCTGCTAGCACCATCAATAACTTAAACGATCAATCAAAATGACCCTTCTCGTCTCATTTGTCAATTGAATTGTCTTGGACTGACTCATCTCAGCTCTCAAGAGTAATCAATGGGAACTTCACTAGTCTGAAATCCAACCAGCTAGAGAGGAACTAGACCTCCGAGCAGGGAAGTTTGTCTTGGTAAACTCCTCACCATGCGTGAGATGATTCCTCACTAGTTTCAAAGTTGACTTTTCTCTAGTTGCTTTAAGCTGCAGGTTAATTTGCAAGCATCTAGAGAATACAGCTCACTGCAATAAATGAGCTAATGAAGTCTTTTCCTTGTTAATTACAACCATGTTTCCTGCTAGTGTCTTTGTCAGGCATTGGCACCGAGGTTACTCTTCACTCTTCAGGAAGTGCTGCAGTAAGATTTTTTTAATTTCCATTGTGGCTCTCTATGGTGTATAGTTGTATACTAGCACTTCTTGCCACCAGGAGTTTTTTTTGTTTTCTAGCGTAGTGAGAAAAAACAATTATGATAAAATAACAAAATACAAAAAATATATAAGGAAGTAGTACAATTTAGAAAGTCCCATATGATATTTACAATTCGCGAGTTGACTCTTTCAAATTGTAAAATTTAAAAGACACATAATTTAACAAGGAGAGATAAGAGAGGAAAAAAAAAGGAAAGAAAGAAAATAAAAACCTAGAAGCACATCAAAACTCTGATTATGATACCACTAGTACCATTGAAAAGATCTTAACAAGACAAATCTAACAAAACCAAGGAAGGTCAACAACAATAACCAGAGTGGGCCATATGAGCCTCAACACCCTTGGATGACTCGTGTGGCCCACTTCGTTCACCGTTTATGACCTTATTTGGTATCGTTGGACTCGTCTTATCAAGATCTTCTAAACGATATTGGTGGTGTCATCATTAGAGCTTTGGTGTGCTTCCAGGATCATTTTCTTTTTTTTTTGCTTTTTTGCTTTTTCTCTCTCATCTCTCCTCCTTGTAATTTGTGGAGAGAGAGGAGAGAGAAAAAGTAAAAGAAAGCACACCGAAACTTCGATGATGACACCATTAATATTGTTGAAAAGATCTCGATGAGACGAGTTCAACGACATAAAACAATGTCATAAATGGTGAACGAAGTGGGTCACACAAGTCGTCCAAAGGTGTCGGGGCTCACTTCTTTTTAGATCACTCGTGTGGCCCACTTTTATCACTGTTGATGACCTTTCTTAGTGTTATTGAATTTGTCTCATCGAAATCTTTCCAACGGTACCTGTGGTGTCATTATCAGAGTTTAGGTGTGCCTCCGGTATCTTTTGCTTTCTTTCGTTCTTTTCTTCTCTCCCTCTCCTCCCTCCTTGTTAAATCATGTGTCTTCCAAATTTTATAATTTGAAAGAGTTGCATATGATATATGTAACTCTCTAAACTATTTTATTTCTCTAAATATTTTTTACATTGTGTTATTTTATCAATTTTTTAGCATGCTAAAGTCCAAAAATACTCTTGCCACTGACCAACAACTAGGATAAGGTAACAATC
>Ga0307515_10009695_pt1 | contig 18576 bp, 18 predicted proteins | sample 17_EM_MG_FD_194513 | JGI IMG/M metagenome (GOLD analysis project Ga0307515, IMG submission 194513) | Populus trichocarpa ectomycorrhiza microbial communities from riparian zone in the Pacific Northwest, United States - 17_EM | ecosystem: Host-associated > Plants > Roots > Unclassified | place...
AATAATAATGGCAAGACATCGGTGTCTATAGGAACAACCTTGTCTGCTCTTGCTAGATGGAAATGTCCGAAATTTCTTAGCATTCCTAAAGCTCAATTATTTTTTATTTTTCTTTTTTCTTTTTTCTTTTTTCCATGACATTTCCTAAAGAAAGCAAGACCACTCTACTAAATTTAATTCCTCTCTGTTCCCAGTAATTTATGAGACTCCACCGTAATTATAAAACTTAACAGATTAATTTATTTATCAATCTAGTTTGGAAACGCGAGTCGATCTGTGTTTTCAAAAAAATTAATTTTTTTTATATGTTTTAGATTGTTTTGATGTGCTGATATCAAAAATAATTTTTTAAAAAAATAAAAAAACATCATTTTGATACATTTCAGCATGAAAAGCACTTTGAAAAGCAACCACAACCACACTCCCAAACATGTCAGAATCTAAAAAAAATATCATCATTGCAAAGACAAAAGAATTTTCATTATACCCGTCATAGTTTTGAAACTCGGCCCGACCCGGCTGGTCAACCCGGGGTTAGAATCGGGTTAGGTTGAAAAAAAAATAGAAAAAATCATGACCCGATATAACCTGACAAAACCCGATCAAAAACCCGATTGCAATCCGTTAATTTTTGTTTTCCCCTCTGAAACGTCTATCTTACCCACCACTAAAGCTCAATTGCGAGGATTGGTGATTTAGAGATCAAGGATTCAGATAACGGGAATAAAAGTTATGATCGCGATGTTAAGTTATATAAGCATGTTGAGAGCATACCAAAGTGTTAAAGGGATCTTGAGATCCTAGCTAGAGTAGCAAAAAAATAATAGATTACTATGGTAATTTCTTAATTGGTTTACGAGAAATTATTTGGTAAGCATAATTTACCATCAACCATCATGGACTGACCAATAAGATTTTTATAAATTATTAAACATATTTTGAATATGAATCTTTTTATCTTATAAAATCCAATCATAGTTATGGAATTATATATTTTTATTGGTAAATAGTGAAATAGATTCACGTAATGAGTTTTCTTATTATAGAAGACAAGTGTACATGATAAGCACAATCATTGATATTTATTGTTATTAAATTAGAATTATGATCTATAGAAATAACTATTGTTTCATTGATAGAGATCTCTTCAATTGCATACAAGAATATGTTTATTTTTGTGTTTTAAAAATATTTTAAAAAAAATTAATTTATTTTATTTTTAAAAATTATTTTATTATGTATTCAGATGATTTTGATGTGTTGATATCAAGAATAATTTTTTTAAAATAAAAAAACACTTTGAAAAGCCATTATTGTTACATTCTCAACCTCCTCTAAGAGCTACAGATGAATTTATGTATGTTTTTACTATGATTAGATCAGTCCCATTTCTTGGTGATTATTAATTAATAATTCTCACCATTTTTCTAATGATTAACCACTTATAATTTAATCATTTCATCTACTCTATGTTATTTATTTTTATTTTAAGAATATAAATTAAAGATATAAAAATTAGCAAGAAAAGAAAGCATTTTGAAATATTTGAAATATTTAAATACAATGAAAACAGATAAAGTATTGTTCAATTATTTCTTAAATCTGTTTTGATAAAAAAAAAGAAAAAAAAAGAAAAAGAAGAAGGATTAAATTATAATTAAGTATGTTGAAACAAGCATGGATGGATAAACGACAAGCGACACTTCCTTGTCCTGTAAATGAGTCGTTACAGACATCGGTGTCTATAGGGACAGCCTTATATTCTCTTTGTAGATGGAAATGTCCAAGATTTTTCTACTGTTTATTTTTATGTTTTGAAAAAATTTAATTTTTTTATTTTAAATAATATTTTTTTAGTGTTTTCAAATTATTTTAATGTACTGATATCAAAAATAATTTTTTAAAAATAAACAAATATTATCTTAATATATTTCCAAGTAAAAAACACTTTGAAAAAAACCGCAACCACACGCCCTTCTTAGCATTCCTAAAGCTCAATTGTTTTTCTTTTTTTTTTCCATGACATTTCATAGAGCAAGCAAGACCACTTTAGAAAGATAAAAATATATTGAATTTGAGTTTGGTCAAACCTCGAACGGTCTTCACTCGATGAAAAAAAGTGTAAAGCAATTTCGAGCACTCATGAATGCTCATCTGAACACTCCTTTCTTTTTTTTTTTGTTATGTGAGATCCCAAAACATGATTTAAATTATTATTTAATATATCATCTCTCTCAAGTGAATATTAATTTTTTATCGAATAGAATATGATACAAGAGATGGGATTGGTTTGGATGGATTAGTATGGTAATTGCTTAATTGGTATACCAAAAATTATTTGGTGAGCATAATTTACCATAAACATTATTAAACATATTTAGAATGTGAATCCTTTGATCTTATAAAATCCAATCATAATTCATAGACTAACCAATAAAAGTTGACTTTTGAGCTCCTCGTGACGATGCACAAGCATGGCGTGTATATCCAACCATCTACTCCCTAAGGATAGGAAACAAAAGAAGTCACGATATCTCTCCTGTGCCTCGTGGTCTTGGGCCACACACACCATTTCCACCACTCATTTTATCCTTTGATCTTCACATCAATTCTTTTATTTTTACCCTTATCTCCTATTGGCCAACTTCTACTGTATAGAATCACCGAGGCTTGTGGCCCAGCAGTTCTCGCAGGTTTTTCTATCTTTGTCTCCTGAATTCAAGTTTCCGCGCGTATGTCTATTATCCCCGTAGTGTCTTATCTGTCTGCTAGGTTTGCAGGGTGTTGAGTAGATCCGGGAATTAATCGTGGTGTGTATAAACTAGCCCGGACATCCCGGTTATAAAAAAAAAGATGAATTGAATATCTTATCATTTTAAAAACAAAAATTCATCAACTTGTGTGGTGTTTGATGATTGTTTATTAAGATGATTTTTACTCGGAAATATATTTTAAAAAATTATTTTTACATCGACACTGTAGAACAATCTAAAAACCAAAAAAAAACTAATTTAAAACGAAAAAAAATTAAAATGAAGTGAAATTATGTTCCAAACAACCTCTTTTATAAGTTAGGAAGAGTCTATGATAGTGCATAGATTATATGTCCATTGAAGATTTAAAAACATATAAAGAAGATATATTGTTTTCAGTAACTCATAGATTATGTCAAGAATAATAATTCTTAGCGTTGAAAAAGGAAAATACAAAATACGTGGAGATTGACTCAAGCAAGATCCATGATAAACAGCAACACCAAACTTGGTGGATGGATAACGATAAACGACTAAGTTTACAATCCCAAGGCAACAGGCCTTGTCTTCATCAACTACTCCCTCTTTTAAGAATTAAATTGATAAAATAGTATTTTTTTATAAATAGTATAAATAAAGATGCTATTTTGAGGAGATAAATGGATAAAATAGCATTTTAAATAGCTTTTTATATGGCTGTATTTAATTTATTTATTTTTGGTGACGACTCAACGTTGTTAAATTTAGGGTTTTTTTAAGATATATAAGAATGGCATTCGGATGAAAGAAAGAAAAAGCATTTTATGATCTTGTTTAGCGCTGTCTTTGGAGCATGTAAAAGAAATAAAAAGTCAAAATAATATTTTAAAATTTTTGGCTTTCCATTTAGGAGGTGCTCCTAGGCAGTGTGTTTTCTTGTGTTTGTTCCCTGTCTGTCTCTCAATCAAGAAATGGCAAAAACAAAGGAGGCTGCCTTCATTGGCTCCATTGATCAAGGCACAAGCAGCACCAGATTCATCATCTATGACCGTAACTCTCGCTGTGTTGGATCTCACCAGGTTGAGTTCACCCAGCTCTATCCTCAAGCCGGGTACTCTAAATTATTTCCCTTTCTTTTCTTTTTCTTTTTCTTTTTCTTTTTCTTCATGATGATGATGATGATGATGATGATGATGATGATGTTGGTGGTGGTGGTTGTTGTAGATGGGTGGAGCATGACCCAATGGAAATACTGGAGAGTGTGAAGGTGTGCATGGCAAAGGCAGTGGACAATGCTTCGGCAGAGGGGCATAATGTGGACGCTGCTTTGAAGGCTATTGGTTTGACCAATCAGAGAGAAACTACTCTTGTTTGGAGCAAATCCACTGGTCGTCCCCTCTATAATGCCATTGTTTGGATGGATGTTCGCACCACTTCTGTTTGCAGGTTTCCTTTACTTCGCTTATCTTCCATTTTCACTCCAAAATTATTTCTTTTTTTTTCCCTATGACTGAGGATTTTCTTTATCAGAATTTCTTTATTGTTGCTTTGGTTTTGATATTACCCCCATTTGATTGATTGATATTGCTGGAAATTTGTGATACTAGAAGGTTTGACTTTTTCTCTCTTTTTTTTTTTTTTCAAATCGTTGATCATTAGCTGTGTTTCCAAGATTTATTGTAAGGATCTAATGTATCCCTTTTGATTGATTTCTATTGCTGGAAATTTATGATACCAAAAGATTTTAGACTTTTTTTTTTTAATATTTGATCATTTGCGGTGTTTCCAAGAATTACTGTAAGCATATTTTGAAGGGTTTTCTTTTAACAGGAGGCTGGAGAAAGAAATGCCAGGAGGAAGGACTCATTTCGTTGAGACATGCGGATTGCCAATTAGCACTTATTTCAGTGCCATGAAGTTAATCTGGTTGATGGAAAATGTGGATGCGGTTAAAGAGGGTATCAAGAAGAAAGATGTTTTGTTTGGAACGGTAGATTCTTGGTTGATCTGGAATTTAACTGGCGGAGTAAAGGGTGGCTTGCATGTGACTGATGTCTCTAATGCATCTCGAACTATGCTCATGAATCTTAAGACTCTTGAATGGGATAAACCTACATTAGAAACCCTGAAAATCCCAGCTGAAATTCTTCCAAAAATTATCAGTAATTCTGAGATTATTGGAAAGATCACAGAGGGATGGCCGCTTGTTGGTTTCCCAATTGCTGGATGTCTTGGTGACCAACACGCTGCGATGGTTGGGCAAGCCTGTAAAAAGGGTGAGGCTAAGAGCACTTATGGAACTGGTGCTTTCATACTTCGCAACACGGGTGAGGAGGTGGTACATTCAACGCATGGGCTTCTAACCACCTTGGCATTTAAGCTTGGCTCAAAAGCGCCAGCAAACTATGCACTTGAAGGCTCAATTGCTATTGCTGGGGCTGCAGTTCAATGGCTCAGAGATAGTCTTGGAGTAATTAAAAGCGCTGGTGAAATCGAGGAACTGGCATCTCAGGTTGATACAACTGGTGGGGTTTATTTTGTTCCTGCCTTCAATGGATTGTTTGCTCCATGGTGGCGTGATGATGCTCGTGGGGTTTGTATTGGGATCACAAGGTTTACAAGCAAGGCTCACATTGCTCGAGCTGTGCTTGAGAGCATGTGTTTTCAAGTGAAGGATGTGTTGGATTCAATGCATAAAGATGCCGCAGGTTCTGAGGAGGGAGAATTCTTGCTTAGAGTGGATGGTGGTGCTACTGTCAACAACCTCTTGGTGCAGATTCAGGTTTGAGCTTTAAAGCGTTCTTCTTATTCTGTATCAATCATATTTGCTCTTATTTACTGTTATGTAACAATTTTGATTGCCCCTCGCAGGCTGACTTGCTAGGGAGCCCTGTGGTGAGACCTGCTGATATTGAGACAACAGCCCTCGGAGCAGCCTATGCTGCTGGTTTAGCTGTCGGGGTTTGGACAGAAGAAGAGATTTTTGCTTCTGGAGAAAAGTCCAAGTCTGACACCACTTTCCGTCCCAAACTAAATGAGGAGCTGAGGAAGAAGAAGGTGGATTCGTGGTTCAAAGCTGTTGAAAGGACTTTTGACTTGGCTGATCTTTCCATTTGACGCATTTGACGCTTTTTATTAATTACGCTTCCATCCTATCTTTTCATTCGCTTTCGATCCTTATCTTGTCACAAGCTTAATACTTTTAACCGACAGTTTAATCCTATCTGTAATTTCTATTATATGATCAATTTCTGTACGCTAAAATCAGCTGGCCATCCTGGGAATTATGGGGCTCAGCTGGTTGCCTGGAACTCTGTAACCTGTGTAAGTCCTGTATCCCTAGGGTTCATCATCCCTTGGGGTGTGTTTGGTAGTTCGGTAATGCATGAACAGCGTTTATCAGAGTACATTTTTAGTGTGTTTTTTTATTCAGTATATCAAATTTGATGTTTTTTTCAACTCAGACGCAAAAACACCTGTTCTTGCTCAACGTTCATATTGTTTTCTTGTGACTGGTGAAATCATATGTTTTGGATCCTTGAGAACTAGTGAACTAGCACTGAGGTTGCCTGATAGTATGGTGCCATTCTCTGTACCCCTTCAATTCAATAGAATATGGGATGGAGAGCCAAACCCTAACAATGGAGTAAATGGCATGGAACGGAGGGCTTCAAGCTGTTTCTGTACAAGACAAGACATTAGTCTTTACTTTTTTGCAGTGTTCTGAATTGCAGTAAACAAACAGGAGGAGGGATGATATGTGAGGAAATCATACAGATGAAGTTGCCAAATCTGAGGGCCTTTTTATTAATCAAACAAAATCTTTTAAGAGAAAAACTTTGCAATTTATACAAAGATTATTGGCACCTACAAAGTAAAGAACAGCTAAAATCAATAGACTCGAAATACAGGCTCTCTTCCACATCGTCCTCTAATCATTTCTACAGTGTTAGAGATGCAATTGCAAAGAGATTTTGTCCATAAAAAGCAAGACAATGGAACACCCCCGTTTTTCTGTCGTCTGCTTTGAGTTATTCACTCTTTCAAAGAACAGGTGCGCAGAGTGATTGCTGGTTGTACAACCCAGCAACCCCGTTTGTGAACTGCTGTTTGTTTCTTCTCCGCTTTGTCACAACTATAAATCCTTCACCGTCACCATGATTGTTTTTATTAGCATCTGGGGTTTTCGGCTGTTCACCGTCGCTGGACTGAGTAACCAATTTTGTCTTTCCTTCATTTCCATAGAGGATTTTTATAATTGCACTGTCATTAGCAATTGCATCCGAAGAAGTTTCTGAACTGTCAGACCTTTTACTGCCTAGGGTCTCACTTCCACCATCAATATTATTCTGGACTGACTTCACAATGAAACTGAGCAATATCTGCCTTGCAAGTTCTGCCTTCTCGGTCTCAGAGGTTGTCCTTTTTGTAGAACAATCTTGAACTTCATTACCGGATTCCTCACCAAAGTCCTCCTCTTCCTCTCTTGCCTTGCTTGTCTCAAGCAAAGATTTCATCTCGGTTGAAATAGCAGAATCTCCATTTTCAGGATTTGTTTGCCAAGCTCTACTGGGAACAAACTCAGGTGCATGTGGGTTCATGCTTCTAGGTTGTGTTGCCAAATGAGTTCGGTATTTCAGGAGACCTTGTCTCATGTGGTAAGATTGAGCAGTTCTATAATACAGCGGTGACCTAGGCCCACGAGGAACTCTTGCAAGTGGAGGTGCCACTGCTGGGACTACAAGCATTCCTTGACTAGCTGTCGCATCATATATGCTTGGTGCAGAAGCTGAGTTTAAAGGGTGAACCAGTGGGCACACTCCTGGATTGAATGGTTCAGCTGCAGCTGAAAGCTTACTTCCATTTTTCTCAATGTACTTTTCCTGATTAGAAGAAGAAATTTCCTCAACTTCAGGGCCAGATTTTTCGGGTTGAGTTTCACTTTCATGAGTTCCTTCTGCTTCATCAGGACCTGGTTTATTATCAATAACAGGGATATCATTGCTTTCCTCCTCCTTAAATGTCTCAGGTACAACGCCGCATATCTGAGTTTCAGGTTTTGCCCCACTTGATTCTTCTACTATCTCCTGAGATGGCTTCAAAGCCATACCAGGGGGTGCCACAGCTACTTCTTTGTAAGAGAGCGATTTTGATGCCATAGCAGTGAGATTTGCCGGAGCACAAAAAGGTTTGGAGACAGTAGCTTTTGCCTGCAGTTCAATTGATTGCTTCGCAGGTGACACCTCCATTGTAATTGTCCTTGGAGTTTTTCTTTGTGCCGGGGAAATGATTTGACTCCTATACCTTCTTTCTCTATTACTCGAATATTCTGCAGTATTTATGTTTAGCTTTGCAAGAGCTGGTCGTCTACGGCCAGATTTCCTGCCAGCAGCTTTCCATGACCGTCCTTTTGGATTGGCTTCTAGCCATCCTTCATCTGAAGTTGTTTCTTCAACAACTTCCCCCGCAACTGTGGGCCTGTACTTGGTGATATCATCATTTTCCTCTGCTTCTTCATTATGAATCATATCCACCCCTTGTTCTTGAGTGTTGCCATCATCTGTCATAACCATTGCATTTCCCAAGCCATCTTTGACCATTACATCTTGATGGACTTGATAGGACTTATCACTAACCTGGAGTACCTGTGGATTTTAGATTAAAGGAAGATAGGGGTCATGTCCTCATAATATAGTAGATAAATTAAATCAGATTTTGGAGAGCTGTCAGGTGTGGATGATACTTGTAATTCAGTAACATTCCAGAGGAACTTGAGATGTGACATTATGTTCAGAGGAAGCAGAAATATAACATTTTCAGGATTTCTCTGGCTTTTAAAACTATATGGAGCATGTTTACTATCTGAAAATGATGCAGATTAGAAAAATGTGTTAGTTTAAAACTTCTAATCAAACAACTTTGCATTATTAACTACCTTTGCACGACGCTGTTTCCTGAGTGCATCACTTCCTCTAGAGTCTTGATCAGGACTAATGTAATCCAGGAGATCTGATACACTGCAGCAGGGAGTCACAGGCTTTGGTATCCCAACATATAAATGCAAATGAAGAAACAAGTAATGTGGAGAATACCATATCAATACCTAAGGTGACCTTTGCTTGCGATGGATGCATCTGGCTTTGGAGTTCCATTTCGTGCTGCTTCTTGCTGCTCTAGGGCCTTTGATTCAAAATATTCAAGCCATGCAGCAGCATCCTGCATTAAAAAACGCAGCACCTTGATGAGTTACAGACTTGCAGATATTAATGATGAGTTTCACAGATTGACAACAGAAAATTATAAGCAACCAGCACTGACACAACAAAACAAAACAAAAAATTATGATTATGAACAAAGTTATCCAGATTCTAGACCCTTAAGATCTGGGCATGAATGCAGGAACTAGGCTGAACACTCCAAAATAATTGCAAAAATCCTAAAGATAGCTGAATCAAGGACTTCCAGGCATGCCCACACCGACCAATGGAAAACAAGTCTGTGTAAACAAATATCCTTCTACTTATTTATTTATTTTATTAGTATTATTTATATGTATTTTTACCATAAGGAAAGTCATGTAAATTAGATCACGACTACATATTTTCCGTTACCTGAGTACGAAGATCCTCCGTTCCAAGTTTTGCCTGAAGTATCTTGAGTGTCGTTTGCTCATGTTGAACACTTAAGGAATATGCCTCCATCAGAGAAAGAGCAATGGCTATAGCATGGTAGCTTGCAGCTGTCTGTCAGGCCGAGAAAAGGAAGGTAAATAGAAGTGTTTATTCATTCTTATCCTTTTTCACAAGTTTTAGATAAGTGCAAAATAAAAATGTCCACCTCTTGACAAGATTAGCATGCATGGTGTTATTTAGTGAGTGAAAAGAACCTGTATATGATCTGCCCCTAACAATCTTTGATTGCACTTTAGAGCTTCATGCAGGTATCTGAGAGCAACATGAACATTTCCCATACCCTCTTCCATCATAGCCACATTGATGTATGTAGCGGCGGTATTAGGGTGAGACAGACCACAAGCAAATTGAAGAAGGAATAAAGCACGGTTCACATATCTGTTGAAATTTATCCAGTTCAATCAGAGACTCCAAGAAGTCCAACAACAGAACTACAGATTGTGCATATCACTTAATGAATACGTTATGATCACACAGGTGAGGAGGCAGATTTCCATTAAAAATTTAAATTTACAGAAACTCTGTTTTCATGGTAACAGTTAATTACAACAAACACGTGAAGGGACACTTTCACCATAAATTTAGATTTGGCAAATCTCTGGTAGTTATGATATCGTTAATTTGGAATGACTACATCAATAATGAAAGGTGAGCAAGTCAAAATGAGTTCTTAAGGTAATCACTTTGAACTTACTTCAAAGCTAACTCAACATGTTGAAGACGATAATAAAACACAGAAAGATCACCATAGCTTTTCATTGTATCTGGATGATCAAGACCAAGTTCCCTCTCATTGATATCCAAAGCCTTTTGCTGGTATATAGTAGCCTAACAAATAAAAGCAACCAAAAAGTAGCTTTCTTTAGATTCATATAATATTTCAATAAGATAGACAGAGATGCCAAAAAACTGTCTGATGTGGTTAAAGCTCACAATAATTTCATAGAAGTGAAAACAATTGAACTTTCTACTGAATTGCATGAATGCTTCAAAATTGAAGTACCAAACATGTTCATAAAAATCTAGCAAAACTCCAGCTGCTTCCGTGTTCAACTTCCCACCTTTTCAAATAACCATTCTATAGAAGCCTTTTCAAATAACCATTCTATAGAAGTCGAGAATACCATTCATGTGCAGTTCAACCAATTTGAAGCATCATTCTATTATATCTTTTTCAGTCACTACTCTAATTATAGATATACCTTTTCGTAAAGGAAACAAATCAAATCCCTAAAACCAAAGAAAATGCTAAAGAGAATATTAGTTACCTGATTAAAGTCTCCTGTGTGGTAGAGAACAACAGCTAGAAGACTGTAAGCACTGGCAGTAGTCCGATGATAGGGACCACATACAGCTATCATCTTTGCTAGAGCCTTGAATGGAAGCAGTACATATTTTGAGACGAAATGATGTCTAAATGAATAAAGGAATTCATATAGCATTAACATACAGATTCAATGGGATATTATTACCTTCGTTCCATAATTAACAGCATCCTCAAGCTTTCCTTTATCAAGAGCGACCTTCGACGACTCCAACAGAGTCCGTCCATCAGCTGAAGAGCATCCTACATTCTGTGAAGCATTGTGCATATATCAAATTTAGGTTGAAATTCTATGAGCTCAGAATTTTTGAAAGATTTATAACACAAATTCACACCTTACACACGGGAACTACACTGATAATGTCGCATTTCCTAAAGGGGTTTGAGCACTCCATGTCATAATCTCTTGGAACCAACTCCAATCCAACCTGGCAGGGGAATTTATTGTAAAAACCATGATTGGGACATATGCAGCAGCCAACAGCAGTAAGAACAATCGGTACCTTATGGCAAAGTCCACGAAGAATTGAAAGCTTTCTCAAATGCTGAAATTCATCTTTCAGTGTCCAACCAAATCTCTGGGAAAGAAATGTTCGCAACCACTGCAATTTGAGAGCATGGTCATCCTTCATAGTTTGATCACTGCCTTCAACCCCACAACTTCCAAGCAAGAAATTTAGGGATGAAGCTATGGCCGCAGACAAGTCTGATATATTGTTGATAGATGCAATAACCACTTTAAGTATGTGCTTGAAAGCTCGAGTAACCATCTCATGAACACAAAGTGATTGTATGTGAGGAAGCTTCTCTGCAAGTTCAACCTGATTGCAAGAAGTTTAGAATCAACAAAATCAAAACGACTTACTTAAGCATAAGACTGAAGAATTTTTCAAGGATATTACTGTGGCTTTTGCCCAAAACTTGCATCTACACACACACACACACACACACACACAGAGATTTCTCACCACCCGTCCCAAAGAGCGCATCTGCAGTCCCCTAAAATGCATGAAGTCAGTCAGCGTGCAACCATCAACAGGCGAAAGTTCAAGGGAGCCAAAATCCGTTACCTAAAAAAGTATAAGATCTGGATTATAAACTGTTAAAACTCTAGTCAGCAAAGTAAGAAACTGCATAAATTAAATATTACCAGCTTAGGCAATGCAACTTCATCATAATATCTGTATGCTGTTTGAAGAAGCTCATCTGCTGACTGTTGCAAGAAAATACAGTTGGACCCAGAAATAACAATAAAGAAAACTTAGGTCATAATAAAGACAACATCAACAACAACAATGAAAATGACAAAACAAGTCAACCTTTAAATGAAGGCCAGTTCCAGATTCTTTCAGACGCAAGAAGGCTTCTTCAGAAACCAATCTCCTCAATTCGCACCCAATGTTGGACTCATCATTGCTATGTTGTCCGGCATTAATTCCCATAGCTTGGCTGCACAGGCCAGATTCAATTTCTTCTCTATCATGTGTGGAAGTCACAGTAAGCTTCATATCCCTCTTCTTCAAAAATTTGAATTCCTTTCCGAGACCTTTCACAGCTTGTTCGTTCTCACTATTATCCTCAGGGCTTTTAGAATTGGTATCTTTTGAGGCTTCATGCTTTTGCAGATGTTGCAACCAACACGAGCCAAGTTCCCATCTAATAGACCTTTCTGAAGCAATTGGCTTCTCCTCTTGCTTGGTTAAACTCTCTTTAATTACTTTCCGAATAAGACATCTAGATGCTTCTAACTCTTCCAAAGTAGAGTGAGAAGACTGTCCTAGAGATGATTCAGCACTGCAACACTTGTGCAGCAGCACCCTTAAACTGCAAGAAGGTTTGGATAGCTTATCCCTTTAAGTCCATAGTGCATGATGAAAACATGTACATGAATCAAGAGTACTTGCTTTAAAAAATCTTGTATTCTAAGTATGCATTTAAATAATTTTAGATTTTAGTAAACGTAGAATTGACTCCTGAAATAAAGTAATAGCATGATTATCTTTTCTTTTAATGTCAACTTTCATAGTCTTTGAAAACAAGTTATTTTACTTGAAACTTATTTTTGTAATGTCTGACGAAAATTTTCAGATCTGATAAGGAAACCGAAGGATGGGACACTAAATAAATTTTTTTGACAAGTGAAGGTCACATAATAGCCATTTGTTTCTTTCTTGATTGTCCTAGCAATTTACAGGGTCTAGTGCCATGTGCTAGAAGAAACTATATAAAATTTTTCGACAAGTGAAGGACACATAATAGCCATTTGTTTCTTTCTTGAATATCCTAGCAATTTGCGGGGTCTAGTACCATGTGCTAGAAGAATGGACACTTATATATCATGGAAATATTCACATATTAAAGGAAGAAAAGCTAACTCACTTTTGTAGTGTTATGTTTTCCTCATTCCTTAAGCAGGAGTTTAAAACATGCTCTTAAGAGATGTTTCAAGCTTTTGCTTTTATGTGTTTGCTTTGGTCATCAAATTAGGACTAGAAAGCAATCTGAGCATGCAGCTCTCCAATTGGATCCTGAGCAGCAAATATCATAAATCTAATTTGCTGTCCTTTCAACAGGGATCCTAAGCATTTAAATATCTTTTACACGATAATCTACAGAAACAACACTAACACTTTGACTCTGAATACAATCAACTCAAACAAGAGACTCATAACAGATTAAGACCTGGGCTACCAGAATACGTTCCCATTAATTCCACAATTTCTGAGTATTAGCATGTGTATCCTATGTGCATCCAACAGGGCTCAATCTTCCAAACACTGATATTAGGTTGACTAGAGATCTAGCTTGTAGTTCAAACCTGTTAATATTAAGAGCATTAGCTCCTCCATCTGGTAGATCATCAATTTCAATATCTTGAGCATCAAACTTTTTCTTCTTCACATTGCCAACAACTTTCACTGTTGCAGTGTATCCACAAAGTCTTACAATGACAGTGCTCAATGAAGAGGTATCCTGCAGAAATTAAAGCTGTTGTTTCAGCAGTCTCTATTTATGTACTTTTGAAATACAGAACAAATAAAAACATATAACTTTGCTTCTCCCATTCTAAATGAAGACATTAACCCAGTTGAGATGATCATTTGGTCATGTGCAACAAATATTAATTGGCTGTACTAAAGGGGGGTCATGGAGTTTCAGTTTGGAAGCACTACAAGGAGGTGAAGCTAAAGAGGATGTCGATTCAGGAAGAAAACTTAATGCCACCTGGCATAATGCGACTGTGCAAAAAATGCGGTAATGATGAACTTAGAATGGAAAGATGAGTCCTCATGCTGACAGTCGTGCAGAACAAATAGAAATGTGCAAGCAAGGAAGAGAGGAAGGGGAGGGGGAGAGTGATAAGATCAGAAATGGAAGACAGCTTATTTCCTTAAATAAGATGGAACCCAAAATTGTTATTGTCAGAGATGCTTTTCCATGGATACACATCCAATTTTGTAATAGCAGGTTGTCCGACAGCATGCATGTCAATGCGAGTAAATGTGGAATGATAGTGCTTTGAAGGGTGAAGAAGGAAACGAAGCTATACTTACATGAACAACTACACTCTCATCTGCGGTTACCCCTTTAAGCAAATTCCTTTGAGCAATTTCCTTAGCAGGGATACCAGATAAGTGATTGCCGTTGACTTTGACCACAATCTTCAAGCTTGCATCTGCTGCATCACGTTCTACAACTATGGACAAGTCTCCTACATGATCTTCAAGCAAGAAAGAGCCTGAAATTGTATCTCTTGCTTGAAGATTGGAATCAATAACACCTTGTATCGCTCCAACAGCTTTAAAAATTGAAACATCAACAAATTGACTATGAAGCAAAAGGGCCTTCCGGTCTCGCACCACTCTCTCCTCCTCTGTCTTGCATGGTAGGCTAGCCAATATCGCGAAATCAGTGGCCCAAGGTCGAAGATCATATCCACCATATCTTCCTTGCCCTCCACCATTGCCACCCCAGCTCTCGTCTTCTACAGGAAGGGATGGAAAGTTTGATGGAGAGTCTGCAACAGATGGAGGAACAAGCCATGTATTTGCACGAAATCCGTAAGGAAGATTACCGAACTGGAAAGGAAGAAGCAAAATCATAAGATGTCACATATGTTTTGCCTTCAAAACAGTAATGATGTCTATGGCAAAAGTCTATATTATATTAAATGAGTATAAGAAGTTGACCTTATTATGCTCTACAAAAGCCTTCATAAGGGAATCATATGCCTGTAGTAACCACAGCAACACATCCATCAATTACAAACCGAAGGCAAATAGCAAGCCAATTGATTTCAAAACAAATGCAACAAAAGAGAATGGCTGGAACTTGGAAGAAAGCAAACCAACATTGGCAAAAGCTCGGCTGAGATTTTGAAGAAGATCCACCACGGAATGGCTTTGGGAAAATTGCTTTCCCACTGCATAAAACCCTTTTACTGAAGCAACCACCTTTATTAGCTTTCCATTGCATATCTTAACCTGGAATATATCAATCACATTAATGCAGCTTCAGTTGCCAAGACAAAGGATTGATGAGCCATAAGCTCATGAAAAGTTAAATTTCTAAGCAAGTAATCTACATTTTTCGCACTCACGACATGTTTGTTATCATATAATGTAATGTAATGAGATGAGATGATTTATTATATTCATTTATTTAGTTGCAAAAAAATTAGTAAAAAATTAGTAATGAAGTGGAGTCTTTGATAATTATCTTATAGTGTCTGTAATTTTTAAAATATATATATTAGTCCCTAATTTATTTTTATTTACAAATTGGTCCTTATTTGAAAATCTTAGTCCATTGTAGATTCATCAATGTTATGCTTCTACCCTATAATTTAAAATTTTGTGCACTTTAAAAAAGCTTTAGCTTTGTCAGCCTTTACTATTAAATAACTAACAAAAATCTAACCTTTTTTCATATTTTTCATCACATTTCTCTCATTTCAAATTCGCATATTACCTTGTAATATCATGCAAAAATGCTCATTCCCTACTAAAAAACTAAATTCAAAAGGAAGATATTTAACGGTCAGGGGTCATGTTGGAACGTTTTAGAAACTATAAGGATAACATTACAGAATTTCAAAACTTGAGGATAAAAGTGAAAATAAAGAAGACGATGAACCTGAAATTCAAAATAATCACCCGGTCGTGACCTTTCCTCTCCATCCTTAACCTCACTGCATCGTCTCAAATCTGCAACATCATCAATAATATAAAATTAACAACTGATTAACACAAAAAAATAAAAGAGAGATAAAAAAGATAAGCCTAGGAAAATAAGCTAAAAATGCAATTAATTAATTACCGAGAATAGGAGGCGGGAGGTGAGAGAAGGAGAAGAAGTCATAAAACTCAGACAGCTTCGGCGTCGGGTGAATCGCCGCCATGTCCATACTCTCCGACATCGCCGCCGACACCGACGTCGTTTCGGATGCTGCATCGTCGGACAGTGGCGTTGCAGGAGTACTGGTCCGTGGAGACCTAGAACTATTAGACCGTTTGGATTGTGATATTGACTGTGACGGTCGCCTGGATTTGTTGGAGAACCTGGTTGTGCAGGCTACGATGTCCAGCAGCCTCCGTACATGAGCTACGGCTTGCGACTCCTCTGTGTAGTCCTCTGCAATTACAAAAGCACAGTGGCAAGGTGTGTAAATTAACTCACAGTGTCGGGTAATGTTTTAGTCATTTTCTTTTCTTTCACTCGCTGGACAAATTCAGATATAAAATTGTCAGATAATTATTGGGGAAAAACATTTACTCAGATTTACTTTATCTATTTTTTTTTTACTCAAATTAAACATTTTTAAGAATTCATTATCTAAATTCATTATGATATTCAAGTCTTTTTGGTTTTTAGGTAATTAATTTTTTTTGTCTTCTAGTTAATTGTTCAGTTTTGTATGAGATTTGTCATTTTAGATTTTTTATTTTTTTTCAATTACTTAATTGTTTTTTTCTAAAATTTTAAAAATTTATTGACTCAATTGGTTTAAATTACTTGCATTTTTTTTAATAATTGTATAGCACTAGTTACACTAATAAATTATAATTTCTATACAAATTATTTTAGTTGCAAAACCATAACATGTTAAATTCATGGTTTTTTTTTTTTAAAAAAAAAAAAAGGAAAATGGGAAGCATATGCTAACAAGGGTTTGACATGTGAAATGCATTGCATGTAACAACCTTCTTCTTCTTTTTTTGTCGTTGCCCTAATATGTAATCTTGCTACCTTTTATAATAACCTACCAGATGTCATGCCTGATGTTGTGGGCTGTGGCATTGTTTTTATGTTGTTATAAATTTTTATAAAAAAAAAATTATATGAAAAAAATACTATTGCAATTCATCATATTTTCAAGAAAAAAACTATAAAGCTAAATTATCAACTAGCTTAATATTAAAAAAATAAAATTAACAAAGATAATTTTGATAAAAAACATAACGAAAAAAACAAAACGAAAAAAAAATCATGCAAGGAAATACTGTAGCAATCTCTAGTGTTTCATAAGGAAATATATAGTTGTAATTCCCAACCAGCTCAATATTAAAAATAATAAAATCGACAAAGATAATTTTGAAAAACATAAAAAAAATCATATAGGGAACACTGTAGCAGTGTTTTGAAGAAAAAAACTATAAAACTAAATTCTCAACCAACTCAATATTTAAAAAATTAAATCAACAAAAACAATTCTGGAAAAAAAAGACAATTTTGGATAAAAAACCAAAAATAAAAAAAAAATGAAAAAAATGAGAAAAAAAACATGTGGGGAAAGATAAAGCTAAATTCTCAACCAGCTTAATATTGAAAAAATAAATTAAACAAAGATAATTTTGAAAAAAAAAAACATGTGGGGAAAACACTGTAGCAGTCCACAGTATTTTTTTTTAGAAAAAACTATGAAGCTAAAGTATCAACCACTTCAATATAAAAAAAATAAAATCAACAAGTATCATTTTAGAAAAAAAAAGAAAAAAAGAAAAAAATCATAAAAAAAAATCATGTAGGGAAATATTGTAGCAATCCATAATATTTTTTTAAAAAAACATAGCTAAATTCCTGGAAAAAAAATTAGCAAAGATAATTTAAAAAAAACACAAAAACAAAAAAAAAAGTCAATTTAAAAAAAAACAAGAAAAAACAAACATGTAAAATGAAACGAAATAAAATAAAAAACATGTGGGAATTAATATTTATTCCATGTATTTTTTATCCCTATTTTTTAATTTTCTTTCTAAGATTTAAATATAGGAGACAAAGTGGAATCTATAGAGATGAAAATATAATTTTCCCTACTTACTTTTTTGAAATTAATCATGAATCGGTAAACATGGGATTCAAACTCAAAACCTCCTTTTTCCTCTTATTTTGCAAGAATCACTGAGCAAATGGAAATAATTTATATATTCTTAATTTGAAAAAACAAATTAAGCTAAATTCATCCCAATGTGTGTGTATAAAGTAAACAAAAATTATAGGATTTTTTTTTTTTTTAATTCAAAAAAACCCCACTCCCTGAAAAGTGCATTTTATGGGCCCAAATGAGTGAGTAAAACCTCGGCTGTCTCAGGCTCTTATAAGAGATGCATACCCTGACTATAACTCGAGACCTGTTGTACAGATCTCAAGCCATTTATCATCACACTATACCTCTTAGGAACAAAAAATCATAAGACACTAATCGAAATTAAAGATATTTTTGGGTTTGTATTTTAGGAATATGATTATAGTTTTTTTTAAATAATAATTTTTATTTAAAAATATATTACAATAATATTTTTTTATTTAAAAAAACAAATTTATATTA
>Ga0307515_10009696_pt1 | contig 18574 bp, 15 predicted proteins | sample 17_EM_MG_FD_194513 | JGI IMG/M metagenome (GOLD analysis project Ga0307515, IMG submission 194513) | Populus trichocarpa ectomycorrhiza microbial communities from riparian zone in the Pacific Northwest, United States - 17_EM | ecosystem: Host-associated > Plants > Roots > Unclassified | place...
AGTTGCATATAAATAGCAGTACTTTGGAGATTGTGAGAGTACCATCCTTCAGCCCAGCAGCAACCACCTTCCCACTTCCCATCTACCACACCACAACAACCATGAGCAGAGAAGCCCTCAGACCTCGAAATCTTAATGTCAACTACCTACCCCCACCACCTATACTCTCATCTCCACCATCCTCACCAAAAAATGTAAAAAAACAAAGTGCCAAGCATCGCATCATGGACAATCACTCTGGTCCAAAGTGCACCTCCTCCAACCACCTCCACCACCTACAGTGGTCCAGCACCAACCTGGCATTATACCTGATGTGTCTTCACCCACTACTAAAGCTCCACCTGCAATGCTCAACCTTGATGATAATTATAGCTCCTCAGACAAAGCATATGGGTCAATCACAGCTGGTCACTCGGCCAAGCAGCATAAGAAAACACTCAAAAATCCAATTCAGAGTTGGACAGATCTTCTTGAGCTTCCCACATTCGCTCCTTCACAAGCTGTTGTCCATTCTCAAAAAGCAAGGAACCAATTGCCTGTCTCGTTCTCCGAGCTGAATGCCATTACTCCAATTCAAATCTTCAACCTCTTTCTTTCCAACTCCATTATGGGACAGCTTGTAGCCAGTACCAATTCCTATGCCCAGCAGCAGCTGTTTGGGCCAGAGGAAGAGCAGCAGCATTCCTGGTAGCCAGTTGCTACTCAGGAGCTTTATCTCTGGCTGGCAATTCAGATTGATATGGATCTTATTGGTGTTCCTCCTGAGAGGTGCTGGATGAAGGATGGAGTTTACCTTCGAAAGGATTGATTACCACCAGCAGCCTACCTTGGCAAGACCCACTTTCAGGAGATCTGCCGCTTCTTCTATGTTTTTACCATACAATTCCCCAACTGAAACTGCTGAAGGCTTGCCTTGTCAGCTGTTAATGATGGGGTTGCAACCTTGCTAAGGATGGACAGTTCTCCTGTTACCATGATGTCTACAATCCACCCTCTAAGTGGTGAGGATTCACTGGTGCCAACAATGAGAAAGTATCCAGGTAACCAGAGTCCCAATACAAGTGGAGCAAATTCCGCATTTCTTCCTGGAGAATGCCAGAAAGCGCTTGATATACCAGTCATTGTTGATGCCTACAACCTGCACAAGGTGGGTGTGGATGTGGCTGACCAGTATCAAACCTATTTTGATACACAGCTCATATCCAGATGCAACTGGTATCCACTTCTCTATTGTATTCTGGAGACAGCTCTCATCAATAGCCACATAATCTATCGAGATCTTCCAGCAAAAAAAAGAGCATACTGTGGAGCACTTTGACTTCAATCTCTCCATTGTGCATGACCTTCTGAACTCTGAAAGTCCATCTACAATGAAAAGTTCCGCATTCCGGCTTCACAACAATTCACTCGGTCAGCTCCCACCACTCAATCTGCCTTGCCCCCACTGCGTACAAAGCTAGTTACCAAGCACACCCCCCTTCCCCTCTGCCGAATGATACCAGGAATGCATTACCCACTTTGGATGGAGAGTAGAGTAGATTGTTTCCTTTGCAGGTGGAGAAGAAGTCAGGGTGGTAGTGGAGAAGGCATGAAAACCAGCATAAAGTGTGAGGACTGTAATGAGGCTTTGTGTTTTATACCTAAACCAAATTATTTTTATGAATTTCACCATATGTAGAGTATGTTTATTTATTCTAGGGGCATTTTGCTGGATTGTGGTTGTGTGATGTGTATTTTAAAAGCGGGCCCATCTATGGGCCCAAACCCGGTTACCGGCAAAGGGATAAGGGATGGCCGTCCCAGATCAGGCTACGGATTGCACTGTTTCCTACCTACGGCAGTCATTAGGAGGAGGGTTTTGATGAGGCACCGGAAGACAATTCACATGGACTTTGTTTGGATTTTGTATGTATGGGCTCACAGAGATATGGGCTTACTACGGAACGCAGCAAGAGGGGAAGTGTTACATGTGTACTTGGATCGTGAGTCTCAGCACCGTCTGATATCTTGTATGAGAATGAAGACTTGTATGAAGATGGTTGCTGTATCAGGATATGCATCAGGACGAGGGTGATGCGTCTCAGGTCAATAGAGCATATGCGTACGCGTATGGGAGATTATACATATACGGGCCTTAGGCCCTCGAGATAGCGAAGTCAATCAAGAAGTAACCGAACCATCCAAAGTAACAGAAGTCGTTCCGTTAATGTATAGTTCGGTTACCCCATCTCACATCACTAGCTGTCATATCAACTTTCGGAACTGCTCTCACGTTGCAATAGCACCGAAATCAAGATGAGTGAGTCGTCGTTACAAAGTAGATATCGATGATGGCGGAAGAGGACGTAGACGGTGGCGTACTATAGAAGACAGGGTAGGTGAGGACATTCGGCAGACGAGGGTGTAGACAACGGCGCTAGGTCGTGACGGTCGAGGCGAGATAAGGACTTAGGAGGGAAGGCACGGGAGATTGGAATGAAGGAACTTATTGCTATCCGCACAAACCCTGACATTGGCAAGTTTGTTCTGGTGAATTTTTTGTGGCACTGATTTGTGTGCGGTTATCACGTGGGGTGGCGCGGCGGAGGTGGCGCGGCGGAGCCGCATGCACTTTAGTTCTTGTATACGTGTTATTTAGACTTAGGGAAGTCAAGTTCAGTTCGGTCAAGAGAGATTCAGTAGAACAGACCCGTCACAACATTTTTAGTCTCGCGGGAGATGTCTCGGCATAAAAACCTAAGGTGTGCGCAATGCAGGGTCTTACCGGACGTGCTAGGCGGGACAACCGAAGTCTGCCATGGGATACTATAGATGAGACGTAGATGTGTGCGCATAGGGCGGAAACATGGAAGGCAGGGGCGTGGTAAAAGGATGAGTGCAGAGGAGTGGACGGTTGAGAGCCGCAAAGCGAGATGCGAATTTCGTTATCGACATTATGATGCAGTGAAGTCTGGAGTCAACGATGAGTGCGGAGGCGTGAACGATCGAGAGTAGGGGAAGAGAGCGACATCGGCTGTGATGTTAACGTTGTATGCCTGAGGGTTGAAGGTGGGGTGAATTGGAGGTATCGGTGGACAAAGGATTCAGGGGAGTGGAGTGTCGTAACAAAAGCAAATTCCGTCACGCATTCTATGGAATATGCCAGTACGCCACGCTCGGCTTATTGTGGGTAGCTCCTTGCGTTCGCTTGCCGTTTCGGAGGTTGCCGGATATGTCGGGCCTCGTATCGTTTGGTGCGACTTGATAACAAGACGATGGCCGCTATGGAAGATACGATTGGACAATTACGCCCCGACTCTCGTTTCATGATTAAGCGTCATAGAGCGAACGGAACGGGGCTAATTTCGCGATCAGCCTTATTGGTGTCGATCAGCCTAATACATACACGAATAGGCGTGTTGCAGTCGTAATTTGGCACTAATCGGCAATATTTGCACTTTAATATGCAGTAAATTTCGAGATCTGTGTGCATGGTAAATGTCGTGGTATTGCGTCTTGGACTTATCCTTGCAGGAACGAAGAATCACCAGTGGTCAGCTAAGCGAAAGAATTTTCAAGCATGTAGAGTTCACGCCATGATCCGATTCGCTTAGTACTTTTAAGATCGCGTGGAACTTGTAAGCACTCACCTGTGCAAGAATAATACCTGGCGCAGTAAGCTCGTGTAGCCCTCGCCCCGATCCAGAGGGGGCTGGACGATTTACGTCCCCGAATAGGTGATCAGTTTTACGGTGCAACTCCGAGGGTTGAACACCCGAACTGAACACCGAAAATCTAAAAAGAAGTTTTTGGTCACAACCTATGTAGATAATAACTGCTCTAGTAGTCTGCCTGCACTTGACTGAAATTGTTTGTGTGTGGTGGAGGAACTCCTGCATATCCCCTAATGTCATGTAGGATAGACCCAAGTTCGACCTCTGAGTGAAGCATTGGCCAGCACTGAGCGCACATCCACCACACACAAACAATTTCGGTCAAGTGCAGGCAGACTACCAGAGCAGTTATTATCTACATAGGATGTGACGGAAAACTTTTTTTTAGATTTTCGGTTTTGAGTTCGGGAGCTCGTTTCCTCTCCGAACCTCGGAGTAACCCTGGAGCGGGTATTCATTCCTGCACCAGGATGGGGCTGGCATGCAAGCTTACTGGCGCAGCGCGTCATGCAGACTGCCCATTTTGTACGACGAGCCAAGCGGGGACATAGCTGAGCCCCAAAAATTGAACGTCAGAAGGGTGGGTACTCTCTAAGAACTTAAAAGCGCGATCGACTCTAGAAATTACCCACCTCTGAATTTACTATATCAACCTCCCACGTTACCTAATTTACACCCCACGTGGAGCAGGCTGTGTGCTCTTCCACGCAGCAACAATATCGGACTCATCGAGCAACAACAATACTACAAGGTACAACATGACTAATTACAAGAATACAATGACTAATAGTACCAGTATTAACACCATGGACAACAGTCGCCACTACACTGGTGGTTCCAGCCACATTGAATTCGGAGCCTCGCATTTCCACGGTGGGCAGATGTTTTGCTATGGCGGGTGGGTCTCTTCCGGGTCTGTATGCTGTAGAGATGGTTTGCTAACTTGGCACTCCCATGGCTAGATATGATCGACAATTGCTTCATGACAAGATATTGCGATCAAGTAAGTAATTTGCTTTGAGAATACAAGTTAGCTTGAACGGTTTAAAGAATGACACCACACCAACTGACTGCTCTGCTCCTGCCAGTTGGACCACATACGGAAAAGAATGCGTTCTTAAGCATCTTACCGCCAATAATCAACCAGGACGACCATATAACCAAGATCGCGCCTATTCATCGCGATGACCCGAAGTTGTCCTGGGTCTTCCAAAACATGGACTTTAAGGATTGGGAATTACCCGATAGCTCACAAGTGTTATGGCTATTTGGACCACACGACCGCGGAATTACCGAAATTTCTTCGCACTTTGTCCGGCTAGAAATGCAAAAAGCCTCACAGACAAATGCCATATTCTACTTTTTCTGCTCGATTTTGGAAAGCGAGCGCTTGGTTGCTTTTAACTTCACATACGCCGTCCTCCATTATGTTCTCGACGGTTTGGATGAAGACCCGGCAAAATCGATAATCACAACTTTCCTCAGCGCACTTCTACACAAGATTCTCCAACGGAATCAGCGGTGTTCCCAGCTGGAAGATTCTTCATCCATCACCGTAAACAATATTCTCGATGCTTCTTCAGTAGGCGAGCTTCTGGGAGCTTTGAAAGAGGCTGTAGTTGAAATAAAAACAATCCCAGATACGCCGATAATCATTGACAGAATTGATAAGCTCGGGAAAGAGGGAGCTCAGTTCATTGCAAAATTATGCTCACAGAGGGAAGAAATCATCACCCCGAAGTTCAAAGTGCTACTCACATGTCGAACGGATCCCCATATCCAGGAACTAGTTTCTGGGGTGCCTCATATTGAGTATAACAAGGAGCGACAAGGTTTAGGCAAATCTTATTCTCTAGTTACTAGGTGCTGTATCTAACAAGCCATCGCAGAGTGCCTTGATTATCTTCGCCATGATGATACCCGCTATGATAACATTTTAAAAGAACATACAGGTTCGCTGGAGTGGCTCTGGACTCATGAAAAATACCGAAGATGGTCATCATCAAAATGTTCCAGTCTTCTATACATTGAAGGAAAGCCTGGCAGTGGGAAAAGCACCCTTGCGAAATATTTCAAAGAAAACCTTTTGTCAAAGGAACCAAATGCTTGCTCAAGCATCATAGCTAATTACTTCTATACTCTCAGGGGAACCATACGTGAACCTACTCATGAGAACATGCTCCGATCGGTGCTCCACAGTACCCTCAAGCAAGATGAGACGTTTTTCTCGCATTTTCAACCTGAATTCCGGAAGTTCAGATCTAGCAATCACCCAACATGGCCTTACAAATCTCTCCAGCATATTCTGTCAACTTTGGCAAACCACCCTTCTAGGAAACAACTTTACCTCATTCTTGACGCTGTTGATGAGTCTGAAGAGAGTGACAGAAGAAAAATCATAAAGTTGTTATGTCGCCTTTGTGCAGAGAGTCAATCGTGCATTGTAAAGGTATTTCTTGCAAGCCGACCTGTTCCGCAGCTCAAAACCCACGGTAAAGAGAGTCACCATGTCATAAGATTGCAGGACGAGAATGTGAAGGATATTTTCGATTATACAAGTTCGTTCTTGGGTCCAGACTCCGAGCTCGACCTTCCTCATAATATTCTTCGTCAGGCCACTAATTACATTATTGATAATGCCCAAGGAGTTTTCATATGGGTGTATTTGGTCAAACAGAAGTTACTCAAATATGTAGAAAGTGGCTGCACTAAGAAGCAAATATTTGATTTCTTAAGAAGTCTCCCAACGGGACTGGAGGGGTTTTACACAGAAATTCTCCGCGAATTAGAGAAAAGAGAAGAACATGATATCAAGGATGGTCTCAGAATGTTTCTATTTGTTCTATTCACAAACCGCCCACTTAGAGTTGCAGAACTCCGCCACGCTCTCGCTATCTCAGGCGATCCTGATGCGGAATTTTCAACTTCGGATGAGTTGTTTCAAGATGAGCTCATTCATGGTATTGAGAAACGGATTTATCACTGTGGAGGCAATTTATTAGAGATCGAGGGTCTTCAAGGTACTTTCTTCAAAGAATACTACTGTACCAATTGGCTAATAACTAAACAGACAATAGCAGTGTTCAGTTCATGCATCAAACTGTTCGGGAGTTCTTCCTCAAGCCCAATGGACCAGCAGCAACTTCTAGGTTCAAGATGAGAGAGGACGATGCCCGCAAGAGTATATCTATCACCTGTATCCGGTATCTAATACTTTTTGTGGCAAGATCCACTCAGGCCACCGAACTCCCGAGTACAGAATTTTGGGAACCGGTGCATTTTGAAAAGTATGTTGAACATCTGAACGAAAGGACATTAATCGACTTTGCCCTAAGCCATTTCCAACAACACAAGGACGATCGCACCCTACACCCCCAAAAGCACAACGCCTGTAGTCAGTGTATCAGCGATAGACAACTTGTTTCTCACCTGAGTTATCAGCTGACCAACAATCCAGCTTCCCTGCTGCTTGGAAGCTGGGTTTATTCTTATCTGCTCCGTGGTGTCGCTGCTGAGGATCAATGGCCGTCTGCCAAAGGCTTCAGAAATAACATCTTACATACCGCAACAAGAATGAAGCATTCACAGGTGGTCGAAGCACTATTAACAGCCGGCGCCGACAAAGAAGCCTGGATGCTTGGTAAAACCCCATTGCTCGTTTCGGCAGAGATTGGGGACGTGGCCACTGCTGGAGTGCTATTACGCAAAGGGGCACGCATCGATGCCAGAGATGACAAGCAGCAGACAGCGTTACTAATTGCAGCTATGAAAGGACATGACCGTATGATCAGCCTGCTCGTCAACTGTGGCGCTAACAAGGAGGAAATAAACCGACACGGACGGGCTGCACTTCACTATGCGGCTTTGAATGGCCACAAATCCACCGTTCAGCTGCTCCTTGACCTCAAAGCCGACATCGAGGCGAAGAACGACAACAGCTTGACTGCGCTCCACCTCGCCGCCTGGAGCGGTCATGAGGCCGTAGTCCGCCTGCTCCTCGACCGCAACGCCAACATTGAGGCTGAGGACAAGAACGGCTGGAGGGCGCTCTATTTCGCTACCTTAAGCAACCATGACGCCATGGTCCGGCTGCTCGTCTGCCGTAATGCTGACATCGAGGCTAGGAACAATAAAGGCTCGACTGTGCTTCACCTCGCTGCATTGAGCAATTACGAGGCTGCAGTTCGGCTGCTACTCGACCGGAAAGCTGACATCGAAGCTAAGAACAACTATAGCTCGACTGCACTTCACCTCGCTGCCTGGAGCGGCCACGAGGTCACCGTCAGGCTGCTCGTCGACCGTAATGCCGACATCGAGGCCAAGGACAATAGTGGCCGAACAGCGCTTCACCTCGCTTCATTGAATGGCCATGAGGCCACAGCCTGGCTGCTCCTCGACTGCAAAGCTGACATCAAGGCCATGGACTACAACGGCTCGACTGCGCTCCACTTCGCTGCCTTGAGCGGCAATGAAGCTATAGTGCAGCTGCTCCTCAACCGTAAAGCTGGCCTTAAGGTCAAGAACAGTAGTGGCTTGACTACACTTCACCTCGCTGCCTGGAGGGGCCACATGGCCACGGTCCGGCTGCTTCTCGACCGCAACGCTGCCATCAAGGCCAAGGACAATAACGGCTCGACTGCGCTCCACCTCGCTGCCATGAGAGGCCACGAGGCTACAGTCCATCTACTCATCGACCGTACAGCTAGCATTGAGGCCAAGAACAACAATGGCTCGACGGCGCACCACCTTGCTGCCTTCTACGGCCACAAGGCCACCGTGCGGTTGCTCCTCGACCGCAAAATCCTAGAAGCCCAGAAGAACAACGGCTCGACGGTGCTGAACGTTCATAATAATATGGAATCCGTGGCGGAGATATTCGAACTACCAGTTCCGGACGAGTCTATCAAACTACCCTTTCACGCTGTGCCACTCATATCCGTTGCCCAGGAATTAGTGGTCAAGCTATTTTCAAATCATTTGGACAGCATCCAACGAGCTAAGTTTACTCAACTACGGGATATGCTGGCTGGTAGTGCACCAGATTACCCTGTGAAACTTGTCTGCGGTCCCGAAAACACTGCGGCCTACCATATTGGAGTAGAACATGGCAAATACAAGCTCCTGGATACTGCCAACGAGCCTATTGGTAACTTTCCTTGTTCTGCTGATCCGGCAGTATTTGTCCTTAACTTGATGTATCTGGTAAGATACCAGATATTTCAAAACATAAAAAATTCAACTGTCGCAGCGAATCTAGACGGAAAATTTACGCTCGAACTAGATGTTCCATGTGAGGACCTCAAAGCTAACCTTGATATAATTTTGCTCTACCCTTATTATTCACTAATGCGTCATTATTCTAACTAGATCCACCAACTGATAGAATGTACAATGTAAAGGATCGGTCATTAGTTACTCTCCGGTTCATGAACTTGAGTGACATAGTACTATACCTCACCATTTTCAGTTGTACGTCGGGGTGGCTTGTACGCAGAACAATGCCGTATAATCAGAAGTACTACACAGTGGACCCCAAAGATTATTTATCCGCTCAATTGCAAATGTATATACCTCACGACTGGGATCCTAGTTGTCTTGATGTTATCGACTGTTTCAAAGCATTCGTAACCGTTCATCCAACGCCTTTTATTCCCCTGGAGCTACCGGGATTCAATCCTGACAGCACTGTAGCGAAAAATGATGTCATACGTGGCGCTGCCGACCTCCAAGAACTATCAGACATATTCAGAGTTAGTAACCGCAATGGCGGACTCGTCGGTGCTGCGCAGGTAGATTGGACAACCGCCGAAATGGAAGTATGCACTACTTCCGACAAGATGGGATACAGTGCTGCATGTCGAGAATGCTACCCTAGGACGGGCGAATGGGAGACTACGAAAGACGAAGTAGGGTACTTACCCTACATTTACTGTGTGATCGATTCTAACTTGATGCTGTAGATTTGAATATGGGTCAATGATCTCTGGGGGTTCATGGTTGTAAGTTTGAAGGGGTTTCATCTCGGACTCACGGTCAGGTGTTGGGGTAGAAGTGATTTATGGAGGTATTGTGACCGAATATTTCGAGCGAGCTGCATATCTGGCATTTTGAGTCAATTGTATATTCCGTGCCATATTAAGTTCGTTGACATGTGTCCATGACTCCATGTACTTTACTGATAACAATGGTTGGGTTATCTGCCTTCAGTGGGGGGTATCCGCTTTACCAGACAAATGTTTGTGAAGTTGGCAAGGGAGAATGGTGAGGGGCAACATTCCATCAGCTCCCACCATCCACCCACACCAACTCCACGAATATATGTCCGATAAGGATGCTTGTTGACGTCACATAATCTCCTAGATGAGTTGTATTAGCACCCCATGTCCGAACTTGATTTGGAGCAGCAGTTGTTGCCGATGTGACACGAAATGACTTGGCATCCCGTCCAATGCAGCGTCGGATATCGCGATTTCCTCATTCCAAATCCCGTCGTGGGATGGGCCATGACATCCGTCCTGTTACTGTCCCGTTGTTCTCACTAATTGAGCTGTCTACCACACCAAGAGAGAATAAGATATATGTAATTAAGGAAACAAACCATACAGCGCAGTCCCCCAACCTCGAAGCTCACAGTAAAATAGCTAGCGTAACATGCTTGACGCTCACAGAGCAATAAGCACCGAGATATGTCTGTAATAGTCGGAGAGCTAAGTTCGTTACTAAAGCCTGAGGCTAAGTTTGGCTTGCGGGCTAAGTTAATGTCTACTTTAGTTCAGATTGCTTGCGGGCAAAAGTTCCCACATTAGCTATGATGGCCTTCGGGCTATATGATTTAGTCAATACTCCCCCTTTAGCCCGAACAGTGTTCCTTAGCGGCCCGGCCTCCATTTTGGAGGCCTGCCTTAGCGGCGGCCAGGAACGGCTTCATGCAGGCCGGCCGTGCCGGACCGCTTAGGAACACGGAGCCCAGGTTCTTGCTCGACGAGGTGAGAAGAGAGAAGCGCAGAGAAACTCAAGACCAATGATTCCACCAGTCCAGCAATGGATCAGTCCAGACCGGAACCGTCCAGTCCAGTCCAGGTCCAGTCCAAGAAAGTTTTGGACTGGGATCGGACCGATCCCAGATGTTGACTGACTGGACTGGGTTTGGTCCGGACCGATCCCTCACGGTGTCCAGGGTTAGGGTATACTTTCCCGGGTATTAGTCTTTAATGGGGAAAATATATCTCGATGGAGCCGAACATACAGACAGAAGTGGTATAATTTCGATCAGAGTAGGTATTCGGGGGCTAGTGGTGATAAATAGTGAGGATGAGTCATGTTTTTGGTAGTACTTGGCTAAAAAGCAATGTCAAAATTATATGCGTAAATGGATCGGTCCAGAACAAGCCCGTCCAGTCCAAGATGAGCAGACTATAGATCCGTCCAGTCCGACCATCCCATTAGACCGGACTGGACTGAGCCCTACCACAGACCGGGATCGTCAGGACTGGTGGAATCATTGCTCAAGACTACCAATAGAAGGGAGGTGAAAATAAGAGAAAACAAAACAAGATGAGAAATCCTTCGACATGTGTCTTCCTCATCCTCCAAATTCAAAACCTCCTCGAGTCCAATTGCATATTCAAACCAGAAGTTACCAAACCCATCTATCTGAGACAAATTTCCTCCACAAATTCGCCAATTTTTACTACCCTAGGGTCTTAGTAATAGCATCCGCCAGCATCTCAGTACTTGTCATGTGCTTGACCTCGATCTAGCCTTTGGCAATAGCTTCGTGAATCGAGTGGTACCGCAGTCGTAAGTGCCGGATCCCAGACTGGAAGTTACTCAATTGGGCCCATCACAAGTCATACAGCGAATTCCTGGCATCGTGATGGATGCATACCCATTAAGTACTTGTCTAATTTAAATTTCCTGAAAGGTGTCATTTCTGCAAATTTACTGCCGAGAAACCTGCAGGTGCAGTGAGCAAATTCGGCTCGGCCCGTTCCGTCGCCATCCTTGCCATTAGCCGAACCGGGGTACAAAAGAAAGAAAGTCCGAAACATGCCACATGCCGAACTCTGTGGGACTAGTGGTTAGCTACATCAACAATTGCATGAGTGCACACACTCTAGCTTACAGTCCCCATTCTCACAACCACTTAGGATACCAGGTATTGCGCTACCGGCAAGGCTGAGTTTGTGTACACCATGACCTCCGTCGTTGCTGACCTTACCGAACGTCCCATTCTCAGTATTAGTGAGGTTCTGAAAACGAACTTTACCTGCGTAGCACTTCCGGCTGCGGAAGTAAACTATCTACACAGTAACCTGTCAACGGCGGTAGAGGTGGAAGTCGACGAGATTGCAGTCACGATGGCCGACTATGTATTGTCTGAACTCGCTGGTCAGGAGTGATGTAGAAGTATGTTTAATTATTACGATGAAATTTTCGGCATTCTGAATGATTATATTGCGGTAAAAGGGATACTCGATCGTTATACGATCTAGGACTGAAATATCAAGTCAATCAAAATGCAATGGAAGCGACACATTCCTCGCACTCTAACCGATTGGAGTGCGCGAATTGCATAGGCCGCGATATCATACCCATTACCTTGCCAGTATCCTGGATTCCTGGTGTGCTTCTGCATAGAGGTACATTGTATTAGGAGTGTTGACACGAGAAGATGATGGAAAAGAAGAGAAGATGATGAATTGTCTGTCGATCCAAAGAGAGGAAAAACTATAGACTTATATACGAAAGAGAGACGGAAAACTCCATGCCGACTGGCAAAGCCGGAGCCCAATGCCGAGTACCAGTGCCGAGCCGTCCTCCTCGCCATGGGGGCAGGCGAGGCCAATGGGGGCCGTAAGCCACCGGCCTCATGCCCGAGCCCGCCAGCACCGAACACTAGGGAAGCCACCGGGTCAAATCCCTAGTCAACAAGGAGGATAAATCTGGATTCACCGTGGGAGATGACAGCATGCTATATACCCAAAGATGTGAAAGTCTCAACCAATGTGGTTAGTAGCAGTATAAGATAAGTGTGGGAAATTTGCTCAACCCCGCTCCCGAGTCCTCCCGATAGCAGAACAGCCAATTTAGGCAGCCCATTGTGTATATAGAGAGACCGCGAATGCAGAGAGAACGATATGGCTTTTGGACTTTCTCACAGCGCCCGCTATCATTTTCAACAGTCCCGAAAACCCAATGGTACTAGCCGGTATGGATTGCAGTATAGTTGTAATGATGCCATGAAAGCCTAATTCTTTCTATGCCTTCAACCCGAACTACCGCGGCATTGTATCGGTCTACGAGCTCACTTACTGAAGTCTCAGCCATCAGTGTCCCCGTCGTTGTCCCGAGATGCTGTGGCATGTTGACTTAGGATTTGGCCAGTTCTCAACTGTCCCGTCCAACGGCCAGGGATGATCGTGCCGTCCAATATATCTCCAGGACGGATTGGACGGCGCCAATGTTGCCGTCCCGTCCTTACTGAACGAGGATGGCATGACGGCCGGGGACGGCTAAAACATCGTCCCTCGCTGACATCTTCCGTCCTGGACCGACATTCACTACCTTCGGTGGACATCATGTACTTAGGTGTTCGATGAGACTAGAGATGAATGAACCAATGGTAATGAATAGAGTTTTCAGTACATATTATAGGTAAATCTGATGTTTCATATGATTCATCTAGTTTTACTACTTGTGAATTTCATTATCAATGGATATCTGCCGGGGACTGCCGGGACAACCGTGGACAGCAACATGGCGTCCCCAGCAGTCCCGTCCATCCGTCCCTGTGCTGCCTCAAACAGCATGAGGCTTTGGTAATTCTAATCAGGGGGTCTCTACGGTCCGGGGCAACTATAGTCTTTCGGAACCCAACATCGCCATCCCGTGCCAGTCCTGATTTCAGTTGAATAGTCCGTCCGGGGTAGGTATCGGTTGCCCTAGGGCCCCATACAGGTACCTATAGGGGACTGGCAGCTACCGGGAGTAGGCATTCGGTGGTGGTGCAGGTGCTTGTGCCAAAGGTGGGCCATAAAATTAGCTGCCTGGGTGATGTAATTTCGTAGCAGTGTGCATTAATGCGAGCGGTTTAGGTGCTGCAATGGCGGTGGAGGGCCAGATGTCGAAAAAATTGATATAAAGTAACACGATTTTCACCGCTTCCCATTGTTTGCTTTTGTATGTCATGACATCATAGAGACTACAGGGCCCGGTAGGTATTTAGTCCAAGAATCATTTGCCCTAGTCTTAAAAGATGCAGAATGTTCTAGTCCAGTCACGGAGGATGTCCCTCCACGGAGAGACCGGTTCATTCACGGAGTGTACCCCTGTACCCCACCTCCGTGACTGGACTGGTTCATTCGCGGAGCATACATACAAAGTGCTAATTACACTCAACGTCGTGGTGCAACTACAATTGCACTGTGGTCCATATCCTGACTTGAAACCAGCTCTTCTTCCTCGTTGCACTATTCCTCTACATCGTCCTCTTCCTCCTCCTCCTTCTTCTCGTCTACATCCTTGTACTCCTCAAGACCCTCTCCTTCCTCAATATCCAGTTCTGTCAAATCACGTTCATCGTTCTTCTCTGCGCTCTTGTTGATATCATGAACAGAAGTGGAGTATGTCTGCGCTGTTGACTCTCGCTGTGTATTTGCCAGAAGTCGCTTTTGATTGTGACTGCGTCCATGTAGTGTTGTCTTCCGTTTAAGATTGAAAGAACCATATGGAGCTGAAAGAAACACCATTGTTTGTGCATTGAACTCCATCATTTCGCTGGGCTGAAGGTACATAGTTGCGCTGGGCTGAATGCACGTAGTTGCGCTGGGCTGAATGCAATTAGTTGCGTTGATTAAATTCAGCTGGATATGGCCAACTGAGTACGCATACATGCGTGAGCATATATGCGTGTAGAGCATTCACCGAGGGAACACGGAGGTGGGGTGCAGGGGTACACTCTGCGAAAGAACCAGTCCAGTCACGGAGGGTGGGCACTCCGTGAATGGACCGGTCTCTCCGCAGAGGGACATCCTCCGTGACTGGACTAGAACACAGAACTTTCTGCCCCGAAAATCATAGTCCAGTCCCGGGCAGAATGTTGCCTGGACGGGATGGACTATTGAGATGGCTGGTTTTAATTGCGCGATACGATCTACCAAACTCCTATACTGTGCCCAAGAGAGATAGCGCGCAATCATTGGATGTTGTAGCAATATCATGGCAATCACTCGGTCATAACTTCATCACTCGTGTTGCAAATGTGCATGTTAACGAGATACCCTGACTTATTCTGCATGAATGCTTTTTACTGATGGTCATAATTCCTCATACGTATATATACACTGGAGCCAAGACGGGCTCTCTTACTGAATATAATCAATTATATTACTCTAAACGTAACGCATTACATCACTCGCAATCACCGACCCATCACTGTTGCAATAGTGCAGGGAGAACCGTATGAATAGACTTAGATACGAAGAGAAGAGAGCAGGAGAAAGTTGGAGTTATATTAGAGCGAAGTGTACCCTTTGCTACCAGCCCTGCTAGCGGTCGGCTCTCTATATACATGCAACACTCTGAGGGAGCCGGAAATATCCTTCTTTAAAGGCACCGGAAAACGCGCATAATTGTGCCTTTTCCTACATCCAAATGAAACGTATTTAAGTGCAAGAATTGGGTTAAGGGTTCTTTCGTATGGCAGTAAAAGGTACTATGGAAATGACACTAAAATGGAACTACGCAATGTTTTTCTAGGAGTGCCTTTTTTCTCCGTACCTTTTCGCTCGTGCATTTCTCCATGCCTTGTCTACATATGGCATTTCTCCGGACCATTTCTCCTGGAGCCCTTTCTCCCCGTGCCTTTTCTCCCTGCATTCTCTCCACACCTGCCTCCAAGCATTGTTGTGCCTGTGCCTTCAATAATTAAAATCAGTAAAGATACTCGTCACCTTATATGCGGTGACTAAAGACACCTACTACTAGTGGGAGCACTGACTCCTCTGGCCCCCTCAATGCACCCAGCACCTTAACACTCTCTGTTTCCGCCTCGGCGCCCGACTCTGTCATTGTTGTCTCCACTGTTGGCTCAGTCTAGCGTGGTGTGTAAATGGTAGCGGTAACGGAGCGGCTGTGGTGGTTTGGCATACAGATAGTGCGGACAAAGGAGGTCGATGGGTGTTGTAAAAGGAAGGAAGGTGAGCAGGCGATCGAGAACTAAAATCTACCATTTGTAGCTAACCCTTAGTGGAAGAAAGGTATACCCACAAAGAGGCACAATTAAAAGCACTGTCAGTGGGGTTCTGAGTCTTGAAAATCTACTGTTTAAAGCACAGCAGTAGAAAGCTAGGGGTTTAAGGCACCTTTGGTGGGAGTCCAGCATTTTCAAAAAGTCACAAGCCAATAGGGCATGCAATAAACGGTATTGGGACATTTAAGAAGGCACGAAAACGAGTTCCTGCACCTCCTGGCGCATTATTTACCATACAGCTGGTGCCTTTTCATTTTTTGTTTGTATGAGGAAAAGCACATTTCAAACTCCGTTAAAGACAATCATTCTACGGCCTGCAGGTCACTATGATACGATATGGGGAGAATCGTGTGCATAGACTCAAGGCATATAGAAGAGGGAGAGAGACTCGAACGTTACGCTCACCATTCGCATATATAACAACGGTTGTTGAATATAATGATAGAGAAACCTAATTGAGTCTATCCAATCGAGGCCCAAAAGGCCGTATATCTACGATCCGCATTATCCATATAGATATGCACGCAAGATTCCCAAAACTTCAAGCAGCCGCCAGTCTTCTTAAACCTACCATCTTCATTAAGAGGGGGGCATGCATAAAAACACTTAAGGCTCTGAGCGGGAATCTAGTGGATCCTGGCAGAAGTTGCTGCTCCCTGTTTTGGGCTTTTTGTATTTAAACTAATCATTTCGTAATGGATTACAGACACAGGAACTTTGTAGCTGTTGTACCGTGTCCGCTGTGCTGAATCTCTCTATTGACCTAAACTCACTGACTATCTCTTAGTCTAATTGACACGTACACAAGAACTAAAGTGCATGCAGCTCCGCCGCGAAACCCTAAATCAACCCACGTGATGACCGCACTCAAACCCGTCCCCACAGTAGCAGGAGTGCGGGAGCACAAATTCGAGCTAAGGACAGTCACCCAGAATCACTCGCTTCACCGAACCATCACTCGTGTTACTTTGATGCCTCTTTGACTTGTTGATTGACTTCTCTATCTCGAGGGCCAAGGCCCGGATATGTACAATCTCCTATATGCGTACGCGTACGCTCTATCTGACATGAGACGCATTACCCTGGTCTTGATGCATATCCTCATACAGCCACCATCTTCATACAAGTCTTCATTCTCATACAGGACATCAGACGGTGCTGAGACCCACGATCCAAGTACACATGCAACAACTCGGCTCACATGCTGGCCTCGTTGTTGCATGTGTACCTGCATCGTGAGCCTCACAGCTCAGGTCTGTTTGATATGCAGTTGGCGTATGAAGATATGCCTTAGGAGAGCGACTCATATCAGTGCAGAGCGGCTCATATCAGTGCAAACGGATATGCAAACGGATAAGAGATATGGAGACCAATATGGCTGTGAATATGGGAGACAAGTCTGTATATATATACGGGCCTTCCGGCTTCGAGAGATCAGTCAATCAACAAGTCCCAAAAGCATCCAAAGTAACACTAGTCGTTGCGGTGTAGGGAAAATCGTGTGCGCAGACTAAGATACAGAGGGAAGAGAAATGGGAATGACTTGGTATATACAGAGAATTTCGGTGAGATCTTTGGGTATGCTGGTGCCACCTTAAGCCACTACTAGATATCAGCACCGGTAACTAGTCCCCTAGTCAAAAAACTCTCCGCCCGTCAAATGGTAATTCAAGATCATGTAGTCTAAGGTAGACATTCGCTCGCCTAGGACAAACTTGGGAAGCCTGGGTAGTACGACGCTGAACGAGGGGATCATATATGGTTGCTGAGGGAGCTACGGGCAGAGAAAGCAGTTATCGAGAGGTTTTTATTCACCTCGACGGGAAGCTTTCTTTTTGACGGGACGGTAGGTAGGGAGTACGATTAACGGACTTTTTAAAGTCCGATTTCGAATGTCGGGGACCAAATTTTGCCAGCGTCCCCCGCTATAGACCAGATTCTGTTCTAATATGCGCGCACGTGTGCAGTCGTTTGGGTGCAGCCGATTGTTGGGATGCAGCTGAGTGTTAGGATAGAGTTTGGATACGGAATTCTGCTGACCGATGTCCAGATAACTGTACAAGCCAACTACATGCATGACTAGCACCACCTCCGACAACACACCACACCACCTTTTAGTTTTGCCAAGACCCTTATCGTCCAATCAATTCTACTATCGTTAGAAAACTTTTGCTTCGGTTTTCAGCTGTTTTCTTCGAATTCAGTTACCTAGGAGCCAAAATGAGTCTCTTCGGAGCCAAAAAGACCGGGACTATTCTTAAGGATCAGCATAAGATAGCCAAAGAGAAGTACGAAAAAAGGATGTCAACTGAATCCGAGGATTCGGCCGTTTCTAGCAGTCACATCGGTGACTTGATTAAAGATCGCGAGGGACCGCTTCCTACGGACCCGGACGGAACAGCTACGACTTCTGAGATCGCTCAGGAGGAATTGCGTGATTATCTGGGGGTTCAACCGGCTGCGTGTAAAGGCATACGCCCGTGTATGGCCTCGTAGGAAGGTAAATCAGTAGATACGGTTGCAAACGTGGATGTCAATATTGTAGAGTAGTATAAAGGTAAGTTAAGGTAAGATTATCGCTAGAGATCTAAGGCTCGTGGCGAGCCGACGATATATACAGCGGGTGTTACCCGGCCCTGGACACGTCACGTACAGCCGTGCCATTACA
>Ga0307515_10009697_pt1 | contig 18574 bp, 6 predicted proteins | sample 17_EM_MG_FD_194513 | JGI IMG/M metagenome (GOLD analysis project Ga0307515, IMG submission 194513) | Populus trichocarpa ectomycorrhiza microbial communities from riparian zone in the Pacific Northwest, United States - 17_EM | ecosystem: Host-associated > Plants > Roots > Unclassified | place...
CGACGCGTAGAAATAGGACGCGTAGAAATGGGCGACGCACAACACCAAGCTCGACCCTTAAAATAGTATCCGGAAATAAGGTGGTAGATCTTGACGATTTAGTGGCTTCGGCTCCCTATGTGGCGTGCGCTCTTACCCAAATCATCACCACCAAAGGCCTATACTAACCCTACTGGTTTAGCTGGTTACCCGGTTAATTAGAGAGCTTCAAAACCAACCAGCTGGAAGCCAATCAAAGCTCCTAACCGGTTGCGATTTTGGAGCTTTTCCAACCAACCAACCAATAAGCGAACCAGACCAGTTACAGCACTGCATGCAAGTGCATCCTATAACATCTCCTCAGCCAGTTCCTTCAACCTCATCTATTCCCTCTAAACCATCACTCCTGCGCAGCTTTCCTCCATATAAAGCGGTTGTTTCGCTGGGGCTCGAAGGGGCCGGCCCTCCACCAATATCAAAGCGTAACGTAACAAGACCTCGTCAGACACCGCCTCGAACCCGTGACTATACACACTATATCCAAACTGAACGACGATTCATACCAGGCCAGGCGCAAGGCGTGAAGAATAAGGAAAATGTTACAGATAATGATAGCTGGGAAGATGAGGATATGAACTATCATAGCCTACTAGTGGAGCAATATCAAGGGCTTGCGGTGTACAACCACTATGCAGATAAAAAAGGCCGAGCTCGTGAAGGAAGGCACAATGATTTTGTGCGGGATCCTGGACTCATACCTCGCCCACTCTCCTGGCAAAAGGCTTCTTCCGGAGAACAACGCAGTAACGAAAACGGCAACGGCGTGATTGAGAAAGCCAACGAGCGCACAGCATCGCGCCGAGAATCCCTCTTCAAGATGCCACTACGCCTCTCGCTCACAAACGAAGTCCAGAAGCAAGAAAGCCCAAGCGGAGGCTTCCGAATTCCACTTCCGCATCGTCAAGAAACCATCTCCAGTGCTAGTGGGAAGAGTAGTAAGAGCGGCATCGGAGTCCGAAAACCTTCAAGGCGTCAACCCGCCAACCCGGACCACCGCTTCTCAGCATTTTACCCTCGCGCAAAACCGCTTACGTCGGCGAAGAAGCAAAATAAAAAGGGCAAGCAGAAAGCAGCCTACGTCCCACCACTACCTCTAGTCCTACCCACCGCTCTGGCCTCCTCACCGCGCACCACCGAACCAGCGCCACATCCACACTTTGCGCTGCAGGAACCTCGAATCAGCCTCACGAGCATCCTCCAAGCCTCCTCAAGCCCGCAACACTCGTCCTCCTACCCAGCAAGCATGGAGCGCGGCGCCCAGACTCCCCTCCCCAGCCCCACGCACAGCCACAGCCACAGCCACAGCCATAAAGCGTCCCTTCCCTCGCTCACCCCCAAAGCCCTCGCAAACGCACACAACGCCTACGACAAGCTGCGCGCCTCGCTCGGTTCCCTCTCCGCCCCTTCCCACATCCACTCCACCACCCCGCCCTCCCCGCAGCGCCCCCTCTTCGTCCACGAACGCCCCACCAACCCCGCTCGCGCGGACCCAACACTACCTCCGCTCCCGCCGCAGCTGCCGCAGCTCTCGTCGTGGCGTATAGCGCACCCAGACGCGGACGCGGACGCTGAGGAGCGCAAGCCCGGGTTCCTGGCGAAGGTGCTCGAGGCGCGCAGGAGGCGGAGCCGCGAGGTCAGGCTGCTGAAGCTGAAGCGGAGTATTCGAGTCCTGGGACCTACGGATCCGAGGGAGGTGGAGGGGTTCGAGGGGAGGAGACCTGGGTATTTGGCGGACCGGTGAGAGGGATAAGATGGGTAGAGATTGGACTTTGTTATTGAAGGTTTTGGGTAGTGATGGTGAAGTGGGGTGAGGTTTGCTGCTAGGATAATATGCCTGTGTAAAGGAGCAAGGGGGGTTCGAATTATGGTTGGAATATCTAGTCAATTCTTATATCGTGGAATGAAATTCACCCAGCATCATTACTCCTAGAATGATCTTTAGTCTCGGATAAAGGTATAGTTGGTGATCATTTGTGAATGAGCGTCCAGTCGGGTTGATACATTATCCGGTGCAGCCCTACGAAGCACAGTTTCATGGAGAATGGAGCCCCGAATCACTATAATTTTAGCGTACACGAGAGGTTAGCAAGCGTCAGCTAGGGCTAAAGCAGTTAAGCGTATAAGTCGAGCACCGAAATTTTATCGTGAATCGGAGATAGAACAATTCCTTATTCTCACGCAAGCACTCCGTATGAGTATGAAACCATTAACAGCACTGCGATTTACTATAGACTTGCGGGGTACCCAGTGGGGAACAGCTCGCCCTACAAGAATTAGCCGTGCGAGTTCTTTAGCTCATGATGCAAAGGTAGGCTAGAAACACGAAGCACTGCAATTTTAGCATGAACGAGAGGTTGAAAATTGCTGGCCGGGAGGGAAGGTGTAGGCGACATTCGCAGGAGCTTCCCGCGGTGGCGTGATGGTGTTCTAGTATATAGACCCCACCGTCCTCACATTGCATCGCGATAAAGATTGTGTGAGAGGTCCACGAACTCGCTGCAATTTTAGCGTACACGAGAGGTTGAGCGGGCCGCAGCCCAGAGACTAGCCAACCATAACCCTTGATTTTCGGCGAGCCCCACACAATCAACATCAACGCTAGTGAAAACGTCGACCAGACCTCAGCCCTACATTCACATGAAAACTTCACTATGCAATCTTAGCACAGACGAGAGGTTAAGCAGACTAAGCGAGACCCGAACATCCAACTTTCGAAAGACTCTCATTACCGCTACATACCTTTAGAGGCATGGAGTACTACACACGTCTGGAACCTTTAGTATAACTCAAATTTAGACGCATGATGCGAATGATATCTTGATTAACAGGTGCGTTAGTTTCAAATAATATCATTTTCCTGTCTTGTGGCCACCAAATTCCGGAAGTAAGAAACCGTTGGATGAAGACATAAGAGGAAAAAATTGTAAAAGCAACTATCCTATGAATGATAGATATAATTAACGAGGGTTAAATTCCGAAAGTCAAAATGGCAGGATTTAAGTTGGAACAATACTGCACTCGGACTCCGAAAACTCATACATATGTGGCAGGACAGGGACGATGGGATCATACCCAGGAACTTGGACTCAGAGTGGGTAGCAACCAACCAACCTAAGTAGATGGATCGTGCGAATTTTGCGTAAAGGTTAATATGAGCACCTTACAAGCTACCACAGACCAATGACCATATTAGTGGCCTCTCAGATAAGATTTCACTATTGAATACCTCTTGCACGGCTTTATGTACAGCCTTCAGGCCAGTTTACTTGCTCATTGCCATCCCTACTCTTTAATGCATTTATCGCAGAACTCATGATCATTGCAGTTGTACATTACACAACCAACGAATAGCTCCGGGTTATATGGTCCCAACCCGCACTCGCACTGCATCGAAAGCTTGAATTAGCGTGGCTCTAACCTTAGGTTAAGCGCTGGAGATAGAGGGAGCTACTTACACAATAGATTAGAGGATCTCTGTATAACATATTTGGGGGGCTCAATCTAGTATAGTCGCTGCAGTATGGTCTAGCGTCATGATCCGGCAACAATGTCTGGAGCCTTTGAACCTGGTTCGGAAATTCAGGGCAGAGCAGTCCACTGACTATTCGCATGAGATCCACATCGCCAGCACAATCGGTGACAGCCGATAGATCTGGCTTCGCGGATTCTTCGATGATGAATTCTCCCATAGCTCTGACAGCATCAGCCACTGTGACTTCAGCATCACCTTCAAAACCAACATCAAAATATGCGTCCCAGAGGTCAGCGAGGAGCTGTTTAAATTGGTGTTGTTGAGTATGTTGGGCGGAGCTTATTTTGGTGGGTTCAAGACCAGTTTCAGGGTTGGGGTTCGCAGTGCCGCTGCTCGAGGTGTGACGAACGAGTTGAGACTGTGGATCTGTGGAATCATGAGATAAACCACTAACTCAATTGACTCCTAGTGGGATCCGTCACGCCGTCAAAACGCACCTTCACCAAATAAACCTCTGAGATCTCCAGTATCTCCTATTGAATCTTCTGCAACCGCACGAACAGTATAACCCAGGGCACGCGTAGACGCCACACCAGGCTCGCTCTCCAGTTCTAGATCTCTCTCATCCTCTCCTGTCATTGCCTGTTGCACAATCTTTCTGCGCTTTTTCCGTGGAAGCATGCCTTTACTATACCACTCATTGAATTTTCTCTTGTATTGATTTTCGCTGCTACCCATCAGTCATCCGAGTGATCAGTTATCTCAGAAAAGACAGGGGGGCCTACGTGGCACGAAAACCGTATGACTTTTCCATTACGGTCCGTAGCTCGCTAAGAGTCATTCCACGCCAGAGCATAACGAGGATATCATACTTTTCGTCCCATTGCTCGCCCGAGGAAACGAACGGGGTCTTATTGACGGATAATGCCATATGTAACTATTAGGGTTATGCAATAGTGGGTGATTTAGAGAAAAATATGCTTTCAGTGTGACCTCGATTCCAGGAACTGCAACTCGGACAATCGTTCCAGATTCGATCGTGTCAGGATCCGATGCACTCTTTGTAGGGTTGTCTGGCTGGGTCAGGAAATCAGGTCCACCAATGGAATGCATGGCCGCCGTAGTTTTGTGGTCGCCCTACTATTCAGCTGATTGGCGACCTTGAAAGTGTTGTGCATGAAGCCTTTCCTCCTACGTCCTCGCCTAAGGATACCTACAATAAATGAGGTGCCATATTGAAAAACTACCAGTATAACTCTATGTCCAGGGACACTGACGTCCATTTTCAGATGGTTTGTTCGCTGTTTTAAGCAGTGCTTGTCCCAGGCGCTATTACCCGTGGCGTTTTGATTTTCGTAAACTCAACCTAGCTAGCTAGGTGGCTGCCAGCACGGTGCACAGCCCAGCAAGGAACCCAGAAATAACTTCGAACTTTGAACCGTAATAGTTACACCACAACCATGACTTCTGATCCTCTTGAAGATGAGGCTAAGGTCCAAAAGGCCTTTGCTGCCCATGAGTTTCCTTCTATTGCTGCTGCTGCGCGCCATTTCCATGCCAAATACAACCGCGTCAAGAATTGCGTCAATGGACTCCCTACACAGCCTGGACTACCAGCTCACAACCTACTACTTACTCCACACAAGGAAAAGGGCCTTCTAATATAGCTATATCGCCGTAACGCGCTTAGAGCGCGTGCAACAGTTTAGGAGCTTAAGTGGGAGTATAATTGCATACTTAGATCGCGTTATACCGGCCTAGAAGAACCACCACTCTATAGTAGCTATTGGACTAATAGATTTCTTAAGCGCCACCCTAAATTTAGCCTACGTACTAAGAATCCTAAGGAGCTGGAAAGATAGGCGGTGTTACGGACCTTATATCGACAGCAGTACGACTACTAAGAGAAGACATGAACGGACTAGCGGTGGAAGCGCGGGAGGCGCTGGAAGTCGAACCATGGGGTAGCCAAGTCACATGACGAGTCACATGTCACGATTCGGAACGTGGGAACGTGGGAACGCGACGTACTTATCTCAGGTGCCTTAGACCCTCGGTGAGGAATCCACCTCTGCACCTTTATGCAGCACTTATGCAGCCTACGTCACGTGCGAGGTCAATTCCTTACCGAGGGCCTGAGAGCAAATGGTCGCGTTTTATACCCTCACACCTTATAGTTTCCTTGTGCTTTTGAGATAGAACTTCCCCATTGTAACTTATTTTTCCGATAAGGTAAGCTACTTCTTAGCTAACGTGTTCCACCAGTGAGCTGCGCACCCCAGTAAGCTGCGCACCCCACCAACACCAAGACTCGTGTCGACCGTTGAGGTCACTCTTAGGTACCACCTTATGACTCACCACCTTGTTCTCGTATATCTTACTACTGTCTTTGATGCCTAGTACCTATATCTCACCACCTGTTTCTATTGCCTGTTTTGTCTCAGTTGCCTATAATATTTGACTTAGTTGCCTAGACCTACCTTATGTATATAGAGAGCTTCTAGAGCCCTCTTTAATAGATGAGAGTTCTTCTAAGTGACTTGTCCGTCCGATAGTTATGAGCCCGGGCTATTTACTGCATCATCTTTGATTTGAAACCCTGATTACCCAATCGTTAACTGAAAAGTAGAGGCCTCAAAATGTCCTCTTAACAATCCGAAACCCTTATTACGACGCACACTGTAATCCTAGCAGGCCTAAATGATTGGGACTAATGGATTGGTGTTATTAAGTATAGAGCTAACGGTGAGAATATATAGGAGTACATCGATCTGGATATTAAGAAAAATGATCTACCTAGACATAGAGCACCGTTAGAGCCATTACTATCAGTTGTTAATCCTTAGAAGACTATATTCTTAGCCCTTAATAAAGGTAAGAAGGAAGAGCTTTAAGCTTTATAAAAATAGTATAACTATACTTATAAGCGGTATAAAAAAGAGGAAGTAGCCCTTAAGTCTCTACGCACCTATATTATTAGCACTATTTCCTATAACTATATTAACTATACCTTTAAAGGAAATACCGTCTACAATATCCTTATGTTACTTAAGTAGGCTATTACCCTAACTAATAATACTTAGAAAGTTAACCTAGCTACCTAATATTTAAAAATAAAGAAAGCCCTAAAGAGTTAAAATATTAAGAAGTGGCTCCGCGAGTAGGAAAAGGTGTATAACAATTATAAGAAGGTTAAACTACCTAAGGTAGATAGCGATTGACCAGTTAAGGACTTTATGTATACCATTAAGTCTACCTTATTAGGATGGTTAGAATACTAGAAAAACGAATTATAGAACTTTAAGAGGAAGAAGGAAAAACCACCTACCCTTTAAGTTATTATTGAGGTCTATTAAAATTATCATTAATTAGACTTAGCTTAGAAGGTAAGGAGCTAGCAAGGCTCCTATATAGTAAGCTTTAAGGGAGAGCTAATTAATAAGCCTAAATTAGAAGATAAATTAGAAACCAAACTAGAAGCTAAATCTTTAAGAAGGTTAGATAAGGAATAGATAAAGCCGTGCCTATGCGGATTTCTATACCCGTGGAGGAAATACTTCTACCTTATTAAGTTAATTTAACCGTTAGGTTGGAAACTAAACAACTTAAAAATGTAGTTAGTAAAAGCTTGCTAAGGCTTTACCTAAATTTAAGGCTATAATTAATTAGTTAAGGAATAAAGCCTTATTTAATAAGAAGCTAAATAATATAGAGTAGAAGAGCTTACCTAGTAAACTATACGGAAGCTTTATAGTTAATTAAGCTAGAGCTTATATTATATCTAATTATACTCTCCGTAATAGTGTAATTCTTGACCCTATAATAACCCTATATATTATTAATAACTAAGTAAGGTTTATAGGTAATATCTAACTGGCTAGTAATTAGTTGTATATAGGATCCGGTATAGAAACTATTAAAGGCTTTAGAACAGCTAAAGTTATAGTTATTACCCCATTAGGAAAGCAGAAGATTTATTTAAATAAGGCTGCGTATATATTAGGATTTTATATAAATCTAGTCTGTAATCAAAGACTTAATAAAAAAGGTATCTTTTGGTATAATGAGGGCAACTACCTCTACTGTCGTAGTGGTGAGAAGTTCGCATATTGCGGATATTACTATAGTTAGATAACCCTTAAATATAACGAATTAAAGCCTAGGATGGAGGATGTGTCCTTTATAGCTAAATTAACGGAACTTTTACCGAATTAAAAGGTAGACGGATAGCTTTAGTATAGTTGACTCGGATATATAGGAAGTGCTACAATTAAAAGATTGCCTAAAGAAGTAAATAGGGCGATTCTATAAGGCCCTATAATAATTAAATATAAGACTTATATAGTTAGCAAAGCTTATAAGATTATATTAAGAAGGACACCTATAGATAAGGCGATAAGACCTTTCTTCTATATATATATAGATTTAATTTAGGGAATTAAAGCCTATAATAGATATAAGTATATAATCTATTTCCTTAATAATTTGGTTTAAATAAATAAGGTTAAGATATTTGCGTAGAAGTTATTAACCACCTAAGCAATTATTAAGTATTATAATGTAGTTAAGCGACGCTACGGCTTTAAAGTCGCTATAATTTATATTAATAATAAGTCATCGCTTAGAAATAAATTTGATAACTGGATAGCTAAAAAGGGTATTATGGTAGAGTACTTAGCTTTAAGTATACTAGAATAGAACGGTCCTGTAGAACGTTTTAGGGGGGTGATTATAATAAAGTCTTAATGTATGCGAATTAAAGCACGACTACTAGAAGAACTCTAGCCCGAAGTCTTTAAAGTAGTAGCGTATATAATAAATAGGACACTAAGCCGACGGCTTAACTGGAAGACGCCTTTTAAAAAGCTTTAATTAGTAATAGGCCTATTACTAACTAAGCTAAATATAGCTTACCTACGCGCCTACGGCTATAGAGCCTACCTACTTAAGTATAATATTCCACGCACTTAAAAACTTATTTTTAGAGCCTATATTAGGTATCTAGTAGGGTATAATTTAATGAACATCTTTTAAATATATGTACTAAGCGAAAAGAAGGTCATTTAAATAAGAGACGTTACGTTTAATAAGCGGCTTATCTATAACAACAGCCAGCTAGATCTTATAATTTTGCTTTAAGAAAAGGCTGATTAAATGCTAGAGGTAATTAATATAATTAACCCTGATAGAACGCTTTAAGAGGACTTAAATGAGGATGAGGATAATAAGATTTTTAATGAAATTTAGGTGGACACTGATGGAAATTAATAGGTGGATTTTAGTGGAAATTAGGGATAAATTGTCAACCGTAAGTAGCTAGACACTTAAGGCGATGACTTAATTATAGCAGATACCTTAAAAGACGATCCTCTACCTGGCCTTCCTATACCTAAACTAACGCTAAAACCTTAATTAATTCCTACTAATGCAGAATCCTTAAGCACCTTAAATACCTTTAGATCCTCCGCACTTTCTACCCGTTAACGCCCCGGTTTTAAATACGTTAAAATCGACCCGGAAAAGTTAAAGGAAGAAGATACAGCTAAGGTCTCTAAGGACAATATAATTAAAGGAAGAAGATTAAAGAAGCTACCTAAACGATATGGAGCTTATTTGACTTACCTTAAAGAGGTAGATACCTTTTAACCGCTTTAAGCAGCCTTTTACGCAAGGCTTAAATATTAAAGGAAAATATACTATAATGAGCTTCTACTTCTACCTAAGAACTAAAAGGAGCTGCTAACTTACTAATATAAGGCAGAATTTCTAGTAGCTGCTATGAAGGAGTATACGGATCTTAATAATTATGGAATATTTGAAATTATAGATAAGACTTAATCTATTAAAACGGTACCTATTACCTAGGTATTTACCTATAAGATAAATACTAATAGATATCTTATAAAGTTTAAAGCTCGACTTTATATTAAAGGTGATTTATAATAGTTAATCTATAAAGATATATATACAGCAACTTTGGCAGCTAAAGTCTTTAGAGCTCTCGTAGCAATTATTATAGCATTTAATTTGGACGTCTGGTAGGGTAATACTGTTAACACGTTCGCAAATAGCCTAATTAACGAAATCGTTTATATTAAATATCTAGATGGATTTACTATTAAGGGAAAATGTCTACTACTACGCAGAGCTCTCTATGGACTTTGACGATTGCTATATCTTTAGCATAACAACTTTAGCAATTAACTCATTAAATTAGGGTTAAAGCCCGTTAGTGGTGAGCTGTATCTCTACTATAATAACTTACTAATCGTATTCTTCTATGTAAACGATATCTGCGTTACCTCTACTAAAGAAAATTAATTAGAGCTCTAGAGCTTTAAGGAAGCACTAATAAAGAAGTATAAGATAAAGGACCTAGGTGAACTATCCTAGTTTCTAAAAATTTAAGTCTTAAGAGATAGGAGTTAGAGGAAGTTATAGCTCTATTAAGACTCCTATATTAAAAAAATTGCTAATATATTTTATCTAACTAATATACGCTTAGTTAGTATACCTATAAGTACTAACGAGCTCCTACCTAACCTAGAGGAAGCTTTAAAGTAGGAGATCTACGTCTACTAAAGGATGGTTGGATTACTACTCTATATAACCTATATTATAAGACCCGATGCAGCTAGAGCCTTAGGTAAGCTATTAGAGTTCCCATAAAACCCCTTACCTCTATACAACGCCGCGGCCTATTAAGCGATCGCGTACCTCTATTAGATAAGGACTCTTGCGATTAAATACTTGGGAGAGAATTTAGGAAGTTAAGCCTTTATAGGGGTAAGTGACGCGGCGTTCGGAGACGATTTAATAAGTAGACGCAGCACGGAAGGATATTTATTTACCCTATTTGGAGGAGTAATTAATTAGCGCTCTACTAAGCAGACGCTTGTAATGAAGTTAAGCATAAAGGTAGAGCTTACGGCCCTATCCCATGCAGGAACTAAGTCAATTTAGTAGAGTCGCTTCTTTAAAGAAATTAAATTATCCTTAGATGAGGAGTAAACGATTAGCTATAATAATTTATAGATAATTAGACTGCTTATAAAGGACGGATAAGAGCTCTCTATAAAGCTTTAATATATTAATATATACTATCACTAGCTTCGCTAAGAAGTACGTAATAGCCGAATTAAAATTAATTAGACGCCTATAGCTATTATAGTCGCAGACGGCTTAATAAAGGCCCTACCACGTCAGAAGCATAAGGCGTTTATTTGATAGTTAAATCTCATTAATATTAAGGATCTAATTTGATTTAATTTAAATGATATTGGGTAAAGTAACTATAGAGGATTTCCTTTAAAACTTAACACTAAATTACCTATTGTGACTTTTCGTTCTATTTTCTATCTAGTTGCTTAGTCTTAACTAAGCAGCTAGAGGGGTGTGTTGACCGTTAAGGTCACTCTTAGGTACTACCTTATAACTTACTACCTTGTTCTCGTATGTCTTATTACTGTCTTTAATACCTAGTACCTATATCTCACCACCTATTTCTATTGCCTGTTTTGTCTCAGTTACCTATAATATTTAACTTAGTTGCCTAGACCTACCTTATGTATATAGAGAGCTTCTAGAGCCCTCTTTAATAGATAAGAGTTCTTCTAAGTGACTTGTCTGTCTGACAACTCGCTTTTATACAATTATTCCACTATAACGCCTTAAATTAAATTAAAAACCCTATCTAACTACTTTTTAAATATTAGAACATTGACGAATTGTATGGCCTTGTATATGACAATTACTACACGTTGGTGGTGTATGTTGTTGTACGGCTCTAGTTTCCCGTTGATTAGCCTCCTCCTTATTTTCTATCCCTTGAACTAAGAATTGGCCTTGCTAAGCCTGTAGAACACCCCCCTATGCAATATACCTTTGACGGTATTATTGTTTTTACTTTTGACGCTAATTGGCCGTATAAAGCTCTAAATTCTCCTTTGTAAGTATAATAGCAGAATGCATTACTATCTAACATCCCTTAATAAGTTGATTAACTGCTTAACCCGTTAGGCTTTAGGATTAATATTAAATAAGGTCTTGTATAAGATAAGCCTACTACTCTAGCTAGGCTAGAGTATATAATGTTTATAACGTCTATAAAGGTGCTTGTCCGTTACTTATACCTAGTGGGGAGGGCGTCTTAGTAATAGTAAGTAATAATAAAATACATTATGGGTTGTACGGTATAAGTCCTATAGCTTAAAATCCACTTCTAATATTTTAATCCGTAAAAACTAACGGTCGCACCTTTAAATATATTGTAAGAAAGTCCTCTTTATTAATATAATGGATTCCTTAGCAGATAAGCTCTTAAACCTCTTAACCATATAAGCGCTTTAGAGGGGAGAAATAGCTTACGTTAAGTGGCTAAAGAAGGTATAATATATAAGCAGGCATATAAAGCGTAATAATATTATTTATAGTATAGTATTGGTCAAATTCAGGCGTTGTGTAGCTATTGTGGCCGTTAAGGATAAGTAAATGGTAGGTTCCCTTTATACGAGACTCTATATATATATTAAAGTACTTAATCTATTTAAAGCCTAGCTAATCTATTATCTAGCTATTATCGCTTATAGCAATTACTTAATCGGCTAGTAGATTTTAATACTAGTTTAATTTATGGACCTTTCCTATAAGGATAATAAAGGGCGGAATCGCCTAGCTAGAGGCGTTAATTCCCTTAATTGCTATTATCTATTTACAATTCCCTAGTTATATAATAGTTGCTTAGCCGATTATATTAGAGCTTATAACCACTTTAGATATTATAATTACGCCCATTATAAATCCTGTCTCGTTAAAATTGTAGCTATTATTATTAAAAATGCCGTATAACTAAAGCGTCTCTTAAACACGCTTAAACCATGCGTTAATTATATTTAGATCCTCGCATTTAGCGCGCTATAAATAGAACTTTTAATTCCATTTTATTTTTAGCTTAGGCTGGTTGTTAATAAAGTAAGATACCTAGTTCTTTCTAACTAGTTAGGGTAGAGGGTTATAGCCGCGTGCTGCGAGTAAAGTATCTACTATTCTTCGTACGTTAATAATCTAGGGCGGAAATCCTTGTTAATTTAAGCTTAGGATCTACTTAACTAAAGCCTACTCTTTAGATAGCTTTAGCTTTTATTTTAGTAAAAGTACCTTATATCTAGCTTAGGTACTATTATTAATTGGTAGTCTATACACTAATTACAAGAAAAGAATAATAACCCTATTTATTAAATGGTGGCTCTAAAGCCTCTATATATATATAGGAAAGGTATAGAAAATAAAAACAAGAAAGGGGTAAGGGGGTGGTAATAGAAACAAGAAGTAAGTGACTAAGTTAATAACTAAGTTAATAGGAGGTAGCTAAGTTGGTAATAAGATAACCTAATTTAGGTTAATATACCCCCCCAGTTAATTAACTGGCTAGTAATTAGCTGGATATACCTAAATAGGAAATATCCATAGTGTTAAATAATAAGATTATCGCCGAGCACGGCGTTACTTAACTCCTAATATTCCTATAGAAGTATTCGATTGCTAGAGTTCCTATTTAGCGTAGGTTAGTAATCGCTTAACTAACTACGGTTTTTATATAAGGATAATAAATTGTAAAGGAATTCTAAAAGCTTACTTAAAGCTCTGTTAGGTTTAATAGTCTTATACTTCTTTATTAGCTCTTCCTTAAAGGGTTAAAGCTTTAGTATATTCTCTCTACAGCAGATTGCTATAATATTATTAATATAGACGTAGTAGTTCTTACGCATCTATTCCTTAGGAACTACTTCTAAACATATTATTCTTTATATTAGAGGTCTAAAAGGCCCTACTAGGGCTAGTTCTATAATCTCGTCTAGGGTTTTATCTAAGGTCTTATCTAGGGTAAAAGGTACTAAGGTCTATTCTGGATTTTATTCTAGGGTAGGAGTAACTATAGGAGTCCTATATAGGGTAGGTTCTTAAGTAAGTAGGTCTAGTAAGAAATTGTCCTTTAAGGTTTATAGGCTAATTATATTATCATCTTAAGGACCAAGCTCTTCTTAATCGGTCGCTTAATCTTAATTTTTATTAGAATCTACCTGTCGACTTCTACTAATGTCCTCTTAAATTTTATCTAAAGTCTTATTAAGCTTATTTAAGCTCTCCTAAAGTCTTTTTTAATTAGAAATAGGGTCTAATAAGGCCTTACTTAAGGTCCTTAGTTATAGCTTATTATACTTAAGCGTTAACTGCCTATAATAGCGCTCGCAATATACAAACGTCTTATAATCGTTTTTATATAGTAGGTTCCTTTTATTGTCCCACTATATATTCTTTTTATTAAACTTTCTTAGGCAGGCTAAATTTATATAAAAGGCTAGTATAAATGCTGTATTATCTAAGAAGATCTTTCTAAAACCTAATAGCGTTTAGATAGTAATTGCCACCGTCCCTATACCTTTAATTATATCTATACTTGTTCCGGTATATATAAAGTCCTTACTTAGTTAGAGCTTGTTAACAAACCTTAATCGGTCATTAATAACGTGCATAATAGTTTTATTGTTAAGAATTACGCTATTACGCAGCTTATAGTTAATGCCCGCTTTATAAACGCCTATTTAATATATATAAAAGGTACTATCGTCTTCCTTTTAACTTCTATCTAGGCCCTATATAGCTTCCTTTTTTAGGGCTTACTGCTTTATCTTTTTAATTTTTTGCTTAAGCTAATCTAGGTCATTAATAATCTTTTCTTTAACCTTTTTAGCCGTTACTTTATCTAATTTCCAATCCTTTAATTAAACTAATTTATTAATATAGGGACAGTCTTAAAACTAATAAACGTCTCTATAGTAGCACGTTAGGGTATCTTTCTTCCATACCGTCCTAAAAGGGGTAATAGTAGGGGCCTTATCCTTAGGAGCCTCGTCCTTAGGAGCCTTATTAATTAGCTTACCCTAGAAGCTTACTATATTGGCACTAAGCTAATCTCTACTATTCTAGGCAACCTGTAGTTATTAATAGTTTTAGTATATTTCGACTAGTTAATATATAGATATTACGTAGTCCTTAGCCCAGTTATATTTATTAAATTTAACCCTCTACATTAAGGCTTAATTTAGTAATACTGGCTCTACCGCTAGCAGAAAGTCTCTAATTACTTAGTCGCTTTATACGTCCGGCAGCTTAATCTTTTAATAGTTGTTATACGTCTTCTCCTACTGCTATAACTAGGCCTTAAAGTTCTAATTCTTTAGGCCCTTTTTAACCTTGGCGTATTAAGTAGATAGGTAGAGCTAACGTACAGTATTAATAGGGGCAACTCTCTCCTTAAAAGTCACTAGTATATAGGTGTTTAGATATCTAGCCGCTATACTAGTAATATAGCTTTATAAAGAAGTTAAAGCTACCTTCTACTTCTTATACTCCTTCTTTACTATCTTATACCTCTTATAGAGAATTTAAAGCTCGTCCTTTTTATCCTTAGAGAGAGCTGCATAGGAGATTATTTTTAACTTTACGTCTTAAGGCCTAGGAAAGACTAGTTTAATTAATTAGAGTAACTCGTCCTGTTTAGTTAAGGGGTTAACATATTTCTATACGTCTCCTATTTAGGCTTAGAGCCTAATAAGGTCGATCTATTCGTTCTAATTAGCTTAGCTCGATAATATCACCGTTATAGTAATAGCTTAGGTATATTAAGAAGTTATATTAAAAGATGCTTATAAAGACAAACAAAGGATTTAGTAAGGGGTATAATTAATTAAATTAAATAGTTAAATAGGGGCAATACGGCAAGCAACCCGGGCTTATAACTGTTAATTAGTAATCCGTGCACCAATTATAAGAAAAGAATAATAACCCTATTTATTAAATGGTGGCTTTAAAGCCTCTATATATATATAGAAAAGGTATAAGAAATAAGAATAAGAAGGGGGTAAGTGTTACGAACGCTTTAAGTACAATGTTACGACTACTTGAGGAAGAGTCGGAAGAAGCTAGTTAGTTAATTTAGGCACAGTCTAGGATAGAGCCGATAGAGCTATATGACGAGGAATGGTAACCAAGGTCATGTAACGTGATCTATATAATCTATAGGATCTATATAATCCATAATAAAGTAGATAGAGCATACGTATATTACGTATAAGAAGAATTTTATAGGAGTCCGGTTGTGTATTTAAGGACCCTTAATCCCTACCTAGATAGTTCCTTCCTTATAGTGATTCTTAGAATATAATTGGAGTTAATCTATTAGGCAACCACTCCACCAATTATTATTACATTGTTAACTTTAATTTACATTACCTACACACCTAGCCCAATAACGAGCCTATTATAGTACTTGCTATAAGGTTCCGTTATATAATTACTACCTAGTTACGGTATTAAATATAGAAAGTTAAATAATATACCACCAAAAGCAGCCACCATAACGCCATTAACGGCGGCAACTACTTTAAGGTTAGGAGGTAATACTAGTATAGCAGATACTAACTTATAGTAACCTATAATAGTTAGACAGCTATAAGAGATAGTTAACTAATTAATAATAAACAATGCAGCGCTAGAAGAAAGGGTTAATAGGATAAAAGCAGTAAAGATTAAGTTACTATTAATTAAAAGGTACTTAGGAGAAAGATTAAAGCTTAAAGGATTTCTTATGTAAATACACTTTAAAGTCATATAAGAAGGGGTAAAGCTGCTAACACCTATAGATCAAATAGCCTATATAGGACTATTCCTATTAGGAAGGGCGCTTAAGTGGTTTAAGCCTTACCTTACGGAAATACAGGCAAACGGAATGATAACCACTAATTAAGAGGTATAATTTATATTCTTAAGCTAGGAAGAATTTATAGAGCAACTTATATAAATATTTAGAGACCCGGAGGCAGTAACTATAGTAAAAAGAAAACTCCAAGACATTACGTAAAGAACCTTAGCAATTAAATATACTATATAGTTCTAGACGTTAGCGATATAAGTTAAGTGAAATAATAAGGCGCTTATGGCATAGTATAAGCAAGGACTTAAGGCTAAAGTCTAGGACGTAATTATCCTAATAAAAGATGCGGACACCCTAAGAGATTTAATAGATTAAGCAATTAAGATTAATAATTAAATCTACTAAAGGGAACAGGCCAAGAAAGGTTAGAATAGAGTTTTATAGTTTTATAAAATTTAAAGTATATAACAACTAAAGCTAAATTAGAAACTATAGTATAGCGCAGAGCTAATGGACCTAAGTGGTACTAAAGAAGCCTATAAGCGATAAAGTAAGAAACTATAGAAACCTAAAGGTTAAGGATTTAGTAATTATAGGACTAAGGAGTAGAGGTTAAACTAGGGATCTTAATAGTAGAAGATGTTTAGGCGGACTCTATAGCAAAGTTAATAGTTTAAAGATAGAGCTTATATAAATTACGGAAAATAAGGTTACTTTATAAAGGATTATAAAGATAGTTAGAGACACTATATAATAAAGGGAACTAGGCTAATAGTAGAAGACACACATGTATAAAGGGACAATAGTATACTACAAGGAATAAAAGAATGTTTAATTAGGAGTTTCGCGTTTTGTTATAATAACGTATACCAAATTTATAAAGACGCTAAGTATAGCGTAAGCTATTGGCCATAGGAGCTAAAATCCTTAGAATGTAGAGGGATAAATAAACCAGTTCGCAGATCGGATATTAAGGACGATAAATTTAATATAGGCGAAACATTTAGTAATAATAAGGCAATAAGGGCAGCTTACTAGGAGCATATAAACCTTAAAGATGTTATAATAGAGGTAGAGGATAATTCTACTATAGAATAGGGAATATTAGTAGGGATTAAGACCCCACTAGATACAATGTCTATCGCTTTATAAGACGCAAGAGAAATAGAACAGTAAACTACTTCGGCACTTAATAAAGGCAAAAGGCCAAAGGCTTAAGATTCTTAAGATAAGATAAGAGATAACTAAGATTCTTAAAACGAGATAAGGCATACCTAAGGACCTATAATGGACAGAAACTGATAGAGTAGGGTAATAGCTTAGTTTAAAGATATATAAATAAGCTCGGGATAGAGTTTCCCACAGGTATAAGATTCTTAAGACGAGATAAGTAAGATTTAAGACTCTTAAGACGAGATAAGAATACCTAAGCCTAGTTAGACTAAGGCAGGAGCTAAGCTTAAGTTAAAAGTAAGCTTAAAATTAAAGAATCTAAGAGACTAAGAATTTAGAGTATAAATAAGGACACTTATAGGTAAGAGGTAAGGAGCTTCTTTATAGATTAAAGAATCTGTAATATAAACAGTAGCTAGATTAGGAGACAGACATATAGACCTAGAAGACTTACTAGGAAAACATAGTGTTTAGCCTAAAAATCAAAAAATTAACACCAAGATTAAGAAGTAGGAAGACTTTAAGGATCTACTTATAAGACGTAAAGGGAAAGAAACCATAAAGGAATTTAGAGCAAAAATTACCTTATAGTAAGAGCAAAAACTAGATAAGAGATTTAGTATACTAGGTTATATAAGGGACTAAGCACCTATATAAAAAATCACTAATAGGCCTAGAGTAGGCATACTAAGAGCTAAGTAGCTTATTAAACTGGAATAAGAAGAGGATCTAGGGATTTTAACTAGGTTTAAGGAATAATATATAAAGGGCTATTATAATATAGTAATAAGAAGATACTTCCTTACGGATAAGCTGTATACACTCTAGTAGCTATACTAAAGGTAGTATAGGTAAAGGCGCAACAACAAGTTGTTACGGACGCTTTAAGTACAATGTTATAACTACTTAGAGAGGAGTTGGAAGAAGCTAGTTAGTTAATATAAGCACGGTCTAGGATAGAGCCGGTAGAACTATGTAATAAAGAATGGTAAGCGAGTTATATAATATGCTATGTATTAAATAAGAGGAATAAGAGGAACTTACGTACCTTATATATAATACGTATACCACGTATAAGAAGGATTTTATAGAAGTACGGTTGTGTATTTAAGGACCCTTAGTCCCTACCTAGATAGTTCCTTCCTTATAGTAATTCTTAGAATATAATTAGAGTTAAT
>Ga0307515_10009698_pt1 | contig 18571 bp, 22 predicted proteins | sample 17_EM_MG_FD_194513 | JGI IMG/M metagenome (GOLD analysis project Ga0307515, IMG submission 194513) | Populus trichocarpa ectomycorrhiza microbial communities from riparian zone in the Pacific Northwest, United States - 17_EM | ecosystem: Host-associated > Plants > Roots > Unclassified | place...
GCCTCTAGGATCTTAGCACCCCAACAAAATGCTGATGTAATCTGTATGCTGCGTATACTGCGTAAAATATTATAATCTGTGCTTCTAGATTTGGCTAACTAGCTCTGCAGAATTATCCCATGCGCCGTTGAGAAAGGCGTACGCACAAGCGAACCAACCAGAATCACTAGATTGAATCGAGTCTCAGCGAAATAAAGTCATGAATTTAATTAACGAATTAAGGCTCTAAATTATTATAATAAAGCTCAAACTTAATATATAATTAACTCTATTGTGTACTAATTAGGTTAGCAAAGTCCTTCTTTACAGAGGGGCATATTGTATAGAGCGCAGCCGAATTGAGCCCTCGGAGAAGCGCGTTAATGTTTTGGTGTTCGCGCACGGGCCTCTTTTGGCGTACGCCTCAACGGCGCATGGGATATGTTGGTAGGGGGTACTTGGGCAGTCTCTTTGAGCTCAGCGGCGTGTCACGTGACAGCGCGTGGGCCATCGTGTAGATACCTTCTCAGGGCCTTCAAGCCCCTGAGATTCTTCCTCATAGAACATCATATGTATCATTCCCATCAGCCTGCTCAGCGTCTGACATTATATTTTAGCGGGCATCCGAGTACCGAAAGGCCTATATAGACTATGTTATTTTCATGCCAGTTATTAGTTTTGGTTTAGATATTTCGAGCACGTATATTTTCTTCCCTTGTATTTGACCATGCTTACCTAATGTATAAACTTAACAGAACCAGAATTCAGAGAGGCCCTCCGTTTGGTAAAATTAATGCTTTACAAATACACCGGTTGCATTTGCTGCAGCGCCATATACTCCACCAGGCCGATGACGCTATTTTCATCGACCTGCAGCCCCAAACGCGGAAGAACGGAAATAATCAAAACAATTAATTTATTGAGGGAAGGAATCACCCAACCACACGCAATCTTCTGAACCAACCATTAAACCGTTCCCTTGCGCCAATTGCCGGGCCTGAATATCAAGAGGGTAGGAAACTTAAGTCAAATCAATGGTCTCAATGCCTTGCTCATTCAACGTGCGGTGAAGTTTCCGGGGGCGTTCTTCTACCACGGATAGCTCATCATCCTCAAAATTTTCGAGGCTGCTCTGCGTACGGCCTCTTTTTAGCTCTTGCTTGATGAAACGGGATGTGGCGTCTCGTTCCTACTAAACGCTGAGCAAGTGAATAAGTTATCTATAATAGTAATGGCATACCCGTTGACGTTTTAGAAGCTCGCGCATTTCCTCTGGGGATAAGTCATCAACTGGTCTGTCCTCCAACGGTACTGGGCTTGGGCTCCGAGGTATGATGCATAGCGCTTTTAATGCAGCTACAAAGTGTTCCATTAGCCAACTCGGTTGTTTGGTGAAGAGAGTATTAGACTCGCCTCGAGATCGATAGCGGAAGTTGAAGGTTGCAAATGGTGTGCATTTGGGATCAATCAATTGAGCATTAACAACGTTCAGAGCACAAATTGGTTGGCTTGGGCGGAGGCTTCAGTATCGTTAGAAATGCTTTACGTGAGATGGCAGGAAGTTACCTGCCTTGTTTGATGAGAGATAGCTCTACCTTTAAGAGCCTTCTCAGGGAGAGTTCCAACATGCGAAATCTCACTGTGTTGACGGTTTTTATGGTTTTCTGTGGCCGCAAGTACCTTCACGCGGTGAAGCTTAACGGAAATCTCCCCGATAGCATCAAGTGTCTTTTTGAGCTGCTCCCCAACAGCACGAGCATCACCGTCGTCTTGTGCATGTTATTATCTCCTCAAATAAATATTGATCGAGACTAGTAGATGGCCATACCTGTACATATCTCGGAGAAGCAAAACTTGTGCTCAAACCACCGTCCCCCTTCTGAAGTGCGTGCTCCGCTCAAGGTATGGACGGGCCTGAAAATCCTATCCTGCGGTGAAATTACCTCCTCGATGAGGTTGCCGTCTAAATAGACGGATACTTGAATATCGTGAGTGGAATGGGGAAATTGGGAGCTGATGCACCATCGAATCTCGAAGGTAGCGTTTGATATAGCCTCAACATATTTTGTGACAGTGTTGGGCTTCGCGGCCTCATCTTCATCATCATCATATTCCTGCAGCTCTTTACCGTTGACAACGATGTTAACTTCGAGACCAGGGACGCTAGTGATTGCCATGATGGATCAGGGGTATGCAGTTAATAAACGAGGTTAAGCCGAGGTTGCAGACAAGCATCAGAGTAATTGTCGGTTCGAGCAAAGGATGAGCTGAAAAGGAAGTGATGACAAAACTGAAGTCCAGTAGAAGCCAAGAGCAACCTTGGTTGCACGAAGAGTAATAGTGAGGCACAGGTGAAGTGTGGTTAGTGAGAACAAGGCTTAGGGGCGAGTCACGGGAAACCCCCTTAAAATCACGTGCATTACCTATCAAGCCTCACTGTGGCGTCGTTTAAAGTTTCTCTTTGATGGTCACTATAATAAGCCAAAAGTTAATATAATATAAATTGAGGTCTCAGTCTATAGGAGAATCTACTTCATTGCATCCAAGACCAAAACACAAAACAAGCTCGCCTCCAACCCACAAATGGCGTGCTGTAAGGAAAAGACATTATGCCAATGTAGCGAAAGACATGCAGCCGGCTAGAACGCCCCAGAAAGAAAGCCAATATGCCAAATGCTCTTGGAAATACTAATGCCGCCATGCATTGAATCAATACTCAATAGTCGTTAGGGGCTCGCAGAAGCGAAGAAAAACCTAGGGCGCAGTGATCGGATGAAGAACACGATCACTACCCGACGCTCCACAATCTCAAGGTATCCAGGAATTCCTGATCGTTACCAAGGCCCTACTCTCACAGGTGCACCCATCCCATAAGTACCACTTAGAAGTTGCTGCCGAATAGACATTGGCTCAGCTGTTCCGCCAGGCGTAGAACCAACCGGGTCTCTTCCCATCCAGCCCAAGCTTCCACGTAATTCGTTTATCGCACCTTGCATCCTCCCCCCAGATATCTCATTGTGTTTCGAGAGCTTCTGGTCCCAACCACCGTACTGTAACTGAATACCACCTGCCCTCTTTGCCGCCTCATGTATCACAGAAGCCCAAGCCTTAGCCATCTCTTCATAGGCCTCCTGTTTGTGTCGATTGTGCTGATAAGTATCCCAGTCAGGAAGGCGATGTATGATTTCGGTGGCGCCATCAAGAAAATTTAGCGATGTGGCTGCTTGAGTTTCATTTGGAGGTAAAAAATGTGGAGTAAAATCTTTTAGTGCTTCGAGTAGGTTAATCAAAGTTTGTCGTACTCGGTTGTACGAATAATCGGAGGAGGACCGACCGCCAAAAGGAAAAGAAGCTCGGAAAGTTGTTTCATAGTTGTTTAAAACATTTAGAGCAGATGGGACGCCTGGCCTAGGAGCTGTAGACACAACCTCCGTGCCGATATCAGGATGGCGTTCGCAGATCGATCGAAGAATATTCCTCATATCATCGGCACCCAAAGTCTCCAATAAACGAGGCAAAGCGAGTGGCCGCCCAGTAACATTTGTTCGCATACGTTTTGCCGAGCGACTGGAGTTTTGTTGCGGAAGAGATCGCAGGGCCATCGCGGGAGAGCTAGAAGGTGATGCAGACATTCGATCATCATTGTCTCCACTGCTTCCTTCATCATCGGCCTTTCTTTTCCGGCTAGACATAGTGTTTGAAGAGGATAGCACTGAAAATTGAAAGCAGTCAGCTGAATGCACACACTTAAGGTGGTAGGGTGGATACTCACTGGAGCGAGAGGGTGAGAGACGGTTGTTTGGAAGGAGGTGGGGAGCGGCAATATGTTGACTGGCGATGACGCTATTCATGACTGAAGCACCCCAGGAGGCCCCTGAGACGCAGAATATGCAAGTATTCGAAGAGGTCTATGATCAAATGGTGGGCGATGATAGATTATAGAGACGATGGCGAAGGTGTTTGTAGTGCCGGTGTCGAGTGAGAATAAGGCGGTTGTAGTGTGAAGACGAAGCGGTGCACAAGCACAAAGCGATTCACGAAGTCCGCCTATTTCGGTAAGGATGGCCAAGCACAACCAACAGCCGGCCCGCTGCGTTGTTCAAAAAATAGAATGTTTCAGCTTGTCAACACGGCTTGACAGGCTTTGTTTCTGAGTTTTGCACGATGAATTCAAATTTTCTCTAAATGCCTTGCCTCTCCTTCTCCACTTTTGCAAGAAGCAAAGCAGATATTTATCATAATTCCTTTTGACTATCAAAATACAGAGATTATTACACCGAAAGCGTCCTTTATTGTCCTCCAACCCACTAAATTCATATGGAAATAAGCCACCGAAGAATACTATTTGCAAGGAACCTAGACGCTCGCTATTGGGAGCGACTTCCGGAGCGTTACACAGATTGACCACGGAATGACGATCACAGGTACAGTGATTGTGCAGCCACGAGGTCTCTCCTAACCATACCCAATGCAGTTGTGAATTTCTTCTCCAGATCTTCACTACCCATGACCTTAGAAGCCTGTGCAATTTGCCGAAGTAGCTCTTCAAGTCTTCTGAACAACCGTATCAGACTTCCTTCGTAAACGTCGGTCATTTTACTAGAGAAGAAACTTAGCTCATTGGGCATATTAATAAGTGGTGGGGCATATATTTACCATATTTGGGCAAATGAAGCGCCCTTTGACCAGGCGTAAACAACCTCCATAAGCTGGTGCTTAAAAGTCTGAAGATATTCCTCTTCATTAACAGGCAGCTTACTCTCTTGGGAAATTTTGGCGATTATGCGGGCCTGGGCTTGGATTTCTCTAAAAGGCTTCGCTAACTCCTCTTTCAAAGCCGGGGTCTCCTGGCTTTTCTCTTCGAATATGAAACAACTCAGGCACGCCGCGCACTGTTCAGGAGTGAGTTCGTTAAAGAACCCATTGAACAGGAGTTCGCTTAAAACGAGCTCATCGCCAGTGCTAATCTCACATGCTACTCTAGCCTTCAATTGTACGACGTCAGCTTCATTAATGAATCCTAAACGACGTAACACGCGCTTCCGGCACTTGAGTTCATCGAGCTGCATTATTGAGAGCGCCTTAGCTATTTCTTTCTTCACATCCTTCATTTTGTCTGAAATGGCAACTTTAGTAGCGTATTGATTGTAAAGGTCCGGAAGTCGAGGAGAGTTGTGGAGTGGGTTTGAGAGAAGCCGTGATTCAAGCACTTCGATTTTCTATTGATGTCAATTACTAAGAAAGTCTGACTCTCCCGGTAGAACTCACTCTCAGAAGTTTCTTGAAAGAGTCATCAGTAATGCCCATGTTCTCAATAGGGTCTAATATGGCAATGCCATCGGGAAATCTCTTCTTGACCTCTTCCAATGCTTTGCGAACTCCATTCCTTTGCTCTACGGATTTGAGTTCAGATGGTAAGAAGAGTCTAAGGTGACCAATGGAATCGATACAAGAGAGTAGTACTGGAATCACTTCCATCTTCCCCTTTTCTCCCGCAGCAGGAGGTCGAACTCCAGGAGGTAAGTCATGTGATGCTTGAGGAGCGAAATTGGTGTCATTAGCGACTTGTAGTAAAACATCGATGACGTACGATTGCTGAGGTGTGAGTTCTTCACCTTTGTTGGCCTTGCGGGGAGTAAAATTTACAACAGCGCCCCAACCGAAGTCGTAGTCCTTGTACCTTATCCTTACTAGACGCCCTGCCTGCATAAACTGCAAACAATAGTTTGGGTGGGTGATGACATCTCGCATGTCTCTCGTATATGTATCCAATTGCCGTCGCAATTCATAATAATCTTTCACAGTCGCCTCGTCCGCGATCTCCATGCCAGCCTTCTCGATCTCAAGGTCACTAAGTTCTAAGAAGTACATGTTAGTGTCGTGGAATCAACGCAAACCAACACATGCGTACCCTTCTCTAGACCGGAAACGCTGGCAGTATTCTGGAACTGATAGAAACATTGTTCGAGCATGAACTCTGGCGAAATACCCTCGAGTCTCATGAGATTTAAAATCATGTTGTAGCCCAGGTAAAATGCGGAGTTGAGCTTGTCTTGTTCACCACGAACGATCTCTTTAGCAACTGCAGGCTCCATCTTCTCATCAATCATCATAATCACAATGCCCCGTTCATCTAAACCTCTTCTCCCAGCGCGACCTGACATTTGAATAAATTCTGAGGGCGTAACCCAACGTTGAGAAACACCGTCAAACTTTCTGACGCTTGTGAAAACCACCGTCTTCGCAGGCATGTTAAGTCCAATAGAGAAAGTTTCCGTTGCGAATAAAACCTTGATTAAGCCTTCCTGGAAAAGAATCTCGATTGTCTCTTTCAGAATTGGTAGCAGGCCTGAATGGTGAACACCGATCCCTCGCCGCAGCAATGGAAGCATGTTCCCAATTTGAGGTAAGTTTCGGTCTTCTTCTGAGAGCATCTCAATCGCACTACTGAAAACTTTAGCCACCATAGCCTTCTCAGAATCGTCGTTGAAGGCAAGCTGGCTCAGCGAAATAGCCAGATTCTCACACTCTCTCTTACTAAAGCTGAAAACAATAACAGGGTTGTAGTTCTTCATCATGATCATCTTGACGATCTTGTAAATGTCGGATGGTCCCTTATTGCCGCCTTTATTGAGCTTCTTATCCTTCCCCTTCCCTTTTCTCTTTGCCATAGCATCGACAGGATCATCGCCATGCTTATCGGCGATAGAAGACATGGCTTTTTGAAAATTTTCCTCTCGAAACATACCCTTCTCGTCGACGACCAAATGTATCCCGTCAGCACCCGCGGGAAAGAAATAGTGCTGTAACGGCGTAGGTCTGAAATCTGTGTAAACGACGTGACAGGGTTGCTTGTGGGTTTTCGTGATCCATTCTGCGAACTGCATGGCGTTGGGAATCGTGGCGGAAAGGAAAACATATCGAACTTTGTCTGGTAGCAGAATAATCGTCTCTTCCCATACAACTCCCCTAGCTATTGAGTTTTTTAGCATCGCCACAATATATCCAGACCTCTGTACATACATTTATCACGTAAATAATGAACCTCATCAAATATAACCCAAGCAACCTCACGCATGATCTCAGAACCTCTGTATAACATAGAGCGGAGAATCTATAAGGTGTCAGGTTCCCTTCAATCAAACGGGGCGAGAAGTCATACTTCAGTAGTCATCACTAAACAGGTCGCGGTGGGGTTTATCGTCACGTCTCCAGTCATAAGGCCAACATCGCCAAACTCGGCGGTAAACTCGCGGTATTTCTGATTGCTCAAAGCTTTGATTGGACTCGTGTATATGACTCTTTGATTGTTCTTTAAACACTGTGCGATAGCATATTCGGCGACAACGGTTTTACCAGCGCTAGTATGTGCAGAGACAAGGACGCTTTCATCTCTCTCGATTGAGGCAATTGAAACCTGCTGAAAAGGGTCTAGGGTGAAAGGCCATGTCCGCGCTGGTTGTTGTGGTGGTTCGTGTTCTGAGATTGGGACATAATCGTAGTCTGGCGGCAGGGCGACCTGATGCCTCACTTGATGGGAGAGGACTACTGCTACCCCATCTTGCTGACCCTGTAATCCAGCAGATGCAGCAACCTCTCTTGACTGTTCCGTTTCGAATGCATCTGTAACGACTAGCTCTGGCTCGACATCTCGCCTTTGGCGTTTCGCAATCTGCGCATCTCCACTTCCCTTGGAGTCCGGTAGAAAAGCCGGGATGTTAGGTACTGGCGCATCGGTGTGCGATACTGCTTTGACATCTCCATTAGCCTGACGTTTCTTACTCTTCTTCGGGTATTTGAGCTCGGTTGGAGCCTGAGGATCGTCTTCGAAGACGTCGAATAGCTCGTCCATAGCACGGTTTGAGTGAAGGTAGGGTGGAGTGAGGGATCAATGTGCCCTAAGCAGCAGGTGTGCACGGCGTGGAATTTCTTTGAGAAGAGCTTATCTGGTTATGAAAATCAATCGAGGTTCCAGGAAAGCGCAAACAGGACAAACAGCTTGGCGTGGCAGAAGTAGAACTGGGAAGCTTCCACGGAATCGCATCACGCAACCAAACCGACTCCTGGTCCCAATCCAGCTCAATTACTCGACTCTCACTCTGCAATTGCGCTCACTCTTCGCAAATGTCCGTTATATCTCCCACCCATGCCGAAAAATCTAATGTGTCTAGATGCTCCCCCGGTCTACTTTCCGCGCATCTACAACCGCTGCCCTTGTTGCCCGTCGCGGCTTCCAGTCAACCCGCGCCCAACTATCTAGTCCTTACCACTACCCTGAGGGCCCGCGAAGCAACATCCCGTTCAACCCTTTGACAAAGTGGTTTGCACTAAGATACTGGTCCTTCATGGGTATGATTTAGGGTCCAATTTAGCCCATGCTTTGCTAATCATTTGTGTAGCGGTTGGATTTGGGGCGCCGTTCGGCGTTGCTGGTGGGCTACCCCAGCCTTTATATTCCATAATAATATCAAGACCTAACCACCGTACAATTAAACAGTCTGGCAGACGAAGAAGAATAAGCCATGATTATGGAGCTTGGGATGCTGGATTAAGCACTCTTTGCTGTTACAAGAAGATAGTAGAAAGCGGATATCAAATCTCTCCTAACTATAGGAATTGTACAAAATTTCATGTGAAAGCTAATACGGTACTGAGCTATGTGTATCTCTATTAACTAAGTCCTGCCACTTACGCTATGAAGCCTGCGATGATACCCAGCACATGTAAAAAGTTCCAACAGGGCTGCATCCTAGCTTGGCAAACTAGGCTATAACTAGCCTGCGTGAAATTTTATTACTATCAATTAAATAATCCGCGAGGCCATCTCAAAAGCACCACTCCTCCTTGACCCAAAATCCCGCCATGCGTAACTTAAAAAACACAGGTCAAACACTGTTGCAATTTTCTAACAATGCCTTGCCGCTTACAGCCAGCGCTTGGGATGCGTCCACAGACTCACTAATATGCGCCTTTGGGCCTTCAGAGTCTGCCGCCGTCATTGAGCTCAAGCGTCTGAGAGAATATACAGAAACCCCAGAACAGAGGCTGGAGATTATTGCTTCTTGGAATGCACCGTGCCCTATCCCAAGTCTTCCCTGCGACGCCATTCTAGACCTCCATCATTTTTCAGACTCTTCAACTTCGTGTCTTATCCTAGCCGGTGGAGACATTGTGATTGTCAGAGAAGAGCCGCTTCTTGGCGAAGATCCCATCGAAATCGTAGGCTCGGTAGATGCAGGAATATCAGCTGCCGCATGGTCCCCGGATGAAGAGCTACTGGCACTCACGACTCACGCCAGCACTCTCCTTTATATGACACGCGAGTTTGAAAATATTGCAAGCGCTGCTTTCACTTCCGAGGACGTCAAAGTCTCTAGCCATGTCTCTGTCGGATGGGGAAAATCTGAGACTCAGTTCAAGGGTAAAAGAGCTAAGGCGTTGCGGGATCCTACGATACCCGAATATGTTGATGAAGGAGTCCTTAGTCCTTTTGATAACCATTCAGTCTCTATAAGCTGGAGAGGCGATGGTGCATACGTGGCTATCAATACAATTGAAAGAGAGAAACGCCGTATGATTCGAGTTTACTCAAGAGAAGGTTTACTAGATAGTGTGAGTGAGCCGCTCGATGGGCTCGAGGGCGCTCTTAGCTGGCGACCCGCAGGAAATATCCTCGCCGGAATCCAACGACTGAAGGATCGAATTGATATTGTATTCTTCGAGCGAAATGGCCTTCGACATGGCCAATTCAGCCTACGAATGACATCCGAAGAATTGGACAGCTTGACAATGCCGCTGAAGTTAGATTGGAATATCGATTCCAGCGCGCTTTCTGTATGCTATCCAGATAAAGTCCAGTTATGGACAATGGGTAATTATCACTATTACCTCAAGCAAGAAGTGGTATTTCCAAGGATGCAGCATGGGACGATCGTTACTAACACCTACTGGCACCCGGAGAAACCTCTACGACTTGCATTAGCAACCCCAGGTAGGATCTTCATTTACCCTCAACCCTTCCATTCTTCAAGCCCAGGTTAACCGCACGGACACTTACGAGAGACCAGATACAATACAAACTCTTGAGTTTGCTTTCGCAATCAGCAGCGGCTCAACATACCCTCCGAACGATTTCGGTGTCGTGGCCGTAATCGATGGCAGTAAGGAAACAATTTCTACGGCCGGCAAGACGAAACGGATTAGCTAATGAAATGATAGCATCACTAAAGCTCAGTGCCCTTCGAGTTGCAAACATCCCGCCGCCAATGTCTTTACATCAAATTGACCTAGCAAATAATGCGATAGATGTTGCCATTTCTGCCTCGAACAAGCGTGTGGCGGTCCTTTCAGAAAACGATGTTTCAATATATGCCTTCGATATCCACAAGAAGCCAATTCCTGCTCCTTCGGTCCTATGGCGCAGTGCTATACCGCGTCACCATTACTCTCGCCAGGTCGCTTTTAAAGGAGATACGGACGTTTTAGTTCTCACTGATAAACGGGAGGGGGGAGAAAGCGCTTTGTGGAGGTGTAGAGAAGAAAAGGTCGAATTACAAGAGCGGATCGAGGGATTTGGGTGTATATCAAATCTCTTTCCAGGCATAGAAGGGAGCAGGTTATATCTGCAAAGTGTACAGGGCTCGGTTCTAGAAGTTGTCGCTGAAGATGATTTCTCAAATACTGCTGAAGAGCTGCGATTCCGTCTAATCGCCAAATTTCCATCGCCAACACCCTGGGTACAAGTAGCATGCTATGCAAATAACGTACTACCGATATTCTTCTCTATGTATCTAGAAGCTGACGTTTTTCACAGAGCATCTGCTTTGGACTCACTGCCAGCGGCACTTTGTATGCCAATGAACGTCCACTCGTTAGAAACTGCACGTCATTCCTGGCTACAAACGCGCATTTAATCCTCACAACCACTCAACACTTCCTAAAATTTATCCACCTAACAGCAATAGAGGGTGCGTAAGCTAACAAACCGCCTTGAGTTAAACACTAACCTTCATAAGACATGGAAATTCCACATGATGAACCAGAACAGGACGAGAGATGTAGAACTATCGAAAGAGGCGCGCGTCTAGTAACTGTGATGCCAACAATTTACTCGGTGGTCCTGCAGATGCCAAGGGGTAATCTGGAGACAATATATCCTCGCGCCCTAGTTCTGGCAAGTATCCGTCGAAGTATTGAAGCCACGGATTATAAAACCGCTTTTCTCGCGTGTCGAAATCAACGCGTAGACATGAACATCCTACACGATCATGCTCCGGAGAAATTTATAGCAAATATAGATACCTTCGTAGCCCAGATTAAAAGAGTAGATCACATTGATCTATTCCTTTCGCAGCTTCGGTAGGCATATTCTACCTAGTCCGTGCACCACACCCCGCTGATCTCTTTAGCAACGAAGATGTATCAAAAACTATGTATAAAGAAACATCCAGGGGGGAAAGAAGCAAAAGTACAGCCGCATTGACAACCGGCGTTAGTAAAACCATCTCTCTTGGCAACACATCCAAAGTTAATAGCATCTGTGATGCCATTTTGAGAGTCCTGGAGGCATCCAAAACGGTACACCTACAAAACATTATCACGGCACACGTATGCAAGAGCCCGGCTGACCTCAGCGCTGGGCTACTAGTGGTTGGCGGACTTCAGGGTAAGAATAAAGGCTATTAATTCGTTAAATGAATAATAGAACTAATTAGTCCTATTAATTAGAAGCGCGGGATCCTTTGGTTGAGAGAGCTGCCGAGCATATATGCTTCCTAGCGGATGTCAACCAGCTTTATGAGTGTGCCTTAGGTATTTACAATCTTGAGTTGGCATTATTGATAGCCCAACAATCACAAAAGGTACTGTATGCCTCCGGTTTTTCCCACGCATAGTTACTGACGGTGAAACAAGGACCCACGGGAATACCTACCATATCTTCAGTCTCTTCAAGAATTGCCTCAATTGCGCCGAAAATTTAAAATCGATGATCAGCTTGGACGATACTCGAAAGCATTAACCCATCTATACGCTCTCGAAGCTTTGGATGAGCTCGGAGCTTACGTAGAAAAGCACGCTCTTTACAGCAACGCTCTTGCACTATTTAAATATCAGCCTATTCAGCTGACCGAAATCATGAGGCTCTACGCTGACTACCTCAGCAATCAAAATAGGTTCAAGGAGGCAGGAGTTGGTAAATAACACGCCCGTTTATGTTTTATCTCACTGATACCGTTTAGCCTACGAATACTTGACTAGCTACGCCTCAGCTAGTGAAGCTTATCGTGCCGCAAATCTCTGGCAGGAGAGTCTCTCCTCGGCCATGCTCGCTCCACTTCCCGCTGCCGAGATCTCTGTCCTCGCAACTACGCTTGCAGAAGGCCTTGTTGAGACCAGAGATTTCTTTTCCGCAGCCACAATCTACTTCGACTATCTTCATGATATACAAACCGCAGTGCGGGTGTTCTGCAAAGGCTATTATTTTTCAAACGCCATTCGTCTCGTATCATTGCAACAACAGCCCGAGCTCCTTGAAGGCGTGGTCGACGTGGGCTTAATCGAAGGGCTTGCATCAATGACGGAGCTATTGGCCGATTGCAAAGGACAATTAGGAGCACAGGTGCCGCGGCTACGAGAATTGCGTCAGAAGAAGGCGGAAGACCCACGTATGCTACCCACTCCCTATTTGTAATCTACAGGGTTCTTATCTTGATATCGTGTAGTGACATTCTTTGACGGCATTGACTCTCCGGACATCCCGGATAATGTCTCGCTCGCCCCCACTGAAACGTCCACGTCTGGCGGTACTTTCATGACGCGTTATACCAATCGCACTGGTACGATTAATACCACGACGACGCGTAAGACCTCGAAGAATCGGAGGCGTGAAGAGCGCAAGCGGGCCAGAGGAAAAAAAGGGAGTGTGTACGAAGAGGAATACCTTGTGAATTCTATCGAAAGACTTGTTGAGCGGGTTAATCGGGTTAACGAGGAGGTACAGAGGCTTGTAGAGGGATTGATACGGAGAAGGATGCGTGAACAGGCGGCTGCCATTGCACAAGCTATGAGGGACGTGGTCATCTTATGTAATGATTCTATTAACGAGGTGTTTCAGACCGGGAAGGCTAGTGAAGACACGACTCAAGCGGTGGGTGGGGTTGAAAGGCCTGTCGGTGCAGAGGGTGTCTTATGGGATAGTTTGGAGGAACATAGCAAGAAAAGAGAACCACCTGTGGTTAAAGAATTTGAGAGGATATCTTTGTTAGGGTAGCAACCTGTAACTTTTAATGGCCAGGAATTAGCATCAGCACGCAGTCATGCTTACAGCTCGAGTCAACCTTTCGTCGATCGTAAAGTCAAAGGGAAGATGGTAAAGACAGGTCTATCATTAGCTTTTTTTCACAATCATGTCTGACACACAACTTTTATAAAGCCGTTTCCAACCAAGGCCCGCGACAATATTAACAGCGAGCTATATACAGCACACCCTCCCTAATCTTTTCAGAGAAATTAAATCTAGACTTTGTACCCCACCTCCGATAATCCTGTCTTCAATGCTTCAAGTGCTTTATCAACGTCCTGTCTATTAGGGTCTATCACGCTTACGCCCATATGACCAAATCTAATATACTTCGTAGCAATCTCCTTGTGGAGGCCTCCGGCAAATATGACGCCCTTCTTCATCAAACTGGACAAGATCTCGGGTGCCTGTACACCTTCAGGAAGGTATACTGCCGTCATACCGTTTGCTTGATTCTCGGGCTTTGTAGCAAGTTGCTTGAGCCCAAGGTCTGTAACTGCTTTCTTGATTTTCTGTGACGCGGCACGGTGATCAGCAAATCGCTGTCCCAGAGGTCGAGAGAGTATTTGAGTCAGAGCGGTGTGAAGCGCATGGATAAGTTGTGGTGACGGAGTTGCGAAATAGCTCGGTTTTTTAGCCTCGTAATTCTGCATGACTGAGGATATGTATTAGCAGATTTAGATTTGACGGTGCTGACGAGCAAAGCTTACTCGGAAGCCAGTTCTTCCAAGAACCGAAGTAAGATGTCGGCCGTGTCCTACGAGCCTTAAATCTTTCAATTGCTCGGCCTGATACCATCAATATGCTCAAACCAGCAGGGCAGCCGATGGCCTTTTGACTAGCAGTGAGCACAACATCGAGACCCCAGTCGTCGAACATAATCTCTTCGCAACCAACGCTGCAGACACCATCGACAATGACAAGTGTTTCTGGGCTGACTCTGTGAACCAACTCAGAAAGGGCCTTAAGCTCGCTCAATACACCTGTCGATGTGTCGACATGGGTGACAGTAAGCACCTGATACTGCTTCTCTTTCAACGCTGTCTCAACCTCATCCAGCTGTGGCCTATCCCCAATTGGAGCCTTCAATTGAGTAGCCTTGACGCCGTACGTTTCGAAGCAGTCGGCGAACGAGTCGGCGAAATATCCAGTATGCAAGACAAGAGCTTCGTCGCCAGGCTCGACTAGATTAGCGGCAACTTGATCCCAGCCGAGAGTGCCCGAGCCAGATATAACGAATGGTTGTGAAGCCGGGTCGGCGGTTTGGAAGAGCTTCCGTAACATGGACAGTGTTTCGCCAAAAATTTCTACAAAGGGGGCACTGACGTGAGACTCGCTGGGTTGGAGTTAGCAATATACACATGAGAAGGGATAAGACCATCGAACAGACCTGTAGTGGCTCATAGCCTGCAGAACGGCATCGTCAAACTCAATTGGTCCTGGGATCAGGAGTGCTGGGTGGGGCGGTTGGTTCGACATGGTGTCAGGGGGAGACTTCGCTGCCCGGCGGGGAGACTTTGCTGCCCGGCGGGGAGACGGGTTACCTATATCGTCGTCGGTCACTGCAGAGCGCTCTGTAGAGAAGGGCGTGTTCAGCTCAAAGACGGTTTTAGTGTCGAGATGTCTAGCAAAGAGACCGAGCCGGGAGGAAGCGCGCGGAGGAGCCAGGGTGGATGTGGAGGGGTAAAGTCGGATAGAAGCCGCAGTGGGGACACCAGGGTGCAGAATTCAGGGTTATGATATCGTAGAGAGCGGATGCGGCTTGACGGCACGTGTTTGTGGGTAATTGGAGTCAGTGTGGGAGGATGGGCTTCAAATACGCGTAACGTTGCTTATGGGGTTTGACGGATAAGAGGGCTATAACGGTTTTTAAGGGTTCCCATACAAACTTCGTCCGTGTCCTCTCGCTTGAAATTTTGATGTTGGAAACCGTGCATAGGTTTAAACGCGGAATATTGCCGTCTGACTCCACCGGGAAGTTTGCTATTTTTTACTCCTCCTCAGTGTAGGGACTCGATGGCAATGCGTGGTGTCGCCAATTACGTTCCTTCCGCGACTCTCTACTTCCGAAATTACTAGTCGTGCACACTGTTGAGAGCCTCCGAAAGTCGCCCTCGATACCTGATGTTGTGCCCTTGAAATTTCGCCAAGACAATGCGCACCAGCTTCGCCTGTGGGCAAGCCGGTCACACCCGTTTCCCGAATACTCCCATTCGTCCTGCCGCATCTTTAGACTAGGCGAGCAGAAGGAGAGCATTCGCCATGACTTCGAGATTGGTACTCTGTCTAGGAGATTTATTCATACCGGACAGAGCCTCAGTGAGTCTTGCGCTCCCTCTTTCCAAGGCCGTTGCGTAGCTTACAATTGTGACAGGATATTCCAGCCAAGGTATTTCTCCGCTCCCATATTTACTCCTGGTAGAGCCTGAAATGTTCAAAGACTCATTGCTCCTAGTTCAAGAAGCTGTTGGCGCCTGGAAAAATTGGTCAAATCCTCTGTTTGGGGAATCTTACCGACAAAGAAACATACGAGTTCCTCCGTGGCGTAGCTCCAGACCTCCAAATCGTTAAGGGAGATTACGATGTCGATGCACCCAACCTAGCACTCTCAAAGGTTGTCACACACGGTTCACTACGGATAGGCTTCACTCATGGACATACCATTATACCCCCTGGTGATGGGGACAGCCTCTTAATTGCGGCAAGGCAAATGGATGTGGATATTCTATTATGGGGTGGTACGCACAAATTTGAGGCTTACGAGATGGAGGGCAAGTTTTTTGTCAATCCGGGAAGTGCTACAGGTGCAATGACAACCGGTTGGTGGCCAGATGCTGAAGAACCAACGCCAAGTTTTGTTCTGATGGATGTAAGTCTTATAGTGACCACTTTTCCCTCCTGGAGGTTAAAGGCTTATGCTCTCTTGTCAGGTCCAAGGAGATGTTCTAGTACTCTATGTATACCAATTACGCAAGGAGGCGAACGGCGTAGAGAACGTGGCAGTAGAGAAGGTCTCTTTCCGAAGAAATGGTGGTGGTGTATCATAATGATGGAAACAACATCTCGACCTAAGACTCGTTCTCTTAACCCTCTGGGGTCAGGATCGGATTCTTGCCCGACTTGGGGCTAGCTGTGGCTTATTATGTTTCTCAATCACTAGTGCTTGGCATACTAAGGTCTAGAAAAATTAACCAGACAGGGCGCTAGAGTTTGCTTAACTCTTTGCTTGCTGCGATATATGCATTGCCCTAGATTATCGCTTAATACTACACACCTAATTTTCCACGTTGATTTTCTACTTCGGTAAGGTTTGATTAGGTCAGGTTTTTCTGTTCTAATTCTAAAGTTCTTTCTTGAAATCATATTAATTGAGGCAGCCCCAGCTTTACGCTCCATCAGATTCGAATCAGTTGAAGTAGTTTGTATAAATATAAATATTGCTATTCTGGAATAGCTTGAGCGACAACCCATGTAATATTGAAGAATTAAAAAATCTGCAACCTACATCATACATATTCCGTGACTATATGAAATACTATATCAAAGTAAAAGGATCTTATTCTAAATCTTAACATTTATAATCCTCTTCAAGCATGCTAACATATAGCCTCCTCGGGTATGCAATAGTGCATAACGGTATTCACGGACTGGAGGCCATGATACCAAAATCTAGCCAAATCCAATTGGAACTTCCATTTGAAAAAAAATTTCCATAAATTTTGGGCAGCAGTATTCTCACATGCCTTTTCGGTACATATACATGCCTGTTTTCGGTGCATACACATGCCCCCAAATCAGGCTTAGTGCTTGCCTAAATAGGCTGTTTAGCATATTTGCAGACAATCGCAAACTTCAAAAATCCATCGCGTTTAACCTTCCTTACCATTACTACCTTCATCAACACTATGGAAGAAGACGACGAATGGAATGGTTTAAACTGCTAAGAGAGCGCAGGGGCAAAGGTTTGCGGTAGAGCAGTAGATGCAGTCAATTGAGGCGCGCGCAGTTGCAGTGGTTGATGTGATCCTCCGCGTCCTCCTCGTCCTCCCATACATCCTCTTCCTCGCCCACGCCTTCGAGGAAGCTTCCAGTGTAAAAGATCGCGCCAAATTGATGTATCCTCGCGGTGTTTGAGGTTGCGCGCGTGGGCGTATTTGACGCGATGGATTTTTGAAGTTCGCGATTGTCTGCAAACATGCTAAACAGCCTATTTAGGCAAGCACTAAGCCTGATTTGGGGGCATGTGTATGCACCGAAAACAGGCATGTATATGTACCGAAAAGGCATGTGAGAATACTGCTGCCCTAAATTTTTTCTTTGTATATTGATAAAAATGTCACTTCGTCAACCATCCCAGGGACCTACCTGGATATCTTCGATGGTCTAGTGGTCATGATTTCCGCTTGTCAAGATGATGTCTGAACAAGCGCGGGAGACCGGGGTTCGATTCCCCGTCGGAGAGACACCTTCCTTTTTGCCAGTTTTGTGCCTAACAACACCCTAAGCTTCATACTCTTTTTTCCTTGAGGAGGTTCCAAAATAGAGTTTCTTTACGTTAGTATTACTGGGACTACAGGCTTACTATTCCGTGAAGGATGGTGAGCGATCGGAAAAGGGCTCTTCCAGATGGGGGGAAATAGTTCAGCTATGTACATGACCTGGTTCCACCGGCCCCGCCCCCTTCCCCTTTTGGTAAAATTTAATTTCGCTCACGTATGGAATCTCACTCTGTTACCACCAGCGATACATAGTAACGTAGTTTATAGGGTTTTGACCGACACCATAGTTTTGACCGAGCTAGCGTACCGCCTGCTATTTTAAGTAAAGCTTTGTTGTTCTGCCAAAATTAAAGTAACACATATATATTTGAGGGCTGTGGGTCGTGTTGAGGCTTACCTAGGCGTGATAGATATTACTTAGGTAAAGTTTTGATGTTCCTTTCGGTCAAAACTATGGTGTCGGTCAAAACCCTATAAACTACGTTAATTGTAGCAAACGCCTATGGCCGCATGAAAAAAAAATTTAGAACTTGTCTTATACTTTCTGTTGGTAGGGGGCTTGCCGACACAGGCTTGCGGGTAACAAGGCCGACAAGCTTGTCTAACAAACAAGTTGTCGGGCCAACAATATCGGTCGATAAGCAACAACAACAGAACAAGTTTTCTAAAAATATCTTTAAAATAAAAAATATATCGATACTAAGGACTATAAGATATTTATTTTAAGGAATAAAAGAGTAGATTTTCTATATTATATAATAAAGAAGCTATAATAGAACACTTAGAATTCTTT
>Ga0307515_10009699_pt1 | contig 18570 bp, 11 predicted proteins | sample 17_EM_MG_FD_194513 | JGI IMG/M metagenome (GOLD analysis project Ga0307515, IMG submission 194513) | Populus trichocarpa ectomycorrhiza microbial communities from riparian zone in the Pacific Northwest, United States - 17_EM | ecosystem: Host-associated > Plants > Roots > Unclassified | place...
TTTTTCATCATTGTTTTTTTTATTTTTTTAGTAAGCAAAATAATTAAAATAAAAAGGTCAAAAATTGGGTTATGACAATACAAGAGAATTTTAAAAAATAGCAATTCAAAGAATGATGATCAAAATTACTAATGCTAATATTATTAATAAGTACTACTACTACTACTACTATTTTCATAACCAACATTACTATTATTATTATTATTATTATTATTATTATTATTATTATTGAAAAAATAAAAACCATGAATTTGATTTTAAAACTATAAAAACTTTGATAAAAGGACCAAGAAAAACAATGAGAAACAAAAAAAAAAAGAGGGACCAAATTGAAATCATTATTATTATTATCATATATATTACATTACTTATTTTTCAATTTATATCTCAAGAAACTTATAATATAATTTAATCAAATATATTTAGTAGTTTTAAGCACTTATAAACATAATATAATAATCATTTACCAAACATTGTTTTTACTCAATGCCATAATAACAATGCCTTACATAGTGAAAAGAAATAGTCACTAAAATTGAGTCACTATTTTGATAATTCACTAAAAGAATATATTTTTCTTTTTTTTCCCAAAACAAGATATATTTGTAATTTAGAATTTCAATTCACATTTTTTATTATTATTCTGAATCAATTAAATATTTTTTAGGTAATTAATTAATTAAGATTATAAAAAATGCGAAGGAAAATGAATCAATTTGAAAGAAATTTCTTCCTCAATTTAATGAAACAAGTATGAAACTCATCTTTTTTTATACCATAAGCACACTATAATTGATTGCTTGGGTTTGTATATAAATATATAGGAAACATGTTGAGATTGTAAAGAAAGGTTGTGGTTATCCATTACAGTTATATATTAATACTTTGGTTGAGATTCAGGTTTGAATATCTTGAGTCATTTCAGAATATATTGTTCACAAGTCTAGTAATTTTATCAGGATTAAAGCTCGAAGATGTCCCTATACTGTATTCAATTTGGTTCACTTTGTTTTTATAATTTTTTAGTTTATTATTTACCTCTATAATATATCCATGGCTCTTGATGTCATTGGGTTAAGAAATAAGCAAAACATAATTATTTACCTCCCTTTTCTTTTCATTTTTTTTTTCTTTCATTTATCATTTTCCATTTTTTTTCATAGAAAAACAGGGATTCTATCTTTGGAATACAATATTTTAAAATATCTTTGGTACAACTTTGTTCAAAATTTTAAAATACACTATTTTATGTTTCTAGTTTGGTTTGACTTGATGAGATCATAACCTAGGATTCTATCCTTGAAATACATGATATCTTTGTTACAACTTTGTTTAAAATTTTAAAATACACTATTTTATGTTTCTAGTTTGGTTTGACTTGATGAGATCATAACGACGCGGGAAACTCTCATTGTTTTTTTTTATCTTAATTCCTTAACGAAAATGATTCTTTTTAAAATTCTGATGCGAACAACGAGCATCACCAAATGATCCATTAGAGATACCAATTGGACCTATTACAAGTCTTGTATTTTGTCAATTTTGACCTTTGACCTTTGACCATTTCTATTTGAATATTTTGAGTTAGAGAAGTCCATTTGATTCAAACTTAATTTTGTTGCATTCCTGTCTCAAAGACCTATCAACCTACCAAATGTTACTAGAAAAAGTTCTCATATAAGAGATATATGAGTTTTCTTAGATAACCCATAAATTCTGTTAGTAGATAGGTTTTATGAAGAAATAAGTCCAACTTGTTTCTTCGTATGGAAAAAGTCTTTAATTACACAAATTAACTTTTCTAAATTCAAATTCAAAGCTTGAGGACATGAAAGACTATTTTTCTTCTTCTTTTTAGAAAAATAGTTATTGTACTACTTAAATGTAGATTGTCTACTTTGTAAATTACTATTTTTTTAGGACACAAATGGATTGGAGGGCTGTGGGGATTATGGTTTCCTATCAAATAAAAAGAAAGAGAGAAAGAAAGAGAGGGGGCAACCAGAAAGAAGAAGAAAACTCCACCCTTTTCTCATATACCCGAAATTTTGTTCTCATATTTTCTCTTCATTAGTTTTTCGATAGACATGCAATGCTAAGTTATTTTTCTTGGTTGAAAGGATACAAAAACCTTTGGATTTTAAAAACTGTGAGATCTATTCTATCTTTTCTTTTCAGTTTATATGATGAATATGAATGTTTTCCTATGCTTATTTTATATGATTGTTTAATTTGATTGTTAGAGTGGACTCTAAATTATTATTCTAAACCAATCTACTGCTAAGTTTGCTATCAAAACCGAAGTTGTGATATTTAAACTTGTGAAACGACTAGGTTTAATAATTATGGCAGATCTATGTTGTTAATCTTAAGGAAATTATTCAATTAAATCAAACATAAACTGCAAACAGTCATATTGTCTAGGTTTATCAATCTATCTAGTTCTTAAGGCTGTCATTGAATTAAATTATTAGTGCAGACACTATGATTGTTTAATGGTTAGGGTTAGTTACACTGCAAATCGATTAACTAACTAATGTTAAGGAAAGAAAAATATTCAGAATATAAATTTACATATCGTTTCGATGATCAGTTTAGATTTTCGTATGTGGATGTTTACTTGAGACCAAGGTCTTTCTCTTGATAAGTTTTAAATTTATTTAATTTAGCTTGATTATTTTATTCTGTTTACCATAGCATAGCCTAGATAACTTTAAAACTCCCAAACTTTGAATCGTCTAGCATAAAGACCAGAACTAGATCTTTCTCGTGGGATCGACCCCTTACTTACTCTATACTATCTTGTTTATTTAAGCTAGGGTAATTCATTTGTGTGACCACGACTCGCAATTCCGACTTATCTATTTCTAATCGGTAGCCCCCACTCATATGGCCAACTTATCATTTTCTGATTAATAGCTCTCATTCATGTGACCAACTTATCTCTTTCTAATCAGTAGCCTCCACTCATGTGATCGATTTATCTCTTTTTGATCGATAGCCCCCACTCATATGGATAATTTATTAGTTTTTATCAGCAGCCCCACTCATGTGATTAACTTATTATTTTCCGATCACTAACCCCTACTCATATGACCAATTTATCTCTTTTTGATTAGTAGCCCCCACTTAGGTGGCTAACTTATCATTTTCCTTTTGTAATTCTTTGATATTTCTTGTATATTCTCTCCTTTTGATATTTTTCATTTATTCTCTCCTTTTGTTATTTTTCATTCATCAATTTCTTTATTGAATTGGAAAAACATAATATAAATAAGTAATTTAAGGAAAACATTCTTTTAAATAAAAGTGTAAGGTGGAGAGCACCTATTTGCTACTCCTAATGGTTTAGCTTCTTCTGCCGAAAGAAAGAAACATTAACATTAATTTCAAAATTTTCAAATTTCATGAATTTACATTCATGTTACCCTCTTTCAATTCACATCAATATATCTTATTTGACATTCTATTTACTTAAATTTCAAAGCTTTTCAATTAATTCATTTTTTATTCTCATCACCTTTCTATTTAATCCCTAGTTTTTTAATATATACAATGCCCATTTTATATTTCTTTACATTAAAGTTCCTTTAACTTTGGTTCATAATTTTTATATTGACATAATTACACAACAATATTAATTAATCTTTTTTCACTTTTATTCCTACTTTATGTTTCAAATTCTAAGATTAGGCTTCATATTAATACTTTCCAATACCTCAACCCAACTTACATCTACTACTTTCCAACTTCATCATTACTCATTAAATTTAACACATGTATAATGATTTATGCATGATTTTTACTTTACAACATATACAATATGTCATTTTCCATGTTCAATTCATCATCTATTTTCTTATTTTACTTTCCTACCCCAAATTAGTTTATTTCTCAATTCTACGCAACATTAATACCAATGATCTAGCAATTTAAACAATTACCAACTCAAACACTTTATAAACCTTCATTGAACTTTCATATCCTTATCAAGACATCTAACAAATCATATTACATGCACCATTTCATAATGTCACCTACACACACATTTTAAACTCTTTCATTCACTTCCTTATTATAAAACCATGTTTCTCAACAAGTCAAATAACATGACACAAACATGCACAACCCTAATATCAATCTCACAATTTACTTCCCACGTAATTTTATCAATTAACATACACTTACATCAATTTTATCCTTTATTTTACTCATGGCTGGCTTTAAGCCTAGCAATAATTTTATGCTTTTTCTTAAATTTTTTTAATCCAATTCCACTTAATCTAACTCCTATTTTTCATACATTTCTAATACTCAACTTGTTATTTTTCCTTTTAACTTCCATAACACACATCTCCAATTCCATCCAAAATTCTATAGCTCCCAGTATATTTTCAACTAAATACTTATCCCATATCATATTTCTCATACATATACATCAAAATATCAAACAATTTTACACAACTTAAGCTTAATTCTTCCCTTCCCTAAATTACTTCTCATAGTCGACCCTAGATTTAGGGTTACCCATGATTTTTCTTTAATTTTTCTTTATTATCATATTTTATCTAGTAATTTAATCCTTTTTACTTGAAGCATTTATCATCAAAAGATCCATTTTCCCCAAATCACTAAAACACTCTAACATTGATAAATTGGGGATTTCTTCCCCTAAGCATATAAACAAGCATTAACACGAAACTGAGTTATTAGAACACTCTACCCAATAATTTAGGACTAAAATAGGGAATTCCTTGAAGCTTTCTTCTCCTTCCTTGCTTCCCTCTTCAAATTTCTTTCTTTCTCCCACTAAGACTTTATCCTTTGATTTTCCCCGCTTTTAGGCAAGTTTATGTATGTTTCCTTTACTAATCTTCACACAAAACATTACCAAACCAAGTCTCACCTTTAATTTTAAAGAAAAGAAGAAGAACTTAAAGAAAATTTTGAACCCTTTCTCTCCTTCTTTGGCATTCTAGCCACCAACCCATTTAAAAAGAAGGAAGGTGATTTGTTATTTAAAATTTACAAAAATGTCACTACTCTTTGCTTCAGTGTTATTTTTAAGTAGTTACCCATCCACCGATAATATTTTACATTGTTTAATAACTACAATTTTCAATAATTTACTATTAAACTTCCAAAAATATTTCACCAAAATTTATGGCATATTTGTTTATTTCTAGTGTTTTATTTTTGTAAACCCCCGGTTATAATTTTTCTGGGTTATTAAAAGATGAGAAATTTAACCAATAGTAAAATGAGTTAAATTAAATTAAAGAAACCTAAATCAAGATAAAAATAGTAAAATTAATGAAATAAAAAGTGAATATAGTACTAAATTATTGAAAAGAAAAACATTTGTGAAGACAAAATGAATACGTAAGATGAAGAGAGGTCAATATTCAAATAACAGAAGATTGAGAGTTTATGTACAAATGATAAAAATGGGTGGGGATAAATGTGAAATTAACAAGATGTTAGAACTATAAATATCATTCTATTTTCTCTCTTGGAGGGACTGGCAAGAGTAAGAGAGAGTTTAGAGAGAGACTGGAGAGAAGACATATTGATGGCAGAACATCCGACAGCTATAACTCCACCTTTCACCGTTGGATCAGAACGATATTTGGATAAGTTGTTCTCATCCATGTCGTGTACATTGTCACCGGAGGGATTTTCTATATCAGTCCCCGTTTGAGAGATATCAAGGGAGGTAAATATTTGGGAAAATACACATCTGGACAGTCTTCTTTGCTGTCTGTTTCTTCCTTCTGCCACCGTTGGATTATGCTATAATTTGGATATGTTGTTCTTCCTGATTCGTTCTAGATTCTGAACAGTGGAGATCATGAACAAACATTCGGTATAGAAGTTGTGCTTCTCGCATAGTAGGTCTGCAAGTTTGAGGTCAGTTCGGTTAAACCCATATTTCTGGAAATTTCACCATTTGATGAAGTTAATATTTGGATATGTTATACTCATAATAATGCATTATAACTTCAAAGTATGGATTGTTTGGAATATTATTCGTTTGTTATTTATAGTTGATTGAAACTGTTGTCAAGGATTGTGTTTAGAAGAATATTGTTCGGAAAGTTTGTAAAATCGATAAGAATGTTTTATTTTGACAATTAAGAGGGAAGATTGAAATAAATAAGATAAATTGACTCTTATAAAGATATTTTTTGACACTTTTAAACGATATGTGATATGGCCAGGGGTTGAGATAAAAGAGAAAAAGTTAAATTGTGGATGTTGTATGTAAATGGAAAGGTTGATGAATCTGGACAGATTCGTCTCCTGAATTTTGGAGAGAATTCGAGTAGGAGGATGAGAGAATTAGGATTAAGTTTCTTTATAGTCATTGTAGTTTTGGATGATTTTGGAGAGAATTCGAGTTGGAGGATGAGAGAATTAGGATTAAGTTTCTTTATAGTCATTGTAGTTTTGGATGTTAGCTAACTAAGGAAATTGGTCTTGCTCAATATGGAGCTGTAGAACCCCAGCTATGGGTCATCAACCGAGATTGGGTCCTGACAGACCTTGTAGGGTAGTGTTTGTTGATGAGCAATTTTGACTATCTCAGAGGTAGAACTTCGTTCTCATTCCTTTAGAGAATTTGTAGCCTTGTGTATTAGCTTTCCAACGAGATTAATCTCGCTTGAAACGGAGTTCTATAACTCTAGATATAGTTAAAAATATGATGAGTGTTCAGACAGTAACAATTCAATGTCTAGACAGTAATAGTTGGACAGTAACCGTTGAAAAATAACAGTTCAATATCTAGACTAACAGTTGGACAGTAACAGTTCAATGTCTAGACAGTAACGGTTGGACAGTAATAGTTGGACAGTAACAGTTCAATGTTTAGACAGTAACAGTTGGACAGTAATGGTTAGACAGTAACAGTTCAAAGTTAGACAGTAACAGTAGACTTTCACTTGAATACTATATGTAAGAATATAAAAGAATTGAGTCATACGAACACTTGCACACTGAGATACTAACTCTGAAAATATACATGATATATGAATGTATGTTATTATAAGGAAATGAACATGCATAGAAAGTAACATATGAGTAATGGATGAATATGGATTCTCTGTAATATCGGCATGAATGAATGATAACTATGGTTGGATAAATGATGACAACATTAATGGGTGTAATGAAAAAAACATAAGATATAAAGAAAGAAATGATTGAAAGAAAGATTTATTAGCTATTGATATGATTATTATAAAATATATCCTTGAATGAGGAAAATTTATGAGATAAGTCTGTGACTGCAGGAGGGACCACCAGTGTGGTGCAACAGCAGCAACAGGGGAGCACACGTAGAGCTTCTACTGTAGGTAGGTGACTTTCACCTTCCTTTTAAATAATGTTGAATAATGAAAATACTTTATCATGAATGTTATTGTATTGTGCTAATTCAGATATCAGACTGTCAAATGCTTAAATGTTAACAAATGATTAGCTTCGGCTAATGGCATCCGAAGGGATGGCCGGGATAAATGAATGATTAGCTTTGGCTAATGGCATCCGAAGGGATGAGCGAGACAAATAATTGATTAGCTTTGGTTAATGGCATCCGAATGGATGATCGGGACAAATGAATGATTAGCTTCAGCTAATGGCATCTGAATGGACGACCGGGACAAACAATTGATTAACTTCGACTAATGGCATCCGAAGGGATGACCGGGACAAATGAATGATTAGTTTTGGCTCATGACATCTGAATGGACGACTGGGACAAACAGTTGATTAGCTTTGGCTGATGGCATTTGAAGGGGATGGCCGTGGTGAGTGAACGGTTAACCTTGACAAATGATGTCTTAAGAGGATGGCCGGATTTAAGATTATGGCTGATTGTAAGAATTGGTGCATCTATATGTACTGCAAGTTGTGTATACCAAGATCATGAAGGAACTATAAATGTCACGCTTCAAACATGAGATAATGTTAATGCTTCATTTAACTGCTAGGCTGTTTTCTTCTTCTTATTATTATTATTAAGTAATTGCATTCTTGTAAATGTTTTGTACTGCAGTAGGGACGTCATACCAACAAGGTGCCTAGGAAACCCAATACACGGGAACCTACTTTTGCAAGGAATCATGTAGTTGCATTCTAAATCATGATGTATTTTATATGAATCAATGTACTGAATGTATAACTATTATTAGATCCTTTTAGATTAAATTCATGATGACTATTCATAGGATAGAATACAAACTCATGTCTATGCATGTATATTTTAAATGCGAACTTCTAATCATGCAAACATAATATTATGAGTTTATGTAAAATTCACTTTTAAATGAAATGTTGATTGTTGTTGATGTATGGATTGTATATTGATGATGTGAAGGGAACATGTTCGCCGATTACCGACACGATGTGTGTCAATTACAAAAAAAAAAAAAAAAAATTTACTGTTGTTTTGGGCTTGAAAAGCCGGGTTGTTACAATTTTTCTGTCAAGAATTTCCACCTAAGTACATAAATTTACAAATTTTAAATCCAGAAGTCTATAATTATTTTATTTGAATTAAAAATTATTTATATTTAGTTTAATGTTTCCCATACAAATTCTTGAATTTTAGTTTAGGGGTTTACATAGCCAATTGGTTGGTTACATGTAGCACTGATTTTATCATGTAAAACATATTTATTATCAATAAAGATTTTTGTTATCTTTAATATTTGTTTATATTTAATTAATAAACCTAATGTTTAGTAAATGAATTTTGAGTAAGATAAAGTCTATTAGACAAAAATATTTTGCAAATGAAATTATAAAGTTGTTATAATTATGATATTTGAATTGCATTAAAGCATTGTTCCTAAATGTTCTTAGTCAATGTTCTATTAATACTAAATATTAATTAGAGTTGTTGAGACCGATACATATTATGTTCTTTTTTTTTTTTATGAAAAAAAGCAGCTACTCTTATAAACTAAGGTATAAAAGATTCAAGAAACTAATATGTAAATGCTTGTTAGATGACATGTACACTGAACTGACTCATATAAGAATCCTAGATAAAGAGATCACCTATGATTATGGAAAGACTTGCATGAAAATTATGCAAACGATCCTTAGACTTGAGATTACTAAGTTATCTTATATAGAAAATATTATGCTTTGATCCTGATTACACGTTGTTCTAATAAAGGGTAACAAATGAGCAGATATTATGTATAACATTAACTATATGAAGGTATTTGAGTAATCAATAGAGAATTCATCATCCTAGGTGAATTAGAGAAAATATTTCATATGTTCTCAAATAGTATTGATTGTTAAATTTTTAGCCAAGGTGGAATAAGATTTGAAAAGAGTTTTAAATCTTATTCAAAGAATCAATGACTATAGTGTTGAGAACAAGATTTAATAAAGCAAATATACTACATGCTATAATATCTAAATCAGAATATTCACGATGAAAGGATAATAATAACACTAAGAAACTGGTCATTGAAAAGTTAAGTCAAACAAACTATGAATTTTCTAATATTTGAAGGATCATGATAGGTTGTTAGACATTGTACTTGATCTTCAAATATAAATTAATTAATTGTTGAATTAATAATAAATTAAATTATTTAATTAATTTAATCATATTTTATTTAGGATTGTGATTTATATTTGAGCCAACTTATTATAGAACCTAATGGGTCACACACATAAGAACTATTAGTCATAAATTAAAATGAGATAATTAATCAAGTGTGACTTGATTGTAAATATGTTTTATGAATTGAGGACTGGAATGTAATTAATATAGGAGATTACAATTCTAGACCTAGAAACAATTAAGTAAGGACTTGATTGAATAAATTTATAAAATTATCCTAAAATAATAAATGTGATATTATTTAATGGACAAATTGATATTTTGCAGTTTATAGGGCTTCTTAGGTTTCATTATAACTAAAATGTTATGCCTCTTATTTTCTATATAATACAGATACACCTGAGACACAAAAGAAAAGAGATAGCTCCCAAAGGTATATCAATCCTTCTCTCCTAAAAAAGTTTAAGAGATTTCTCATTATGGTTCATGTAATTTACCATTAGAGACCAAACTCTTAGACGACTTATGATTTGCGACAACCGAGCCTTGAAGTAAATATTCAAAGTAAAAAAAAACATATAATTTTCAGGTAATCTTTATATAAATTCTAAACAATATTATATTTATTTAACGGGATAAACATGATCCTTGAAACTTCTTAAAAATATTAAATTTATCATATAAAACCTAACAATAGACACTACTGATACTAAAATACAAATAGTAGAAAAAAAGTTTTTTTTTAATTTTTTTTTAGGATGAAGATGACTACGCTTTGCTTAGCCAGACCTTCCTGGTGAATCACTAGCCATAGCACGAACCAGGTAACTGGACATCTATTTCAAGGATTTCAGACAGTACAGGCCAAACCAAGGCTCAGCTAAGGAAGCAACGCTTTGTCAACTTCGGAAAGGAGCAATTATCAAATTCTGCTTGGCGGCCTCCAGTTCATGATAGAATGTCATCGCCTGAGGGTTCATCTGTACTTAACCTCTCAAGGCTGAGAATTTCTTCTCTGTACTTTTTCCCCTTCACTCATCAGATGATGTTGTTGAACTTTTAAAAGAGCTGGAAGAATCTCAATCATCAAACTGATTCGAGTTTACTGGTTTCCTCGGTGCTCATTACACAATCTTTATATTTACCTATGAAATTTTTTGTTGGTATTTGTATTATTATTTCATTGGTAATTAATTTACCAACAGAATTATAGATGAAAATGCTCCATCGGTGAATCTTTTATCTAGTAATTTTTTGTCTGTTGGTAATAAAAAAATATTATTACTGATAGATTTACTGACAGAAAAAGCATGAAAAGAAAATTACCCGCTTCATTCCGACGGTATTTTTCTCGGAAAAATACCGTATGTAATTCCGTCGGTGATTATTTAACAATATTTTTTAAAAAATCTATTTTACAAAACTATAAAATAATTAAATTAATATAGATCAACACTCTATAATACTCAAAACTGAGTTGCTTGGAAAAAAAATCAACTCAAACAAATTTGCAATAAATAAATAACACAAAAAACTAAATTCAACTAAAAAAAATTCATATGAAAAAAATAAAGTTGCGATTGCTAAAAATTTAAAAATCCTATAAATAAATCAACTAAAAATTGATCTCATATGAAGAAAAAAAAATCTTACAACAACATTCATACAATTATTAAGAACAAAAAAATTTAAAAATAAAATAAAAAACGAATATAGTGAAAAAAAACATGAGAAAGGAAGAAAAAAAATATCTTACCTTAATGTAGTTGCAAGTGAAGCTGATAATAGAAAAAAAAATAAATTCATAAAGTATAATAATTTAAAAAAAATTAAGAAGATAAAAGAAGAAAGGAGAAGAAGACATACCTGAGCATGGAGGAAAAAAGAAGGAGTTGAGGAGAGAAGAGAAGAGAAGAGAAAGAAAGGGATGTGATTTTTTTACATATGGGGAAGAAGAAGAAGAAGAAGAAGAAGAAAGGAGGTCCGTCTGTTGTGAAATTAGGCATTCTATGCTTTTTATTGTGACGTTTTATCGATGAGTAATTAAATATTGATATTTTTAATCATTCTGTCGGTGATTTTGTCTGTAATATTTAATTTAAATTTTTAATTTAATAAAAAAATTTCAGAAACCGTCAAATATCACTAACGACTTTTCAATATGTCGGTGATTCCGTTTGTAATATTTAATTTAAATTTTTAATTTAATCAAAATTTTTCAGAAACTCGCCAAATAACACCGACGATTTTTCAATCCATTGGTGATTTTGTCTGTAAAGAACAGTAATTAACAGTTCCAGAGCTCTCTGGAAAATACCAATGGAATTTTCTGTTGGTGATTCCTTTTGTAATTGACATGATGAACAGTGTTAACAGTTTACCAACGATTTAATTATTGTTGTTGGTATAAATGCCACGTCATCGTATTTTTTGGCTTTGTTTTAATTATTTTTTTCCCACTGTAATTCTCTCGGTATATATCGAGGGAATATTTTCATCGGTAAAATTCACTGCAATTTACCAATGAAATATTTCCGTCGGTATTTCCGTTTGTATTTATTAATTTTCTGGTAGTGGCTATAGTTCAGAAGCTTTAGAAAAGAAGAAAGGATCGTTCGTTATTATTGGTGATCGGAGATAGCAGAGAGTCCATTATCAAGTTGATTCAAGTTATCTTATCTCCCTGTTGATTCAATTTAGAAGTTTGAGAGCCTGACTGAGGATCTAGAGATTAAGGAATGGTGATTTATGGCAGCTGAAAGATATGCTTTTATCTGCACATATTAGTCTCTCCCAACTACCCTTTTCGCAGGCACATATTTCTGCCGGAATGGTCTTAGGATAGTTCAGCATTCGAATTTTGAATTAGAGTAAAAAGCGGCATTAAAACAAAAGGCAAAAAATAATTCCTGTCTTTGACAGCAAATTTAGCATCTAGAAGTTACATGACCAGAAAATTAGTATCCAGATTTGCTATCTCCCCGTTCGATGAAATCATTGCTCTAATTTCCGCGTTGTTATGTTTTAGTGATACAATTTAAATCTTCTGAAGGCTAATAGTACTTCAATGGGATCAAATATTTGCAGACCAAAGAAGGCTTCAAGTTCAGAAGGTTGTCCAGAAATGGCTTTAGTGTATTGGCGCTAAAACAGACTCATCTCCTGCAGACAATCAAGGAGAGAATCAATCCAAGCATTAAGGAGAAAATCATGACATTACAGTTGATTGTGCAAAGTTTGTTTAGGAATTGATTAATTCTAATTATAGTATGTAATTCCTTGTATAGCCTGTAACAGCTATTTCCTTATTCTCCTCTGTTGTAAAGCTTTCCTATATATAATACTCCAACGCCATATGCAATTGTTGTGGTTGATAATTATTGATTTACGAAGCCTTACATGGTATCAGAGCTATAAGATTAACCTCCATTCGATCCTATGGCCTTAGAAAACTCTTCTTCTACTCTCTCCTTCAACACCGTGGCTCACATGGTTACTATCAAACTATCCTCCACCAACTTCCTTCTTTGGCGTAGTCAAGTGGTTCCTTTATTGCAGTGTCAAAAACTTTATGGATATGTTGATGGCTCAACACCAATGCCTTCTGCTGCCACTGATCTTGCAGCTCATAATATTTGGAAGCAATTTGATCAGCTCGTCATGAGCCTTCTGCTTTTTTCTCTCACAGAGGAAGCACTTTCTATTACCATTGACTTTACAACATCAAGAGATGTCTGGAACTCTCTTGAAACTACTTTCAGCCAAAAATCTAAGGTCCGTGAACTTCAAATAAAAGATGAACTTCATCTAATAAAGCGTGGCTCTTATAGTATTTCTGAATAATCTCGAATATTTAAGGCTCATTGTGATCAATTATCAGCAATGGGACGTCCATTTGAAGATACTGACAAAGTGCACTGGTATTTACGTGGTTTAGGCCATGAATTTTCAACTTTCTCCATCACTCAACTCTCTTTAACCCCTATTCCTAGTTTCAAGGATATTGTTCCTAAAGTAGAGAGCTTTGATCTTTTTTCCAAGTCTATTGATTATATTACAGGGGTCCCTGCGTATGTAGCAAATTTCTCTCCTGCACCTTCAAACCGATATGGAAACTCTAACAACTATCAACACAAATATAAAGGAGGACCATGAAAGGGAGGAAACCATAGCAAGCAGCAGTATAAACATCCTCCTCGATGCCAAATCTGTCATGAGGAAGGACACTATGCCACAGATTGCAACCGCAGATACATCAAACCTGATGCTAATCTTGATGAAGATCTTGCCCACTATACCATTAGCAATGAACCTGTATATTGGTATATAGACACGGGTGCATCAGCCTACATGACAACTGATGCATCTCAATTAACTTGATAAGGTGGAACCTTACACTAGTAAGGACAAGGTTATTGTTGGTAATGGATCCTCTCTACCCATAACATATACTGGTTCTTGCTCCCCCACTCCCAATCTTCAATTAAATGATGTTTTTGTCGTCCCAACCTTGACTAAAAATCTGCTCTTTGTCAGTAAACTAACCCATGACTATCCTTTATCCGTCTCTTTTACTAACAATGATTTTATCATACAGAATCTTCAAACTCGAAAGGTGGTGGCAAGCGGTAAACATGTTGATGGTCTTTATGTACTGAAGCGTGGACACCAAGCCTTCTCTGCTGTTATTACCAAATTCAGTCTTTGTAATTCCTTTGCCATTTGGCATGCACGTTTAGGACATGTCTCCTCCACAATAATTTCCATTCTTAATAAACAAGGTTCCCTGTCCCTCTCTTTTATATTGCCGAATCCATCTCTGTGTGTTAGTTGTCAAAAGGCTAAAAGCCATAAATTGCCATTTCCAACAAGTGACAGTCGCTCCAACACCATACTTGGTCTTATACATTGCGATCTATGGGGTCCAACACCCATAACTTCCATCTCAGGATATCGATATTATGTTATCTTTATCGATGATCACTCACTTTTTACTTGGTTTTATCCATTAAAACACAACTGATTTTTACCAGACATTCCTTAACTTTCAATCTTTGGTTAACAATCAGTTCTCAACGAAAACAAGGATTTTCCAAAGTGATGTGGGCGGGGAATTCATTAGTAAGAATTTGCAGTCTCATTTCACTAAAAGTGGAATTCATCACTAGTTCTCATGTCCCTATACACCGTCTCAGAATGGTAAAGTAGAGAGAAAACACAGGCATATCACAGAAACAGGTCTCACAATGCTGTTTCATTCCACTGTTCCTCTTCACTTCTGGGTTGAAGCCTTTAGTACTACAGTCTTCATCATTAACCGCTTGCCAACAATAGTCTTGAATGGGACATCTCCTTTTAAAATTCTGTATGGTAAGTCTCCTCTCTATACTACCTTTCGAATCTTTGGATGCTTATGTTTTCCAAACTTGCGTGATTATGCCAAGCATAAGTTTGAACCAAGAAGTCTTCCTTGCATTTTTCTTGGTTATCACACTTCCTACAAAGGGTTTCGATGTCTTGATCCTGTTTCTCATCGAGTGTTTGTCACTCGACATGCTCTGTTTGATGAGAATGTATTCCCATTTTCTTCTTCCAATATGCAACCCTCCTCTACCATCTCAGATTTTATTGCCTTCCATGATCCCACTTCATCGCATCCTGTTATGTCCAGTACTAACTCTTCTACAAGACCTTCATCTTCATCATCAGTAACTTCGTCCATGCCGTGTAAATCATGTGCTTTGGAACTGCTTCCATCTCCAAGCTCATCAATTTTAGTGCCACTTGTCTCTACTCCTAGGAAGAGCAACTTCCAGCAATCCCAATAGAATCAACTTCACATCAAAATTCTCATCCCATGATCACTCGTGGCAAAGCCGGCATCTCAAAATCCAAACATTACAGTTATATTTGTCAGATCCCATCATCTCCTTTATTATCATCTCTTTTAGTTATGAAGGAGCCAAAGGGTTTCATGAGTGCTGCCAAGTCCCCAGAATGGCTTGCTGCCATGGAGGATGAAATTCATGCTCTCAAGCTCAATCAAACATGGGAACTAGTTCCCGACCACCTGCTACTAATGTGGTTGGATCCAAATGGGTGTTCCGCACCAAATATCATTTGGATGGTTCCATTGATCGGCTCAAAGCACACCTTGTTGCAAAAGGCTATACTCAACTCTATGGCCTTGATTTTAATGACACCTTTAGTCCAGTTGTTCGAGCATCAACAGTTCACATTGTTCTCTCCATTGCAGTATCTCGTGGCTGGAACATACGTCAGCTTGACGTGAAAAATGCATTCTTGTATGGTCTTTTGCAAGAACATGTTTATACGGAACAACCACCGAGCTATGCTGATTCCTCTCATCCAAATCATGTTTGTCATCTTAAAAAGGCAATCTATGGCTTGAAGCAAGAAAAAGAGCATGGTTTCATTGGTTTAGCCATTTCCTACTCACTGTTGGCTTCAATAGCAGTCAAGCTGATTCCAGCTTATTTGTTTATTCATCAGCTCACGAGATTATTTACTTGTTGTTATATGTCGATGATATTATCATCACAGGCAGCAATATGTCCCTCATTGATACTTTCATTCACAAGCTACGTCATGAGTTCTCCATGAAGGATCTTGGCACTTTGAATTATTTCTTGGGTCTAGAAGTCACTCATTCTGCAACTGGGATATTTCTGAGTCAACTAAAGTATATGAGAGATCTTCTACTTTGAGTTGACCTCCTTGATTCCAAACCGGTTGGCACTCCCATGATTGTTTCCCAACATTTAACTACTGATGGCAATCTTTTTCATTCCCCTACTACCTATCGATTCTTAGTTGGTGCACTTCAATATCTAACCATTACTAGGCCAGATATTACACATGCAGTAAACTAAGTAAGTCAATCATGCATGCCCCAAGCGAACACCATTTCCAGGCTGTTAAAAGGATCCTCCGATATGTTAAAGAAACTCTTCACTTTGGTCTCAAAATCACTCCATCCACCACCTTCAACATCTCAGCTTTCTCAGATGCCAACTAGGCTAGCTGTCTAGATACAAGTCGATCAACATCTGGGTATGCCATCTTCTTGGGTGATAATCTAGTTTCCTGGACATCTAAAAAGCAATCTACTGTCTCTCGCTCTTCTGCAGAATCTGAATACAGAGCATTAGCCCTCACTGCAGCCGAGGTCAAATGGTTGTTAAACATTCTTCAAGACTTACACCTTCAACCATCATATTCATTACAAATTTAATGTGTTTAAAAAACAAAATTAAACTAGAATAGCGGCGGAGCTGGAGGAGGAGGAGGAGGAGGAGGCTGGTTGTTCCCGGGACCGTACGACCAAAAAGGAGCTGCACAAGTATCATCACTCATCTTTGATCTCAACTCCATGACTATTTGACGGAGCTCATCATAATTCATCGAGAGTTGTTGATATTGTTGTTTCAAGGCAACCAACTCCTCAGACTGGGTGCTCGATACTAATGGAGAACTCCCAACGGTTGAGACACTACGAGCCGAACGCAAGTTTTAAGCGGTAGTGTTGGAGAGCTCGTAGACCCGATTTTTATCGGGTCCACCAGACGATCCCACCTCCATCCACAAATCTGGATCGAAATCTGGATGGGTCGAAGGATGGTTCCCATATCTCTCCCTCAACCGGCTATTATAGGTCTCCTGAAATTTTTTTAAAAAATCATCATTCAAGATGCAATTCAAGAAAATAATAACTTACAAAATAAAATGAATGAACGAACATACCACGAAGTGCTGAGCACAGTTGTCCACAAACTGCTGCACCCCCTTTTGGCGGTCTTGACTCCGCACATGCGTCTCTACAAACAGCTCCATTGGACTCGACTCACGTCCAAGAGACGCAGCCTGTAAGGAAAAAATAGCTTGAAAGTTAAATATATTATAAGGAACGACAAATTAATTAACAATATATTTCATTAAAATTAATCTTACCATCCGTTTTGCATGTGCGCTGAATGGGACAGATCCGCCAGTGTGCGTCGTCATCGAACCATGAATTTGTCGGTTCCGATTGTCGGCGCCGGACTGTGAGCGCCGTGAGAACCACTTTGAGGTCACGTGCTCAATATATGCCGTCCATATTTCCCCCGAGATGAATGGCGGTTTGAATTCCCACCAAACCGCCACCTCATTCCATCCTTCAAGACCATTATCCCTCACGTTTCTTTTTTATCTTTTTTTAGTGTCATACCAAAAATCACGCAACCTACTTCCATAGTAACAAATTAGAATTTAAAACATAAAATTATAAAACAAAATAAATATTATTTTCGATGTTACCTAGTTGCCGCGTGATTCTCCCATACCCTCCTCACAACATTGTTGTTCGCCCTATCCCACTCAAATTTGTTCTGTGTATATAAATAATTCATATAAAATAAAAATATTACAAGATATAAAATTATAAAAATTATTTATTAAAAATAAGCTGAAAATTAAAAACTAACACCGATCTAAAATCGCTTAAACCATGCATCAATATTAGGTTTCCACTCAGGATGTTTGGAAACCTGGCTCCATTGAAACAATGGAATCTCCATCGACGATTTAAACGCCAATGTTATAGCCCTTGTAGCCTCAATGTTTGTGAACCTGAAATTAAATAAAAGTAATAATATTAATTAGTTGTTCATAAATTATGTTATAAGTATATATATAAAAAAAGTAAAACCTAAACAAACTTACATTGAGAGGTCATCCTTCCATTGTGCCTGGTACTTGCGGGTGAATTGACCCCGCTGTGAAGGCACACCGCTTCTGCGCAGTGAAACCGCGCTAGAAGAGGTAGCATCACAAGTTGGCGTAGATTCCTCGTCGTGATCAGCACCTAAGGATACGTCCTCCTCGCTGCTAGAAGAACTAGCTGCAACCGTCTTCTGACGACGTGCTGTAGATTTCATTCTACGCATCTACACAAATTTATACGAATAATTACATAATTA
>Ga0307515_10009700_pt1 | contig 18569 bp, 19 predicted proteins | sample 17_EM_MG_FD_194513 | JGI IMG/M metagenome (GOLD analysis project Ga0307515, IMG submission 194513) | Populus trichocarpa ectomycorrhiza microbial communities from riparian zone in the Pacific Northwest, United States - 17_EM | ecosystem: Host-associated > Plants > Roots > Unclassified | place...
GCGGCGGCGAACGGATGAGCATCGTGCGGCAGATCGGCGAGCTCGGGGATGAGCTCCCGGATCGGGCTCTGCAAGCCCGTCAGCCCATCTTCATGCGCGACCGGCGCATCGCTGAGCGAGTAGTTGGTCATCCAGCGGACGCCGTAGCCGGTACCGACAAGTGACTGGAACCAGCGATACGAGAAGCGCGCCGCGGCCAGGAACTGGTCGCGAAACGGGCCGACGAGGGCGCCGCGCCCGTACGCGTAGAACGGAAACCACTGGGCGCCGGCGATGTTCGACGTGGTGTCCGGCGGCAGTGCGGCGGTGTAGATCGTCACGCTCGCACCGCGCAGCTGCAACAGGCGGGCGGTCGCGAGGCCGACCGCGCCGGCGCCGAGCACGGCGATGTTGCGTGCGGGTGCATCGAGCGCCAGCCGCGCCGCCAGGTCTGCCGTGCCCCACGACATCGTCACGCCCGAACCGCCGTGCCCGTAGTTGTGCACGACCAGCTTGTCGCCCAGGCGGTCGGCACGCACGCAGAAGCCGGCGTCGCGAAACGGCCGCAAACCGACGACGGTGCGGATCTCGCGATCGGCGGCGACGCGCACGGGCGGCAGGCCGCGACGACGGGCGCGCGGCGACCAGGTGGCGCAGCCGGCGGCAAGACCGGCGCCGGCAAACGCCAGCGATCTCAGGACATCTCGACGCGACGCGTTCATCGGGGGAGTGAAACAGGCCGCCTCGGAACGGGCAAGTTTCGCGGGCGCGACGAGCCCGGCCACGGCGGATTGACGGCGGCGAGGTTCCGGGCGATGCCTCGGATATGGCCATCCGTGAGTTTGCTCTCGAGCGCTACTTCGCCCGCTGGGAATTCAGCGCGCGGCACCTGCTATCGGCGTCCGACTGCGAGCCGCTGACGGTGCGTGAGTTGCTCGATATCGCGGGCCTCGGTACGTCAGTGCTCGAGGAGCTGCAGCTGGGGTACGTGGAGTCGCAGGGCACGACGGCGCTTCGCGAGCGCATCGCCGCGCTCTACCCCGGGCTGTCCTCCGACGACGTGGTCGTGACGAGTGCGCCAGAGGAAGCGATCTATCTCGCGATGACGACGCTGCTCGAGCCCGGTGACCGCGTGGTGGTGCAGGTACCGTGCTATCAGTCGCTCGCCGAGCTGGCGAGCCACCGCGGCTGTGAGGTCGTGCGTTGTCCGATGGTCGAGACCGAGACTGGCTGGCGGCTCGACCTGGACCATCTGGCGGCGCTGCTGGAGCGGCCGACCAAGCTCCTCGTCGTGAACGCGCCGCACAACCCCACCGGGTACCTGCCGACGCACGACGAGCACGCCGCGGTGATCGCGCTGGCGGAGGCCCGCGGCTGCTGGGTGTTCTCCGACGAGATGTATCACGGCCTCGAGCGCGTTGCGGGGCATCGCCTCGCGCCGGCCGTCGTGCGTTATCCGCGCGCGATCAGCCTGTGGGGAATGTCCAAGTCGTTCGCGTTGCCCGGCCTGCGGATCGGCTGGCTCGCGCTTCGCGATCGCCGGCTGCGCGACGCGATCATCGCCTACAAGGACTACACGACGATCTGCAGCAGCGCGCCCAGCGAATTGCTCGCGGCGATCGCGCTCGATCACCGGGAGACCATCCTGGCGCGCAGCCGCGCCCTGATCGAGAACAACCTCGCCCTGGCGATCGACTTCGCGGCGCGTCGGTCGGACCTGATCGCGTGGCGCGACGGTCAAGGTGGCTCGGTGCGGCTCGTCCGGCTGCGCGGCGGCGGCGCCCACGAATTCGCCGAGCGATCGGCCCGCGGCTGCGGCGTGATGGTGGTTCCTTCGACGATGTTCGATGCAGGTGACGAGCACATCCGGCTGGGCCTCGGGCGGCGCGGCTTCCCGGCCGCGCTCGACGCGCTGGAGCGGTTCCTGCCCTCGGCTTGACCGCATGAACGCCGCCGCTTTCGCGACGTGCCCGGGAGCCGGAGCCTGGTGCTTCGGGACGCTGTTCGACGAGCGCTTCACGCTCGGTTGATGCTTGTCGCCGCGAGGTACCTGTGTGTGCGCGCGGGCCTCGCGCTCGCGGCTCCAGGGAAGCAGGCTCCGGCCTGTTGGCATGATCCGTCCGGCGGCGGCAGCGCTTCCATGTGGGTCGATGCGGAAATCCATCGTATTCCGCGCCCCACAGAGTGCCCACGTGAACACGCTCAACGTCCTACGCACCCCCGCCACCGGCGCCGGCCCCGCCACCCGTCCCGCCACCGGCCCCGGCGCCGGTCCCGGCGCCGCCACCGGCCCCGCCACCGGCCCCGCCACCGGCCCCGGCCGCGCCACCGGCCCCGGCCCCGCCACTGGCCCCGATCCCGCCCGTCACCGCGTGAAGATCCTCGATGCTCAGATTCTCAGGTTGGTCGTTCATGGCATTCCGCGAGTGCATCGACCATGCCGCCACGACGGTCATGCACGAACGCCAACATCGCCGAGTCGTTCGCCGGCATCTGCAACCCGAGAGGCGCATTCTGTGGACCGCGCGAGGCAGCGATGACCATCGAGGCTGGCGGTTGTCGCGCACAGGCGACAGCCTCGCGCTGGAACTCGGCAGCGCGCGCTCCCCATGACCGCCGCACCCGCGCGCACCGCCGCGTCGTGCGGCTGCCGCCGCGACGCCGACGGCCTCGCGGAGCGCTGCACCGAACACGCATCCGCCGCGGGCCGCTGCCGCGGCCCGCTGGCGATCGCGACGACACGCGAAGCACGTTTGTTCTACGCGCCAGCGGCGCGCGTCGGATAGTGTGCTGGCCGGTTCAAAAGAGGGGGAACAATGTCAGTCGCTGATCAGGTTGCACAGGCATCGCCGCTCGCAGCGATCTTCGAGCGCTATCATGTCGGCTGGGAGACGCGGAATCCCGACATGATCGCGTCGCTCCATTCGGAGGACACGATCTTCTGGCTCCATGACGGGTCGGAGCCGGTGAAGGGCCGGGGCGCACTGCGCAAGCACTGCGTCGAGCTGTTCGCGAGCTTCCAGTTTTCCCTCGAGATCGGGCGCCGGCTCTACGGTGAGGACCACTGGATCTTCGAATGGACGATGATCCTGTCGCTCGCGGAGCCGGACGGCAACCCGTTCATGGCGCGGGTCGAGATGCTGGACGTCGTCACGGTCAACGCCCTGGGCGAGGTCACCCGCAAGGACGTCTACATGAACGGCAAGCAGACACAGGCAGCCTTCGCGAAGGCCGGGATCACGCGGTGACCAGCGCACACCGGCCGGCCCGGCTTGGCGCCGCCCGCGCGCCCGGCTTGCGCCCGGCGCAGGTGCGCAGGACAGTGGAGACGTGCCGGATCCGAGCTCGCCGTTTCTCGATGCCGTGCTGCCGGTCGACAGCCGAAAGCTCGCGGCGCACGCGAACGCGGTCACCGGCGTGCTGGTGGGGCGAACGGGGCCGCTGCGGCTGGCAGGCGATGGCCATCGCGTCGACGGCGATGTTCTGCTTGTCCGTCCCGGCGTCGTGCATGCCGTTGCCCTCGCCGAGCGCGGGGCCGACGTGCTCTACCTGAACGGGCTGCCGTTTGCGTTCGACGCGCCACTGGCGCAGATCCTGAGCGGCGTGCTGGCCGATCTGGCGTCCGATGCCGTTCGCGGCGACCGCTGCGCGATGCACGAGCTTCGGGCCCGGCTGACTGCGCCGGCGCCGCGGATACCGACCGCGATCGCGGAGGTCGTACGCGCCATCTACGCCGACCCGATGCAGCGCCTCTCGCAGGGCGAGCTGGCGCGCCGTCTGCGCATGGAGCGAACGCGGGCGCTGCGGTGTTTCAAGGCCGTGACGGGGCAGACGTTCCGCGAGTTCAAGCGATGGTCGGCGCTGCAACATGCCGCGCAGCTGATGGTGGAGGGAGCGCTGGTCCGCACCGCGGCCATGGATGCCGGGTTCGCGGACACGGCGCACCTGTCGCGCGTATTTCGTCGCGGCTTCGGGTTGACGCCCAGCGCGGCGATCGCCGCGCTCGGACGATGATGTGCGCGCAGGTTCGCCCGCGGGGTGACGGGTAGGGCAAGCTTGGTTTCCGTGCGACAACCTGCGCGGTCAGGTGGCATCGTCCAGGCGGCGGCGCTGCTCGTCGCTCAAGCCGAGATTTCGAGCGGCCAGTGCTTCGTCGATCTGCTCGGCGGTACTCACGCCGACGATCGGCGATATCGCCGGATCGCCGCCGAGGAGCCAGGCCAGCACCACCTGATTGCGCGTGACCCCGAGCTCTCCGGCCACGTCACCGAGTACGGCGAGTCGCCGGGCATTGCCTGGGTGCTCGTACACCTCGGGGAACGGCCGCTCGGATCGCGTGTAGCTGCCGTTCATCAATGACGTGTAGGCCCACAGCGCCACGTCCTTCTCGTGGCGGACGTAGTCGAGGCTCTCCGCCGTCGCCAGCTGGTGTCCGGCATCCGGCAACGGCGCACCCGGGCGCGGCTGCGCGTAGGAGTACCGCAACTGCAAGGCCGTATAGCCGGCCACGCCGCGGTCGCGGGCAAGCTGCCGGGCCCGCTCCATCGCCCAGGCCCGATGGTTGGACGCACCGAGCCGCACCACGAGCCCGGCCTTGATCAGCTCGCCGAACGCTGCGACCGTGTCTGCCAGCGGTACCGTTCGATCCTCGGCGTGTGCCCAGTACAGATCGACATGGTCGGTCTCGAGCCGGGTCAGGCTGTGCTGGATCGCGTCCCGGATGACCGGCGCAGACAAGCCCTCCGCCGACTCCGGCCATCGGCCGGGCACCGTCGGCTGCTGCCGCACCTTGGTGCTGATCTTGACCCGATCACGTCTCCCGGGCCGGTCGACCAGCCATCGCCCGATCACGCGCTCGCTCTGCCCACCCACGCCGCTCGGGTCGGCCCAGAACGAATAGCAGTTCGCGGTGTCGATCCAGGCGCCACCCTGATCGACGAACCGATCGAGCAGTGCCCTCGAGGTCGCCTCGTCCACCCTGGTGCCGAGGTACATCGCACCCAGAACAATATCGGGCTCGGTCATGTCACACCTCCGTGTTCATCGGTGCGTTCACGGTGCATGCTGGAGTGCACTCCAGGTCAAGCGAGGAAGCGATACGACATGCACTACTCACCCAGAGAGGTCGCCGACAAGACCGGGTTCAGCCTCGACACGCTGCGCTACTACGAGAAGATCGGCCTGCTCGTGAGCATCGCTCGCAGCTCCGGCGGGCGGCGGGTCTTCACCGAGGACGATGTCGCCTGGCTCGGCATCCTCCAGTGCCTGAGAGAAACCGGGATGCCGATCGCGGACATGCTGCGCTATGCGCAGCTGGCCCGTGACGGCGACCACACCATGGCCGAACGGCTCCGTCTGCTCGAGGACCACGATCGAGCCGTGGAAGCGCGCATCGCGGAGCTGCGCGCCAAGCAGATCCATGTCCGCCAGAAGATCGAGTGGTACCGATCGAGGTAGTGCACCACCGATCTGCGCGTGCTCGGCGTCGACCAGGACCTCGGCGATCGCGAGCGCTGCCTGTTCGACGCGTTCGCCATCGACGAGCGCGAGTCCGCCGACCTCATCAAGCACGTGGTCGCCGACGCCGCCGCTGGCCTGCAAGGTATCCAGTTCATCACCGACCAGGGCACGCCCTACCTCGCCGAGGCGGCGCAACAGGCGTACGACGCGATCGGCGTCGAGCACGCGCCCCAGCGCGAGAGAATGCCGACGGAGAAAGCGACCGTCGAGCGCGGATTCGGAACCATCAAGAACGCGCTCGCCCCGGTGCTCGACGTGCTCAATCGCGTCGCCGGCGCTGTCCCCGCGCTGTCCCAGCCCGTGCTCGCTCGTCAGGTCGCGACGCTGCTCGTCGCGACCGTCCTGCGCGTATGCGCCGCCGGGCGCCGTCATCTCAATCATCCGCTCGACGGCCACGATCCCGACGTGCTCCGCACAATCGTCGGGGAGCAACGCGCCAACGCGCGCGCCGAAGATCGCTCCGTGCGGTTGTTCCTCGAAGCCGTCCACGCCGAGTACGCGATGCCCGGCTCCAGCGAGGCGTTCGTCCGCGTGTTTCGCCGCTACCCACTCGACGATCTGCGCGACGCCGAGCGCCGGTTCCGCGCGTACTCGTGCCGCTGCCCGCCTCCATCGCCGCACTTGCGCATTTGAGCGGCAGGACGTTGGGAACTACGACAGCTACGCCGCACGCTCGCGCACGAGCCGATGGGTCACGAGGAACGTCTGCATCGCAGGCCATGCCACACCCAGGAAATCGTACTCGCCGTCGTACACAGGCCGGGATGAGGCGAGCAGGTTGTCGGCCACTCCCGAATTACGAGGTCCTCCGGCGGCATGCGCGTATGCACGCACGACCCGCATGGGGCGCAGCACCGAGCCCGTCAGCGCCGCCTCGCATGCTGGCCATTGCGCGTCCAGCAATCGCGCAGCGTCCTCGCACTGCTCTTTGCGGCAATCGAGGACTGCCCGAGCGAACACTTTCATTGCCGGGAGACTCGCGTTTGCAGCAATCGCTTCGCGTCGCTCTGTCACCTGGAGCCACGACTCTGCATCCTCGATCTTGTCCAGAAGGGCACAGCACAAGGAAAGATCGGCGCTGCTGGTCCCGTGCAGGGTCAAGCGCTTGAGAACGCGTTCGTGCGCCGAGTCGTTATCGCTGACGACGGCGAGCGCCTCCTCCAGCCGTCCCTGACGCAGCAATGTCCAACCCAGATCATGCCGTGCAATCGCGGACAAGATGGCGTTGCGCGACTCGCTCCAGCGCTTGAATATCTCGCACGCCAGATCCAGCTGTCCGCGCGAGAGCGCCGCCTCTGCGTTGGTGAGTTCGGCCAGTGCCCGACGCCAGCGACGTCGCACGAAGACAGATGCAACGCCTAGAATGATCACGCCGATCGCGATGAATCCGCCGATGGTTGCAAGCACGCCGGCTGTCGTCGGACCATTGGAAAGCATTCCGTAGATGGCCACGGCCATCGCGATGTTCAGCAGCCAGATGGTGATCGTCTTGAGCCAGACCAGCTTCTTCTTGGCCGCGCGCGCCACCGGCATCCCTCCACTTGATTCGTCCATGGCAGCCAGCATACGCTCACGAGAGCCAGGTGCGGAACCGCGTCAGGTGACAGGCTTGAAGGCCTCCGGGACGGCGCGCGCCCCTCGCTGTAAGCGAGGGAACTCCCACGAGATCTGTGACCGGCCCCTGCCATCGGCGCGATGCTTGCCACTGTTTTCGCGGGTGACGTCAGACCCTGCTCGTGCCGGTCCAGTACGGAGCCGCTGCTCAACAGGCACCGCCGGAGTTGATCGGCATCCATGTGGACTTCCCCGGTACGGCGCCCTCCGACGTTGCCAGGGCGCTTCAGTCCGGCGAGCCGCCGCCGGCGGGACTCTCGGCTGAGGAGCAGCGGGCATACGACCAGCTCGCGTCCGCCTTCCGGAATCCACGAGGTGGCATCGAGATCCGCTGTACCCACTCCCTTCTTGCTCGCCGATCTTGGCGGCATCGAACCGGACTGGATTCGCGTCCGTGGCGTGCGGTGCGTGCTCGGTCGCGATGACCAGCACGTCGTCGCGGGTGAGCGCAGAGGCCGTGAGGTCGACCGGTCCGTCCTCGCCGGGCGCATGGATGCGCCGCACATCGTGGCGGATCGGAGCGGCGACGCGGGCTCGTCGATGCAGAGCAAGTGATGTTCGGCCGACCGTGGTACGCGCCGCACGTCGATGTCCGGATCGGCGGCTCGTTTCACGTATGCGCCACGCGCAACACGCGTTAGAACGGGGCCATGATGGAGTTCGCAGGTTTCCGACTGGATCCGAAAGACGAGCGGTTGTGGAAGGCCGGTCGTGAGGTCGCGTTGCGCCGGAAGCCGTTCGCGATCCTCCGGCATCTCGTGACGAACCCCGGTCGGCTCGTCACGCACGCGGAGCTCCTCGAGCACGTGTGGGGTGGCGCGGTGGTCAGCGAGAGTGCGATGCGATCGCAACTGCACGAGCTTCGACAGGTGCTCGGCGAAGGGGTCATCGATACCGTGATCGGGCGCGGCTATCGGTTCGCGGTGGCCGTTGCCGATGGTACGGCTCCTGCATGCGGGATGTCCGCGGACCCCCGCGACTCCATGGTCGTCGGCCGCGATCGCGAGCTCGCGACCCTGCGGTCGGCGCTCGTGGCCGCCCACCGCGGCGAGCGACAGATGTGCTTCGTGACCGGCGATCCCGGCATCGGCAAGACCACGCTGGTCGATGCCTTCGTCGAGGGCTGCGATCCCGAGGACGTGCTCGTGCTCCGCGGCTCGTCGATCGAACAGCACGGAACCCCCGAGGCGTACGCGCCGGTGTTCGAGATGCTCTCGGGTTTGCGCCAGAGCCCGCATCGCGAGCACGTACTGTCGGCGCTCACGAAGTGCGCGCCGACGTTTGTGCTCCATGTCAGCCATCTGCTCCCTGACGAAACGATCAGCGAGCTGCAAGACCGCGCTCGAAGCGCCGGTGAGGCGAGGCCGATCAGCGAGCTCGTCGAGACGTTCGAGGCGCTTGCGCGCCAGCGCACGCTCGTTCTCGTGCACGAGGATCTGCAGTGGTCCGATGTGGCAACACTCGATCTGCTCGCCATGCTCGGCACCCGCCGAGGTCCCGCGCGGATGCTCGTGGTCGGCACGGCGCGGAGCGGCGACGCGCAGACGATCACGCATCCGCTCAATCGCGTCATGCGTTCACTCGTCTCGCGCGGGACCGCGACTGCGATCCCGCTCGGCCAGATCGGGGAGAGCGAGGTCTCGTACTACCTCACGCTGCGCTATCCACACCACCAGTTTCCACCGGCGTTCGTTCAGGTCGTCACGACGATCACGGGTGGCGTTCCGCTGTTCCTGGTCTCGCTCGTCGATGAGCTCGCGCGCTGCGAGATGATCATCGAGGGCGAACGAGGTGCCAGCCTCGCGATCACGACCGACGAGCTCACCGCGCATCGAGCGGACAGCGTTCGCCAGCTCATCGACATACAGCTCGATCGGCTGACGCGCGACGAGCAGCGCGTGCTCGAGGCCGCGTCGGTGATCGGCCAGGATTTCTCCGCCGCGCTGGTCGCGGCCGCACTCGAAGCGTCGGCCGAAGCTGTCGATGAGTGGTGCGACTGGCTGGTTCGCCGTCAGCTGTTCCTGCGGCGCGAGAGCATCGACGAGTGGCCCGATGGCGTGGTCCATACCCGCTATGCGTTCCGGCATGCGCTCGTCCGGGAGGTCTGCGTCGAGCGCGCCTCGCCCGTGCGCCGCCAGACCTGGCACCGCCTGGTCGCCAAGCGGCTCGAGCGCGCGTACGGCGGCGATCCGGGCCCGGTTGCACACGTGCTCGCGATGCACTTCGATCTTGCGCACGTCGCCACTCGCGCCGTGGCGTTCTACGTGCTCGCCGCCGAACGAAACGAGCGGAGGTTCGCGAGCGCCGATGCGCTGCAACTGTCCCAGCGCGCACGCGAGCTCCTGGTTCGCATCCCGGCGGGCGCCGAACGCGACGAGCTCGAGCTCGCGGTGCTCGGTCACCTATCCCAGGTCGGGTTTCGGGTGATCGTGCCGATGGCCCAGCCGTTCGAGATGTTCGATCGCATGGTCACGCTCGCTCGAGCGACGAACGATCCGCTGTGCCTCGCGCGCGCGCTCGTCAACCTCAGCTTTCGCTGCTCGACGTTCGCTCAGTACCGTCGCGCATCCGATACCCTCGACGAGGTGGATGCGATCGCGAACACGACGCAGCTTCCACCAGATGTGATCGGATTCGCCGGGCTATCGCGCGCGGTGGCACTCGCGTGGCGGGGGCAGCTCGCAGCCGCGAAGGTGTTGCTCACCCAGCTGGTCGCGCTACCGATCCCGTTCGATCCGGTGAACCCGAGCATCCTCGGGCCAACGAATCGCGGCGGCATGCTCCGCAGCTTCCTGGCCTTTGTCACCTGGGCCGTTGGCGACCCGGAAGGCGGCTTCGCAGAAGCCGTCCGCGTATGCGAGATGGCAGAGGCGTCGGGCGATGGATTCTTCCTCGGGGCCGCACGGGTGCACGTCGCGCGCTACCGGCTGTTGCGCGGCGATCCGCCGGCGGAGGTCCGCGCGCTCGCGAGCACGGTGCTCGAGTTGCCCGAGGCCGCGCCGTGGCACATCCTGGCCGCGACCATCGTCGCGTGGGCCGACGCGTGCGCGGGCGTACTCGACGACGCTCGTATCGAAGCGATCGTGGCTGGATGCAATGCACGCGTCGCCGCATTTCCGCAGGGCGCAACCAACGTGGCGCTGCCATTGATCGCGATGTTGCGCGCAGCGGACCGCGGCGCTCTGGCGCTGGAGGTTGCCGACCGCGCGATCGCTTTCGGGCGCGAGCACGAGGAGCTGACGCTCGAGTCGGAGCTGTTGCGGCTGCGCGGTGAGCTCCTCGAGCCCACGCGCCCGGCCGAGGCGGAGGCCGCGTACGTGGAGGCCCTCGCGCGAGGAATCGCGTGCGGTGCGCACAGCTTCGCATTGCGCGCGGCGACCCGTCTCGCGACGATGTGGCACGCGACGCCGCGCAGCGCGAACGGCTACGACCAACTCGCCACCGCGCTCGATCGGATCGCGCCCGGCACCCGGACCGCCGAGGTCATCGAAGCCCGCACGCGGCTCTCGATGCGCGCGTGATCACCCGAGTTTTCGCGCCGTGCACCGCATCGAATCCGTGTCCAACGCCGCGTGACGCGTTCGGACGAAGATCCAACGGCAGCGTCCCGCGGCCGTCCTTATCTTCAACGCATGACTGACCTCGAGCTCGAAGCCGGAATGCGCGCGCTTGTCAGGACGCTCGCGCCCGACGGACCCCTTCTCCCCGGTGCGGCGCGCGTGGTGGATGTGCTGCAATCCCATCTCGGTACCCGTCACGACGTGGTGCACCTCGCGCCGATCGATGCTGCCAGCCTTGTCGGCCAGCTCGTCGATCCATGGCTGCGCCAGCAGCTCGTACGCGCGCTGATCATCGGCATCCTGATCGACGGTGCGTGCACGCGCGCCGACCTCGCTCGCGTCGAGCAGCTCGCCGCCGTCCTGGGCGTCGATGAACCGGCACTCACCGACGTGAAATTGCTGCTCGCCGGCAAGCGCTGGCGGCTCCGCCGTCACCTCGTCGCGCGGCTTTGGGTCGTCGACCACGTCAAGGCGCGGATCGCCGAGCGCGGAGTGCTGCGTACGATCGTGCCCCTGATCTACTCGACGTTCTTCCGTCGCTATCGCAACCGCGAGCTTGCGCGCCGGTACGCCACGCTGCGCGACCTGTCGGAGCGCTCGCTCGGCCGCGCTTACATCGCCTACATCGATGCGAACAAGTTCGGACTTCCCGGCGAGCGTGGCGCGGTCAGCGACATCATCGTCCAGCATGACCTGGCACACGTGCTCGGCGGCTACGGCACCGCACCCGCGGAAGAGGTTCAGGTTGCGAGCTTCTCCGCGGGACATCGCGTCAAGGATCCGTTCGCTTTCATCATGTTCGTGATGCTGCAGTTCCATCTCGGATTACGCATGACGCCCGGCGCAAAGGCGGAGCGCGGCTACTTCGATCCGGCACACGTTCTCGCCGCGATCGCCCGCGGCGCCGAGCTGAACATCGATCTCACCGCCCGCTGGGACTACTGGACGGATCTCGTCGCGCCGCTCGAGACCGTGCGCCGCAGGTACAACGTCCCTCCGCGCATACCACGAACGGCCACTCGTGCGGCCTGAGCGTCGTCGATCCGAAATCCTTCGCAGACGCTGTGGCTGAGGTGGGCCCAGGACCTCGACGCCGCGCACCCCGCGGCGTCACTTCCGCCGCATCGTCGGCACCATCCCGGCGCGCCACGGCAAGGCAGGCGCGATCCCCGAGACTGGATAGAGTCAACGACGCTCGCGAGCACCGCGCGGCTGTCGTCGTGCGTGCGGACGAGCGCGGCCGCCGGCTCCAACGCGGCGAACCGGTGCCGGCTCGCGAGCTCGGCGCTGACCTGATGGCGCATTCACGTCGAACGGCGCGAGCTCCGTGAAGGCCACCGCCGGCCCCCGGTGCACCAATCCGCCACGAACGTCATGATTCGGCGCCATGGCGAGCGGGGCAAGCGTGTTGCACGGTCCGCCATTGATCGTGCAGCTCACCGGCCGGCCGAGGCCGCTGACGACGAATCCGAACGAAGTGGAGCTACCGGGCGCCAGCGCCCCGTTCCAGGCAGCGTTGTCGAAGATCAGGTGTTGGCCAGAGCCAGAACGCGCCGAATCCCAGCTGCTGGACGGCGACGAGCCGGCCGGCAGATCGAAGATCACCCGCCAGTGCGTGATGTCTCCGGGGCCATCATTCGTGATGGTGTATTGCGCCTGGTAACCGGTCTCCCAGGCCGCGACCTCGACGTAGTTCGCTCGTGCCCCGATGGCGAATGCGGGGCCAGCGACAAGGAGAATTGCGCCGGCAACGGCAAACGAAGCCCCCAGCTTGAACACGTTATGAACGGACGGCAGCGGCATGGTGATGTCCTTTCGCTACGATGTTCTTGGTCTCTACTGGTCCATTTGGTATCATATTGGTATCTATATAGCAAGACCTGAACATTACCAGTCAAGACATTCAGAGGGCAATCATGAGCCATATGTAGGTTATTAACCTATAAGTAGGATACAGGATCCTAAGATCCGCTGGTCTGCGATCCATTGTTCGAAGAAGCCGGCTTGGCGCCCTTGCACGCCATCAACACCAGACACGCGATCGCGATCCGCATGGTCCGAGAGCCTGTCTCCACCGGCATCTTGGGCATCGATGACGATGACGCGTGCGTTACGGGAATGGCATCGACAGACTCGAGCTCGACGTTGAAGCCCACCTCGCGCGGTCCGAAGATCATCGCGTGTCCAATTCGCGAGCTTCGCTGACGTGGACGCGCAATGCAGCCCACGGGCAGAGGACGTCGACCCAGTATCCTCCTCCCGGCGCAGGATCCGCCCAGTGCGTCCCGGACTCGACGGCCACCCCGATGATCGGACCGGAGGGAACGCGGCGCAGTGGCGTGCCGGCTGCGATCGTCACCCGTCGCTCGCGGTTCTGACAGCGCGCGGGACCACCGAATCCGCCGGCGAGGCTCTGTTCCGTCGGTTCCAGTCCGAGATCGCGCGAGCGCACCCAACCGCGGATCAGGTAGTGCGCACCGACGGGCACGTCGTAGCCCGTCGGGCCCGCGAGCACGATCGGCGAGAAGCCGCGCTGTGGCTCTCCGACGACGCTCACGTCGTGCTCGAAGTACGGCGGATTGGCTCCTCGCAGCCTGGCGATCGCCTGGCCGTCTGGACGATCGACGATCGTGGCGTTCGATCGAGCGCGAGTGGTGTTCTCGGCAGGTGGTACGTCGGGCTCGCGCGGCTCGAACACCACGCCGAACGCACTCCGCGGCAAGAAGCCGTGGAACTGCGCCAGCGGTCCTTCGTAGTGCACTCCGAACACATCGCCGCGGCGATCGACCGATGTAAAACGAAATCCGGGGTACACCCGCACCGCGCTCGCGTTGTCGGGAGGCTCGGGCGCCTTCGCGCTCGCCCGCAGCGCGACGGTGCGAATCGGCACCGAGATCGCCGGGGTCGTTCGTCGGTCCGCACGCAGCGAGTATCAAGCACAGCACCCACTCGGATTTCATCGTGCCAGCATACCGGCGCCGGACGCGGATCAGCGCCTGATCGCTCAATGGACGGAGCCCTCGCGGCATGGAACGTACAGACGGTGTGCTCTCGGCCAACGTCACGCACAATGAATCGGGCCGTGCGCCCATGATGTCTCCTTACCGCTACCGCTACCGCTGCTGCTGCTTGCGCGCCGACGCCGGTGGGATGCACTGGGTGATGTGGCACTCGGAGGTGACCGCCGCGCCCCACTCGCCCTGGTAGTCGGCCTCGAGGTGCATCAGCCGCTGGGTGTTGAGCTGGATCGTCATGATCGAGTTGCAGTCGCCGATCGCCTTGTACACAGCGGCGCTGCGCGTCTTGCCCGTGCCGAGCATGTGGATGTCCTGCGTGCCCCGCACGTCCGCCATGGAGCCCGTGTCCATGCTGTAGCCGTACGAGGAGGCTCCCTCGGCGCTGCACAGCCACTGCGACGGCGCCATCTGGTCCGCGAGCGCCGAGCACGACAGCTTCGCCTGCGCGAGGTTCGATGCGCGTCCCTCGGGAGTCTCCTCGGCGCCCTGGTCGCCGCACATGTCCATGCACGGGTCGTACGACATGAGCTTGCAGTTCGTCAGCCGGCTGCAGACCTTCGAGCAGGTCTTGCCGGGGCGTGCGTCGCTCGTCGTCGTGAACGCGATCAGGGCGAGAAATGTGAGCAGTCGAATGTGCACGGTTCCCGGAATGAACCGTCGAGTTCGAGGACAATCGGCGATCATCGGCTACCTTTCAAGGGTTTGGCTGCGACCGGCACCAGTACGCCGCTCGACAGGGTCCAGGGATCAAGCGGGCAGACCGCGCGATGAGCGTATCGAACTGGCGCCAGGGATCAGTCATTGGCCCGTCCCCCGAAGTGCCTGCGCAATCTCGCGAGCGCCGCGCGCACGAGCTTGTCCGCATCACGTGGATTCGCGAGGCCGAGCTCACCGGCGAGCTCGTCAAAGCTTGCGCCATCCATCCAGCGGCGCAGTGCGTGGAGCTGCGTGGACTCGAGAGAGCGCGCGGCGTATTCGAGGAGCTCGCGCGCCAGCTGCACATTCGTCATCGATGGTCGAAACGCGAGTCGGTAGTCGTCGTCACCGGGCAACAGTGAAGCCAACGTGTTCAGCATCCGCTTGTTGAGTGGCGCTTCGTCATCGGAACCGGCGCGCGCCGCGCCACCCAGCCGCGCCGACACGTGGTCGCGCGCGATGTTGACGGTGACGATGCGTATCCAGTCGCCAAAGTCCTTGCCAGGATTGGCGTCGGCCCAGGGCTGGAACAAACGGAGACCGCGGAAATCGTTCTTGCTGAGTCGCTCCAGCACGCTGATCATGACCGCGCGACAATCGTCGACGTTGTGACGCATCGGCCCGAGCGTTCGGCCGCGACGCAGAAGCTGGAGCAGGAGTGGCTCGAGTCGGACGACGAGCTCGTTCCAGGCTGAAGCATCGCCGCCGACGACACGCGGGACGTTGGCCGCGAGCGCTGCAAGGTCGGAGTCTCCCATCGCGGTCATCATCTCAGTTCATGTCCTCCAGGCTCGAGAAACGGCAGCGCCCGGGGTTCCGTCACGGCCGAGAAAACCCGCGGAAATATCAAGAGTTACCGTGATCCCACCCGGATCGGGTCTACTGTCCGCGGCCAGCACCCCACCGGTTGCGCCTCCGCGTGCGCCATCTCGCCGAAATCGCGATGCCGGCCGACCCATCGTCGCCTGCACCTGCGAAATTTGCGCCACCGTTCACCGAGATCCGGCTGGCCGTTCTCTTGCCAGACAACGCAAGCGTTCCAAGAGCGTACCTGACTACCGCTGTCGGATCAACATGGCGAGCCCGAAGTTCAGCACTTGAGTGCGCTCAGCGTGCAGCGTCCCTCCACACAAGCCGGCACCTGCTCGCCGTCGACGCAGCCGCGGAATTTGCGGCCCTTCAGGCGCGGCGGCCGCCGGATCGCGTGCATCATCGGCTTGTCGTCAAGCCAGCAATCATCGGTGCTGCGGCAGGGGACCGGATCGAACCAGTGTAGATGGCAGCGATGATCGCGCGGACTGCACCGGCACATGGGACCGGAGAAGCGCACGCGAAACTCCGCGTCGGGTACGATGCCGGGCTCGCACTCCGCGGTCGTCACGTCGATGTCGCAGTCGCCGGTGTCTTTACAGGATTGCTTCGAGATGCGCGGGCTCGACGGGCGCATCGCACAGCTACCTTCGAAGCAAACACAAGAGCCGCTGGATGTCGTCGGCTGACTGCAAGCTGCCCGGGCTGGCGATGCAACGCAGCGTACCGGCTGACACGGGTCCGCGAAGTTGCATTGTCCGTCGTTGGTGCACGCGGTCGCGGGCGGGCTCGGCGTCGGGGACTGGCTTGGGCTCGGCGTCGGGTTCTGGCTTGGGCTCGGACTCGGGCTCGGGTTCTGCTCGGCATGCTGCGACGGTGCGGCACCGGATGGTGACGTCTCCGATCCAGATGTTCCGCACGCGAACAACGCAACGATGGCAATGCAGAACCACCACGTGAGCTCGCAGCACCACCTGGCCGACCTCAGCTTCATCAGCGATTGCATTCGGTGCCTCGGCACTCGCTTCTGATCTCCGCGTACATCCCGCCGCTTTGCGTGATCGCCAGCCGGTTCGTGACCAGCGCATTGCAGTTGCTGAACGCCTCGTGACAGGCATCGTCGCGCGTGTGGTCTTGACCCATGATCGAGAGAAACGATGCCCCGTGGGATTCCGTCACGGGGCTCATCGTGAACGATCCCACGCTCGCGAACACCCTGCTCACCTGCCCAGCGACCCCATGACGTTCGCGCTCGCGCGCTCGCCATCCCAGCCCGAGCTGGCGTGGGACGAAGCGTCGTGGAGGCTCGACCCTCGACCGGGCGACGTCTGGCCCGACACGGCCAAACGTGAGCACGCTTACGCGTGACCGGCGACCTGCATTCCGCTTCCGCTCGCTCGCGAGCAGGCCTCCGACGAATCCTACCCGGAAACGCGCCTTGAACTTCTTCGCACCACAGCGAATGGTCGTCACGAATCTCGCATGTCCACGCCGCATGGCCGACAGGCATCGCGATTTCAGTGGGATGGCGCGCTCGGCGAGGCTTGGGGGTGGGGCCCTTGCCATGGACAGCAGACCCGATCGGCGGCTGTTCGCCGATGACGAGGTTCTCGGCCGTGACGGAATTTCGCCGGCCGCCGTTTCTCCAGCCCAAGGACCTGAGCTGAGATGATGATCGCGTCGGGAGAACCAGACCTTGCAACGCTTGCGGCCCACGTTCCGCGTGCTGTCGGCGGCGATGCCTCCTGGGAGGAGCTCGTCGTTCGGCGTCGCACGACCAGGCCCTGGGGCGCGCGGACGGGCACGCTGCTCGCTTCGCTCGAGGGTCACCGCGACGACATCTGCTCGGCGAGGTTTTGCCCCGACGGCACGCAGCTCGTGACCGCGAGTGCCCGGCATCCTCGGGCACTGTCGAAGGGCGTACTCGTGCCCGATCACCTGAGAGGTAACCGATGATGAATCCGCAATCGAGCCCCGAACGCGAACCGAAGAACCGACGCCGGGTAGCCAGCGGGCATCGAGCTCGAGGTGCTCGCGGCGCGTTGCGGCTCGCCGTCCACATTGGCGTCCTCGTGGTCTTCGTTGCGTCGTGCGTGCCTCTGTACCCGCAAGGCCAGTATCAACAGTATCAACAAGGTCAGTACGGGAACGGCCAGGCGTCTGGTTATGGTTCGCAGTACGGGAACGGCCAGGCGTCTGGTTATGGTTCGCAAACCAACGCAGGCGCCGGGATGAGCGTGGTCTACCAGCCGCCGACGAAGAACCCGAAACACGAGGCGATCCGTTCCTTCCTGCAGGAGAATCAGACGTTCGAGCGTTATTCCAAGGGGCTAAGCCACATGTTTCAGTTTCCGCAGGCGATAAACGTCGTGTGGACCGAGTGCGGCGCGGTGAACGCGGCGTGGGATGGCCAGGGGAATATCGTGATGTGCTACGAGATGGCCGAGTTCCTCCAAGGATTGTTCATCAAGCGGACCAAGGACAAAAAACAGCTCGCCGTAGCGATGATCAGCTCGCTGATGTTCATCTTTCTGCACGAGTTCGGACATGGGCTCATCTCCATGTACAAGCTCCCGGCTGTGGGTCGCGAGGAGGACGCCGCTGACCAGCTCGCTGGCCTGGTCTTGATCGCGACGGGTGAGACCGGGCTCGAGATCGCAACGCGCGGCGCCCAGTTCTTCCGCCTCCTCGCCTTGTCGGGAGCGAAGACTCCGTTCTTCGACGAGCACTCGCTCGATGCCCAACGGTATTACAACGTCTTGTGCATGGTGTACGGCTCGAACCCGGACCGGCTCGGGTCTCTGGTGGGTAACGACAAGCTCCCCGCCTCGCGCGCGCGCCGCTGCCCGAAGGAGTACAGCAAGATCTCCTCCGCCTGGGCCAACCTGCTCGACCCGCATATGCAGAGGAATCGCCATGCCGGTCAACGTTCGGGATACGGGAACGACCCCGCACCCCCGAGCCGCGGGAACTCGGGCTACTCGGACGATTGGGACGACTCGGACGATTCGGACGATTCGGGCTATTCGGACGACTCGGGCTACCCGCGCAACTCGGGCAACCCGCGCAACCCGCGCAACTCGGGCAACCCGCGCAACTCGGGCAACCCGCGCAACTCGGGCAACTCGGGCAACTCGGGCAACTCGGGTTGGTGGACGTGTACAGCGGAGGGCAGCCTTGGCACCGCCGCCGGAACTGGGGCGATGAGTTACCGCACCCACACGGCATACGGTGATGGCCCGACTCGAGATGAGGCCGGTAACAAGGCCCTCAAGGACTGCGGTGCGATAGTAGGTACGTACAAGAACCTCGCGTGGAGCTCAGGCGAAAGGACAGAAGGCGGAACCTGCTCGATCGCCAATTGCACCACGCA
>Ga0307515_10009701_pt1 | contig 18567 bp, 16 predicted proteins | sample 17_EM_MG_FD_194513 | JGI IMG/M metagenome (GOLD analysis project Ga0307515, IMG submission 194513) | Populus trichocarpa ectomycorrhiza microbial communities from riparian zone in the Pacific Northwest, United States - 17_EM | ecosystem: Host-associated > Plants > Roots > Unclassified | place...
CTCCATCTACCGTCGCAGGCCTGCCCCTTTTGTCACATTCCTATTGCAGTCTATGCCTCCATATCACATCTCGCGGCCATGTGGTTTCTATGCTTCCTTTCATTTCAGTCACCATCTTCGAGTTTTTGTGCAAAAAATACCTCTCAGATTGAGTGTGTGTTACGTCTGGTTTTCCACAAGGGTATCCGCCTGAAAAGACATTAAAAATATCCGCACAAATAAAATCAGGTTCCATACAAAAAAATAAAAAAAAAAACATTAAATCTATACATTTAAGGATTTTTTATTAGCATATTCACTCGCGGTCCCACAGCACATCACTAACAAATTCTTTTTAAAATGTAAAAAAAATATAAAAAGTATTTTCAGGATTTTGAGTTTTACAACAATATATACTCAATAACCTTGAATCTGACAATTATACCATGTCCAAGAGTATTGGGCCTGACAACTATACCAGGCCCAAAAGCATTGAGTCTGACGGTCAAGCCTAACCCAATAGCCTGGGGTTTGACTACGGGGCCAGACTCTGGTACCAAGTGTTTTGCAGTCATGTCATTTCTCGATGTCTCGGGTATGACAGTCATATCAGATCCAATATTATTAGGTCTGGCGGCAATACCAAACCTGATAGCTTGGGATCTGGCTACGATGCCACACCCGAGCACCTGTGGTCTGGCAGACATGCCATTCTCCAGTGCATGAGGCAAAACATTATGTCTTTAATTATTCTTTTAATACCATATGTATCCCATGAAAAAAACAATCTCATCCCTAACTGGATGTTTAGCAAAAAAAATTTCTATAAAGACAATTACATTTTTACATTACTCCAATCCACAGTGATTTATGTCTTTGTGAATAGTAAAATAATGAATAATGAAAACCCCACACTATTTAGCTTTCTTTAGCTCTGAATATTTGTGATTAAAAATAAATATTTTAATTAATTTTATTTATTTTCTATTTTTATCTTTTTATTTTGTATTATTATGCTTTTCTAACCTTTACTATTTAAAGAAAATAGTTTTTCCATTTTATCTTTTTTATTATCCAGCATTACTATGTTTTTCTTTTTTTTTAATATAAAAAGTTGTAATAATATGTTAGCAAATAAGATATAAAATGGATAGAATTAGATATTTTTGAAGTTTTTTCTATAATTATTGTATTTTTAATTTTTAAAATTTTTAACCTGTATCAAATTTAATTATCCTTTGCTTCCAACAAAAAAAAAATTAAAATTTGAGGGAACGCGGTTCACACAACGTTCCCATACAGATCTGTATACTAGATATCGTGGTGAATTTTATTTTAACCATTTAATTAGTTAAATGACTTATACTTATATATGTTTATTTTTCAAGTTTTGATTTTATAAAAACTAAAATAACTTATTTTTTTATTCACAAAAACATGTTTTTATTTATTTATTTTATATATAAAAATCTATCTTATAATATTTTAAATTAAACACATATTTATATAAGGATTCACATTCAACCACATATTTTTTTTCCTTATTACAATTAGGCTTTCTTATTTGGAATTGTGGTTGCGGTTCAAAGTGATTTTCTCTTAGAAATGCATAAAAATAATATATTTTTTATTTTTTAAAAATTATTTTTGAGACCAGCATATCAAAACGATCCGAAAACAAAATAAAAAATTAATTTTTAGTAAAAAAAAATTAAATTTTTAAAAACATGGGTTGAACCGTGTTTCCAAACAGTCTCCTGCCTCTACTGTTAATATGTTTTGCTCTGCATGACTCGTTAAATCAAAAACAGAAAACAGATAAAAATCATGGCATGGAGAGTTGAATAATTAAATTGGTGTCACAAATTCAAAGCCACACCCTTTTATCTTGCATACTGCCTTCTTGACGAATTTATGCACACGATTGCAGAAATCTCATGTTTGTTTTTAGATGATCCAATTTCTCTCATGTACGTACAGGCTACAAGTCACATCGTGGGCTCTAAAGCTCTGAACCCTAAAAAATAACAATTTAATTTTTAATCCTCCAAGATATTTTCAAACCTATTTTCATTCTTTGAGGTTATAAATTATTTTTCAATTAAATTTTATATAAATTATTCATGGAAATCTCTATTTTCCAAACCCCCCTCGAGTTTGAAACTACAACAATAACACAAGCATTAAATTCAGTCGCCACTTAATTCATACTTGATATTCGTATATCAAGATCATGGATATTATTTATACCTAGGTTAATGGATTAGTAAGGATTTTTAATACAAGATATATTGAAATACCATTGACTGCAGACTAAAACTTGATGATTTATTTATTTTTATTTTGATGGTTATATTATTATTAAATCAATTTTATATATTGATATCGACTCCTTGTTTGAGAGTATAAATGTAGTATTTAGTGTTGTGATATAACTGTATTTTTAAAAATAAAAAAATATTATTTTAATATATTTTTAAATATAAAAACACTTTAAAAATCTCTATCACATTATCAAATACGCACAAAATCTATATCTAGATTAGTGTATTCATAATGTATTTTTATCTCATTTATTTCTTAAAGTTTTGACTCATGACACGCATCAAAAATATATATATATATATATATATATATATATATATATATATATATTATATTAAACAAGCTTTGAAAATAAAATTCCATAATTTTAATGAGAAGTTACAACAAAAACTTAATCATGTAGTAAATCCTTGCTAATCCATGATGTCATGACAAAAATTAGCATACAAGATTAATAATAGAAGCGAGTAACTTTCCAAGCTTCACCATAGACAAAAAGAATCAAAATCAACAAATCCACACTGCAATAATAATAATAATGTTTTTTTTTTATATATATATATAAAAGAAGAAGCAGTAGTGGCAATAGGGAGTAGTCCTGTTATCTTATATTTTTATTAAATTATTAATAGAGTAAGAATCGAGCGCATACAGAGCTCATGTCTGAGGACAGTCTCTCCTCACCCCCCCCTCCATTTCTATCAAAATCCCTCTCTATTTCTAACGCGATCTCTTATGATCTCTTCACGAACTCGCAAATTCAAAATCTTTTTCTCACTCTCTCACTTCTTAGATTCAGATTTTAATTGGGTTTCTTTTAATTTTGCTTCTTTCACTCTCTAAAGTTGAAACATTGAAGATTTGTTGCTCTATTCAATCACCTGGTCTCCCTCTACTTTAGCTTCTTCACTGCTTCATCAATTGTGTGGAAAAAGTAAGTGTTTTTCTTATGCCCCATTTTGTTTTTTTTTCTTACTAATGTCTTGAAGGGAGTGGATTTAGTTTTGGTGTTTGTTTTTTTTTTTTTTTTGTGGAATTTTTGATCTGTATTGGTAAATTTTTCTTCTTTGTAGCAATTTGAGATCTTTAGAGTCTGTTTGGTTCCTGGGAAAATAGGGTTGAATGAAGAGAATGGGAAAGAAACTGAGTGGAGGTATCCACTTTTTGCTCACTCTACTTTCTGTTGTTGTTGTAAAACAATTGTAAATTTTGAGACTAATAATTGTGATAGAGATATTAAAGGATTGATTTTGGGTTTTTCCAGTTCTTATATTTATATCTGTAAGTATTGGAATAAAGGGTTTTTTTTTCCGGAAAATTATATTTGATGTTTCTTTCCATTATTGAAGTCAAATGGGTATTCCTGGAATTCGCGTCAGAAGCTGTTTGATAGACCTAGAAAGCACTCGAAAGTGGATTTGTGGGCTGATTTTTGACTTCCTACCAGTGTTTCCAGAAGACCTGTTTCGTACCTGAACTCTCATTGACTCATAGAAAGGTTCTACTAGAATTAAGAAGATGAAATCACATACGGATTCTTTTCATGTCGATGTGTTTGTGGTATAATTAAAACTCTATTGTAAATTAGTCACCAGATGGTTCTGATAGTGTTAGTGATTAATGTTCTGTGAACTTCATAGTTTTGGATAATTTGTGTTATTTTTGAAGATGCTAAGTTTCTTGAGAGAACTGAAGACGGGCCTTTTCCATTTATGTCTGCAGGTTTATAATTTCTGACAGTTTTCAATGTCACTCAAAATCTGCCCCCCAGAATGTTAGCCTCAATTTTCATGAAACTCCTTCAGTGAACTTTATTGTTGAACTTTCTAAGACCTCAAGCTCAAGCTTTTTAGGGTTTTCATGTGGTTCATAACTTCACACCTAGGTGCTATATTATAATGTTTGATATCAGAATGGATTAGCTTTGGGAGAACTTTGCATAGTGATTCTTTGTAAATAAAAAAATTAAATTTTTTTTGAGAAAAAAGATGCCTTCGTGGTGGGGAAAGTCATCATCTAAAGAATTGAAGAAGAAAGCAAACAAGGAAAGTTTCATTGATACATTACACAGAAGATTTAAGAGTCCATCTGATGGCAACCTTAATGGTAGATCTGGAGGTTCTCGAAGACATTGCAGTGACACAATTTCAGAGAGGGGATCTCAATCTCGAGCAGTATCAAGATCACCTTCACCTTCATCAAAACATGTTTCTAGGTGTCAGAGTTTTGCCGAGAGACCCCATGCCCAACCACTTCCCCTTCCTGGTGTGCACCTTGCAAATGGGGGGCGCACAGACTCTGGAATTGGTATATTGACTAAACCTAGATCGGAAAAGGGTGCAAATTCGTCATTGTTTTTGCCCCTACCAAGACCAGGATGCATTCGTAATAGGCCAAATCCACCAGATTTAGATGGGGATTTGGCCACTGCTTCAGTTTCCAGTGAGAGCGCCACTGATAGTGACGATCCCGCTGACTCAAGTCATCGTAGTCCTGCAGCAACTGACTATGACCTTGGGACCAGAACCACCACTAGCAGCCCTTCCAGGTAAGCCTCTGTACGATTTGTTAAATGTTCATTATTTGTGGTTTTTTCCATCATTCATTTAACTCATCCCTGATGAATTTACTCCATTTTCTGCTGAAGTGCAATGCTCAAGGATCAGTGCGCTATTGTGAGCCATTCAAACTCGAAAGAGGCAAAGAAACCAGCTAGTCTTTCTTTTGGTAATCACACCTCCTCTACATCACCTAAACGGAGACCTGTAAGCAGTCATGTGCTGAATCTACAGGTTCCACAACATGTTGCTTCCGGCAGTGCTCCAGACAGCTCCATGTCAAGTCCTTCCAGAAGTCCCATGAGAGCATCTAGCACCGAGCAAGTCATAAACTCTGCTTTCTGGGCAGGCAAGCCATACCCAGATGCCAATTTTTTAGGATCTGGCCACTGCTCCAGTCCTGGTTCAGGCTACAACTCTGGACATAACTCAATGGGAGGGGATATGTCAGGACAGTTATTCTGGCAACAAAGCAGGGGTAGCCCTGAATGTTCTCCGATCCCTAGTCCTAGAATGACCAGCCCTGGCCCCAGCTCCAGAGTCCAGAGTGGTGCTGTTACACCAATTCATCCCAGAGCAGGAGGGACGATCATTGAGTCCCAGACAAGCTGGACAGATGATGGGAAACAACAAAGCCACCGGTTGCCCCTCCCTCCTGTAATAATTTCCAGCCCCTCTCCCTTTTCTCATTCAAACTCAGCAGCAGCATCTCCTTCTGTGCCACGAAGTCCAGGAAGGGCAGAGAATCCAACAAGCCCAGGATCTCGCTGGAAAAAAGGAAAGCTTCTGGGTAGAGGCACATTTGGACATGTCTATGTTGGATTTAACAGGTATAAACCCCAAAAGCAAACGCTTGAATTTGTTTGATTTAGCAATATTGCATGTAAATTCTCATGGATGCATTATGCTCCAACTGTTTGCAACCTACACTATAACCCAGTAGAGATGCCTAGTTGTGACCGTTGTTAGTCAGTTAAGTCGACTATTTGTTTGTGGTACCATTCTTATGAGAACCTACATGATTGATTGACAGTTTTTATTGAATGGCATTTTAAACTATTCCTAAGTTTCCAAATGTTTGTGAAATTGAGGACTACATGTCTGATTTTACCTTTACAATCGGCCAGTGAACGTGGTGAATTGTGTGCAATGAAGGAGGTGACATTATTTTCAGATGATGCCAAGTCCAAAGAAAGTGCTAAGCAGTTGATGCAGGTAAGTTGATCACCCCTTAGCAATGAAGTTTCCTGTGACAACACGATAAACTTTTCTGCTTGCGTATATTTTTTTTAATATTATTTAACTTGTAAATAGCTTTGAAAGAAGTTCTTACCTTCAGTCTTTTGACAGGAGATTTCTCTTTTAAGCCGTTTACAACACCCAAACATTGTGCAGTACCATGGATCTGAGACGGTATGTCTCTCATGTGCTGTTCTTTATCTTTTGCATGCAAGTGCTATTGAATTTAACCTCTTGTATTCATATTGAAACTTGTGTTATTGTTACCATAACCTTTGGCTCTTTATAAGTCCTTTTACATTAGGGTTAGAATAACAGTCAATGGTCAGTGATCATAAAACCTAATTATTGATACTCTAGAAATTAAATTTTGGGTCATGTTGGCTTGCTTAACTGTGTAGTGCAATAAGTCGGCTGGTAGTATTTCTGCATTTTGTGCAATTTGCTATTTCAAGGGGCAATTGTAAGTACTACACTTCATTAACAAAACCTTCAAATGATTTCTTGAACAGGTTGGTGACCGGCTTTATATATACTTGGAGTATGTATCTGGTGGGTCCATATATAAACTTCTCCAGGAATATGGCCAATTGGGCGAGCTAGTTATTCGTAGTTATACCCAGCAAATCTTGTCAGGACTTGCATTTTTGCATTCTAAAAGCACTGTTCATAGGTGAGTGGACTTTCCTCTCTTTGATCTGCTAGATAACAACAATTTATTTGCTCATCTTTACCATTGTTAATATTCTCTTGCTGTTCCTCAATTTTTTTTTTCTTGATAAATATCTCGCTTTCCTCTTCAGAGATATCAAAGGAGCAAACATTCTTGTAGATCCAAATGGTCGTGTTAAATTAGCTGATTTTGGCATGGCAAAACACGTAAGTGTGTACACAGTTATTTTTCTCTCCAAAAGACAAGATGAATTTCATATTGAACTTGAGCTGATATATGTATATTTACGGATATGGTGTTTGTTGAATGATGCATATGACAACTTGGTAGCTCGCATAATCCCTTGTCAGCAAGCAAAATTACCTTGTGAAGACTGATTTTTTAAGTTTATATTCTTTGGGTGCATGCACTAGGTGCAAAAATGAAAGAAAAAAAATTATGTGCTGCTGACTACAGTCTGATCTACTTTTACTGTTTACTCCCTCTCTTACGGTCAATCCTAGTAGCTGAGCTAACCTAATCTTTGCTTTGCAGATCACTGGGCAGTCATGTCCACTATCATTCAAGGGAAGTCCTTATTGGATGGCACCTGAGGTCAGAATCTTTTCTTGCTCAACTTTCTTGTCCTTATAATGGCATTTCCATATTATACTCAAACCATCTTTTTCATTGTTTTCTCAGGTTATAAAGAACTCAAATGGTTGCAATCTTGCTGTGGATATATGGAGTCTTGGATGCACTGTTTTGGAGATGGCTACCACAAAACCACCTTGGAGCCAGTTTGAAGGAGTAATTCCTATAGATGATATTTAATTTAGTGCTGTCTAAAATCTAAATATTTTAGTTGATCAAAGGAAACTGGCACAAATTATTTCTCGTGTATCCTGACACGTGCTTCTCATTTATAAAGACTTTACAGGTATTAGATTTTGTTCTTTCTTCTCATGTACGATGTTTTCATGTTGTTCAGGTTGCTGCCATGTTTAAAATTGGAAATAGTAAGGATCTCCCAACAATTCCAGATCACCTCTCAGATGAAGGAAAAGATTTTGTAAGGCAATGTTTGCAACGTAATCCACTACATCGACCTACAGCTGCCCAGCTTTTAGAGCATCCTTTTGTAAAATCAGCAGCGCCTTTAGAAAGACCTATTCCGAGCCCTGAACCTACTGATCCACCCCCTGGAGTTACAAATGGAGTTAAAGCTATGGTATGTTCCTTTGTTCATGTTGTTCCTTCAATTTCTACGGAGGTCTAATTTTGCATGCTTGGATAGTTAGCTGCATTTATTCCCCTTCATCTGGGATGAAGGAAAGGCTTTGGTAAGGCAATTTTAAGCTCTGACAATGTTTGTTTTAAATAGCAAATTCATCATGTTAAATTCATCTCTGATATTGTGCTGAAATGCATTTCATTTGTAGTCCAATGATGTCATGTTTAATATATGAATTTGTACTGTTGTCTATTAAAAAAGTATGGGAAGAAGTTTGGTTATATGGTGGAAGTTGTCATCTCCTAACTTTTCATCACAATAACCTTACAGTTCGGTGAAGAATGCTTTCTCTGAATTTTTCTGAGAAGTTTGTGCTCTGAAGGATACAAGCAGAATTTTTAGTGAAGAGGATGTATGCATTGGATGAGAGGCTGTACAACCAATATTTTTCTGTTTTGTATATTATGCATGTGCGAAATGCATTTATATTTATGAAGTCAATAAACTGATGTATGTCTGGGGTGGAAGGTTACTTGACTGTTATTCTCCTGCTTTTGTTTGGCAGTATGACATAGGAGAAACCTATTGATCTGTCACTGAAAGCAGAGGAAAATCATGAGAGCTTAAACAAGCTGTTTTTCATGTCTGTTACAATCATTCTGCTTTTGGATACCTGCCATGTTAAATGTTTCTGTGGTTTATTTACCATGTTTCAGGGCATTAATCAAGCTAGAAACTTTCCCACCTTGGATTCAGAGAGACTTGCAGTTCATTCATCTAGAGTTTCGAAAACTGGTCTACTTGCCAGGTATCTATCTCTCTCATAATATCACTGACATCACTGCAATCATCATCTCATCATCTTATGATCTGATTTCAATTCCCAAATCTGTAGTGATTTACATATTCCAAGGAACATATCATGCCCTGTTTCTCCCATTGGAAGCCCTCTCTTTCATTCGAGGTCGCCACAACACCTAAATGGAAGAATGTCTCCTTCACCTATAGCTAGCCCGCGCACCACTTCAGGCTCATCCACACCTCTGACTGGTGGAACTGGTGCTATACCTTTTAATCACTTGAAACAGTCAGTTTACTTGCAAGAGGGTTTTGGAAACATGCCATATCACACAAATGGTATATATGCCAATGGCTTGGCTTACCATGATTCCATTCCTGATCTTTTTCAAGGAATGCAGCCTGGCTCTCCCATCTTCTCAGAGCTGGTTCCTTGTGAAAATGATCTCATGGGAAAGCAGTTTGGAAGGCCTACTCAAGGGGAACCTTATGATGGGCAGTCAGTCTTGGCTGTTCGAGTGTCTCGGCAGCTTTTGAGGGATCATGTGAAAATGAAACCATCCCTGGATCTAAGTCCCAACTCTCCTTTACCCAGTAGAACCGGAGGTATATAATCTAATGCATTTTTGTGGACTGACGGATCAAAGCAAGCTTTCAAGATTTTGAGACTCATTTTGGTTCAATATGATTGTTTTATTCATCACATTAACAGCTGAGGAAACTAGCATGTTCAATAAAGGGAAGGAAATGTGGAATAAGTTTAAAGGTGATGAGACTTGGCTGGAGGCAGATTGATCAGCGTGGTTCCAAGCTTATGCATTTAGATAAATGCATGCCAGGCATGCTAAGGTATCTGAAAATACTCTTTCTGGTCAGATCTTCAGATGCACTGAAATGGAGCTTCCTAACTTGACAGAGAAACTTGCTCTTGTGGCCATTTTGTGGTGACATGCATTGCGAACTTGCACACACTTGACGAATCGCTCTAACACTCAAACTGATTAAGGTGATGTATTACATCCCCCCTTGCATTGCGTTGCATCTCATGATCCGTTGCATGGCAGTTCCTTCAGTAAGGAAATTATTCGTGGCATTGAGAATTGTATATTCCTTTAGATCATGGTATGAAAAAAACAAATATCAAGCTAGTAAGTGCAATTACTACCTTTTCAGACAACCTTTTTTGGGTCTGAAACTGCTGTACAGAAGATGAACTGAATCGGGGCTAGAAATTTGTTTACCAAGCAGATGTGGATTTGTCGACCCTGCGTGTGCCTGTTTCTTGGAGTTTTTTTATGCCGGCTCAGATTAACTGTTGCCTTATAGTCGATTCAAGCTGATCTGTATGTACATTATCACTAGTTATTGAAAAGAATCTAATCCAGTGATTTCTGTATTTTCGATTTCTCATTAAGTTACTGAATGATAACGTTTCAATCATGTGCTTCGAAGCCTATCATGAGTTACAGAGCCAATCTATATATATATACGTAGGCAATTTGTATATATGCAGACACAATTTATAAATCTATGAATTGATAAAATAAAAACTACACTAAGTAAAAATTACAATAGATTAAAATAATACGAGTAGGATCATATTTTATATTTTCCCAAGAAAGTGAATCGTCTGAGAACTCACTGTGAAATGAAAACGTTGGGATTCAAGCTTTAGAAATTGAATGCTCAATTTGAACATTGCTGAGAAGCTCCTTAATTCTAGTTAAGGTAAATCTGGCTAGAAAAGAACTGGACCAACTCCAAATTATTGATTCCATATTCATGGGATGTGTGGTTTCATGCGTGCAGATTGAAATGACTTTACTTGCAATGAGACGTAAAGAGTTTCAAGCAGATGGCTTCTTATTGAGAACTTGCAGCATAATCTTTGCAGGCAGAATCTCCTTATTGGAATCAGTTTTATGATGTTTATGGAGTTGAGCCTCTTCGGACCAAATCTAAGCTGAAATCCCAGAGTTTCGTAGCCAACTCAGCATCATTTGCTTGTAAACTCGCCTTGGCTATGCTGCTGTCAGCAAAATACTGCCCGCTCATGGCTTTAACTTTTGGATGCAATGCTACATAGCATGTAGTTGCTGCCCCCTACACCCAGATTGATTTAAAAACAGAGCATACATGACTTCAAAAGCCTGTGTAATCTACAGAAAATCCATTATTTCAAATCAATTATGTCGTGAACCCTACAGAGAAAACACTCCCAAGAAAACTGGACAGAGTTTTGTTTCCATCAAAACTTTTGTTTCCATCAAAACTTGTGGCGCAAGAAGACATGCACAAGCACACATACACAGAGAGGGAAGAGAGGACGCAAGCAATTCTAAAGACATTATCAGAGTAATATTTACTTAATTGTTTTTTCTCAGTTAATTATGATTACCTGCTGAACATTTTTGATGACGTACTTACCAACAAGACCAACAAGACCTGCATAAAACCCACATCATCAGCACTTAAATTAAAGTCCCAGCTGACTTTCATCACATACATCCAAGAGAAGAACATGGGATTTTAACCTGAAAAAGATGATATTAAATCTTAGTTAAACTTCCTCCTTGATGAGGCAAACAAGGGTTTTACATGATCCATCCTTGTATTATGTAAGGTTCATTAACTGTGTGATTCAGTGAAAAGTGAAGCACCTAAAAGAAAGAAAGAAAGAAAACTGTTCAGTTTTTTGCAAAATATGGGCAAGACAGCCTCTGAAAGATAACGTTGCGATTGTGAAGGCCAATAATTCTCAGTCTCGACTGAGCAAAGAGGTTTTGAGCATCAACTCTCCTCCCCCTGGCAGTTGGCATGAAGAGGTATGATTATAAATCACGGTTGAAGCTGCCTTTGATTATTTTAACACCAAATCTTTTGAAATATATTTGTTGTCCATGGAGTAAGGTTTATAAACAAATTAAATGAGATCATTTGCCAACACTGTTTTCTTCATTAAACCAAAGCAGAAAAAGTTGTTTCCATAAGCAAAAATCAAAAGCTAATCTACTATGAAAAATAAGTAAAATACCTGTGAGAAAACTGTAATGCCGAAAAAGATTGGTGGCTATCAATCCTGGATGAACTGAATTTGCAGTTACCTCCACCCTGTCTTCCTGATTGAACAATATATCATCAAAGTGTTGCGGCAACTTACCATTATCATAACTACCACATTCTACTTTATATTAGACAGTGGAGAGCATTAATTGTGAATTATAACAATAGATCGTCTCTCCTTCAAACTGGAAGAATCCGGTATTTACTTATTGCTTTCTATACACAGCCAATCAACTGAGAAAAACACAATGACCGAAAACTTCAGGTACCAAGGCCAAGGAAGTTCTGCTGAGAGAAAATCCATGTTTATACTTTATAGCAAAGAGATAGTGTACACTGACATAGTTTCAAAAATATCATTTCTGGAAGCTCATCGGTATAAAAACACAGTACAGTGCAAGTTCATTAATATGCTTGAACAAATAACACACCTTTAGTTGTCTTGCAAGCTCATTAGCATGCAAAATATTTGCAAGCTTCGACTGACCATATGCAGATAAACTGTTATACCTGTACAATCACATGCACTATATGTTAAGAGGAAAGCTATATCTTGCAAAAACACATTCACTACATGTGTCCTAAGAATAATTTTGCAAAAATGACTAAACATTCATTACAAATTATCAAGAACTATGTTTACCAATCAGTCTCACTTTATGACAAGCTTTAGTAGTAAAAAAAGGGGCAACAAACAGCAAATTCCCCACAAATTTAGTTACAAATGACATCATATACTGAACACATTTGATGTTCTACACTATTGACCAGCCACAACCTGAATGATTAATAAACTGGTGTTTCCCCATTTTTCTCCATGCCTATCCTTATAGGGATTTTCTATACTAAACACAACTGTGCTCGAAATTCAACTCAATTTTGTTAAAAATTTGCAAGAATTTTCAAATGCTATGTCAAAATCATCTGTAATTATCCAGACCAGAATGCTTAACATAAACAAATAAAATAGACCTCCAAAAGTGAGATCCATGCAATTCTGTGTTGAGACGTGGTTCTACCCGGATGGATCATTGAGTTTAGCAAAACGAATCCCTTCTGGGTATGAGAATTTGTGCCGGCGTGATGAGACATTCACAATCCTTCCTTCTTTCCTGCTTGCACGAGCTGTCTTTCTAATGGTTTCCATCAGTAAATTCGTCAACAGAAAATGACCTGCAATATCACAGTCTCAAGTATTAAAAAAACACATCACACGATTGACTCCATCGGATTGATCAAGCTATTTTGTATACATTTAACAGTTTCTTCTTCCCACCATCTTGAGCTAAGAAGGAACCCTCCAAGTTCCAACACATGCCTGCGCTTGTTCACCCATGCAAATCTCAGAAAAATAAGACAAAGGTGGAAGCAGGAAGCTTTTGAATATTCAAACAATTGACAGTTCATTTAAAAAAAAATGTACTCACCGACATGGTTTGTTGCGAATTGAAGTTCTATGTTGTCCTTGGAAAGCATGAATGGTGTTGCCATGATTCCTGCATTGTTACTAACAAATGTATATCTGCTTTCAGTGCAGGGTTGTCACTAAGTGAAAACATCAAAAGGTTCTGGGTGTAAGCAAAACGAAATTACTGAGCAAATTAGAGCCCGTAAATCATTTTTCCTGTTATCCAATTAACTTACATGAGAAGGTTTAAGGGAAGATTCAAGGACTTGAAGTCTTCTGCAAATTTCTTTACTGATGCCATGGAACTTAAATCCAAATCCATGGCATCAAGTTTTGCATTAGGGTTTCCCTTAACAATTGCTTCTTTGACCGCCCTGCCAGCTTCCAGATTCCTCACTCCCATAACTACATGAACACCCCGTAATGCAAGCACCCGTGCTGTTTCTGCTCCAATCCCACTTGATGCTCCTGCAGGATAATACATCCATGATCATCAAATAAAAAAGTATCCCTAATGCTTGCTTTCAAATGATCACTTTTTTTTGGGTTTAAAAAAAATTGACCTGTGACAATGGCAGTGAGACCAGAGCCATCAATCCCTTGTGTAACATCTTCAGCTGTGGAAGAAGCTGAGAACCCAGATGTTCCTTTTCTGCTCAAAAACCACATTCTTTCTGACTCTTATCATAAACACATCATCTACCGTAGCACTTTGTAGTTGTACTATTCAAAGGGCAGTGAACAGTAGGCGTTTATCCATTTTATTTCTTCAGGGGCTAAAGGCCTCAGTCCAGTCCAACAAAACATGGCCTGCCCATGAAACCAATTTAATGATCTCCATTCAAACCAGCTCATTATGGTTAATTGGAGAAGCCAGTTGAGATCTCATGTCTCATAATTTTCGGTTTTGTACAGTTGGAGATCTTAAGGGAAATGTGTCATTACTGATTCCCTTTTCTGAAATGCAATCATCGAACGACAATAAAGTGTTACAGCATTGATACCAAAGACAAAATGGCAAATAGAATACACCATCATCTTTTATAAAGAACCAAGAATCCCTCTGAAATATATTACATTATCTTGGAAATATAGAAACTTGTAGGCGTCAATATTTATTGAACCAAATCCATACTGAAATCCCAGAGTTTCTTTGCTAACTCGGCATCTCTACTCTCAGAGGATGCAGCGGCCGGATTACAACCCGAAAAATATTCACCACTTACACCCTTTAATTACTTGTGGATTTAATGCCACATAGCACGTTGTTGCACTGCAATCAAATTCAAGAAATATGAAAATGGAAACGAAGATCACTAGAAGGTGTTTCAGTTTAGGGAAATTAGAAAAACAAGGAGTATTTTCGAAGACAGGCAGCTCACCTGCTGGACATTTTTTAGCACAAGCCCGGCGAGGGACTTGAGAAAGACTGCATTAAATCAAAAGAACTGAAGTTAAGAAGCTATTTTTCACTTGAATTTGGGACTGAGTCCATTGAAGTAAGAGTAAGACCAAAAAGATTAGAGGAGTTAAAATGTCAGACTTCTTATGGGATTGTCGTTGGCAAGGCTCTTATAAACATATGCTGCATGTAACAATTTTGTCTTCCGAATCACATCAATAGACACAAACAACCGCCTAAAAAGTTCTGACATATGATAAGCTCTTTACTGAGAAAGTATTCACGTTTCCCAAGAAAATTCCAATCACAGATCATGGGAATCTGACAGGCATTCGGCCAAAATCATATGAAGCATGCACAATAGTTTAAAACTTAAAAACAGGTCCAAGTATCAGATGCGAATTATTCTACGTGTGTAGCGAGCGAGAATTATCTTTACTTCACTTTAAGATATAAGATTTAGCATATCTTAGATATACCTATAACGGGGAAAATACTATAACTTTTCTTATATGTTAGAGTGGATTCTTCCAGTAGTTTCTTTTTTCTTTTTTTATTTTTTCTAAAATTATTTTTATTGATTTTATTATTTTAATATTGAGTTGGTTAATAATTTAATTTTGTAATTTTTTTATAATACTATAAATTGCTACAGTGTTTCTTTACATAGTTTTTTTTTATAATTGTTTTTTAAATTGTTTGTTAATTTTATTTCTTTAATATTGAGCCGGTTGAGAATTACAATAGTAGTTTTTCTCACAAAACACTGTGGATTGCTATAGTATTTCCCCGCATGTTTTTTTTTGTTTTTTTATGATTTTTTTAAAATTATATTTGTTGATTTTATTTTTTTAATATTGAGCTGGTTGAGAATTTAACTTTGTAATTTTTTTCTTTTAAAAATTATGAATTGCTACAATGTTTCTCGACATGGTTTTTTTTTTGTTTTTTTTTTATGATTTTTTTCAAAATTATCTTTGTCGATTTTATTTTTTAATATTGAGCTGATTAAGAATTAAAATTACAATATGTGGGGAAAACACTGCAGCTTTCTTCATAAATTATTGTGAATTGCTACAGTGTTTTCCCCACATGATTTTTTTTTTCTAAAATAGTCTTTGTATATTTTATTTTTTTAATATTGAGTTGATTGAGAATTATAATTATAAGTAATACAAGTAATGTTAAATCATGTGGGGGAAACCACTATAGCTTTCCACACAAAACATTGTAGATTGTTACAGTATTTTCCCCACATGGTTTTTTTCCTCTTTTTTTGTGTTTTCTTTTTTGTTATGATTTTTTTAAAAATTATTTTTATCGATTTTATTTTTTTAATATTGAGTTGGTTAGAATTTAGCTTGTTAATTTTTTTTTAAAACATTGTGGATTGCTATAGTGTCTCCCCACATGATTTTTTTTTCTTGTGATTTTTTGAAAATTATCTTTGTCAATTTTATTTTTTTAATATTGAGTTGGTGTGTTTTTTCCTCATAAAATAACGTGGATTGCTACAAATGTTTTGAACATGATTTTGTTTTTTATTTTTTATGTTTTATTTTTTATGATTTGTTTTTAAAATTTAGTAAACTGAGAGACACCAAGAAAGCTATGCATGGATGAACAGAAACCAAAATGTTAAATCATGAAACCAGTACGAGAGTAGGATGAGACAAAGGCGGAATATTATCTACCAATAGGGTTCTTTATTTTTCCTTACATTAAGAGGTTCAAGGGACGGCCCGAGGAACTGAAATCCGATGCAAATTTCCTCACAGATGCCAGTGAACTGAGGTCCAATTCCATGGGATCAACTTTGGCAGTGGATATTTCCTTAACAATTGCGTCTTTGACATCTCTTCCAGCAGCCATATTCCCGACCCCATAATAACATGGACACCACGCAACGCAAGAACTCGCGTAGTCTCAGTGCCAATACCACTAGATGCTCCTAAAACCAATAGGAAATAAAAATGCTTGTCAAGTCATAGTGGCAATACGAATTGTTGAATGTCTTGAAACACAAAATTAACCTGTGCAATGCTTGCACAGTCCACAATAAGGATTTATAGGATATACCCATTAATCATAAAGCATGCAGATAGATTTCCATTCTCCACAATAAACAGTTTTGCAATCTTTCCAAAAGCATGCAAGTGTGTTTATTCCATGGAGTTTTGAAGAACTCGATCCTAATATCCTTCATATATATGCAGCTAGCTGTCTAGTTCTAGCAGCATATACACCTTAATTATTAATCACTTTGTGCGTAGCAAATCAAATGAACTTAAAAACATGTTAATTTTGGATATTGTCTCACCATACAAACGATCTCTGATTTCTGTAAGATAAAGTCATGATTCTTGCAAACCTTTACAGCAATTTCATCCTAATAAATCTACTTGAAATTTTCATAAACAAGCCCATGCCAGAGGCATCAATCCCATGAGCAACTTTCTCAGCTGTACGTAGAAGATGAAGAGAGCCCAGATGATCCTTTCCTTTTGAAAAACCACATGATGAGATGATCTAAATTGAGTCTAGTGGTAAGAGTATGCAATGACAGGATAGCAGCAGCAGCCAGCAACCTTTCTTGACTAGTGCTGCAGTGCAGCAAAGAAAGTCCATGGCCATGCTGCCGCCAAGCCATCCTGGCATCCTTTATTTGGCACCCCGCAAACTGTCAACGTCCCATATAGGCTGTCGTTTCTACATAATTTTGGCAGGTCAATACATTATTATTGCACCGTTTTTAGCTGGGAACTGGTCACTTAGCATAAAAAAAAAAAACCCTTTAACATAAAAAAGTAAGGTTTTTATTTATTAATAAAATAGATCAAGAATTTAAAATATTAGTAAATATTAAAAAGAAACTTAAAGTATTTTATCTTAAGCGACGGAGAGCTCTTTAGTTTTTTTTTATTATTTAATTTTATGAAAATTATTATTTTTAATGTAAGAAATATAACAGTTAAAATTCCATTGAAACAGAATGATTTGTTAGTTTAATTTCTCATTTCTTTATTTTTTTTATCTCGTCAACATTGCTCCATTTTTTACTTTTGACTTTTTTTATCTGAATATAAATTATAATAATTAATTTGACGTTGATGTTTTAAAAAAATATAATAACATGCGTGATAACATTTTAGCAGTACTGGTACCCTTTTTGAAATGCAATCACTTAGATTTTTCTTTCCTTTTTTTTTCTTTTTCTTTGCTATCTATTTATTTTTTTATTTTAAAAATATTTTTTTAAAAAAATTATTTTTTTATTTATTTTAAATTAATAATTTTTGGTGTTTTTAGATATTTTGATGCGCTAATTTTAAAAATAATTTTTAAAAAATAAAAAAATATTATTTTAATATATTTCTAAATAAAAATTACTTTAAAAAACAACTACAATAATAATAATAATAATGGTATTAAATATACTTCACTTCGTTATCACAATAAAGTAGTACAACACTGATGCCAAAGACCATATGGCAAATGGAATGACACCATATCCCTCTTAAATATATTACATTATATATCTTGGAAATATAGAAACTTTTGTAGGCATCAATATTTATTGAACCAAATCCATACTGAAATCCCAGAGTTTCTTTGCTAACTCGGCATCTCTACTCTCTGAGCATGCAGCGGCCAGATTACAACCCGAAAAATACTCGCCGCTTACACCCTTTACTTGTGGATTTAATGCCACATAGCACGTTGTTGCAGCACCCTGCAATCAAATCAAGAAATATGAAGATGGAAACGAAGATCACTAGGCTTTTGTGCAATGAAGGTGTCAGGCAGCTCACCTGCTGGACATTTTTTAGCACAAGCCCGGCGAGGGACTTGAGAAAGACTGCGTTAAATCAAAAGAACTGAAGTTAAGAAGCTATTTTTCACTTGAAT
>Ga0307515_10009702_pt1 | contig 18566 bp, 22 predicted proteins | sample 17_EM_MG_FD_194513 | JGI IMG/M metagenome (GOLD analysis project Ga0307515, IMG submission 194513) | Populus trichocarpa ectomycorrhiza microbial communities from riparian zone in the Pacific Northwest, United States - 17_EM | ecosystem: Host-associated > Plants > Roots > Unclassified | place...
TTCTACAGACCCGCGAGCACATCATCCGTGCTTGCCCACTCTTCGAAGACGCCAGGGAGAAGCTAGCGCTGGCCTTCCCTGGGATCAGGATGCCTCAACGAAGCCTGGGACGGCTCATCAAGAAGAAGCACGTTGAGCACACGCTTGACTTCCTCAAGTCTGGAGCGTTCTCCCGACGCCACGCGCCTTATGAACCGCCGTGAGCTGTCTCACCTTCTGGGGTCGACGCGGGAGTTCCCGTCGACCGGACCTATTAGTCGGTCCACTTGCTTTCTTAGGTCGGTACACCGGCTTCCTCCCTACTAGTACCTGCAGTACGCAGTACTCCGCCCCCTTTGGTTACGATTCTCGGACAATTTTTTCTCCTGACTGACGCCACAAGGCAAAATCATGAATAACATTAGCTGTGTGCTAGATATACCATAAGCGCTGTAGTAGATAGCGGACTCCTCTAGCCTTCGAGCTGAACGGAGTATAATAGAAAGACACACACACACACGGAGCATATGATGATCGGGTGGACGGACCTGGGATGGGCTTTACCGTTCGGCGTTGATGTGGAGGATGGTGCAGCTTGTTTGCAAGTCTCGTTGACCTTCTCTCTCCTCGAGCCTCCCGCTCTCCATACCCCCCTTTTGTCTTACTATTCTCCCTCCCCGTCTCTCAGATCTCATTCTCCGCCTCTACCCTCCCGTGTCTCTATCCAGTATCCCCGCAGGAAAGTCAGCCTGGTGACTATCTGCCCATCCGTGCTGTCGCCCGCTAACCCCCTTCGGATTGGGCGAATCGTGTCCCGGAAAACTCGCGTACAAGGTCGCCAAGTAGCCCAACAGGTACCTTGAATCCATGGTGTAGGTTTACATCGCCTCAGAACCTTCCGTTGTTCGCGGCTTACAACCAGACTTCAGGGCCATGCCATGGACGGATTCACCCATCAGCAGTGGAAGATTGGGGAAGGATTCATAGACCTCGAGCACGTGCACCTGGTCCGTCTCGTTTCTGTTTCTCCGGTAAGTATCGTTCCAGCGAGAGATTTGGTTTCTTACCCTTCGACTTAAAATCCGCATAGACAGGCACAGTATGATCTCCCACGGATCGACTGCCCATGGGTTTCCCGCCATTTCTAAGTGTACCAACTACTCGGTGTGTTGATCCTGTCAGCCATCTAGCGCCAAAGATCGACCAGGCCGGTGCCAACCAACTCACCCTCCGGCCGAAGTGAGACCGAGTTGATCTGTCCGGCTGGTAACTTTGGGCAGGCTATCCTGAGGACCACGGACCTAAAGCTTGCCTCTTGGCTGCAGCGCGTTTCTGGGAGTTCCGTGTACCCAGGTGTAGGCCATGCCGGTTCTAGACATCTTGTTGGTGATCCCGCGATGATTCGCTACCCCGACCATCCACACGTCCTCTCGGAACTCATTTCTGTGACATCGCCGTGTGACGATCCGCACTCCCAAGGAATGGGCCTTGTCGTTATCCTTGTAGCGGGCACCCAACTGAATCCGTCGGGATGTTTCCAGGGAAACAGTTTGTCTAGACGCTTTATCCTTCATTAGGAAGGACGGAGTATCCTCCGCAGAAAATCTATAAAAGACATTTTACGCTCTTCCCCCAACGACAAGAAACATCGCCATGGTCCCGATGCCATACTTCACAGGCTCTACTCAGCACTCATCCGATGAGACTCACCGCCTATTGGTTCTCAGTAAGTGCCTTGATCGCTCACCTGTTGTATCACCAAAATTTTGACCCTATCTGTGTCGCATTTCATCGCATCTCAGGATATGCCCCCTTTAGTAGTATCTGCACCACTCCAACCCCATTACACTCTCTTCTTAGGAACCCAGATGCAAATTTTCTCGACTCAGACCCCCTACGACGCGACTCAGGGTGTGGTTCAAGACACATATCCCCTGCTCGGACATGCCCAAGACCCCTCGCACGTTCCACCTTTGAACGCAACTGCACCCTTCGATAGCAGCGTGAGGAATCGCACTCTCCACTCTCTACCGACTCCACTGTATTGAGAACTTCCGGTTTCACAGATCAACACGGTGCAATAGGACGAAAGTAGTGAAAGGAATTCCATAAGCGTTGACCCCACGTGGCCTTCTAACGTGATTTCCGTCGTCTCATAGGTGCGTTTACTCCGTATGCGTCCTCGACCAGTTCCCCATTCCGTGATACCGAAGTGAATCCCGTGTCCATCCCCAATCTCAACCTTGGCCCCTCGATGGGTCAAGGTCCCACAGAGGCCCTACACTCATGGTGATAGGCGATGGGATTTCGAACCGTCTGGTCCGATATTCTTCAGTGTGAATGGCTTCCCTGGCATGAACATGGGGGATGCGCTTCGTAAGCGATTTGCAGGTCTCGACGGTCGGGACGATCCAATGTTTCGAACAAGACAATTTCTTGCGGGTTTTCAGTATGGTTCTTCCCCCATGATTTCTGCCTCCCGGAGCCAACGTCAATCCAAGTTTCCTGGGTACTCGAGCCACTCGGGTCAGGTGATGACCACCAGCCCATTCATGTGGTTGTCTGCTAACCGCTAATGCAGATCTCCACCTTGGGTTGGGCGAAGGATCGTGTCCCGATAACTCGCAGCAAGTTTGCGTACGAGGTCGCCAGGCAGCTCAACCGGTACCTTGAATTCATGGCTGTAGGTCTGCATCACCGCGGAATCCCCCGTCGTTCGTAACTTACAACTGGATCCCAGGGGTACGTCATGGACGGATGGATCGATCAACAGTGGAAAATCGGCGAGGGATTGATGGACCTCGAGCACATGCACCTGGTCCGTCTCGTGTCTGTTTCTACCGGGTTGTTTCAGCCGGAGATCTGGATCCTTACCTCTTAATGTAAAATCCACGTAGACAGGCAGGGTGTGAACGCCGTTCTCGACCACTAGAGTAGACACTGTACAACTGACATCGGATACGAATGTTTTGTTGCCATGAATGGTTAAATCTCACGAACGTTTCTGAACGTGTCAGGCCGCCAACAAAACGCGTGCTTCTGAGGGATCCTCTTTGGCCGTATTTCTCAGTGCGCGGCATCAGCCTGTAGTAGACATTGGCATCCCGTTCTAATATGTTAGGATATCACGTATTTGGTTCAAAGCATAGATCCACGGGACCAGGCGTGGAGAGGGGTACTACGAACGCATGAAAAAGACATCAAACAAACTCTCGTCGCACTATGAAAATCACGAAAAAAAACATTCAACAATGCCGTGCTATAGATAAATGCCTGTCCACTAAAAAATGAAGAGGCCTGCTCGTTGTACCGGTAGAAGGCGTAGCGACAACCCGGGGGCAATGAGGAGGGTGAAAGAAAATCTGACGACAATGAGAGAAGGGAGAGGCATTTGAACCGACGAATGGCACGTATAAAGAGGGGGGATGATGATCAAGCATTGCAGACAATCGACTGCGGATATGGAATGGGAAGCGCACTGGCATACGGGCATTGAGTGAGATCCTATGCGTGTTCCACTAGAGTTAGAAGGTCGAAAAGGTCGATAGATCTGGATGACATACAGGTCGGGATTTCCGGTGCTTCCGGGATTTCCTTCAATATCTTCCTGAGTTCCTCATATTGTTCCTTTCTCCTCTGTAACCCCCTCTCCCCGAGGTCCGGTACGTCACGTTGAAGGTACGCCAACCCTTTGTCCAACTCCCCGATGACTTCGTCCAACCGTTGCACAAGTTCTGCCCGGTGGGAATTCGCCTCGACTCCGCTGAACTCCTCACGTATGCATTTGCACATCGTGGAGGAACCATAGAGGGAATCCCACTCCGACCAGACGACGAGCAGGTAGGACTTGAGGATCTCGATGTCCTTGAGTCCTCGGACCTGCTGCATTACGCCCCGATGACTTCCCATGTAGCGTCCCCTGCAGATAGGTGGTAGAGAAGGCCGTAGTGTCAACCACGACCAAACGTCGCCATGGTTTCCCGGCGGTAGCAATTCAAAAAACGCCATCTGTAATAGCGCGTCGACAACGCTCGGAGCGACCTCTTCCTCCTTTGGAATTGCGGATGCTGTTTCCACCCACGCTCGAACCAGATCATGGGAATCCCGCGTGTTCCAGGATGTGTAGGAAAACGCGAGTATTGCGGTTCGTTTTAGGGAAATGTCACTTGCGTCACTGAAGAGTGTGTTCATGAACGGTTTGATGCAGTACCACAGGAATCCTCCCGTCCGTGAGGATTTGGCAGCGTGCAGGAATACATCCGAAATCATTGGGTGTTGCCTGTGTCGCTCGTGCCGCACTGCGTATGGAAAGAACGCGGTGATAGCCTTGCGTTTGCGGCGGATGGTAGGCCAGTCATGAGCATCGGCCCAGGTCATGAGTTGCTTGGTTATTAGATCCAAGATTCGCTCTAGTTGTGCACTGATACTGGGTCAGAGCGGTGTCCACTCGCTTAATACAAACGCACCTCCGGTTTGGGGGATTTATGATGACGATATCTGGGACATCACATCCCAGATCGATTGCGATAATCGATAGGGAATCGGTGACAACAGAGGCTGGGGGTAGGGGATCCCGAGATAGAGAGTGAAGTGCGAAGCGGAGGAGCCATCGGGGAACTTTCGCAGGCTCGTTCCTTTGGTATTTGAACCGTGCAAGCTTCAGGAGAGCGTGTGCGAGTTTGGCGTGCTCATCACTGGATAGTTCGCAGTCGTTCCATTGGACCTGCCACTGGACCCGGCGGCGAGGAAAGGGGAGGATTTGGCCTTCTATGCGGTTTTCATGGAATACACGATGGATTGCACGCAAAAGGCAGGGAACTAGGGGGTTGGCGAAACTGGTTTCGGATGGAATGGTCCTGGTGTATCGCCGGTGGATATCCTCAAGGATTTTTGGCATCGGATCCATGACTACGAGGTGGGAAAGCATGCGCAGAAAAAACAGCGAAGACGTTACTGTGAGTTCTTCTAACCCTTGAACGATTGTCACGTTTCCGTTTGTGACTTTGAGGCAATCGAGAAGCGTGTCGAACCAACCTGTGACAACCTGGATGGAGGGTGAGTCATCCAGTGTCATTGTTGCGAGGTACCCCAGGGCCGACTGACGAATAAGATCATCCACTGAGATTTGGAGTGTCCATGAGATACAGCGCAGGTCCAAGACATGTACAAGCATTTGCTGCCTGGCCTGCAACTCTAGTAGGGCCTGGTTAACATGAGTAAGATAAACCAACAGCCAGATTATAACATTGCGGGCATCCACAGCCAACCAAAAAAGTAATATGGGGATGGTGAGGAGAAAGTCTCGTAGGAGATCGGTGGTGGCATTGAGTAGCGAGTGGGACTCTCTAAACTCAACACCTATTCGTCTGAGCTCGCTGGCTATCTCGGTGAAGACATCGAGGAAATTGGACTCTTCGATGGATGTGCGGAAAAGCGAATAAAACGTGCAGAAGGCGCGAAGGAGACAACGGGGGATATGTGGAATGCGGCGGAACATATCTCGAATAGAGCGAGTGGTATCTTGGATCCAGTAGAGAATATATGGGATACGACCAAGGGCATCTGGGATGCGACGGAGGAAATCTGCAGCTGGAGTTTGATATGGGCAGTTCACAGAAGCCACTCCCGCAATGACAATGAACAGATAGAAGAGAACGCCGAACGAGGTGACACCAATGACAACCGATGCGACGGTCGTGTTGTACTCCCAGAGATAGCGGGAGAGAGCACAACCGAGCAGCAGGAGTGCACCCTGCAACATCAACGGCAGTGACTCCATCACATAGTCGAAATACCAGTTGGCAATCCCGTCCAACTTCCGCTGCCGGTATCGGCTCCGCTCGATGATAGTTCCTCGAATGTTGACCGGCGCGCATCGGTTGAGCCATTGTTTGCCGAGCATCGCCAGGAGGGCGGAGAAGAGTGAAACACAAAAGCTTGCGACGAGGATCGCCTGGACCTGAACCATTGTGGGAGGGGTTCCGGTCCGCTCTGGGACGGTGGGAGCCACACCGCCAAAGGCAGAGTTGTTTGTGGTGTAGATCATGACACGGATCAGAGCATTCGTCTCTTCGTTCAGGTTTGGCTGGAACTCTGAATGGACCACGATGATGAACGCGGAAGCCACGGCGGAGAACAGACCGGCCTGTCATCCAACTTAGCACACGTGCGTCTGGACAACGTGCAAGACTCACGAATATCAAGGTGGTGTTCAGGTCTTCGTCATATTTCTTCATAAACTCCTTGTCGTACTCCTCGGCCTCCTTTCGGTAGATCTTGTAGAATCGGGTGCGAGGGTCCTCCTGTTGTGGCATTGGTCCTTCCGTCTTTCTATACGATGGATTTGGTATGTTGTACGGCTGATGGAGGGGGAGCGATGCGTACCCTTCCGTCGTCTGTCCCGTCAACCCCCTGGCATCCCCGTCCCTTTGCAGACTCCCCCGATTGTGGCTGTGATCAGAGATCAGTGGGATTCGGAGCCGGAGGAATGCAAACCATACCGTGATGGAGAACGGTCTCGAGGGTTGGGTGCATCTTTTTGTACCTCGCTCGAATCCCTGTGCTCCCTGAACATAATCTCAGTACCCGGTGAGGTGGTTGGCGGGCCATGTAACGCCTACCTCTCGAAGTCCCCTCCGGTGGGCGTACGTGAGTCTTCAGCGATTACATCGTCTCGGCTACGGCCTCGACCGTGAGCCTGCTAAGCTGCGCTGCGATGGAATCAGAGAACTCACTGCACGACCAAGATATCACTCGGGTCTGCCATGGTGGGCTGCTTCGGTTTTGTTCACTGAAGGATGTGAGATGGCGGTAGTGACTCGAGGGGACGGGCTCTGAGCTTCTGCCACGATGTAACAGCATTCCACTGCCAGATGCAGTCAAGCCCCGAGCATCGGCACGGTCCGAATTAATTTTGTCCAGGCCGTCGGGGTGAGGCAATACCACGATGCGACCGAACTCGCTGGCCGATTCGACGAATAGATGGTAACAACAAGAAGACAGCAGGAGCAGCCCCCGGTGGTAAAAGTGGCGGAGGATCATGGGTGCCGCTTGCGGGAGCATTCCGGCGGTAGCAGGATTGATCCGTTCTGCCACGTCTGGGTGTTGCGGGGCGCCTTCGACATCATTCTGACCGCTGACGCCATATTGCAGAGTACGAGACTCATCAAGGACGTTTCCCACAGTGGTGAGGAGTATAGGTTTTGTACGGAGGGGAAGACCCTTGAGTGAGTAAGCCTACGTTTCAAGCTTGAGCTTGAGCGTACGTGGGTCAGTGTTCCCTCGGGTACTTCCCGCCACTCACAGCTTCCGGATGTGATCTGGAGTAGCTCGATGCTCTTGGCCGTTAGCACACGCAGAACATCTTCGAGCGCATGTATGGGTAAACGTCCAGCCCGAAACCCAAAAACGGTCTGGGTCTCCTCGAAGGATACGATTTAGCAGTCACGGCCTTTCACCGTGCCTACAACGCCCACTTTCCCACCATTCTCGAATTCCTTGGCAATGCTCCGCCCGCGTAATTCCGCACGCTATCCGGAACGTCAAATTTCAAGGGAAGAAAGACTCGATTCAGACTCAACGGTGCCCGAACGCCGTCATTTTGATCACACGATACTTTCATGCAGTGGGGAAAGTGGAAACAAAGGGCCCGAGCAGAGTACAGGGGTGAGAGGGGTCGAGTCACAGGTCGATACAGCTATTTGCGTTTCGATAGACCGAAGTTTCCTGTCAGTATTCGCACATTCTATGCTCCATCGTACCCGTACACGTCGTGTAATGCTTTTGTTCCTGTGCCCTTAGTACCTGGCACTCTTGTCGCCACTTGGCCATAGGGCTGGTATGGTAAAACACGTGAAAGTCACAACGCATTCCAAGCAAGCTATGTACATGAAGGACACACGACATCTGCCAGAAAACGGAGTAGCATGGGGATTCTAAGACTCATACCCGCGGTTTTCCTCTTGACCTCCGCTGACGGGTCGTTCAAGGTACCGCTGGAGCAGCTCTCCGTCGTCGTCGTCATCGGTAATTCCCATCCCCAACATATCAAGAAACGGCCGGACGGCATCAGGAGCTTCAACCATCAGCTAGAACCTGCGCACCACCTCTTCGGGGTTTCTCAGTCCATTAATCTCCCTCACGAGGAGCGGGATAGCCTGCTTGGCTACCGCACAGGAGTAAATCTTGTCTAAATCGGAGTAAACCTCTCGGAGGTTTACTCTAAGGAGCGACTATGAGATCACCCGAAAGATAAAGGGAAGACGCGGTGGGAATCATGGACCTCGAGCACATGCACCTGGTCCGCCTCGTACCTGTTTCTGCCGGGTCGGTCCAGCCGGAGATCTGGATCCTTGCCCCTCGATGTAAAATCTACGTAGACAGACGGGATGAACACTGTATCCAATCTATTCGGCACGCGTTTTAAGGTCGATACTGTACATCTGACATTCAATACAAATACTTTGCTGAAAGTCCGTGAATGTGCATACAAGGCTGCCAATGAAGCGCACGCTTCTGAGGAACCCTTTCCAGACAACCGACTGCGGATATGGGGCTGGGAGCGTACGTATGGGTGTTGGGTGAGATCCTGTGCGTGTCCGCTGGAGTTAGAAGGTCGAAAAGATTGATCAATCTGGAAGACATACAGGTCGGGATCTCCGGCGCTTCCGGTCCTTCCTTCAATATATTCCTGATTCTCCGGTATTGGCCTTTCTCATCCGCAAATCGTCCTCTTTGAGCACCGGCCTGTCGCATTGAAGGTACGCCAATCCTCTGTCCAACTGCCCGACAACGCGGTCCAACCGTTGCACGAGGTCTGCACGGTGGGAATTCGACTCGATTCCGCTGAAATCCTCGCATAGAAATCAGTACGCCAGAGGGTGTCCCACTCCGACCATATGAGGAGCAAGTAGTAGTAGTGAGGACCCCGATGTTCCTAAGTTCTCGGACTTGCCGTATTGCATCCGCCCACGCTTGAGTGAGACCTTAGAAATCCCACCCGTTCCAGTCCGTATTGCTGAGTTCCGGTCGATTTCGTCTTCTCGGCTACGACCTCAACCATGAGCCTGTCAACCTGCGCTGCGATGGAGATCAAAGAACTCACCGCACGGCCGTGATATCTCCCAGATCTGCCATGGTGGATTGTGTCAGTTTGGTTCACTGAGGGGTGCGAGATGAGGGTAGTAGCTCAAGGGGATGGGAACTGAGTTGCTGGCCACGATGTAAAAGCACTCCCCCGCCAGGTGCAGTCAAGTCCTGAGCGTCGATACGGTCCGAATTAATTTGGTCCAGGCCGTCGGGGTAGCAGGATTGATGGATCCGTTCTGGCGTCACCGACTTCGGGTGGGCGCGGGAACAAGAGCATTACACGATGGGTAGTACGGGTAGGATGGAGTATGGAATGTGCGAATACGGGCTTGAAGATCGTGTATTTGGCCGGTTATGATGGCTCTGCCGTTTGGCTGTGGGGCCTTCGTGGAGTTAAGGATGGCGATGTGGTTTTTGTGGTAGCGAAGCCGGAAGGACGACCGTCTATCAGGCTGTGGCAAGGGCACCAGTGGGAGAACCCAGTAAAGCTGCGATTTCACCACGTCCTCTGAAGACGACTGTCCTGCAAGTAGTTGAGTACCGACATGTTGATTTCTTCTGTCGTTATACGCTACCTACGACGTGTGCTATAGGTCATTAGTGCCCCCAACAAGATGGCGCGTCAATGGGATCTCACCATAGGTCGGTGTGTCATGATCATGGACGTCCTCTGGGCGATCTCGCGCGCTCCGGCCCCCATCAGGACTCCGATTATGGTTGGCATTTTTCCTGGGAGGTATCAAATTGCGTCGCATCCGCATCGCTTCATTGGAACAAGTTTTGCGTGGTTCGCGATAATCCCGTTTCATCTGCAGTAACCCGTCATTCGGCCCTTCCACCCTAAACCTGCGCCATTCCATAATTCTGAAAGCAACAGATATCGTGTGTATGTTCCCATAGGGAGTTTATTACTGTTTTAGATACGTAGACGTCCTTAGATCGCGCTGTGTGCTTCGATACAGAACCGCCACCTAGCCGCTATAGAACCAGCAGGATACTAATCACGACGTAGTCCAAGTAAGTTACATGGAGGGCATGCGGCATCCGCCAGAAAACGGAGTAGCATGGATATTCAGAGACCTAGGCCCGCAATCTTCCTCTCAACCTCCGCTGGGTTGTTCAAGGTACTGTTGGAACAGCTCTCCGTCGCCGTCGCCAGTAATACTCATATTTAGCGCGTCCAGGGGTGTCAAACAACATCAGGGGCTTCAGCGCTGACCCAGCAATTGACTTTTCTCGATTGTCTCTTCACTTCTGAATCCGCCCAGAGATTCCGACCGGTTTTTCCGTGAGGGCTGCACAAGCTGCCTTGCGAGCCACGTTCGGGCGTGGCTTTTGGACTTTGTATCGAGGGGGCTGACGCGCCAGAAGACAATGGAATGTAAGATGCAGTGGTAACGAACAAGACACAACGAGCGTACTTACTTGCGGTCTGCGCGACGCTTGGTGTTTGGGATCCCATATATCCATCGTGGTCGAGCAATTGCCAGCGGCGGTCGTGGTTGCGTCGGTAGGCATAGGCAGTGCTGCCACATGCCTTTTGTACCATGTTTCCTTACGGTAAACTGCGAAGATAGTTCGGGAAAATAAACATGGAAACCAGCTCGTGCGCAGACACTTAGCGGTCACCCCAGTACGCCCATCACAGCTCTGAACCTCTCCGAGCCGCATGAAACATCGTTCTCCGTCGTGCAGGAGGTCCTCAGTCCAAGAACCGAGACATCGGTCTTCGTCGGGCAGGAAGGCTAGTCCAAGAACCGGAGGTTAGAATGTTTGATAACCTTGGGGACGACTTTGGCTTCGAAGTCTTGATCCGTGTCTGTTGGTGAAGACGGGGAGGGAGGAGAGAAAGTAACGCGAGACGTGGACGTTTCACAGGAGACGGAGGATGGACGGGGGGGCTCACGCGTTTGCAAGGGCGATTTCCTCTCATGGAGGTGGTACAAATGCGTAACACGGAACATATGATGATCGGGTGGACGGACCTGGGATGGGCTTTACCGTTCGGCGTTGATGCGGAGGATGGTGCAGCTTGTTTGCAAGTCTCGTTGGCCCTCTCTCCCCTCAAGCATCCCGCTCTCCATACCTCCCATTTGTCCCACTATTCTCTCTTTCCGTCTCTCATTCTCAGCCTCTACTCACCATCTGCCTCTACCCTCCCGTGTCTCTATCCAATATCCCCGCAGAAAAGTCAGCCTGGTGACTATCTACCCATCCGTGCTGTCGCCCGCTAACCCCCTTCGGATTGGGCGAATCGTGTCCCGGCAAACTCGTGTACAAGGTCGCCAAGTAGCTCAACAGGTACCTTGAATCCATGGTGTAGGTTTACATCGCCTCAGAACCTCCCGTTGTTCGCGGCTTACAACCAGACTCCCGGGCCACGCCATGGACGGATTCACTCATCAACAGTGGAAGATTGGCGAAGGATTCATAGACCTCGAGCACGTGCACCTGGTCCGTCTCGTTTCTGTTTCTCCGGTAAGCATCGTTCCAGCGAGAGATTTGGTTTCTTACCCCTCGACTTAAAATCCACGTAGACAGGCACAGTATGATCTCCCATGGATCGACTACCCATGGTTTTTGTTCGCCATTTCTGAGTGTGCCAACTACTCGGTGTGTTGATCCTGTCAGCCATCTAGCGCCAAAGATCGACCAGGTCGGTGCCAACCCACTCACCCTCCGGCCGAAGTGAGACCGAGTTGATCTATCCGGCTGGTAACGTTGGGCGGGCTATCCTGAGGACCACGGACCTGGGGCTTTCCTCTTGGCTGCAGCGCATTTCTGGGAGTTCCGTGTACCCAGGTGTAGGCCATGCCGGTTCTAGACATCTTGCTGGTGATTCCACAATGATTCGCTACCCCGACCATCCACGCGTCCTCTCGGAACTCACTTCTGTGACATCGCCGTGTGTGACAATCTGCACTCCCAAGGAGTGGGCCTTGTCGTTGTCCTTGTAGCGGGCACCCGACTAAATCCGTCGGGATGTTTCCAGGGAAGTAGTTTGTCTAGGCGCTTTATCCTTCATTAGGAAGGACGGAGCATCCTCCGCAGAAAACCTATAAAAGACTTTTTACGCTCTTCCCTCAACGACAGGAAACATCGCTATGGTCCCGACGCCGTACTTCACAGGCTCTACCCAGCACTCATCCGACGAGACTCACCGCCTATTGGTTCTCTGTAAGTGCCTTGATCGCTCACCTGTTGTATCACCAGAATTTTGACCCTATCTGTGTCGCATTTCGTCGTATCTCAGGATATACCCCCCTTCATGATCCCTGCACCACCCCAACCACATTACACTCTCTTCTTGGGAACCCCGATGCAAATTTTCTCGACCCAGGTCCCCTACGACGCGACTCAGGGTGTGGTTCAAGACACGTATCCCCTGCTCCGACATGCCCAAGACCCCTCGTACGCTCTACCTTGGAACGCAATTGCACCCTTCGATAACAGCGTGAGGAATCGCACTCTCCACTCTCTACCGACTCCACTGTATTGAGAATTTTCGGTTCCACATATCAACACGGTGCAATGGGACGAAAGTAGTGACAGGGATTTCATAAGCGTTGACCCCACGTGGCCTTCTAAGGCGATTTCCGTCGTCTCACAGGTGCGTTTACTCCGTATGCGTCCTCGACTAGTTCCTCATTCCGTGATACCGAAGTGAATCCCGTGTCCATCCCCAATCCCAACCTTGGCCCCTCGATGGGTCAAGGTCCCACAGAGGCCCTACACTCATGGCGATAGGCGATGGGATTTCGAACCGTCTGGTCCGATATTCTTCAGTGTGAACGGCTTCCCTGGCATGGATATGGGAGATGCGCTTCGTAAGCAATTTGCGGGTCTCGACGGTCGGGACGATCCAATGTTCCGAACAAGACAATTTCTTGCAGGTTTTTGGTATGGTTCTTCCCCCATGATTTCTGCCTCCCGGAGCCGACGTCAATCCAAGTTTCCTGTGTACTCGGGCCACTCGGGTCAGGTGATGACCACCAGCCCATTCATGTGGTTGTCTGCTAACTGCTAATGCAGATCTCCACCCTGGGTTGGGTGAAGGATCATGTCCCGATAACTCGCAGCAAGTTTGTGTACGAGATCGCCAGGCAGCTCAACCGGTACCTTGAATTCGTGGCTGTAGGTCTGCATCACTGCGGAATCCCCCGTCATTCGTAACTTACAACCAGATCCCAGGGGTACGTCATGGGCGGATGGATCGATTAACAGTGGAAAATCGGTGAGGGATTCACGGACCTCGAGCACATGCACCTGGTCCGTCTCGTGTCTGTTTCTACCGGGTCGTTTCAGCCGGAGATCTGGATCCTTACTACTTGATGTAAAGTCCACATAGACAGGCAAGGTGTGAACGCCGTATCTCGACCATACGTTTTAGGGTAGACGCTGTACAACTGACATCTAATACAAATGTTTTGTTGCAATGAATGGTTGGATCTCACGAACGTCTCTGAACGTGTCAGGCCGCCAACAAAACGTGTGCTTCTGAGGGATCCTCTTTGGCCGTATTTCTCAGTGCGCGGCATCAGCCTGTAGTAGACATTGGCATCCCGTTCTAATATGTTAGGATATCACGTATTTGGTTCAAAGCATAGATCCACGGGACCAGGCGTGGAAAGGGGTACTACGAACGCATGAAAAAGACATCAAGCAAACTCTCGTCGCACTATGAAAATCACGAAAAAAAACATTCAACAATGCCGTGCTATGGGTAAATGCCTGTCCACAAACAACTGAAGAGGCCTGCTCGTTTGACCACTTGAAGACGTAGCAACAACTTGGGGGTGATGAGAAGAGTGAAAGGAAATCTGACGGCAATGAAAGAAGGGGGAGGCGTTCGAACCGACAAATGGTACGTATAAGGAAGGGGGATAAGGACCGAGCATTGCAGACAACCGACTGCTGATACGGCGTAGGGAGCGCACATACGAATATTGAGTGAGATCCTGTGCGTGTCCACTAGAGTTAGAAGGTCGAAAAGGTTGATCAATCTGGAAGACATACAGGCCGGGATCTCCGGTGCTTCCGGGATTTCCATCAATATCTTCCTGAGTTTCTCATATTGTCCCTTTGTGTACTGCAATTCATCCTCCTCGAGGTCCGGTCTGTCACGTTGAAGGTACGCCAACCCTTTGTCCAACTCCCCGATAACGTCGTCCAACCGTTGCACGAGTTCTGCCCGATGGGAACTCGCCTCGACTCCGCTGAACTCCTCACGCAGCACCCCAAAGAAGGGATCAAAGAAGAGATCAAAGGAGAGATCAAAGGGGGTATCCCACTCCGACCAGACGACGAGCAAGTAGGACTTGAGGATCTCGATGTCCTTGAGTCCTCGGACCTGCTGTATTACGTGCGGATGGCTTCCCCAGCGGCGTCCCTCGCAGATAGGTGGTAGAGAAGGCCGTAGTGTCAACCACGACCAAACGTCGCCATGGTTTCCCGGCGGTAGCAATTTATAATACGCGATTTGTAATAGCGCGTCGACAACGCTCGGAGCGATCTCTTTCTCCTTCGGAATTGCGGATGCTGTTGCCACCCACGCTTGAACTAGATCCCGGGAATCCTCCCTGTGCCAGAATACGTAGGGCAATGCAAACATTGCGGCTCGTGTTAGGGGAATATCACTTGTGTCACTGAGCAGCGTCTTCATGAATGGTAGGATGTGGTTCCACGGGAGTTTGCCTAACGATAAGGGATTGGCAGCACGCAAGAATGCGTTGAAAAGCATCGGGTTTTGCCTATATTGCTCCTGCCACACTGCATACGGAAGGAGCGCGGCGATAGCCTTGCGGTTGCGGCGGAGGGTATCCCGGTCATGAGCGTTGGCCCGGGTCGTGAGTTGCCTTGTTATCAGACCCAAGATTTGCACTAGTTGTGCGCTGATGCTGGGTCAGAGCGATGATCACTTGCTTAATACGCACGCACCTCTGGTCTGGGGGATGTATGGTGACGATATCTGGGACATCACATCCCAGATCGATTGCGATAATTGATAGGGAATCGGTGACAACAGAGGCTGGGGGTAGGGGATCTCGAGATAGGGAGTGGAGCGCAAAGCGGAGGAGCCATCGGGGCACCTTCGCATTCCCACTTCTCCGGTATTTGAACCATGCAAGCTTCGTGAGAGCGAGTGCAACTTTGATGTGCTCATCACTGGATGGTTCATAGTCGTTCCATTGGACTCGCCACCGGGCGCGGCGCTGAGGAAAGGGGAGGGCCAGGCCTTCTGTGCTGTTTGTATGGAGTGCACTGTGGATTACACCCAAAGTGTGGGGAAGTAGACGGTCATCAAAGCTGGTCCCGGATGGGATGGTCCTGGTGTATCGCCGGCGGATGTCCTCGAAGGTTTCTGGCGTCGGGTCCACGACTACAAGATGGGATAGTGTGTGTAGACAAAATGGGGAAGACGCTGCTGCGAGTTCTTCTAACCCTTGAACAATCGTAGCTTTGCCATTTGTGACTTTGACACAATCGATAAGGGTGTTGAACCAACCCGCAGCAACATGGATGGAGTGCGAGTTATCCAATGTCATTGTTGCGAGGTACTCCAGGGCCGTCAAACGAACAGGTCCATCCACCGATATTTGGAGTGTCCATGAGATACAACGCAGGTCTAAGACATGTACAAGCATTTGCTGCTTGGCCTGCAGCTCCAATCGAGCCTGGTTAACCAGGTGAGTAAGACCGACAAACAGCCAGGCCATAACCTTGCAGGCATCAACAGCCAACCAAAGGGGTAATAAAAGGATGCGGACGAAAATCATTTTGAAGAGCATGCTAGCAATACTGAGCAGCGAGCAACGGGCTTCTCCGAGCGCGTCACCTATTGCGATGAAGGCACTGAGGAACCAGGACTCTTCGATGAGTGCGCGGAAAAGCGAATAAGACGCGCCAAAGGCACGAAGGAGACGACGGGGGATATGTGGAATGCGGCGGAGCATACCTCGAATAGAGCGAATGGTATCTTGGATCCAGTAGAGAACATATGGGATACGACCAAGGGCATCTGGGATGTGACGGAGGATATCTGCAGCTGGAGTTTGATACGGGCAGTTCACAGAAGCCACCCCCGCGATGACAATGAACAGATAGAAGAGAACGCCAAACGAGGTGACACCAACGACAACTGATGCGACGGTCGTGTTGTACTCCCAGAGGTACCGAGAGAGCGCACAGCCGAGTAGCAGGAGTGCGACCTGCAACATCAACGGCAGTGACTCCATCACATAGTCGAAATACCAGTTGGCAATCCCGTCCAGCTTCCGCTGCCGGTATCGGCTCCGCTCGACGATCGTCCCTCGGATGTTGGCCGGTGTGCATCGGTTGAGCCATTGTTTGCCGAGCATCGCCAGGAGGGCGGAGAAGAGAGAAACACAAAAGCTTGCGACGAGGATCGCCTGGACTTGGACCATTGTGGGAGGGGTTCCGGTCCGCTCTGGGACGGTGGGAGCCACACCGCCAAAGGCAGAGTTGTTTGTGGTGTAGATCATGACACGGATCAGAGCGTTCGTCTCTTCGTTCAGGTTTGGCTGGAACTCGGAATGGACCACGATGATGAACGCGGAAGCCACGGCGGAGAACAGACCGGCCTGTCATGTCCAACTTAGCACACGTGTGTCTGGACAACGCGCAAGACTCACGAATATCAACGTGGTGTTCAGGTCTTCGTCGTATTTCTTCATGAACTCCTTATCGTATTCCTCGGCTTCCTTTCGGTAAACTTTGTAGAATTCCGTACGAGGATCCCCCTTTTTTGACATTTCTGTCTTTCTATGTGATAGGTTGGGATTTCGTACGGTTGATGGAGGGGAAGCGATACGCACCCTTCCGTCGTCTCTCCCGTCAACCCCCTGGCATCCCCGTCCACTTGCAGACTCTCTCGATTGTGGCTGTGATCAGAGATCAGAGGGATTCAGAACCGGAGGAATGCAAACTATACCGTGGTGGAGAACCGTCTCGAGGGTCAGACGCATCTCTTGGTGTGTCGCTCGAATTCCTGTGTTCCCTGAACATAATCTCAGTACCCGGTGAGGTGGCTGGCCCGCCATACAACGCCTACCTCTCTAAGTCCCCTCCGGTGGGCGTGCGTGAGTCTTCACCGATTCCGTTGTCTCGGCTACAGCCTCGACCGTGAGCCTGCTAAGCTGCGCTGCGATGAAGATCAGAGAACTCACCGTACCATCGCGATCTCTTCCAGATCTGCCATGGTGGGCTGTTTCGGTTTTGTTCGCTGAGGGATGCGAGATGGCAGTAGTAACTCGAGGGGACGGGCTCTGAGTTGCTGCCACGATGTAACAGCATTCCGCCGCCAGATGCAGTCAAGCCGCGACCATCGGCACGGTCCGAATTAATTTCGTCCAGGCCGTCGGGGTGAGGCAATACCACGATGCGACCGAACTCACTGGCCAATTTGACGGATAGATAGTAACAACTAGAGGACAGCAGGAGCAGCCCCCGGTGGTAAAGGTGGCGGAGGATCATGGGAGCCGTCTGCGGGAGCATTCCGGCGGCAGGATTGATCCGTGCTGACGTCTGGGTGTGGCGGGTGCCAGGTAGTAAGGGCACAAGAATAAAAACATTACACGATGTGTACGGGTACGACGGAGCATGGAATGTGCGAACACTGACAGGAAACTTCGGTTTATCGAAACGCAAACAGCTGTATCATCTGCAGTGACCCGTGACTCGATCCCTCTCACCCCTGCACTTTCACTTCCGGATAAGATAACGTGTGGAATCACGCGAGCAAAGCATTGCCTAGGAGTTCGAGAATGGTGGAAAGCGGGCGTTGTAGGCACAGTGAAAGGCCGTGACTGTTAAATCGTATCCTTCGAGCAGATCCAGACCGGTTTTGGGGTCGGGCTGGACGTTTACCTGCACATACGCTCGAAGCTGCTCTGCATGTTCTAACGGCCAAGAGCATCGAGCTACTCCAGATCACATCCGCGGAGCTGTGAATGGCGGGAAGTACCCGAGGGAACAACCCACGTACGCTCAAGCTCAACCTTGGAGCTTGGAACGTTACTCACTCAAGGGTCTTCCCCTCCGTACAAAACATGTACTCCTCACCGCCCTCTGAGATTGCCTGTGTTGTTCTAGAATTTCTGGAAGCGATAGATATCATGCGCATGCTTTCCATACCGAAACTCTTTATATGTAGTAAACGTTCAGAAGCCTCGTACTCTGCCATATGTAGGGCTGGTAGGATAAAACACGTGGAAATCACAACGCACTCCAAGCAAGCTGCACGGAAGACACACGGCATCTACTAGAAAACGGAGTAGCACGGACGTTGATCTAGGACCCAGACTAGGGTAAAGTGAGAAATTGCCCACGTTTCAACTAACAGTTACTAACTTTTGTGTAAGGCAATCCATTCCTAACAAACATTCTAACCGGTTACTAACACAATTTCTAACACCGTATATATACACAATTTCTAACAGCCGTGGCATTTCTAACAGTGAGAAATATAGTGAGAAATATGT
>Ga0307515_10009703_pt1 | contig 18561 bp, 10 predicted proteins | sample 17_EM_MG_FD_194513 | JGI IMG/M metagenome (GOLD analysis project Ga0307515, IMG submission 194513) | Populus trichocarpa ectomycorrhiza microbial communities from riparian zone in the Pacific Northwest, United States - 17_EM | ecosystem: Host-associated > Plants > Roots > Unclassified | place...
TCCACCCCCCCCCCCCCAAAAAAAAACATTGCATATCATATAGCATAAAAATATGACTTGAACCTTCCTCATGGGATCGATCTTTTGCTTGCTCTATATTATCTTGTGTGTTGTGTTTTAAGCTAGGGCAATCATTTGTGCAACCGTGACATCGCAATAAATTTTGGCGTCATTGCTAGGGAAGAGATTTTAGTTGATTCTTGTGCTGTGATTTTTATTTGTTGTGATTGTTATTTATTTTGTTTTAAAAAGATGAAACAAAATTTTTGTTTGCAGCGGTATTGTTCATATATAGCAGCTGTACTGTTCAAAATAGATTTTTTGGTGGAATTAGAACTTGGCCTTTTGTTCCCTAAAGGGAAACAACATTCTGAACAGGACTAGTTGTCTTTAGCCACTGGCCCCACTCTATCGAGGTCAAATTCTGTTGTTTTCTAGGGTTTTTAGGCGGTTTTGGTTTTCTAGTGTAGGATTTTCATTCAATTTGCACTACTTTCAATCTTTTGTGTGCTTAGTTTCTTGTGTTTTCTTGACGATTTATGCATGTAACCCATTCTACTAATCAAAGACAAGTGTAGGTAGATCTCGAAATAGAAAACACTTTACGCAGGTTACGAAAGGAAGCTTGCGTCAACAACATGGTTGTTGCACGATAATAGACACTCAAGGAGCTTGCTGCACCTAACGTGGAAAATCAACCATTGTGCAGAAACATCGACAACAATGTAAACTTCGAGCTCAAGTCTAGTTTTATACATTTGCTACCAACATTCAATGGACTTGCAGGAGAAGATCCTCATACTTATCTCAAGGAGTTCCACATGGTTTGTGTTGGCATGAAACCGAACGAAGTTGATGAAGAACAGGTTAAGTTGAAAGCTTTCCCTTTCTCTCTAAAAGGGGCAGCAAAGGTGATGTGATCCTAGCACCAAAGGATTCATTGGAGGTTTTGGTTGGTCTAGTTACAAGGCTTAGAGCCAAGAGGTTGAAAGAAGCTTTTAATAAACCACTTAGAGCCAAAAGGGGCAACAAAGGTGATACGTGGGCTAAGGTAGACCTCAAAAGGATATTAAATAACAAGGAGCAAGTCATGATTAATCTAATTCATGTTCAAGCGGGGCTTGTTGGTGGAACCAAGACCATTACACAAGGATTGGGAGAAGAAGACTAGATTCGGACAGTTTGACCTTTCGCTACCTTTTTTAACATAACTGGATCTACATGTTAAATTTTGAGGTGATTTTAGTAGGGCTGGAAACTAGACTTCCATACCTTTCCAACGGTATATGGAACGCCTTCTAATTCTTTAAGACGAGAGAGAACCATCCGTTTGAAGTTGGGTTTTACTACTGCTAGACAGAATGCGAAAATAACCAAACTTGTCTAATTAAATTAGTTGGGCTATTAAACTTTCTTTATTTTATGAGGAAACACTTGTTTGGGTTTCATACTTGTTTATTTTATTTATTTTAATTAGTTTGGACTAGTTTTAGCTTGGGTTGATTATTATTTAAATTGGGTTTATATGTGACCCACTAGGGAAACTAGGATTTTTGGCTTGGGGTATAAATACTCTTGAGAATAATTTTCTGCATACTTTGTTGCCTAATAATATTCTAATTTTTGCCGACCTTTTGTTATCAATCTAGGTTTATATGTGACCCACTAGGGAAACTAGGATTTTTGGCTTGGGGTATAAATACTCTTGAGAATAATTTTCTGCATACTTTGTTGCCTAATAATATTCTAATTTTCGCCGACCTTTTGTTATCAATCTAGGTTCTTGATTGAACTTTCAATTCTTCAAAGAATTGACCTATCTTTGTTGTGAATTTATTTTCTTTTTGCTCGCCTCCAGGTGTAGGCGTTATGATTAGGCTGGTTTATAGTCTTGTTGCCTTGGAGCAAGTCTTTCATTGTAATAAGCTCATCCTATTTTCAGCAAACTTGGATTAAATAGATCTTGGGTTCGCGAATTCCATTAAATTCCACTAGGGTTCGCATCAGTTGGTATCAGAGCAGATCTAATCACAGGTTATATCCTTCAATTTGTGTCTTTTGTTTCTTGATTTGTTTTTCTCTCTTGATTATTTTCGGCCACATATATTAAAAAAAAAAAAAAAAAGGGTCCTTGCATCCTCTTGAATTGTTGAACACAAAATCATAAAGTAGTGTTCTTGTTGAATTCTTGATCTTGCCGCAATATATACATAAAAAATGTGTGTTCCTGAATTTTTCTTCTTGATTGCCAAATTGGTATACAAAAAAAGGGCTTGATCTTGAAAAATTTGATTGTTGCCGCCAAAAAAAAAAGAGAAGAAAATAAACATTCTAGAGTTGGCCAAGAGCTAGGGAAAAAAAATTGGTCATTGGCAATTTGTGTTGCTTTTTAATTTATTTTTTCAAGTTCTATCATTGCTTGATTTAATTTTCAGTTTAGATAGTAAATCTCTTTAGTATTATTGCTTCCATTTAGTTTATTTCGCGTCTTCGAATCGTCATATTACTCGCATAAATTTGCATTGCTACTCGTGAATTTGTCATCGTAGTTTCGTTTCGTTAGTTTCGTAAATTTCTTACTTCTTGAGTCTATATTAAATTTATAGATTCATTGCATAGTTTGTTGCTTTTCTGAATTGTTGCTAAGTGATTTCAAGAACTAAAGAAAGGCAATTTGAGTGGAAAAAGGCGTAGGGAGCATATTAGAGTGAAAAGCCTATAAATTTGTGTGAAACACGAGTGTGTGAGGTGTTATTTTTATTGCTAATGATTTTCTTATAGGTTTAAAAAAAATGTCTTCTAACAATGTGTCATAGAAGGAAGGTGAAATCCCAAAAGATGGGCTTTCAAGAATACAACAACAGATGAAATTTATGTTTGGTGAGCTGATGACTAGGATTGAAAAATTGGAGACTAGGTCTGATGGGGGACATAGTAAAAAGGGTAGAAAAGCTAGGAAGAAGGAGAGTGTTGCTGGAAACTCTCCAGATGAAGTCGAGGATGATCTTAACTGTGGTAGTGGATTTTGTACACATAGGGGAGAGAGGTATGAGAATCAACCAAGGAGGGGACATATTCAGCCACATAGGGATTTTGAGTATAAAGGGGATTTTGATGAATAGGGTGATGTAGTATTAAGTTAAAATTCCCAGCCATTAAGGGAAAAACTGATCCAGAAGCTTACTTAGATTGGGAAAAAAAGGTGGAGATGATTTTTGACATCGATAGGTACTCTGAAGAAAAGAAGGTTAAGTTAGTTGTAGTGGAGTTTACTGATTATGCCATTGTTTGGTGGGAGAGATTGGTGGTAGAAAGAAGAAGGAATAGAGAAAGACCAGTTAGTACGTGGAAGGAGTTGAAGACAATAATGAAGAAGATGTATGTTCCTAAACACTATTATAGGGAGTCGTTTAATCGTTTACAAATGATTACACATGGTAGTAAGAGTGTGGAGTATCAGAAAAAATTATAGGTGACTATGATTAGAGCTAATGTTAATGAAGATAAGGAAGTTACTATGTCTAGGTTTTTGAATGGCTTGAATAGAGACATAGCTAATGTTATGGGGTTACAATCTTATGTTGAAATTGAAGAGTTAGTGCATTTCGCAATTAAGGTTAAAGGACAGTTGAAAAGAAAGGGTAGTACACGATCTGGAGCTTATTCAGGGTATTCTTCGGGTTAGAAGTTGAATTATAGGAGAGAGGGTAATGCACCATCGAAGCCTTTGGTGAGTTCTAAGGTTGTCGAACCTACATCCATGAAGAAGTAGATTTTGGCTAGTGATCAAAAACTTAAGGGAGAAGTCCAACCAAAGCATAATCATGATATAAAGTGTTTCAAGTGTCAGGGATTGGGACACTATGCATCAGAGTGTGCAAATCATCGAGTTATGATTCTAAGGGATGATGGGGAGATTGTGTCCACTAGTGAGGAGTCTGATTGTGATGACATGCCACCACTTAAGGATGTTAGTAATTTAAAGTATGTTGTTGGTGATAAAGTTTTGGTGAATAGAAGGTCGCTCAGTGTTCAAACTAAGGAGGATGATGTGCAGCAACAAAGGGAGAACATCTTCCATACTAGATGCCTAATCAATGATAAGGTATGTAGTATGATCATTGATAGTGGTAATTGTATTAATGTTGCTAGTGTTACTTTGGTTAGAAAGTTAGGATTGAATACCATAAAACCTGAGAGGCCCTATCAACTTCAATGGTTGAATGAATGTGGTGTTGTTATGGTGAATAAACAAGTGATGATTTCTTTTTCAGTAGGCAAGTATAAGGATAAAGTATTATGTGATGTTGTGTTTATGCATGCTACTCATCTGTTACTATGGAGGCCTTGGCAATTTGATAGAAAAGCCAAGCATGATGGGTTTAAGAACAGGTATTCATTGGAGAAAGATGGTAGAATTTATACACTTGCCCCATTAACATCAAAGCAAGTGTATGAAGATCAAATTCAGTTGAAGAAAGTGTATGAAGATCAAATTCAGTTGACAAAAAGCTATGAGAAGGAGCACTCAATTCAGCCAAAGTGAAAGAACAAGCAGAACAACATGGTGAGAATGTGAGAAAAAGTGAAAATAAAGTGAGTCATGAGTTGAAAACAAAAGAGGACAAAGTTTCGACCCTTATGAAATTAGGGGAGGGTCACGGCCAAAAAAGAAAAATAGAATGGAGGCCGAGAGTGGAGAGAAAATGAGTGGAGAGAAGAAAGAAAAGGTGACAAAAGAAGAGTGCGTAAAAAAAATGAAGAAAAACCTAAATTTCTTTGCAAAATTTAGTGATTTTAAACATGCTTAACTTTCTGAATTGCTTATGATTTTACTTGTGTATAAGAAAGCATACTTTAACTTTGCTAATTTAGATTAAAAAATAAAATAGCACCACAATCCAGAAGAGAACACATTCCGTGCCATTATCACCTAACTCTATAATTGACACAATTACCAACCAATTAAACTCATTAATTATAAAAACACTACTTCCTAAAATAACAAAACACCAACCTGCCAATTTCACCTAAAAAATCACAAAACATCGTGGTTCAAAAAATTACAGCTTTTACTTGGAATTTTTTTTTTTATCAAAGATGTAATATTTTATGTTTTTTTTCTCTTTCATAGTCACTAACTCAATTTCCATGCATTAAACATTTATACATCTCTGGTTGTTATTAGAAACTGTTGACATGAATAATTTATTAATGGTTTATTACTGTTGATTATTCAAATGCTCTTTTTTTATCATAGGTACTGGAGGAAGCTACAGATCATATCGTAGAACTCCCAGAAATTCAAGAAGATGTAACCGAAAGAGGCACCGGTAACTCAAGATGTATCGCCCACTATGTTATGTCTTTTGTACTTAATTAGAGTTTTTGTGCAATGTCCTATTCGATTAAATTTTGTATTGTATGTGTTTATTATCTTTCTCGTATTGTTTCTGTCTAAGTTAGTACGTATAAGAGCTCACGATTTATAAACTCCTCTGATGGTCTCTTGTGTGTTTGGGTTTGAATTTAATCTTATTTAGAGATTTCTCATGTTTTTGTGAACTTTTTTTTTCTTTGTTTATTTTTTTTAATGTTCAGTAAACTTAAACTACACACACACACTCACACTAATACGGCCATGAATAATTAATTAAAAGTTGAAGTTTATTATGTAGGGGAAACATTAATTCGGCGTTCTACACTTGGCATTCCAATGCATTGGAGTCGTGTTTGGTGACTTAGGCACGTCTCCTTTGTATGTGCTGGCGAGCACCTTCCCCAATGGTATCCAAGACCCTGATGACATTTTAGGAGTCTTATCGGTCATTATCTACTCCATCCTTACCATCACAATCGGAAAATACACATTTATGGTCTTATCCACCAACAATAATAAAGATGGTAAGCTTAAATGTCATTTCATGGTCCATATTTTGCTCATTTTTCTTTATACATATGTTGAATCCTTGCACTTGATCCCTCTAAGTACCTTATTCATCTACATCTTTTGTTGTTAAGATTATATTTCAATTATGAGAATAATCAATATATATATATGTTCATTTTCAAAGAAATTAGGATCTACCAAGTAAATTCTAATCCAAGGTAACAGGAAAAATGATCAGCATCTCTAAACAAATCTTGATTCAACTCACATAATACTATATTGATTCAATTATGAGAATAATCAATATAGTATTAGAGGGATCAATATATTATTAGATATCCCTCTAATACTATATTGATTCTAATACTATATTGATTATTCTCATCATTAAATCAATATTTGTTTAAAGATGCTGATCATTTTTCCTATCACCTTGGATTTGGATTAGAATTTACATAGTAGATCCTAATTTCTTTAAAAATAAACATATATATTGATTATTCTCATCATTAAACTATAATCTTAACAACAATAGATATAGATGAATAAGATACTTAGAGGGATTAAGTGCAAGGATTCAATGTATGTATAAAGAAAAATGAGCAAAATATAAAATATGGAATGACATTTAAGCTTACCATCTCTATTATGGTTGGCGGATAAGACCATAAATGTGTACTTTCTGATTGTGATGGTGAGTATGGAGTAAATAATGACCGATAAGACTCCTAAAATGTCATCAGGGTCTTGGATACCATTGGGGAAGGTGCTCACCAGCACATACATAGAAGACGTGCCTGAGTCACCAAACACGACTCCAATGCATTGGAATGCCAAGTGTAGAACGTCGAACCAATGTTTCCCCTGCATAATAAACTTCAACTTTTAATTAATTATTCATGGCCGTATTAGTGTGAGTGTGTGTGTAGTTTAGGTTTACTGAATATTAAAAAAAATAAACAAAGAAAAAAAAAGTTCACAAAAACATGAGAAATCTCTAAATAAAATTGAATTCAAAGCCAAACACACAAGAGACCATCAGAGGAGTTTAGAAATCGTGAGCTCTTATACGTACTAACTTAGACAGAAACAATACGAGAAAGATAATAAACACATACAATACAAAATTTTATCGAATAGAACATTGCACAAAAACTCTAATTAAGTACAAAAGACATAACATAGTGGGCGATACATCTTGAGTTACCGGTGCCTCTTTCGGTTACATCTTCTTGAATTTCTGGAAGTTCTACGATATGATCTGTAGCTTCCTCCAGTACCTATGATAAAAAAAAGAGCATTTAAATAATCAACAGTAAAAACCATTAATATATTGCATATTTTGTATCCAAAGATGAAATGTTTTATTCATGTCAACAGTTTCTAATAACAACCAAAAATGTATAAATGTTTCATACTTGGAAATTGAGTTAGTGACTAAGAAAAAGAAAAAAGTATAAAATAATACATCTTTGATAAAAAAAAAATCCAAGTAAAAGCTGTAATTTTTCAAACCACGAGGTAAATATATTTTTATACTTTCCCAATCATTAAGAATATTTTTTTTATCAATAAAAAAATCAAATACCTACTGGAAAGCATAAAAGTTTGTTAATATAATTATTAATAAATTGCCTAGAGCACTACTTAACTTAATTCATTCTATTTCTCTTTCTTATTTATTTATTATTCTAGTTTATAATTAACTTATGTATTTTCTCGAGAATGAAATTCCCCTTTTATTTTTTTTATATATATTCATGAAAAAAAGAGAGGTTATGTTGCTAAATCAATTTAGTGCTACATGAAACTAGAGATTTTAAAAGAAAAGTTTGTGACCGCATAAGATACCTAATCATAGAAACATGGGAGAAGATAAAATAGAGATCGAGCTGTGAATCTTTATTTCTATCAACTTTTATTGACTCGTATATGTTATGTCACGTTCCAGCATGGGAAAAAGTATGATATACTTCTCATTGTTAAGAATCTTGTTACATCGGTATTTATTGAGCCCATTTGATTTTATCAAAACAGAGCAAATGATTAATTAATGTTGACGGGATCTATATATCTACAATTTCAAATATTTAATCATATAATAGATGTTATATCTACCTTGCTTGTATGATTTAATTAGTTTGAAACTTAGAATATAGTATTGAAAATAAATACTAAGAAATCTTCATAATTTAATGGATATATATTGAACATTAAAAATAAATGAACAAAGAAAAGCTCATGCAAAAATCTTTAAATAAGACTGAAACTCAAAATTAACAAACAAAAATATATACCTCTTCCTGAATCTCTTGTTCTCATCCCTCTACATGGAGTGCCTCTTCTTGAATCTGTGGGGGTTCTACACCATGATCCTACAATATGGACATGACATTATTAATTATTGGTATTTTGAGGAATAAATAAAAAATGATCTAACCTGATAATTAAGAAGTCATCTTGATCCTCTCGTGCCTCAAGCTCAGTTTGAGTTTTGTACTTTAAAGGGAGTCTATACACTCTTTATTTCAAGCCTATCATGAAAGAACACATGAAGCATGTTATTAACCACGCCAAAGAAATTGATCGAGAAGCAAATAAAATTGAAGGATGAGATTTACTTCGGATGGGGTGAGGGAGAAGTTGACTACTTTTTTTTTTTTCTTAATTAGTTCATGTTTCAAAATTTGAGTTTAGAAAATATTTATCACATCCTTACTCAGATTTAAGTTTAGGATCCATACGTACCTAGACTAGTAACGTCTATTAAAAAAAATCAATTACGATGAGATTTAAAACATCTAACAAGTTTTAAGGGAATTAAAAAACAGAAAAGCACAGGCATGCGTGAAACAAATTTAAACATAATCTAGGAATTAAATTGCAGACAAATGTGATTTTATTTTCCAAGACAAAATGAAACTTTTTATTTGAATGACTGCAAAGATGTGAATTAGTAAAAATTATCTGAAAAACGAATGTTTTAGAATTGTATATCAGTATCCTACACATTCCACATACCTTAATTAAGAAATCAGAGACAATAGTCAAGGAGAACATTAGTTGAGTAGAGTGGATGAGAGAGAAGTTGCTGAAATGGCTGAAACAGAAAAACCTAATATTGTTGAAGCTAATGACAGTAAGGTTACTAAGAGTGAAGCGGTGGTAGAGACTTCGAAGAAGAAGAAGAAGAACAAGAGTGGAAGGACTGCTCAAGAAAAGGATAATTAATTTGGATATGATTCTTGCAGAGCTATAGGTGAGGGGACACCTACTTCAAAACCCTCTACACCACCTCCAAAAGAGGAGAAACCTAATGCTCAGCCTGAACCAGTTGCAGTGCCAGATGCTCGGGCTAAGTAGAAGAGTGAAGAAGATAGAGGAACAAATACTTGCTAGCTAATGCAGGCGATGTTGTCCTTACTGCAGACAGAGATAGTGCACCTACAAAACAGTCCAGGTACCAGCTTACAACAAGTCAAAACCAGCTCACCATCAAGCAAATTGTATCTAGATAGAGCGAGGAACATGTAGAAGCTAAAGGAAAAGAGAAAGAGGAGCTGGAAGAAGTGCAATGATGAGGTGGAAACCGTTGAATTAGATAAGGTTGAACCAGTGGAGGAAGAGAAAACAGAAGTTGCTAATGTAGCTGAGGAGAATGGAATGGAGGAAGATGACGATGACAAGGAATGAGGATGATGTAAATCTTAATGTTAAGGGTGCATTTGATGGGAGGAGGATTCTGAGCCTGAACCTGTCTTGAACCTGTCTTGAAGAAGGAAACATTTCCCTATCTCAACAGTTTTACTACAAGAGTCAGAAATTCTTATTTTATTGTCAAGAGATTCACTATATTTGAAAGTGATTTTGAAAAACTAATAATCTATTTTAAGAAGAACTGCAGCAGGTCCTCGGTATAATAATAATAATAATAATAATAATAGAGTAATGTTAATTTGGAAGTGAGTTTGAAAAACCGTTAATAATAATAATAGAATAATAATTTCATTTCTGATATAATGTTTCCCACACTTTGGCCATCCCAATCCTGTTGTGATGTATTTTTACCAATAGATGGTCAAATCAAGATCAGAAATGAAACACTTTACTGTTTGAAATAAGGTCTGGAGGAGGAAAATGAAATGGTTCTCAAACCAAGCCTAGTGACAGCATCCTCATCCTGATGACTAGGCTTGCCATAGTGAGTGAGGCATAAAAAATCACATGTTAGAATGCAATCAAGACATTTTGTTTATCCTATCTTGCATCAACTTACAAATCCAAGCCTCAACAAGCTAAAGCTATACACAGAAGGTGCAGCACAGATGAACGTAAAAATAAAAAAAAAAACTGAAGAAGACCCACCATGTTTTGAGCAGAGAAGAGGTCATCAAGAGGACTATTACTAGCGGCGGCGGCAGTAAGCTTGGAGCAAGGAGGAGGGGAAGCAAAGACATGCTCTTGCTGGTGATGATACTCACCAAAAACTGTCACATTCCGACAGAAATCCATGGCCAAGAAAGGGAGATTAATGTTTGAAACGACCAAGAAGCACAAGGAGAAAGTGAGAGAGAAAGTGAGGGGAAAGGAAAGAAAGAAAAAGGGAAATGGCGCAGTGTCTCAACGAGAGTAGCCCTTTTATGGCCTGAGTTTTCTGTCGGCATTGAAACAAATAAAAGGGATCATTGTTTTACTGGTAACTGGACACTCCAGTACACAATAAAACACTAATATTATAATTTTATTTTTTCTTTCTTTCTTTGTTTTTTTTTTTTTAATAAATTTTTTTTGTTTAATTTAGTTTATTAATCTTAAATTTTTTTATTTAATTATCAAATTTTCATGACATGTTTTTTGAGATATAAGTGTTTTACTGTGGATTGCACAGTGCAGTCCACAGTAAAACACTAATGCTTTAAGTTTTTTTTTTTTTAAATTGTGTTATTTTTTTAGTTGTTTTTTTTTATGCCTTTCGGGATTATTTTTTTTTTCTTCTTTCTTTGTTTTTTTTCTTTTAACAAATTTTTTTTGTTTAATTTAGTTTATTAATCTTAAATTTTTTTTTATTTAATTATCAAACTTCCATGACACGCTTTTTGGATTTAACAGGTTAACCTGGTTTGACAAGTTAACCTATAATTTTTTTCTTTTGCTTTTTAATTAATTTTTTTCGTTTAGTTTAGTTTAGTTTGTTAATGTTAATTTTTTTTCTATTTAGTTATCAGACTTTCATGACACATATCCCGAGTTTCACGGGTTAACCTGGTTTCACAGGTGAACCCAGTTAATTATGGGTTGACCCGTCAATTTTTTTTTGTTTAATTTAGTTTGTTAATGTTAATTTTTTTTATTTAGTTATCAGACTTTCATGACACAGATCGTGAGTTTAACGGGTTAACATGGTTTGACGAGTTAACCCGGATTTTTTTTTCTTTTTAATTAATTTTTTTGTTTAGTTCAGTTTGTTAATTTTCACTTTTTTTTTATTTAGTTACCAGACATTCACGACACGGATCCCGGGTTTAACGGGTTAACCTAATTTGACGAGTTAACCTGTAATTTTTTTTGTTGCTTTTTTTTCTTTGTAATTATTTTTTTTCTTTTAGTTCAATTTGTTAATGTTAAATTTCTTTCTATTTAGTTTTTTTTTATTTTTTCTTTTTAATTAATTTTATTTAATTAATTTAGTTTATTAATATTAAATTTTTTTTAAGTAGTTCTCGGCTGATGCCTTGAGTTTTTCTTTTTGTTTTTTTGTTGTTTTTATGCCTTTGACTGTGGACTGCACAGTGCAGTCCACAGTGAAAAGATTGATGCTTTTTGTTTTTTTTCTTTTTAATTAATTTTTTTTGTTTAATTTAAATTGTTAATGTTAAATTTTTTTCTATTTAGTTATCAAACTTTCATGACACGGATTCCGGATTTGACAGGTTAACCTGGTTTGACGAGGTAGCTCAGTTAATTCTAGGTTAACCCATTAATTTGTTTTTTCCTTTTTAATTATCAAACTTTCACGATGCAAATTCAAGGTATGATAGGTTAACCTGGTTTGAAGGGTTAACCCAGTTAATTTATATTTTTTTTTCCTTTTTCTTCATTAATTTCTTTCTTCCAGTTGGTTTGTTTTCTTTGTTTTTTTTCTTTTTAACTAATCTATTTAATTATCACACTTTTATGACATGACCTTACAGTCAGACCCACGTCTAATGCTATTGAGTCTGGTATTGCAGTCCAGACACTTTTATGCTAAGGGTTAACCCAAGTTTAATGTTATTATTAATATTATAAATATTACTCTTGAGTCAGGTGTTGCAACCAAACCTAAGACTCTTGAGTATAACTTTGCAAAAAAACCTAACACTTTTAGATCTTGGCTTTTTTTTAAAATGCAAAAAACAATTGACCCGTGGCATCGCGCGGGGCATGTAACTAGTATAAAGCTAAAGAAACAATCAAAGTCCCAAACTAGTAGTAGTTTTTTAAAAAACAAATTTACACAGTAAACCTAAAATTTTAAAAGAATAATACTGCTAAAAAAAATGATGAAATATTATACTTTAACTATTTTTAGGTTCTAAAAAACCACGTAAATATAAAAATAAAAAGTTGTAGTTTTAAAAAAAAAAAACAATTTGAAAATTTCTTTTTCTAGCTTCAGTAACATCATTTCTTCCCCACCATCATATCTCTAAAAAAACTATACACCGAAAATGTCTTAATAGCTATGACCTATGGTGTTATCTAGTACTTCATCTAAGCAGAGTTTCCAAGAACAAACTTATTCTTTTAAGTTTTTGCAAAGATCGAGACAGAGAGGGGGAGATTTGAAAGGAGCCAAGCGAGCGACATTGCTTTAAACGGAGACAGGCTTGTTAAAGGACTGGGTTTTTTCGGTTCGGCGCTAAGAGTTCCTCTACTGCTATTCTCACTCTTGAGAGTATGGAAAGATTGATTACTCGCTGGTTATTGTTGCACTGGCTTTTATTTCAAACTCTACACGTGTAGCGGCCAATCACGTCTGTTCGATGAATGACGTGTTGCTTTATTATCGCGAGCTTGTTTTCCATCCACCCTGACGGTGTACATAATGTGTATTAATGTTTTTCAAAAAAAATTGTCTTCGCGTGAGTTACTCCTACTTTTGCAAAATATTACCGTTGAAAGAAGTCCTCGACCTACTTTTGGTCGGGGTGATCGCATAGTAATAGTAATTATTTTATTTAATAATATATTTTTAAAATTTATTTTTAACAATGACATATCAAAATAATTAAAAAAATTAAAAATTAAATTTTTAAAAACTCCGATAAAGGCTTAACACCCCTTCATTATATTTTTAGTGTATTAATAAATTCACAATCAAATTTTTTTATTAATTTAAATAATCAAAAGATCGTTTAAAAAAATATAATTACATTTTAATATATTAAAACTTCATAAATTTATTAAAATTTCTCACTACACGTGAAATAATATATTGTAGGAAGAAATATATATAGGCTATTTTTTATGGGAAATAAAAACCATGTAAACTTGACTTGATTACTTAATAATTTTGTTGGCTAAAAAAATGATATGATTTAGAATTTATTGATATATTAGGTAACTATTGCGGGGGAAAAAAAGAAGGAATGTGGAATAGAAACTTAATTAAGATTATCGAATGGGGACTTTTATGAGATTTTCTCAATTCTTTTTGAATTTCATGTTATCGTCTTTGTTAAAAAAAAATCTTTTTAAATGAATTTCTATTAAAAATTATTGTATTGATGCAGGACCCAAATTTATTTTGACCTAAGACTATTTTGGTTCTGCAGCATGTTGGGTCTAGAGATAGTTGGGTCTTAACATGCCCAAGAGCCACATGCACACTAAGGATGTGGCCAGCTCCTAGGCAAACAGCCCAAGCGCCACGTGTGTGCTAGAGAGTACCCAACCAAAGGCAGGAGCACAAGCGCCTCGTGTGCCCAGCACTTAGGTAGAGCCCAAGCGCCACATGGACGCAGGGGTGTGCCAGCCCCCATGCAAGAGTCAAGTGCCACGTGTCCCCTCGTGGTTTTTCTTCGATAGTAATAACAATTTTTTAAAATTTATTAATGATGATAATAATAGTATTAATAGTAATTTTTAATTTTTACGCTAGACCCATTGATCATGGGTCTTGATGACCAACTCATTTCCCTCAAGTCCGGAACCATGACCCAAGCACCACTTGTCCCCAACCCAAAGGCAGAACCAAAGTGTCACGTGTGCGCTGGGGAGTGTCCACCCAAAGGCAGGAACCCAAGCACCACGTGTGCGCTGGGGAGTATCAACTCAAAAGCAGAGCCCGAGCGCCACTTGTGCGCTGGGAGTGTCAAACCCAAATGCAAAAGCCCAAGCGCCACATGGATGCAGGGGTTGTACCCAGCCCCCAGGCAGGAGTCAAGCGCCACGTGTCCCCACATGGTTTTTCTTTGATAGTAATAACAATTTATTAAAATTTATTAACAATGACAATAATAATACTAATTGTAATTTTTAATTTTACCTTTCAAATCAAATTTTCAGTAGTTTTTAATATTAAGAATAATTTTTTTCTAATTTAGTAATATTTTATTAATAATATTGATTATTATAAAAATAATAATATTTATAACATAAGTATAATTTTTAATATTAATACTTTTGATTATAGTAAAAATAATAATATTCATAACCCAAATAATACTATTTTTAATACCAAGAATTTTTAGAACATAAATGACAATGTTTTTATATATTAAAACTTTGAATTATTATAAAATTAATAATATTAGAACAAAAATAATAATATCTTTGAGATGAATACTTTGTATTCTAGGAAAAATAATAATATGGACAACGCAAATTATAATATTTTTTATATTAATACTTAGAATTGTTGAATATTTTGAATAATACTACGTAAAGAGCTCACTTTTTATTTTTATAAAAAATAACATAAAAAATTACAATATAAATAATAATATTTTATTTCAAATTTATTAATTATAAAAATAATAATAATATTTTGAAATGTAATACCCATGAACATTGAGTCTTGATAAAGAACCAAATTCTATTGGGTCCTTACGCTAGACCCATTAATCATGGGTCCTCACGACCAACTCATTCCCCTCAGGTCAGGAGCCATGACCCAAGCACCACTTGTCCCCAACCCAAAGGCAGAACCCAAGCACCACGTGTGCGCTGGAGTGTCCAACCCAAAGGCAGAAGCTCAAGCGCCACGTGTACGCTGTGGAGTGCCCAACCCAAAGGCTGGAGCTCAAACGTCATGTGTGCGCAGGGTGTGTGAGCACTTAAGCATACCCCGAGCGCCGCGTGGACGCATGGAGGTGTGCCTAGCCCCCACGTAGGAGCCAAGCATCATGTTTCTCCATGTGGTTTTTCTTCGATAGTAATAACAATTTTTTTATATATATACACACAAATGACCTAGGAACCAAATACTTTTTGTAAAGGAATGCTCAAAATTATAAGGATTGCATTCAGTTAAATAATATTTTCTATCCATATGTGACTGTTTAGCCTTGAAAAAAAAAAGTTACTAATGTGTTATCAATTTTTCGTGCTATTCTGCATATTTTATTTTCGTATTCATATGTTATTATGATTAATTATCCATGGAAACTTAAAAACCATGGACACACATCTCCAATATTGAAATATCTAGAATAAGTCAACACATGTTGGGATTGAGAGATAGAGAGAACTGGATTGGGTTAATCCAATATTATATACCTACAAAGATTCAGACAGGTGACGAATGCCACCATTAAGAAAAATGTTTAACATTATGCCAAATTTAAGAATCTCAGGTCCCCATGTGAAGAAATTAAAAAAAAACAAAAACAAATAGTAAAAAACACTTTTTTGTAAGTAATTAAATCATAATAATTTATGTAAGTAAGGATTGCAAAAGATCTCTGAAAAATTCAATCACTACTCAAAAGATAATTTAAGAATCTCGGATTTGCATTGCTGAGAAATCCATCCAACAAAGTCATAAATATAACTTACAGCAGCTGACATTGCACGTATCTCCCTGCATGATTCAACTTCGTCTGGAAAAGTCTGTTCAAGTTCCTCCAGTAGATGCTTGCATAAACTCTATAAAATCAATGGTTATATAATGAATTTTACGAAATGCACACAAAGCAAATTGCACGCATGAATATCTAATGGAATACATATTGCACAAATACATCAAGAGAAAACAGCATATCATAGAAAATAGCATAATCAAAGAAGTACCTTGAAAGCATCAGTTTTCTCTTTGGTGACTTGATTTTTTGTGATGCAGCTGTTTATAAAAGCCCTTGTGAATTCATCTGGATTCCTCCCATCATCAATCAAACTAAGCACAAAGCAATAAACTTGCAATCAGCTTGCCAATGCCGACAAGCTGGAATTGGTTCATCTCAAATAACAAATCACAAGGATACACTCACTTCAAGACCTCCATAGGAACCTGAATGTTGCACCTTTCAGACAATTTAACCATATTGTCCAGCTCGGTAACAAGACCATTGCTGCAAAATCACACCGTTATATCATAACACAATGCATCGAGTAACAAACCAAAACAAAGGATTGATAGAAAAGTACAGTCTCTGTAGAAGAGGAGGCTGTGAAGCAATAAGAGACTATTAGGTAAAGCTGATGGAGTTGACCAAGAGTCTTCTGTATGGAATCAATAACTTGGTTCAAATTCTGCTTCGGATCATCTACTGCTGCTGCTGTATCATTCAATGGAGCGGCCAACATTCCATTACCTCCACTTCCCAACACTGTATTCTGCGACGAATCCATTTTGAACAATGCGCCTGTCCAAAGAAAAACAATAAATAGGCCATTGTAAAGAAATTGACAAAATTAAGCAAACAAATGATCAACCACGGCATATACAGAATATAGGGTCCCCTCAAATTTTGTCAAAGCTTCGGAATTCATCCGACAACCTTAAATTAAAGTTCCGAGCTTTACAAATGAAACAAATCAATGAAAACATACATTTATGTTCAGAACATTAAACAAACACTAACGTTTTCCAAATGCATCCAAAATCCTAAAACTGATAATCTAGCTCCATAATTCCATTACTATATTACAGTTAGCAAGAACCAGATCATAAAATTTAAAAAATAAAAATAAAAAACAGTATAGTGAAAATTAATGAGTTCTACGTGAACCCTGATTGTAAAAGCAAACAAATGACCAAAAACTTAACTTTAAAAAAATAAAACTGGGATTGCTTTACCTGTTGAAATTGGTAAGGGATCTCTGTTGCTTTTGGGTTTTCAGCAGGGAGAGCAATCTCTGTCGAGAAGGAAACAAAAGTTAGTTCTTCTACTCACATGCCGTTTACATTTTATCTACATTGAACCACACGTTGCTCATATGACTGGGTTTTCGACAAACCTCTTATAAGTCCCTACCCTTTGAGGTAAATCTTGATTAGCTCTCCATCCTAATTTTCATCTCAATTAGGTCCCTAATGTATGAATGAATTTTTAATCAGATACTTCTTTCGCTTTTAGTCAACAAATGAGTGATCACATTTTTTAAAAAATAACCACATGCTTGCATTGGGAAAAACTATGACAATTACCAAGCGGATAATAAAAATTTGGATGCTTAATTTTTATGAATTATTGGTTAGACCAGAATTGTATAAAATTATTTATGAGGCTTCACCAAACTTAATTTCTGGGTTTAAAATAATTCTTTAATATTGCATTGGATTCTTAATAACTAAATAATCAATAATTCAAATTTCATCATTTATATTCTCCCTTACTAGATAAATAAAATTTGAGCACATAATAGTGGTACATCTATGTAAGTTATAGGCTCAAGACACTTAAGAGGTGTTTATAGCCATTAATAAAATGGCTAAATAAGATGAGAAAGAAGAGCAATAAATATAGTATCAGATACTTTACAAATAAAACATGAATCAAACAAAATTTAAAAAACTTCTAAATTAACCCATGAGCATAATCAAGAGTATAAAATTAAAAAAACTAAATTCATTCAAATGATTTGCGACATCATTCATCTTCTTATAAAAATATGTGCAAAGTTTATAGAAAAAAACACAAAAAAAAACCCAAATTTATTGATAAACACACAAACAAAAACCCTCAAAGTCTAAAGTAAAATGGCATCTGGGTTTGGTCTAAAATTAAAGAAAAGATCCAAAAAACATTTACATTGATCTTGGATTCAGGATCTGAAATGGGTTCAAGATTCTAAGAAGAGATGTAATCAATAATCGGATCTGCAGAAGGAGGCAATGATTCAGCTGTCTTGTTTTCTTCATTTACACCCAATTTGATAGTTTCTGGTGGCAGTAGAAGAGCGTTATCAATGGGTTTCGGTGATATTTTTGACCAAGTATGACTGTGAAAGAGAAACTGATATTTGCAATGAAGGAAGAAGGGGTTATTTGTTTATTTAAATGTGAGTATGATTGTGAGTGAGACTAAACAATGGCGCAGAACGGACCTATCCCGCTCTGTATTCATCTCGCATGAATCTCATTGTAATTCTATAGAAGCATTGTTCTCACTGGTGATGAGAACCATTCTTGAATAATGGTTCCCTCGCATCTGGATTGTGAAACTGGAAGGGGAAGGCTGGGAAGG
>Ga0307515_10009704_pt1 | contig 18560 bp, 16 predicted proteins | sample 17_EM_MG_FD_194513 | JGI IMG/M metagenome (GOLD analysis project Ga0307515, IMG submission 194513) | Populus trichocarpa ectomycorrhiza microbial communities from riparian zone in the Pacific Northwest, United States - 17_EM | ecosystem: Host-associated > Plants > Roots > Unclassified | place...
GGGCTCCACATCGCTGGCGCTGATCTCGGTCATCATCGTCGACGTCTGGCACTGGACGCCATTCGTCTTCCTCATCCTTTTTGCCGCCGTCGAGGGCCTGCCGAAGGAAGTCATCGAAGCCGCCCGTGTCGATGGCGCCCGCAACTGGGACATCGTCTTCAAGATCATCATCCCGTTGCTCAAGCCGGCGATCGTCGTCGCCATGCTGTTCCGCACGATCCTCGCCTTCAAGGTGTTCGATCAGATATTCCTCCTCACCTCGGGCGGACCGGGCACCTCCACCGAAGTCGTCAGCCTGCACCTCTACAAGGTATTTTTCGTACAGAATGAACTGGGCTATGGCGCCATGCTGTCGCTGGCAATCATCGCCGCGACGATCGCCTTCCTTCTCGTCGGCCAACATGTCGGTACCGCGGTCGGAGGCAAGCGCTGATGCTCGTCCTTCGCGGTTACTCGAAAATCATCGGCTATGTCCTGCTCGCGCTTGGCGTATTCATCATCATTGGCCCGTTCCTGTGGGTCGCGCTGCAGAGCTTCAAATACGAAATCGAGATCCTCAAGGGTTCGTGGATATTTCCGCCCACTCTGTTCAACTATGAGGACGTGCTCTATTCGCGCCGCTCTGATTTCCCTGGGAATGTGCTCAACAGCCTGGCCGTCGCGAGCGTCTCCACCGTCTTCGTCCTGATCGTCGGCACGCTTGCCGCCTATTCGCTGAGCCGGCTCAGATGGAACATGTGGATTTCGGGCGGCTTCCTCGGCTGGACGCTGATCTTCAACATGATCCCGCCTCTCACGCTGGTCGGTCCCTGGTATCTGATCTTCCGCGAGATCGGCATGTCGGAGACGCTGACTGCAGTCATTCTCACCCACATCACGCTGCATCTGCCGATGACGATCTGGATGATGATGGCCTATTTCAGCGACCTGCCGAAAGATCTCGAAGAGGCTGCGATGGTCGATGGCTGCCGGCGCATTGATGCCTTCTGGAAAATCTCGCTGCCGCTGGTCACTCCGGGCCTCATCGCCTCAGGCGTGCTCGCCTTCGTCTTCTCCTGGAACGAGTTTTCGGTCGCGCTCAATCTCACCAGCCGGGCCACCGCCACCGTGCCGGTCGCCATCGCCCGCTTCGCCCAGCAATACGAAATCCAGTACGGCCAGATGGCCGCCGCTTCCGTCCTCTCCACCCTGCCGGCGCTTATCCTGATGTTCTTCGGCCAGCGCTTTGTCGTTCAGGGCCTGACCATGGGAGCTGTGAAATGAAGGAAGTTAGACATTATGGCTGAAGTCCTGCTCAACAATGTCCAGAAACACTTCGGCTCGACATCGGTCATTCAGGGCGTCGACCTGGCGATACATGACGGCGAGTTCGTGGTCCTCGTCGGCCCCTCCGGCTGCGGGAAATCCACGCTTCTCAGGATGATCGCCGGGCTCGAGGATATCTCCGGCGGCGAGATCTCGATCGGCGGCAAGGTGGTCAACGATCTCGAGCCCCGCGAGCGCGACATCGCGATGGTCTTCCAGTCCTATGCGCTTTATCCGCACATGAATGTCGAGAAGAACATGGGCTTCTCGATGGCGCTGAAGAGGGCGCCCGAAGCCGAGACCAAGCAGGCGGTGGGCAACGCGGCCAACGCGCTGGAACTCGGCGCCTATCTCGAACGCCTGCCCAAGGCGCTCTCCGGCGGCCAGCGCCAGCGCGTTGCCATGGGCCGCGCCATCGTGCGCCGGCCGAAGGTGTTTCTCTTCGACGAGCCGCTCTCCAACCTCGACGCCCAGCTCCGCGTCCAGATGCGCACCGAGGTCCGCAAGCTGCATCAGCGTATCGAGGCAACATCGGTCTACGTCACCCACGACCAGGTCGAGGCGATGACCATGGCCGATCGCATCGTGGTGCTGGACAAGGGCCGCATCGCCCAGGTCGGCACGCCGCTCGAACTCTACGACAGGCCGGCAAATCGCTTCGTGGCGGAATTCATCGGCTCTCCCTCGATCAATTTCCTGCCCGGTAAGATGGGCGGCGGCCGACTGAGCATACAATCCGTCAAGGGCGATATCGAGATCCCGCTTGCGAACCCCGTGCCGGATTCCGATGTCGCGGTCGGCGTGCGGCCTGAACATATCCAGAGAGTGGATATCGGCATTCCTGGCACTGTCCAGGTCATCGAGAATCTCGGCGCCGAAACCTATGTCTTCGTCGATATCGGGAGCGGCAAGGATCTTTGCTGGCGCACGCCGGGTCGTCCGGACGTCTCGATCGGCGCCCCAATCACGCTCGGTTTCCACCAGAAGAACCTGCACATTTTCAACACCGCGACCGGCGCGCGGATCTGACACCACACTGAAAGGCTGACCCGATGAAGACCGTCTTCGTCCTGTTCGATTCCCTCAATCGCCACATGCTCGGCGCCTATGGCGGCACCCGCATTCCGACGCCGAATTTCGACCGCCTCGCCGAACGCACCAAGGTCTATGACAAGCACTATGTCGGCTCACTGCCCTGCATGCCGGCGCGGCGTGACCTGTTGACCGGCCGCCTCACCTTCCTGCATCGCAGTTGGGGGCCGCTGGAGCCGTTCGACAACGCGTTTCCGGAACTGCTCAAGCAGCAGGGAACCCACACGCACCTGATCACCGACCACTACCACTATTGGGAGGATGGCGGCGCGACCTATCACAATCGCTACTCGACTTTCGAATTTGTCCGCGGCCAGGAATCCGACCCTTGGAAGGCCATGGTACAACCACATTGGGAGCGCCTGAGCGAGAAGTATCACCATGCCCAGACCGAGGGCGCGCCTACCAACAAATACGGCCCCTATATGATCAACCGCGAATTCATCAAGCAAGAGAAGGACTTCCCGTCCGTCCAGTGCTTCGCGCACGGTTTCGAATTCCTCGACATGAACCGCAACAAGGACGACTGGCTGCTGCAGATCGAGACCTTCGATCCGCATGAGCCCTTCTTCGCGCCGGAGCGCTTCAAGGAGCCGTTCAAGACCGGCTGGAACGGCCCGATCCGCGATTGGCCGCGCTACGGCCGCGTCGAGGAACTGCCTGAAGAAGCCGATGAATTGCGCGCCAATTACTACGCCATCGTCGCGCTCTGCGACTTCCTGCTCGGCCAGTTGCTCGATTATTTCGACCAGCACGACCTGTGGAAGGATACGGCGCTCGTCGTCACCACCGACCACGGATTCCTGCTCGGCGAGCATGATTTCTGGGCCAAGAACCGGATGAACCTCTATGAGGAAATCGTCCATATCCCGCTCTTCATCCACGACCCGCGCAATCCCGGCACTGGCCGCATCGACCGCCTGACACAGTCGGTCGATGTCGGTCCGACCTTCCTCGACCTCTATGGCGTCGAACCGCCCGCAGAGACCGAGGGCACGTCCCTGCTCAGGGAGAATGATCGCGAGGCAGTGCTCTTCGGCTATTTCGGCGGCGCGGTGAATGTCACCGACGGACGGTTCACCTATCACCGCTTCCCGGAAGACCTGAAAACTCAGGAAATCTATCAGTACACGGTCATGCCGACGCATATCACCAAGCCGTTCTCGCCCGAGGAACTGTCGGGTGCAACGCTCGCCAAGCCCTTCGCCTGGACCAAGGACGTCCCGCTCCTGAAGGTGCCGGTGATCGAACGCTCGCCGATGTACAACAATTACGGCCCCGGCGCGATGCTGGAAAGCGATACCCGCCTCTACGACCTCAGGGCCGATCCCGGACAGGAAAAGCCGATGACCAATGCCGAGGCCGAAGCCCGCATGATCGGTTTCATGCAGGCCTTGATGGCGGCGAACCATGCACCGCCGGAAGCCTTCGATCGTCTGAAACTCGGCTGAACAGGATCAGCGGCCCTTGAAATTTGGGGGCCGCTTTTCGACGAAGGCGGCCATGCCCTCCTTCTGATCCTCGGTGGCGAACAGTGCATGGAACACGCGGCGTTCGAACAACAGGCCCTCGCGCAGCGACACTTCATCGGCCCGGTCGACTGCCTCGCGAGCCGCGACGGTCGAGGCCTTGCCATAGGAGGCAATGGTTTTTGCGGCCTTCATCGCCTCTTCGATCAGCTTGTCGTTTTCGAAGACGCGCGCCACAAGGCCGCTGCGCTCGGCTTCCTCGGCATCCATCATCCGGCCGGTAAGGATCATGTCCATGGCCTTTGCGCGACCGATGAGCCGCGTCAGCCGCTGCGAACCGCCCATGCCGGGAATGACGCCGAGCTTGATTTCCGGCTGGCCGAACTTCGCCGACTTCGAGGCATAGATGATGTCGCACATCATCGCCAGTTCGCAACCGCCGCCAAGCGCGAAGCCCGAGACAGCAGCGATCTTCGGCGTGCGCAGGCTGTAGAACTTTTCCCAGCCGGCGAAGAAATCCTCATGGAACATGTCCATGTAGGGCTTGTCGGCCATTTCCTTGATATCCGCACCGGCCGCGAATGCCTTCTCGGTTCCGGTCAGCACGAAGCAGCCAACCGTGGGATCCCGATCGAGCGGCTTCAACGTTTCGGCTAGGTCGTTCATCACCTTGGAACTCAAGGCATTGAGCACTTCCGGCCGGTTCATCTGCACCAGCACGACGCCGCCGTCGCGGGTGATAACAAGGGGCTCGCTCACGGCTGGTCTCCACGCTTCATTTCACTCAGTCGCGGCAGCACCGCAGAGAAATCCTTGCCCCGGCCGCCATGTTCGACGAAGGCTTGATAGAACGCCGTGGCGGCCGCGCCAAGGGGTGTCGCGGCATTGGTCGCATCGGCCGCGGCCTGGCTCAGCATCAGGTCCTTCAGCATCAGTTCGGCCGCGAAGCCGGGCTTGTAATCATTGTCTGCGGGGCTTTTCGGGCCGACACCCGGCGCCGGGCAATAATTGTTGAGCGACCAGCAGAAGCCCGAGGATGTCGAGACGACATCGAACATCTTCTGCCGGTCGAGTCCGAGTTTGTCGGCCAGTGAAAAGGCCTCGCAGACGCCGATCATCGAAATGCCGAGGATCATGTTGTTGCAGATCTTGGCCGATTGACCAGCCCCCGCCGCTCCGCAATGCACGGCCTTCTGCCCCATGATTTCAAACAGCGGCACCGCGCGCTGGAAAGCGTCGTCTTCACCGCCGGCCATGAAGGTCAGGGTACCTGCGGCCGCTCCTGTTATGCCGCCGGAAACGGGCGCATCAACGCTTGCCAGGCTGTTGGTCTTCGCCTTGGCGTGGGCATATTGCGCGCTTTCAACATCGACGGTCGAGCAATCGACGAACAGCGAACCCTTGGCGCCATAGGCAACGATCTCGTCATACAGGTCGCGCAGGATTTTGCCGTTCGGCAGCATGGTGATGACGACGTCCTGGCCCGACGCGGCCTCTCTCGCGGAAGCGACGCTCGTCACCCCCGCCGCCGTGGTGCCGGCGATATCATAGCCCGTGACTTCGTGGCCCGCCTTGGCGAGATTGGCGGCCATCGGCCCGCCCATATTGCCCAATCCGAAAAAACCGATCTTCATTTCAATTCTCCTCAGTTCAGGAAGTCCGGGTCGCCGCCTTCGGCCTCGCTTCGCATCATCGCGATGAGTTCGGCGGGAACAGAGCCAATATCCTTGTGCCGCCATTTGGGGCTGCGATCCTTGTCGATGACGATGGCGCGGATACCCTCGACGAAATCGCCATGTTCCAACACGCGCGAGACGAAACGGTATTCGTTGCGAAGCCCGCGCTCCAGCGAGCCGGCATCGCGCACGGCCGACAGGATCATGATCGCCGACAGCGGCGAGCCCTTTTCGATCGCATCGAGCGCCTTGAGCGCCCATTCCGAGCCGTCAGTCCCGAGCGCGTCCATGATGTCGGGAACCGAGCCAGCCGCAAAAAGCCGGTCAACCATCTGCTGATCCCTGGCGAGCGCCGATGGTGGCGGCGCCTCCCCGAACCGGGACAAGACCGAGACATCGCCCTCCGCGACGAGCGCTGCCTTCGCATCCTCAAGACGAGCGCGATGCACATAAATGTCGGCAAAGCCCGCATAGATCGCGTCCTCGCCTTTCATCCGCGTGCCGGTGAGGCCGAGATATTCTCCCATATGACCGGGCGCCCGCGCCAACAGATAGCTGCCGCCGACATCGGTAATCAGGCCAATACCGCATTCGGGCATGGCGACCATGGAATTGTCCGTGACGATGCGGTGCGAGCCATGGGCGGAAATCCCGACACCGCCGCCCATGACGATGCCGTCCATCACGGCGACATAGGGTTTGGGATAGCGATCGATATAGGCGTTGAGGCGGTATTCATCCCGCCAGAAACTGTTGGCGCTCTCGATATCGCCAGCCTTGGCAGCGTTGTAGATCGAGGCGAGATCGCCGCCCGCGCTGAAGGCCTTTTCGCCCTCGGCATCGACGAGCACGAGCGCGATTCCCGGGTCCGTTTCCCAGCGCTTGAGCGCCGCATACATGCCGTCCACGATCACCTGGTTGACGGCATTGAGCGCCTTCGGCCGCGTCAGCGTGATACGCCCGACACGACCCTCGACCCGGATGGAAACATCTTCGTTCGCGCTCATGCCGGCCTCAATTCGCAAACATCTGGCGCGCCACGATCACGCGCATGATCTCGTTGGTGCCTTCGAGGATCTGGTGGACGCGCAGGTCGCGGACGATCTTCTCGATCCCGTAATCCGCGAGATAGCCGTAGCCGCCATGCAGTTGCAGCGCGCTGTTGGCAACGTCGAAGGCGACGTCGGTGACGAAGCGCTTGGCCATGGCACAGAATTTCGTGGCATCCGGCGTCTTGTTGTCGAGCTTCCACGCCGCCTGATGCAGGAAAATACGCGCCGCCTGCAGCTCGGTTTCCATGTCGGCGACCTTGAACTGCAACGCCTGGAAATCGGCGAGTGTTCCGCCGAATGCCTTGCGCTCCTTCATGTAGAGAATCGTCTTGTCGAGCGACGCTTGCGCACCGCCGAGCGCACAGGCCGCGATGTTGAGCCGACCGCCATCGAGCCCGGCCATGGCGTATTTGAAGCCCTGCCCCTCCTCGCCGACGAGATTGCCGAGCGGCACGCCGCAATTGTCGAACTGCACCTGCGTGGTCGGCTGCGCCTTCCAGCCCATCTTCTTCTCGAAGGCGCCGAAACTCAGCCCCTCGCTCGGGCTCGGCACCACCACTGTCGAGATCCCTTTGGGACCATCGGCGCCGGTGCGGCACATGACGACATAGAGATCGGAGTAATTGCCCCCCGAGATGAAGGCCTTCGAGCCATTGAGAACATAACTGTCGTTTGTCTTGGTCGCCCTGGTGCGGAGTGCTGCTGCATCCGAGCCGGAACCCGGCTCGGTCAGGCAATAGGAGGCGATGGCCTTCATCGCGCACATATCGGGCAGCAGTCGCGCCTTGATTTCCCTGGAGCCGTACCGGTCGATCATCCAGGCGCACATATTGTGGATCGACACGAAAGCCGCCACCGCCGGGCAGGCCATGGAAAGCGCCTCGAACACCAGGGCTGCATCGAGCCGCTTGAGGCCGGAACCGCCGACCTCTTCCGAGACGTAGATGCCGCCGAGGCCCAGCGCGCCGATATCCTCGAGCAGTTCCCGTGGGATCGTACCGTCCTCTTCCCATTGCGCGGCGAAAGGCGCGATGCGCTCCTGCCCGAAGGCGAAGGCCATGTTCCATATCGCCTGCTGTTCCTCCGAACGTTCAAAATCCATGCTTCTCTCCCGGCTGCCTGACGCTTGTTGAAACGCGTCGTCCACGGCAGGCAATCTCTTTCACGAATGCGGTCCTTTGGCGTCCTCGAGGATCATCGCCGCACCCTTCATCGCGATCATCGAGGTCGGCGTATTGGTGTTGCCCGAGGTGATCGTCGGCATGATCGAGGCGTCGACCACCCGCAGGCCCGAGAGACCATGCACCCGAAGCCGCGCGTCCACAACGGCAAAGGGATCGCTCGCGAGCCCCATCTTGGCCGTTCCCACGGGATGGAAGATCGTCGTGCCGATATCGCCCGCCGCCTTGGCCAAGGCCGCATCATCGTCGCCAACCGCAGGTCCAGGCAGATACTCCTCGGGTGAGAACGCTGACAGCGCCTTCTGTTTCATCAGTTGGCGGGTCACACGGATCGCATCGGCGGCGACCTGCCGGTCCTCGTCGGTCGTTAGGTAATGCGGCGCGATGACAGGCGCCACGTCGAGTTCCCTGCTCTTCAGCCTCACCATGCCGCGCGAGGTCGGCCTGAGATTGCAGGCGCTGACCGTGATCGCCGGAAACCGATGCAAGGGGTCGCCGAACTTGTCGAGCGACAGCGGCTGGACATGGAACTGGATGTTCGGCCGTTCCTGATGCGGATCGGACCGGGTGAATATACCGAGCTGCGACGGCGCCATGGTCAGCGGTCCGCGCCGCAGCAGCGCATATTCCGCGCCCATCAGCCCGCGCCTGAAAAGATTGTGATAGGTCTCGTTGAGTGTCTTCACGCCACGGACCTTGTAGATCGCCCGCTGTTGCAGGTGATCTTGAAGATTGCCGCCTACCCCCTTCAATTCATGCACGGTTTCGATACCGAGTGGCGCGAGCCAGTCCGATGGGCCGATGCCCGAGCGCTGCATGATCTGCGTCGAACCGATCGAACCTGCCGAGAGAATAACCTCGCCCCGCGCCTTGGCCGTAACGAGCTGATCTCCGTGGCGGAAACGTACACCGATCACGCGCCTGCCGTCGAAAATCAGACGCTCGACGGTCACGCCTGTCTCCAGCCTGAGATTGGGCCGATTCAGCACCGGCTTGAGGAAACCGCGTGCCGAGGACCAGCGGCGACCCATCTTCTGGTTCACATGGAAATAGCCCGAGCCTTCATTGTTGCCGGTGTTGAAGTCGGTGCTGCGTGGAATGCCCATCTCTGCCGCCGCTTCCTGCACGGCGGAAAGCACTTGCCATGAAAGCCGAGGCGGCTCGATCCGCCAGCCGCCGCCGATGCCATGATGCTCGCTCTCGCCGAGGAAGTGGTCTTCCATTTTACGGAACACCGGCAGCACGTCGCCCCAGCCCCACCCGGTCATGCCAAGTTGCCGCCAATGATCGTAATCCGCCGCCTGACCGCGCATCGCGATCATCGCATTGATCGAAGACGATCCGCCGATCACCTTGCCCCGGGGATAGGCCAGCGAACGGCCATTCAGCCCCGCCTCGGGTTCAGTGCGGAACATCCAGTCGGCGCGTGGATTGCCGATGGCGAAGAGATAGCCGACCGGAATGTGGAACCAGATCCAGTTGTCGCGGCCGCCGGCTTCGAGCAGCAACACGCGATTGCGGGGATCGGCGGAAAGCTGGTTGGCCAGGATGCAGCCCGCCGTTCCAGCACCGACGACAATGTAGTCGTAGTCACCCTCCAACTGCTCGGCCACTTTTTCCTCCACGCGCATGCTTGTCTCCTCGGTCCAATCGTTCTACCAAACGTCAGCCGGAGCAATGCCAAAATTTGCACATAGCTTGTGCGGAAAGTCGTGAATGGATTGGGATGATCTCAGGGTGTTTCTTGCTGTTGCGCGCGCGGGCACCGTTTCCGAAGCTTCGCGCGTGCTGGAAATCGATCATTCCACAGTGTCCAGGCGGCTCGCCAATCTCGAATCCCGTATCGGCATCCGCCTCTTCGACCGCGCCGGCCGGCGTCTCAGGATCAATGCAGCCGGCGAACAGTTGATGCGAACCGCCGAACGGCTGGAATCGGGTCTGCTATCGGATCTGGCAGTGCTCGAATCGATGCAGGGTTCGCGGGTCGGAACGGTCCGCATCGGGGTGCCGGAAGGACTAGGCGTCGGCTATCTTGCGGGCCGGATCGGGACAATGGCAGCGCAGTTCCCGGAAATCTCGCTTGAACTCGTGGCCCTGCCCCAGAACTATTCGCTCGCGGCGCGTGAAGTCGACATCGCGATCACGCTCGATCGGCCGCAATTCGGCAATATCGCCGTCCGCAAGCTGACGGACTATGTTCTGCAATTCTTCGGCACGGCGGATTATTTCAGGGCTTTCGGCAGGCCGGCCACCCTGGAAGACATGACGGGACACGCGCTCTGCGGCTACATCCCCCAGCTTCTCTTCACGCCGCTGCTGGATTACCTGGTCTTCGACGGCGTCCGCCTCAACCCGACGATCCGCAGCACCAGCATCGTCGCCCAGCTTGAAATGGTAAGAAGCGGATCGGCACTCGGCATGCTGCCGGTCTTCATGTGTGCGGATCAACCAAATCTGCTGCCTATCCTGAAGGCTCACAGCGTCACACGCAGCTACTGGCTGACCGTGCACGACGACCTGCGCGGCGTCGAGCGCATCCGGATCACTTCAGAGGAGCTGGTTCAACTTGCGCGGCAGGACCGAGTACGGTTCATTCCAGAAATGGGGTCAGCGCCCTAAAATATAGGATGGGCCGCCCGGGGGTAGATCGGGCAGCCCGTTTCGCCGTGAAGAGTCTTACTTCTTCACGAGACGATAGAAGACGAAGTCGGAGGTCGCGCCGTTGACATAGCCCGACACGTTCTTCGCCATGGCGACCTGGGTCGCGGCCTGGAACATGATCACGATCGGCGACTTGGCCTGCACCTTCTTCTGAAGGTCGATATACATCGCGTCACGCTTGGCCGGATCGGCTTCTTTCTTTGCAGCAAGCGTCTCCTTGTTCATCTCTTCAGGAACAGCCCAGCCATTGCGCCATGTCGTGGTCGACGCGTACTTGTCGTCCGCATTGTCGGCATTGTAGGCGAATGCGCTGGCGTTGGAATCCGGATCCATGAAATCGGGACCCCAATAGAGCAACATGGCTTCATGCGTGCGGGCACGATACTTGGTGATCACCTGGCTGCCGGTGCCGGGAATGATTTCGAAGTTGATGCCGGCTTCGGCAAAACCCGCCTGCAGCGACTGCGCCATGTCGGTGAACGGCGTCGAGTTGATCACGTCGAGCGTGACTTTGATCGGCGTCTTCACGCCGCCATCGGCCAGGATCTTCTTGGCCTTTTCCACGTCATAGGTGAACGGCGTATCGTCGAGCGAGCCCGGAAAACCCTTCGGCCAGAAGGCCTGATGAACTTCCATCTGGCCCTTGAGGAACGAGTCCGTCATGCCCTTGTAGTTGACGAGGTAGCGCGCGGCTTCCCAGATCGCCGGGTTTGTCAGCGACTCGGTTTTCTGGTTGAAGCTCAGGAAGTGGACGGCCGCCTGCGGATAGGTCTCGACGGTGAAACTGCCTTTGGTGGTGATGCTGGCGATCTGGTCCGGCGTCAGGTTCTTGGCGAGGTCGACGTCACCGGATTCGAGCAGCAGCTGCTGGGTGGCGGCTTCCGCGACATGGCGGATGATCACCGATTTCATGGCGGGTGCGCCACCGAAATAATCCGCGTTGGCAGCGAGGTTGAGGATTTCGCCGGGGCGGAAGGCTTTCAGCACGAAGGGACCTGTGCCGGCGGAATTCGCCTTCAGCCAGGCATTGCCCATATCGCCATTGGCTTCATTGGCCTGCACGGTGACCGCATCGACGACCGATGCCGGGCGGGAAGCGAGAACGTTGAGCACGAACGCCGAGGAGAAATCACCTGCATAAGTGGCGACGACCCTGTTCCCGTCGGCCCGGACCATCGAATCGAAATTCTCCGGCGTCCAGCCGAGCTGGGTCAACACGAAGGCGGGCGCCTTGTTGAGCACCACGACACGCTTCCACGAATAGACGACGTCTTCGGCCCGGACGGGGTTACCCGACGAGAATTTCGCGCCGTCGCGAAGTTCGAACGTAATAGTCTTGGCCGCGTCGTCCACGGTCCACTTGCCGGCGAGGCCCGGTGCCAGCTTCTTCACATCGGGCGCATCATATTGCACCAGCCGGTCATAAGTCTGGGTCACATATTCGCCGGACGAGAACTCATAGGCTTCCGCCGGGTCGATCGAAACGATGTCGTCGATATTCGCAGCGACGACGAGTGCGTCGGCCGGGGTTGCAGCTAGGGCCGTGGTCGCGGTGACGGGCACCAGCATGGATGCCGCGACCAGCGCGGCTGTAAAAATCTTCATCGGTCGTTCTCCTCTTTCCCAGGTTTTTTAGGCGTCTTGTTTTTGATCTTGGTCTTCACAGTCAAATCCGCCGTGGCGGTCCGGCCACGGAAGAGCGGAAGCGTACCGGTCCACAGAACCTTGGCTGGTCTGCCGGAATCGTTCCACCACGCGTGTGGGCGATTGCCGCGAAAATGCAGGCTATCGCCCGCAGTCATCACGATGACTTCCTCGTCGAGGCGCTGGTTGATGGTGCCTTCCAGCACGTAGAGTATCTCCTCGCCCTCATGGCTCACCGTCTCGGACTTGTAGCCGGGCGGAATGTTGAGCACAAAGGAAGACAGGATATTGCCAGCGAAATCGGCAGCGATGCGTTCGTAAAGAATCGACGAGCCATCGACCGAGAATTTCTGCCGTTCCTCGGCGCGGGTCAGCGAATCCTCGATGCTCGGTGTCGAGATGAAATAATCCATGCCGACATCGAGGCTGCGCGCGATCTGCGCCAGCGTGCCGAGCGACGGCGTCGCCTGATCGCGCTCGACCTGGCTGAGATAGCCCATGGAGATGCCTGCGGCCTCGCAGATTTCCTGCAAGGTCATATGCAATTGCCGGCGGCGCGCACGGATCAGCGCGCCCACTTTGGGCTGCGTGAATTCCATTGCTGTTGCGGTTTGATTGGCCATTCCCCGTCCAAAGCCAGTAAAATTTATTTGATACAAGCAAAATTTTTTGTATGTTCGCAAGTGAAATTTTTTGAAGGATCGGATAAGCGGTCCGGGACAACAATCGGACCTGATGATGACGGCACGACGAGATCACGGAGAGGATCGCGGACTTGGCATTTGAACCCGAAACAATGCCCGCACTCTCCGGGGCAATCAAGCTGCCGCGTGAAACCGGGCGCGCCGGACGTTTTGCCGTAAGTCTCGCTGGCTTCGTGATATCCGTCGCGATCACCTTCCTCGGATTGCTCGCCATCACCTTCTTCATCGGCCGGGTCGTGCCCATCGATCCCGTTCTCGCTGTCGTCGGCGACCGTGCGCCGCGCGCGGTCTATGAAGCCGCCAAGCTCCAGCTAGGCCTCGACAAGCCGCTCTATATCCAGTTCGTCAACTATGTCGGCTCGGTGCTGCAAGGCGACTTCGGCATGTCGGTCTCGACGGGCAAGCCTGTCATCGACGACCTCAAGAGGGTGTTCCCCGCGACGCTCGAAATGGCGACGATCGGCATCATTATCGGCATGGCGCTTGGCATTCCGATGGGCGTCTATGCCGCAAGCCATCGCGGAACAGCTAGGGACCAGGTGATCCGCGTGATCGGCCTGTTCGGCTATTCCGTTCCGGCATTCTGGCTCGGCCTCGTTGGCCTGGCCGTGTTCTATGCCAGGCTCAAATGGGTGGGCGGTCCCGGCCGCGTCGATATCTTCTACGATGGACTGGTGACGCCGGTAACTGGCCTGATGCTGGTCGACAGCCTGATCGCGGGAGAGACCGATATCTTCTTCAATGCAATTTCGCATCTCATCCTGCCAGCCAGCGTGCTCGGCTTCTTCAGCCTCGCCTATATCGCCCGCATGACGCGCTCCTTCATGCTCGATCAGCTGGCGCAGGAATATGTGACGACCGCGCGCGTCAAGGGCGTATCCGAGCGGCTGGTCATCTGGCGTCACGCCTTCCGGCCGATCCTGGTGCCGCTGATCACGGTCTGCGGCCTCTCCTATGCCGGCCTGCTTGAAGGTTCCGTGATGATCGAGACGATCTTCTCTTGGCCCGGAATCGGCAATTACCTGACGGTGGCGCTGCTCAACGCTGACATGTCGGCTGTACTGGGTGCGACGCTGGTGATCGGCGCCGTCTTCATCGGCATCAACAAGATCTCGGATGCGCTCTATCGCATCCTCGACCCTCGCGCACGGTAGGAATTTCCCATGGCTTTTGCCGATGTCCAGAACTGGCTGACCTCCGACAGCCCCGGATCGCGGATGCAGGCGCGGCTGAGCCGCTTCTACCGCATGTCGGGAGCGCTCTCGCGCAATACGCTCGCCATGGTCGGCTTCTTCATCATTGTCGTACTGATCCTGACTGCGATCTTCGCGCCGTGGATCGCCACGCACGATCCGCTGACGCAGGATCTCACCGCCCGCCTGCTGCCGCCATCCGGAGCGAACTGGATGGGGACGGACGAACTGGGCCGGGATATCTGGTCGCGCGTGGTTTTCGGGGCACGTATCACGCTTGCCATCGTCATCATCGTCGCGGTGCTGGCCGCACCCGCCGGGCTGATCATCGGCGCGGTCTCGGGCTATTTCGGCGGCTGGGTCGATCGCATTCTGATGGGCATCACCGATATCTTCCTGTCCATGCCGAAGCTGATCCTGGCGCTGGCGCTGGTTGCAGCGCTCGGCCCAGGCATCGAGAACGCCATCATCGCCATCGCCATCACGTCCTGGCCCGGTTATGCCCGCATCGCGCGTGCCGAGACGATGACCTTCAAGAATTCCGAATTCATCGCCGCCGTTCGACTGCAGGGCGCTTCGGCACTGCGCGTCATCCTCGGCCATGTCCTGCCGCTCTGCACATCCTCGATGATCATCCGCGTCACGCTCGACATGGCCGGCATCATCCTGACTGCGGCGGGCCTCGGCTTCATCGGGCTGGGCGCCCAGCCGCCGCTACCGGAATGGGGCGCGATGATCGCACGCGGTCGTTCCTTTATTCTCGACCAGTGGTGGGTCGCCACCATGCCGGGCTTCGCTATCATCATCGTCAGCCTCGGCTTCTGCTTCCTGGGCGATGGCTTGCGCGATGTGCTCGACCCGAAAAGCGGAGAGGGCCATTGAGCGCCCCGCTTCTCACCGTCGAAGGCTTGGCAGTGACCTTCCCCACGCCACGCGGTCCGATCGATGTCGTCCGTGACGTGTCCTTCTCGCTTGGCCGCGAGCGCCTCGGTATCGTCGGCGAAAGCGGATCGGGCAAATCGATGACCGGCCGCTCGATCCTGAAGCTGATCCGCGCGCCCGGCAAGGTCACCGCCAAGCGGCTGGAATTCGACGGCATCGACCTTCTCAAGCAATCCGAGCGCCAGATGCGCGCCATCCGGGGCGCCCGCATCTCCATGGTCATGCAGGACCCGAAATTCTCGCTCAACCCCGTCATGACCGTGAAGGAGCAGATCGCCGAAGCACTGCGGACCCATCAAAAGCTCGCCGCGCGCGACATCCATGCCCGCGTGCTCTCGATGCTCGACGCGGTACGCATCTCCGATCCGGAGCGGGTAGCACGCCTCTATCCGCACGAACTCTCCGGCGGCATGGGCCAGCGCGTGATGATCGCCATGATGCTGATTCCCGAGCCCGACATCCTGATTGCAGACGAACCAACTTCGGCGCTCGATGTCTCGGTGCAGGCGCAGGTGCTCGACATCATCGACGAACTCGTCCGCCGCAAGGGCATGGGCCTGATCTTCATCAGCCACGACCTCAACCTCGTTTCCAGTTATTGCGACCGCATCGTGGTGATGAATTCGGGCCGCATCGTCGAGGAATGCAAGGCTGGCGAACTGATGAACGCGACCCATCCCTACACCAGGGCGCTGATCTCCGCCGTCCCCCGGCTCGATGAAACCCGCGAGGAACTTCCCGTCCTCGACCGCAGCGCATGGGCCGGAACATGAGCGCACTCATCCTCAAGAACCTCGATGTCTTCTACGGCCGCACGCAGATCACGCATGGCGTCAATCTCGACATAATCGAAGGCGAGAGCTTCGCGCTGGTCGGCGAGAGCGGTTCCGGAAAATCCACGGTGCTGAAGGCGATCGCAGGCCTGGCGCCCGAATGGCAAGGATCGATCTCGGCCTATGGCCAGCAGCGCGGCCACGGCATCGATCGCGCCTTCTCGCGCACTTGCCAGATGGTGTTCCAGGACCCCTATGGATCGCTGCATCCCCGCAAGACGGTCGACGCGATCCTCTCCGAACCGCTGTCGATCCATGGCATCGGCAACCAGGATGCCAAGGTCGAGGACGTGCTGACCTCGGTCGGGCTCGACCGACGCTTCCGTTTCCGCTTCCCCCATCAGCTCTCGGGCGGCCAGCGCCAGCGCGTGGCGATCGCCCGTGCGCTGATCCTGGAACCCAAACTCATGCTGCTCGACGAGCCGACTTCGGCGCTCGATGTCTCGGTGCAGGCGGAAATCCTCAATCTCCTCAAGCGGCTCCGCCGCGAGCGAAATCTCACCTATCTCATGGTCACCCACAACCTGCCCGTCGTCTCGTTCCTCTGCGACCGGCTGGCGGTGATGCGGCATGGCCGTATCGTCGAAGTGGCCGACGTCGCCCAACTCAAGCAGGGCGAGCTGACGGACCCCTATTCCCGCGAACTGATCGATATCGCCGTCACGCATTAATGACGACAGGCATGAAGGACTGACAAATGACCAACGAGGATCTTGCCGCGGCACTGGCCGCGTTCGACGATGCGATTGCCAGCGATACACGCACAGATGCGCCCTGGATCGCGCTTGAGACGCTCGCGCGCAAGGTGATCGGCGCAAAGCTCTTCACCACGATGACCGTCGATATGCAGAACGAAGTCGCACGCCGTGCCTATACCTCCGATCCCGTCAGCTACCCCTCCTCCGGCACCAAGCCGATCCGCTACGACAACTGGTTCGATATCGTCCACAAGCAGCGCAAGTCCTTTGTCGCCAACACGATCGAAGACATCGCCAAGGTATTTCCAGACTATGAGCTGATCGATTCGCTCGGTTGCCAATCCGTCGTCAACATTCCCGTCGTGGTGGGCGGCGAGCTGCTCGGCACGGTCAACTGCCTGGATGTGGCGCAACACTATACGCCGGAGCGCATCAAGGCCTCGGAATTGTTGAAGATGCCCGCGCGGCTGGCGTTTCTGACAGCCGCCCGTCTGGTCTGAGGCTTCAGGCCACCACTGCCGCAGCCGGAGTTGCAAGGGCGGCTGAAATATCGGTCGCCTTCAGAACGATCCACGTCTCGAGTGTCGCGGCACGACCACGGATTTCCAGTTCCTCGACCTCGTGGCCGGGGAACGTCACGCCGGCAAGCTTGACGAGGTCGGCGGATACGACAAGCTCGACATTCTTCTGCTTGGCAAGACCTTCGAGCCGGCTGGCCGTATTGATCGTGTCGCCAATCGCGGTCAGCGACGTCGCCTTGCCGTGACCCATCCGTCCGACGATGGCGGGTCCGGCATGCAGGCCCATGGCGATCCTCAACGGCGCATCGAGCTCGGTGCTGAAAGAGGCGTTGAGCTTTTCGATACCCTCGGCGAGCTTGACGGCTGCTTGCAGCGCCTGTCGGCAAGCCTGCGGATAGGACGCCTCGATGCCGAACAATGCAATGGCCCCATCGCCGATGAACTTGTCGACCATGCCACCCGATGACTCCACCGCCTGATCGACAACCGTGAAATATCGGTTGAGCAGGAACACCACGTCATAGGGCAGTTTTTTCTCGGATAGCTGGGTGAAGGACCGAAGGTCGCAGAACAATGCCGCCACCATGCGCTCCTGACCGGCAACCGCGTTCGGTGCCTGCCGGGCAGCGAGCAAGGTGGAGCCGATATCGACGAGCGGCAGCACCGCGAGATCATGGCTGGGCCGCAACTGACAGGCGAGCCGCACATCGCCGCCCGCCCCGATGCTCTTGAGCGTCGCCAATTCCCTCGTCTCGGCCGCCGGCTGGCCGTCCAGTCCATCGAGTATCTGCACGCGGCAGGTCGAACAGCGCCCGCGTCCGCCGCAGACGGAGACATGCGGGATGCCTGCCGAGCGGCTGGCTTCGAGAATGCTCAAGCCCGGATTAATCGAAACCGTCCTGCCGCCCGCGTAGCGGATGCGGATCTTGTTCCGCTGCGGGATCAACTTGACCAGGATCACGCCTGATATGACAAGCAGGAAAGCCGCGTAGAAGCCGTAAATGATGCGGTAGAGCGTTGCCAATCGCAGGGGCGTTTCGAAGTTCGGCGTCAGCGCGGCGCCTCCAGCGGCATGCATGCCCGAATAGACGCCGAGGATCGCCAGTACCGGCACGATCACCGCGATCATGTGGAAGATCGGCGCCACGCGATGGAACCAGACTTTGCTGCGCAGCCAGAACCACATGCCGAGACAGCCGTGCGCCCATGTGACGATCAGAGCCGTGGTATAGAAGGCGACTGTGCCATTCGATATCCACATCGATCGAAGGACCTCCGTATAGCCCCTGACATAGCCGGTCAGCGAGAATTCCAGCCTTGTCGCAACCACGTGCTCGGCGAGCAGGAACGGAAGTGCCAGGCCGAACAGGATCTTCAGTGCCTCGCCTAACGGCATGCGGAAACTGCCGCGCCGCCAGAGCGCGTCGAGAGCGAGCATGAAATGGCTGAGCAGCGCGCCATAGAGCAGCATAGTTCCCGGCACGCTGCGCCATATGACGTTGAACCCGGCGCGACCGGCCTCCATCATTTCGATCGAGCTGATGCCGAGCGCATGATTGATGAAATGACCCGCGACGAAGAAAGCAAGC
>Ga0307515_10009705_pt1 | contig 18560 bp, 8 predicted proteins | sample 17_EM_MG_FD_194513 | JGI IMG/M metagenome (GOLD analysis project Ga0307515, IMG submission 194513) | Populus trichocarpa ectomycorrhiza microbial communities from riparian zone in the Pacific Northwest, United States - 17_EM | ecosystem: Host-associated > Plants > Roots > Unclassified | place...
CTGTTGGTGTAACGCAGTTCCTCGTTCGGCAGGTACAGCGTCTTACCGCTCGTGTCCCGGCTGACCAGACGGTTACCGTCCGCGTCGTACAGATAGCTGACACTGCCGGCGGTGTCCGCGATCTAACACTGATCTCGGTGAGTGGCCTGCCACATGTATTACGACTATGGCGAATGTCGATGGATATTTCACGGTTCGAACGCGCGGCTCCGCCACGGGTTCTCGTGGCGTACGGGATGGGTAGCGGAGGGTCGACACCTGATTGTGCACCAATGTGGATGGTTTGGATGGCCAGCGTCGCCCATCTGATGACCCTGTGGGCTGGTGGGAATTCGGTGCCGGCAAGGCGGATGAGCAATCATTCACCTTCTGCGTAATTCGCTTCTGGCTGACCGGAATGACGCGAAACGCAGGCCTGGGGGCCCTCCGCGAAGTCAACAAGAACTGAACACTCTGTGACCTCGAACACAACAAACAACGCGAGCTGGATCTCGCGGCGCCGATAAGAGCCGGTCAAAGCCTGTGATCATGGCGCCGATCCCTGATATCAAAGATCTTGACTGTAGCGACTCTCTCACTCTACGTTCGGACAACGAACTTGCTCAATGGGGGAGTCGGCTGTGGCCGGACGTGGGCGTACGCATTTGTGGGTTGCATTTTCTCTAGCAGTGCTGCTATCGACGGCTTCAGTTGCCGTACTGGAGCAGCCTTCCGCGGCGCGGGCGGCTCCGGTCAGCAAGTGTCCCGCTGAGGCGGCCGACGAGCCTGCGGCTGTTCAGGCGGCGGCAGACTGTCGTGGCCGGGTCGAGGTGGCGGCCGACCGCACGGAGACGACCCAGGTGTTCGCGGATCCGGCCGGGACGCTGACGGCGCAAATCGCCGCGGTCGCCCAGCGGGTCATGAATCCTTCTGGTAAGTGGGTCAAGCCGGACCCGACGCTGCGGTCCGACGGCGACGGCCGGTTTGTGGCGGCGGCGACGGTGCTCGGTCTGTCGTTCTCCGGCGGTGGCGACGGCCCGGTGGTAACTATCAGCAAGGGCCGGGCCGAGCTCGGCCTCACCTGGCCGGGACAGTTGCCGGCGCCGACGGTGTCCGGCGCCTCGGTGACGTATCCCGAAGTCTTCCCGGGCGTCGACCTAGTCTTCACCGCTCAGGTCGAGGGTTTTGCCGAAAGCCTGGTGGTGAAGAATGCCGCGGCTGCGGCGAACCCGGCGCTGGCGGCCGTGCGGTTCGCGACCACGACGACCGGGCTCAAGCTTCGGCAGGACGCGAACGGCACGCTCACCGCGGTCGACGGCACGGGGGCCACGCTGTTCGGGTCGGGCACGCCGGCCATGTGGGACTCGAGTGTCCCCGCGGGTGGGCGGCCGGACGGTCCGAGCAGGGCGTCGCGGCTGACGGTGCCGGGCACCAAGGCCAAGGCGATGCCGATCGAGCTCGCAGCCGGTGACCTGGTCGTGCATCCGGACATTGCGATGCTGCGGTCGGCGGCGACCAAGTTCCCGGTCTACATCGACCCGGGCGTCGGCAAGTCGTCCTGGACGATGATCAACAGCCAGTTCACGAGCCAGTCCTACTGGAGCTACGACAAGACGGACTGCCCGTCGCCGTACTCGTCCGTGCAGTGCGCGAAGGTCGGCTACACCACTTCGCCGAGTGCGATGATCTATCGCTCGCTGTTCGCCTTCAGTGTTAGCAGCGTGCTGCGCAAGCATGTGCAGAGTGCGATTCTGTCGATGGACACGGTCTACTCGTACACGAACACCAACTACGGCACCCAGGTCCGGGTCACCGGCGGCATTAGCTCCAGCACGACCTGGGCCAACCAGGCCAGCACCTGGAGCGGCACGGTCACCGCAACGGCCAACAGTCACGCCCACGACCTGGTGCGGCGGCGTACGGAGTGGGGCGTGACCAGCGCAGTTCAGAAGGCTGCGGCCGGCACGGCGACCACTTTGACGCTGGGCCTGCGCGCGGTCAGCGAGTCAGACAAGAACCAGTGGAAGAAGTTCGACGCGGGGACGGCGTACCTGACCGTGACGGCCAACGCGTATCCAAACGCGCCGGCCATCTCCACCGTCGGCGAGATGCCGTGCAAGACCAGCACGTCCCGGCCGTACGTGCGGACGCTGACGCCGGCCATCGTGGCGAAGCTCAGCGACCCGGACGGCGGGTCGCTGAAGGGCACCTTCTACTGGTGGAAGCTGACCGGGGGCACCCGCAACGCCACCGACTCGGTGTCGCAGAGCTCTATCACTTCGGGTAACAGCACTACTATCAAGATCCCGGCGGGGAAGCTGGTCGACGGCACGACCTATGTGCTGCAGGGTATCGCCAACGACAAGATTGACAATGGGCAGTACTCATCGACCTGTGAGTTCACCGTCGACGTGACACCCCCAGGTGCGCCTACGTCGGTCACCGGATCCCCCTATGCCGCAGACGGGGCGGGGCATGGCGGCGCCGGAACCGCGGGCACGTTCACCTTCAACCCGCCTGCCACGGTACCGACGGACTTCGCCGGCTACGCCTTCACGACCGATCCGGGCAAGTCCGCAGCCACGGCGACCCAGGTGACGGCGAACGCCTCGCCGTATATCGGGACCGGGTCGTTCACGCCGACAGTGGACGGTGCCCTCACCATGCGGGTGTGGTCGAAGGACAAGGCCGGCAACTACTCGACGACGCCGCTGACGTATTCGTTTACGGTGGCCGCCGGGACCGGCCCGGACGCCTTGTGGAACTTCGACGACGGCACCGGCGCAGACTCGGCGCAGCACGGCAACACCGCGACGGTGACCGCCGGCACCTTCGAGCCTGGCCGAGGCAGCTACGGCCAGGCTCTGTCGGCCGACGGTACGTCAACTTTCGCGGTGACGACCGGCTCGGTCGCGACCGTGGATCCGGTCACCCGAGCCCCGATTGCGGTGCACTCCAACGGCAGCTTCACCGTTGCGGCGACGGTGAAGCTGAGCAGCACAGCCGGGTCAGGCCAGCGGGTGATTGTGGCCCAGGACGGCACTCGGACCTCGCCGTTCCTGCTCAGCTACAGCGTCGCAGACAAGAAGTGGCGGTTCGCCGTGGCGGCGTCCGACGTCGACGCGCCGGCCACGGCGGCGGTCCTGTCGGACGCGGTCGCCGCGACCGGGGTATGGACCCGGCTGGTGGCCAGCTACGACGGGACCAGTCACGCATTGAAGCTTTATGTCAATGGCACGCTGCAGGCCGCGACCGCCACCTCTGCGACGTTCGACGCCACCGGAGCGGTGACGATCGGCCGGGCCCGGCAGGCGGGCGCGGCGGCGGGGTTCTTCGCCGGGCTGATCGATGACGTGCGCCTCTATGGTCGCGTCGTGTTGCCTGGCGAGCAGCAGTTCGCCGTGCTGCAGATCCCGAATCCGCCTGTGATCACGTTCCCCAGCGGTACAAGCGGCTTCGCCGGCTCGCCGGTCCCCGCGGTGATCAGCGCCGGCGGCGACACCAACGTGACGAAGCTGCAGTACCGGCTCGGTACCGGCGCACCCACGACCGTCGCGCTTTCGAGCCCTGGCGGCTCCTACAGCTTCGGGGTCCCCAGCACGGTAGTGGGTGACTTCGACTTCGCGGTGACCAGCATCGACACGGCAAATCGCGCCTCGGCGGCGAGTTTCGCGGTGCTGACCTATGTGCAGGCGCCCGAGGTGACCGGCGTAGTCACCGACGCCAACACCGGCGCCCCGATGGCGGGGATCACCGTGTCGCTGGATCCGGGAGACCTCACCCAGACAACCAGTTCCACCGGCGCGTACACCTTCAACAACCTCCCCGCCGGGACGTACACCCTGACCGCGGCCGCCAACGGCGTCGGTTGCGCCGCGGCCATGGCCAGCACCGGGCTCGAAATCAACGACCTGGTCATCCTGGATCTGGTGCTCGCCCCCGAGGCAGACGTCTACGGCAACACCTGCAAGGCGACGCCTTCGACCGCCTTCGTGGCTGGCACCACGAAGCTCGCGCTGACCGGCGACGATGCGGTCGTGAAGGTGGCGAGCCTGCCGTTCACCATGCCGTACTACGACGAGAGCTATCAGTCGGTGTGGGTGTCGACCAATGGCTTCCTTTCTTTCACCGATCCGGGGACCGACGGCGCCTCCTACAACGCGGTCAGCCTGCCGAACAAGTACGGCGCGCCACGGGCGGCCGTCGTGCCATACCTCACCGATCTGGTGATGGACGCCTCCTCGGGCGTCTACACGGCGACCTCGGGCACCGGGACGGCGCAGAAGTTCATCGTCGAGTGGCGCAACGTGCTGATCTCGGGCACCACCAGCCGGGTGACGTTCGAGGCGATCCTGAGCGCCACCGGCGACATCACCCTCAACTACAGCAGTCTGGTCGACGACCTCACCCGCGGCTCGAACACGGTGGTGGGCTTTACGAGCCCAGGGGGCAATTACGCGATGCAGTACTCGTTCCAGACTCCGTCGCTGGTTTCGGGCACGGCGATCACCCTGGTGCGGCCGGCCGATCCTGGCCCGAGCCTGCGGGGTTCCTTGTCCGGGACGTTCACGCACACCGACGGCACCCCGTACGCGAATGTCTACGTCTGGCTGGACACCGTCGCCACCAGGACCGACGCGAACGGGTACTACGAGGTGGACGACATCGAGAACGGCGTCTACGACCTTTACGGCGCGATGAGCTGTGACGAGGCCGAGGAGGTAAACGCGACCATCGACGGCGTCTCGCTGCTCGACATGGTGATGGCCCCGGCCATCGATCCCTTCGGCAACAGCTGCTCGTTGACCACCAACACGTGGATTCCGGGCACGACTCAGCCGGTGTTTACCAACGACTACGACACCATCCTCACGCTGCCGTTCCCGATTCCCTTTTATGGGCACAGCTTCACCACGATCACCATGCAGAAGTGGGGCGCAGCGGTCTTCGTGGATGCCGCGGACGCCACTCTGGGTGGCGGGGTGCAGTCCTGGCCCGGTGACGATCCGGTCATCGACGATCAGACGAAGTTCTACACCGCCACCGTGGGCACGGCGCCGCACCGCCGGTTTGCGCTCGAGTGGGCCGGAATCGGGCTGGCCAGCTCGCCCACCACCCGCACCAACTTCGAGATCGTCTTCGACGAAGGCACCGGCGTGGCCACAGCCATCTACCAGAACCTTCCACCGAGCGGCCTGACCGATTCGGACATCCAGTTCTACTACTGGGGCACCGACTGGAGCTCCGTCCTCTACTACGAGGACGGCAAGGGCCTACGGGCCGGCAAAACCCCCACGATCACCCCGCCAGCGTCCTGACATGCGGGCGCTCTTCTCATCCAGACTGCTTCGCTCATCTCGTGTTTCGCGGAGGTCACCGGTGAATTCCCGCCTGTCCCGTTGTCGAGGGGCGCTGGCACTCGTGGTGTCGGCGGCGCTTGCTGTCACCCTGAACGCCCAGCCCGTGTACGCGGCCCAACCGAAGCCCTACACCCCGCCGAAGGCCGCGGTCCAGCCGAACGTCAAGGTGGGCAAGGTGGCCGCCAAGCCGGCGGCGGTCAGCACGCAGAAGCCGGCCGCGAGCCTGCCCGCCCCGGTATGGCCGGGCGCGAGCAGCAATGATGTCGCGCTTGGGCAGGGCGGCGCCGCGGTCACGTTCCGGGCTGCGAAGGGCCATGCGGCGCCGGCGAGGATGCATGTCGACGTGCTCGACCAGGCTGCGTCGGCCCGGGCCAAGACAACCGGACTGCTGTTTCGGGTACGCCGAAACGACGGCCTGGCGACCGCAGCCACGGTGGGGGTCTCAGTCGACTACGGTAAGTTCGCGACGGCGTACGGCGGCGATTGGGCGACGCGTCTGAAGCTCGTACGGATGCCGGAATGTGCTCTGACCACGCCGCAGCTTGCGGCTTGCCGGGGCGTGCAGGTGCCGACGACCAACAATGTCGTCACTCATCAGGCCTCGGCCGATGTCGCCGTGGCCGGCAGCCAGTTGATGGCGTTGGCCGCGTCGCCGTCGGGTGCGGCGGGCAGTTATGGCGCCACCTCGCTGTCGCAGTCCGGTACCTGGTCGGCGGGCGGGTCGTCGGGCAACTTCTCGTGGTCGTTCCCGATACGCACGCCGCCCGCGCTCGGCGGCCCGTCGCCGACCGTGGAGTTGGGCTATTCGTCGCAGTCGGTCGATGGGCTGATGGCCTCGTCGAACAATCAGCCGTCGGCGGTCGGTGAGGGTTTCAACCTGTCGGTCGGCGGCTTCATCGAACGCAGCTACAAGACCTGCAGCGACGACACCACCAACGGCAACAACACCGGTACCACGGCTGCCGCCGATGATCAATGCTGGGCGACCGAAAACGCCTCGCTGAGTTTGAACGGTTCCGGTGGTGACCTGATCCAGGACGCCACGAACAAGAACCTGTGGCATCTGCGTAACGACGACGGTTCGAAGGTCGAGCGCCGTACCGGGGCGGACAACGGTGCGCAGGGCGGCGAGTGGTGGGTGGTCACCACCGTCAACGGCACCCAGTACTGGTTCGGTAAGAACAAGCTGCCCGGCTGGACTTCGGGCGACACCACCAACTCGACGCTGACTGTGCCGGTGGCCGGCAACCAGGCCGACGAGCCGTGCAACAAGGACACCTTCGCAGCGTCGGTGTGTATCCAGGCCTACCGCTGGAACCTTGACTACGTGGTCGACCCGCACGGCAACACGATGTCCTATTGGTACACCAAGGACACCAATAGCTACGAGTCGATCACCACCAAGGTCTACGCCTATGACCGGGACAGCCGCCTGGACCATGTCAGCTACGGCACCCGAGTGGAGCCGGACCTGGCCACCGGCAAGGACACGATCTTCACTGGGCATGCCGCGGCGCGGGTCGACTTCGCCTATGGCGACCGTTGCCTGAGCGACTGCGCGACGCACGACGCCTTGCACTGGCCGGATACCCCGTGGGACCTGTCCTGCACCAGCGCCACGGACTGCGACGCCCGGATGCCGGCATTCTTCAGCACACGCCGGCTCAGCACGATCACCACCAGCACGTACGAGGTGATGACGGGCAAGTTCCGCAATGTCGAGCAATGGTCGCTGACCCACGCTTTCCCAAGTCCGCAGGACGGCACCCGGGCCGGGTTGTGGCTGTCCAAGGTTGGGCACACTGGTCTGGTCGGCGGTAGTACGACGTTGCCGGAGGTGACCTTCACCGGCAAGGCGATGCCGAATCGGGTCGACGCGGTGGACAACGCGCCGCCGATGAACTGGCCGCGCCTGACCGACATCAACACCGAGACCGGTGCGATCGTGCACGTCGACTACCTGGACACCGACTGCACCAAAGGCATGACCCACCCGGAACCGCAGGCCAATGTCAGCCGGTGTTATCCGGTCAAGTGGGCCCCGCCCGGTTTCCCGAAGCAGACCGACTACTTCAACAAGTACCTGGTCAACGAGGTCACCGAGACCGACCGCACCGGCGGGTCCACCCGGGTCTTGAACCACTACACCTACATCGGGGCCCCGGCCTGGCACTATGCCGACGACAACGGCCTGATCCCGGACGACGCCAAGACCTGGTCGCAATGGCGCGGCTACCAGAAGGTTGGCGTCACCGCCGGCGATCCCGGTGCGCAGACCTACACCGAGACAACGTACTTCCGTGGCATGAACGGCGATCACGGCTCGACCGGAACGATCACGGTGCCGGATTCGCTGCACGGCACGGCGACCGACGAGGACGCCTACGCCGGGATGACCCGCGAAAGCCGGACACTGCTGGGCCCCGACGGTGCCGAGGTCTCCGGCGAGATCGACGATCCGTGGGAGTCGGCGCCGACCGCCAGTCGCACGATCGACGGCACCGTCGTCTACGCCCGGCATGCCAACACGGAGGGCACCCACTCCCGGATCACCCTCGACCACGCGCCGGGAGTGCGGACCACCTACGAGAAGAGCACATTTGACTCGTACGGGATGGTCGTCAAGAACGACGACTACGGCGATGCGGCGGTCACCGGCGACGAGCAGTGCACGCTCACGATGTACGCCCGCAACATCACCGCCTGGCTGGTGTCGTTGCCGTCGCGGGCCCAAACCTTCGCCACGACCTGCGACAAGGCCGCCGCAGGCGGGCTGACCGACGCGGACGTCATCGGTGATGCCAAGACCATCTACGACGGCCTCGTCTGGGGTGCCGTGCCGACCAAGGGCGACGTCACCGAGACCGACCAGATGACCGCGTACAACAGCGGCAGCCCGACCTACGCGGCGGTGACGAAGACCGGCTACGACGTGCTCGGCCGGGCGGTGGATTCGTGGGACGCGCTGAACCGGCACTCCGGCACGACCTACACGCCGGCGACCACGGGCCCGGTGACCCAGACGGTCGACATCAACGCGAAGGACTGGACGACCACCACCTCGCTCGAGCCGGCCTGGGGCCTGGCGACCGCGACCACCGATGTCAACGGGCTGAAAACCGAGCTGGGCTACGACGGGCTCGGCCGGTTGACCCAGGTGTGGCAGCCGGGCCGAACCCGGAGCGACACCCCGGACGTCGCGTACACGTATCTGATCCGCACCGACGGGGTGAACGCGGTGACCACCGCGCACCTGAACCCCAAGGGCGGTATCACCAAGTCGTACGCCCTCTACGACGGGCTGTTGCGGACCCGGCAGACCCAGACATCGTCGCCGTCGGGCGGCCGGATCTTGACCGACACGTTCTACGACTCGGCCGGTCGGGCGTATCTGGAGTACGGCTCCTACTGGGACAAGAACGCGGCGCCTGGCACTGAGCTGGCGCACCCGCTGGTCCAGGAGGACGTGCCGAATCAGACCCTGACCAAGTACGACGGCGCCGGCCGGCCGGTCTCGACGATCTTCCAACCGAACAGCGTCGAACGTTGGCGTACCACGACCAGTTACGGCGGCGACCACGTCGATGTCTCCCCGCCGACCGGGGCGACCGCCACGTCGACCTGGACCGACGCCCGGGACCGGACGGTGCAGTTCCGGCAGTACCCGACCCGGGTCGTCACGGGCACCGACTACGACCACACTGACTACGCGTACAACACCAAGGGTTTGCAGGCCTCGGTCACTGGACCGGACGGCAGCCGCTGGACCTACGGCTACGACATCCTGGGCCGGCAGACCAGCGCCACCGACCCGGACGGCGCATCGAGTGCGACGAAGTACAACGCGGACGGTGAGGTCACCCAGACGACCGACGGCAACGGTCAGGTATTGACATACACGTACGACGTGCTGGGCCGCAAGATGGCGACCTACAAGACCGCCACAATCAGCAGCGCCAACCAGCTCACCCAATGGGACTACGACCAGGCGACGTTCCCGGACGGCGTGACTCCGGTCAAGGGCCAGCTCTCCCAGGCGAGCCGGATCGGTTCGTCCACCGCTACCTCGTGGCGCTACGTCAAGCAGACCGTGCAATACGACCAGCACTACCAGCCGATCGCGACGAAGGTCACCATCCCGAGCTTCGAGACTGGACTCAACGGGACGTACAACTTCACGACCGGCTATAACCCGGACGGAAGCATCTCCGGAGCCAGCTATCCCACCAGCGGTGACCTGTCGCCGGAGACGGTCCTTTACGGCTACACGAACTACGACCAGCCGCTGAACATGACCGACGCCTACGGCAGCACCTCGGGCGTCTCGACCAGCCTGGTCTCCGACAGCCAGTACGACGCGCTCGCCCACGCCACCCAATACACGCTCTACACCGGGCTCTACAGCGGCTTGGGCTCGCGCGCCTACCTGAACTTCAACACCGACTCGACCACGGGCCGGCTGGATGAGATCAGCCTCCACCGCGACGGCGCAAACCCGAACACGATCACGGACCAGCATTACACCTACGACGATGTCGGCAACATCACGAAGATCGCGGACACCCCGACCGGTGGCGGCTACACCGACATCCAATGCTTCACCTACGACCGCTACCAGCGCATCCAGGACGCGTGGACGCCGACGACGAACGACTGCTCGGCGGCGGCGAGTAACGCGAGCCTGGGTGGTCCGGCTCCGTACTGGCAGACGTACTCCTACAGCACGGGCGGCGCTCGCACTCAGTTGATGGACCATGCGACGGCTAAGGGCGATGCGAGCACGTCGTATAAGTACACCGACGCGACGGCGACAGATCCGACCACCGGTCAGCCGCACGTGTTGCGTAGCACGACCACGACCAACACCAGCGGGACTACGACGGCGAGCTACACCTATGACAAGGCGGGTCATACCAAGACCCGGCCGGGCCCGAACGGCACCCAAACCCTGGTGTGGGACGTCGAAGGCCATCTGCAAAGCGTCACCGACACCGCGGGCAGTGTCAGCTATCTGTACGACGCGGACGGTAACCGTCTGGTCAGCCGGGACACGAGCGGTAAGACGCTGTACCTGCCGAACGAGGAACTGCGTTACACCAACAGCACCTCGGCGTTGACCTGCACCCGCTACTACTCGTTCGGCGGCGGCACGGTCGCCCAGCGTACAGCGGCGGGGTTGACGTGGCTGGCCAGCGACCACCAGGGCACGCAGAACGTGTCGATCAACGCCACCACGCAGGCGGCGACGATCCGCCGGCAGACACCGTTCGGCACCCCCCGCGGCCCGGCGGTGACCTGGGGCAACGCCAAGGGCTTCGTCGACGGCATCGCCGACCCGACCGGGCTGACGCATCTGGGTGCCCGCGAGTACGACCCGGGGCTGGGCCGTTTCATTTCTCTCGACCCGGTCCTAGACACCAGCGATCCACAGTCGCTGGAGGGCTACGCGTACGCGGACAACAGCCCGATCGCCCACGAAGACGCCTCCGGCACCATCCAGAAAGGCACCACCGACACCGGCGCCGCATCGAATGTGGCCGCCGCGCTTTCCGACCCGTCCCCGAAGGAAGCCGACAACAACAAACCGAAAGCGAAATGTAACTGGTGGTGCCGCGGTAAACAACAGGCCACAGCCGCCGCGAACTGGGTCGACGACCACAAAGCCGCCATCGCCGGGGTCGCGGTCGGGCTCGTAGTCGGGATCGGATGCGAAGCAGCCCTGGGAGTCACCGGCCCGGTCGGTGTGGTCGCCTGCGGTGCCCTCGCCGGCGCGGTCGGCAACATGGTCCAGTACGCCGTAGAAACGAAAGTCGAACATAAAGGCAACTTCAGCAAGCTTCCTTCTCCGCCAGCCGAAGCAGGGTGCCGCAGAGGTATGCGGGATATTGTCAGCGGCATCACCTCGAGGCTGGTCCGGCAACATGGCATGCCCATTGCCGGACGATTGGGCCTTCGACCAGGTTCGACCCTCGATATCGGCTCGGGCACCGGCCTTATCCAGATCGACAAGTGTGTCCACCGCCCACATACTGACCTGGCAGTCTCGTCTGTGAACCTTGCCTGTCAGCGCTCGATTGTCAGCGGAGACTTCGGACAAACATGTCGATGACCTGGTCGTATGTGGTTTCGATCTGTTCCGGTAGGCCGAAGCCGCCGCCTGCCTCAAGGTCGGCGAAGCCGTGCGCCGTTGCCCGCAGCCGGCGGATCGCATGGGTCGCCGCGGAGTCGTCAAGGCCGTAGCCGCGCAGCACGGCAACGAAGACGCCCAGCAGCTCCCGGCCCGCGTCGGCCAGCACCGGGTTGTGCAGCGGGTCGAGCGGCATCAACGCGTATCGCCCCGGATTCGCCAGGGCGTAGGCGCGGTAGGCGCGCATCAGTGCCTCGATCGCCTCGTCGCCGCTGCGGCCCATGACGGCCTCGGCGAAGATCCCTGTGACCTGCCGCGCGATCCGCAGGGCCATCAGCGTGCGCAGGTCGGCGAGGCTGCCGACGTGTTTGTACAGCGACGGCGCGGCCACTCCGGCGCGGTCGGCGACCGCCGCGAGGCTGAGTGCGTCGAGGCCTTTCTCGTCGATCAGCGCGAGCGCCACGTCGACCACGACGTCGGGGTTGAGACCGGCCCTAGGCACGGCGGCTACCTGTCATAGCCCAAAAGCTATGATAGGTAGCCGCCGTTGGCAAGAACCTCAGCAGTACGTGTCCTGCATGCCGATCACCTTGTATGGGCAGTCGGCCACCTCCGCGAGCCGCAACGCCGCTTCCCTGTTCCGCGCCGTCTCCCGGGTGATCACGCTGCCGGGCGGATAGAAGCCACCCTGCGCCGAGCTCGTCGGATACATCTCAAATGTGTACGCGAAGATCTTGTATGTCCTCCACAGCCAGTCGAGCAGGTCGCCGTCGACGATGTAGAGCGCACTGGCTTGCTCCGCCGTGTAGTTGTTGGTCGCGGCCAGCTGCCTACCGAGCGTCTCCAGTGCCTTGTTGTCGTCGACCATCATGCCGGTCCCGGTCTTCCCGGTGGTGTAGCCATAGGGCCACAAGACCAGCTCCGAGTACGTGTGGAAGTCCATCGTGGCCTTGATCTGCTGCTGGCCGCCGACCACCCGGCCGGTGACGAAGTTCCTGATCACCTGGGCTTCCGGCGCCGAGAACGCGACCGGTCCGCGATAGGTCTCCGACGACGGGCTGCCCGAGGAGCCGCCGCAACAGCCCCATTTGTAGCCGAAGTTGCGGTTGAGATCCGTGCCCACGTACCGGGAGCCGGTGTTGGGTTGGCGGTTCTTGCGCCACGAACGGTAACTGCCCGTGGCGATGTCGTACTCCGCTCCGTCGGGGTTGACCGACGGGACGATCCAGATCTCCCGGCCGTTCACGATGTTCTTGATTCGACTGTCGCCGGCGTAGTTGTCGGTGAACAGATGGAGCAGGTAGACGGCCATCTCCACGGTGAGGTGCTCGCGGGCGTGGTGATTAGCGTCGTACAGGACCTCGGGTTCGTCCTCGTCGGTGCCGACGTTGTCGGAGATCTTCACGGCGACGATCTGCCGGCCCTCGTAGGTCGTGCCGAGCACCTTCTTGGCCGCGACCGCGGGAAACCGGGCGACGACCTGGTTCACCTCGGCGATCATCTCGGTGTAGTTGTGATAGGCGGCGTCTCGGGACGGAAAGTCCTGAACGGACAGCCCGCCGTCGGGGATCTCCTCGGCGACCGGTTTGACGGTGTAGCCGAGCCGGCGCAACGCCGCGATCTCGGACTTGGTCGCGGTGATCGAGACAACACCGTCCCCGACGCCGTCGATGGCCGCGCCGGTGCCCGCGATCTTGTTGCGCTGGGCGAGACCGGTGGCGTCGTAGACCTCGTACTGGGCGGAGCTGTCGGCGCCGGGCTCCGCGGTGGCGGGCTGCGCTGCCGAGGTGGCGGTCAGGGCCAGTCCGATCGTGGCGGCGACCAGCACCGTCATGCGTCGCCTCATGACCGGCCCCCGAGGGCGGGGAGGGACCCGACTCCCGGACAACTTTGCTGACGAGAACTGAATTCGGGGCCCGCGAGATGGGCGCCTACTGCTTTTTCTCGGCCGCCCGGTCGCCCTCCGCCGCCGCAGACTCGTCGCCGGCCAGGGCCGCGCGCAGCCGGCTCTTCTCCGCCTGGCGGCGTTCCACGGCCGAGCCGAGCGCCTCGGCCATCTCGTTGCGCCACCGCGCCAGCAGGAAGTACGAGAAGCCGGCCGACGCCGCCAGCGCGATCATCGCCTTGACCAGAATATTCAGCGGCACGGGCAGGAGCATGGCGAATACCAGCACGAACAGCCCGAGCCGACCGAGCGTGTACTTCACAGCGGGACTCACGACCATCTCCGATCAGCCCGTGCGGTGGCTGAGCCACCGGAGGCCGTAGAACCAGACCACGCAGTAGACAACCGTCAGGCCGGCCGCGCCCACGGCGCCACTGACCAGCACCGGGAACTCGCTCGCGGCCAGACCGGCTAGCGTCATCCCAACCGCGACGCCAAAACCCGCGGCCAGGGCCGCCACCACAATCCGATAGGCGCCATAGCCGGCCGCACGGAACTCCTCGGTAAATAGCCATACCGGCAGAATGATCGCCAACCAGCCGTTGGTGTCGCCGAACGGCGAAAACCGGGTCACCGCCATGATCCCCTCGAACCCGAGCAGGATCACAATGCCGCAGACGAGCCCCGCCAGGGCGACCCCCACGAGGTCACCCACGGTCGCCAGGCGTCCGTCGGCGGCACGGCGCGGACGGCGCTCACTCTTGGTCTTGGCCATAACGCCTTGAGGGTACGCCGAGAGCCCGGCCCGACATCCTGCCAGGTACCCGGGCGTCGCGCGCCGGTTTCGGCGGGTTCAGCCCGTTCATTACCGCCGCAGTCCTCGCGCTTGGTTAGGCCCAGACCTGCTGGGGCTCGCTGCGACGGTCGGCCAGGGAGGTTGGCGCGTCATATTCCCGGACGATCTCGTAGCGGGTGTTGCGCTCGACCGGCCGGAAGCCGGCGTCCCAGATGACGTGGAGCAGGTCGTCCCGGTGCATCGTGGTCGGCGTGCCGTACGAGTCGGCGTCGTGGGTGATTTTGTATTCGACGACCGAACCGTCCAGGTCGTCGGCGCCGAAACTCAGCGAGAGCGCGGCCACCGACAGCCCGTGCATGACCCAGAAATTCTTCAGGTGGGGCACGTTGTCGAGCATCAGCCGGGACACCGCGAACGTTTTGAGCGACTCGGCCGGCGCAGCCATCGTCGTGCGTGACTGGATGCGATTACGGATGATCCCGTCGGCCGAATCGACGAAGTCGTGCTGGTAGCGCAGCGGGATGAAGACCACGAAGCCACCGGTCTCGTCCTGCAACTCGCGCAGGCGCAGGACGTGATCGACCCGGTGGCGCCGCTCCTCGATGTGCCCGTACAGCATCGTGGCGGGGGTCTTCATGCCCTTTTCGTGGGCCAACCGGTGGATGCGCGACCAGTCCTCCCAGTGGCAGTTGTGGTCGACGATGTGCTGCCGGACCTCCCAGTCGAAGATCTCGGCACCGCCGCCGGTGAGACTCTCTAGGCCGGCGTCCATCAACTCGTCGAGGATCTCGCTGGCCGGCAGGCCGCTGATCTTCTCAAACCACTGCACCTCGGTGGCCGTGAAGCACTTGAGCTTGACGTTGGGCAGCGCCGCCTTAAGCTCGCGCAGCACCTTGGGGTAGTAGCGCCAGGGCAGGGTGGGGTGCAGGCCGTTGACGATGTGCAGCTCGGTGAGCTGCTCGTCCTCCATCTCCTTGGCCTTGCGGACGGCCTCGTCGATCCGCATCGTGTAGGCCGCTTTTTCGCCCGGCTTGCGCTGGAACGAGCAGTAGGCGCAGCTGGCCGAGCAGACGTTGGTCAGATTGAGGTGCCGGTTGACGTTGAACATCACCCGGTCGCCGTTGAGCTGCGTGCGCTTGTGGTGCGCCAGCCGGCCGAGCCAGGCCAGATCGTCGGAGTCGTAGAGCGCCTCGCCGTCGGCACGGGTCAGCCGCTCGCCCGCGTAGACCTTGGCCTCTAGCTCGCGTTTCAGACCGGCATCCATGTGCGCCCCTCTCCACTGCAGTTCCGCTGACGAGCCTACGTCCTGGCACCGACAACCTTCGCCGCAAGCAGCCCACGGGCGGCGCGGGTCACTTGCCGGCCACTTGATTCCCAGGTTCCTCTCATCTCAGATCAATCGACAGCGATGCACGGATTGGGGTAAGACCTTTATGGGAAGCTGAACGAGCGACGGACAATGACCCGCGCGAACGGGGAGCAGATGGCGACAATGCGGCAGTATGCGGACACCCTGCGAGCACGCCCCTGGTGGCGTCCGCTGGCCTGCTCCGCAGCCGCCACAGCCGCGATCGCCGTCCTGTTCAGCCCGGTCCCAGCCCTGGCCGCGCCGAATGTGCCGGCTGCGCCCGCCGCCCCGGCCGTGCCCGATGCCGGCTCCCGGCCGATCCCGCTCGGCACGTTGACGATGCCCGGCCAGGCCGCGGCCCCGGCCACGACGACACCGACAGCCGCAACGCCCGGGGCGGTCACGACCTCCCCGCTGGTGGCGAAGATCGAGAAGCAGCGCGCCGACGTCGCCGCCCTCGGCGACAAGCTGATCAAGCTCGGCGAGGATCGCGACCTGGCCCGCCAGCAGCTGGCAACGGCCGATCAGAAGGTGGCGGCCGCCCAGACCGCGGTCGCGCTCGCCCAGCAGGCCGCCACCGCGGCGGCCGCCGACGCAATGCGCGACGCCGCCGCCCTGCCGCCCGGGACGATCGGCTCAAGCCTGCAGGATCTCGACGCGCTCGCCGCCATGCAGCGCGGCGAGTCGCCCGGCGAGGAGGCCGCGGCCCGCCAGCTGGCCATCGCCCAGGCCGCCCAGCAGGCGGCGCTGGCCGAGCAGGCGACCGCGAGCGCCAGTTCCACCGCCCTGTCGGGGCAGTACGAAGCGCTCAACGCGGACCTCACGAAGAAGCAGGCCGAGCTGCAGAAGCTCGAGAAGCAGAACGCCGACGCGCTGGCCGAGGCCGAGGCCGCCGAAAACGCCGAGGACGCCCAACTCGGCGCGAAATACCTGGCGGGGGCGAACGCGGGGCGCGGCGCCGACGTGCGGGCCATCGCGGCACTGAAATTCGCCCTGGCCCAACGCGGCGATCCCTACGTCTGGTCCGAGGAAGGCCCAAACCAGTGGGACTGCTCCGGCCTGATGTACGGGGCGTATCGCTCCGACGCGGCCGGGAACTTCCCGCTCACCCGGGTGTCCCGCGACCAGTACTGGCAGACCCGCAACAAGGTCGTCGACCGATACTCGCTGCTCCCCGGTGACCTGCTCTTCTTCAGCTCGACAAACAGCTGGACAGGCATCCACCACGTCGCCATGTACGCGGGCGACGGCATGATGGTCGAGGCACCCCGCACAGGCCTGAACGTGCGACTCACCCCGGTCCGCTGGTCCCGGCTGTTCCAGGCCACCCGCGTGTACGGCTCGGTCGACGGCCCGACCGAGGGTCCGGAGCTCGGCTCGCCCGACCCCGACCCGACGACGACGTCGCCAAGCCCGTCGGCGACACCCACGTCGAAGCCGCCGACCACCAAACCGACGTCGAAGCCGCCGACCACCAAGCCCACCACGAAGCCGCCGACCCCGCCGGCGACTACCCCGCCGGCCACCACCCCGCCCGCGACCACCCCACCGGCCACGACACCAGCGCCGACCAGCATCGCCACCACGACTCCGGCGAGTAGCTCGTCGTCGACGAGCTCGGCCGCGCAGTCAGAAGCGACCGAGTCGGCGTCCGCTACGAAGGCGGCGTCCGCTTCGGAATAGCTCGCGGGCCTGATCTTCCCGTCCTGGCGGGTCGACGCCAGGTGCGCCGACGCGCGCGCGTATGGCACCGTAAGAGTCAGCACCCGGCGACCGGCGAGCACCGCCGGCGCGGGATGTCGGCGGTCGGGAGGACCCAGATGGACAAGCGGCAGGCGACGGACAGCGCCGGCGAGAAGCCGCACGCTGCGCGGACGCCGGCAGGCATCGGCGCTCCCGAGGCCGACGACGGGTACGAGCTCCCGCCGCCACCGGCCCCCGGCGCGCTCTGGGCGACTCCGTCCGACACGCCGGCTGCCGCAGCCTCCGCTCCCGCTAGTGCCTCACCGGCCAGCGGCGGCCCCATCGGCCCCGCCTCGGCGACCGGCTTCTCCGGGTCCGCGCGGCCGGTGTCCAGCCCGGCCGCACCCACCAGCACCGGCGGATCCACCCGGCCCGTGTCGGCCATGCCCGGTGCGAACGCCGCCCGTGCCGCCGTGCCCGGCGCGATGCGTTTCGACCCCGCCGAGCGGGGCGGCAGCACCCGGCCGGTCGCCCAGGCCAAGGTCTATGGCGCCCGGGCGAGCGAGCCGGTCCAGTCCGCCTCGCCCGCCGACGAGGCCGCCGATGACTGGTTCGCCAAGCGCGCCGAGGCCGCCCTGTCGGTTCCCGAGCGGTCCCGGGCCAACGAGCCGGAGCCGGAGGAGCCCGATATCGACCCGGCCGACCCGGACGAGCCTGCGGAGCCGCCGCTGCCCGAGCCGTCGACGCCCGACGACCCGCCGAAACCGGCCCAGCCGAAGCCGAGCGAGCCGCCCCCGCCCGCTGAGCCCGACAGGCCGATCGAGCCGCTGCCGAGCCCGTTCCCGGCGCCCGCCCCGCCCGGCCCGTTCCCCGCGCCGGGTCCGACGCCGTCTCCGGCGCCCGGTCCCGCTCCGACTCCGCCCGGACCGGTCCCGGTGCCGAGCCCGCCGACGCCCGGACCGGTGCCGCCCGGCCCTGGACCAAGCCCGGTGCCGCCAGGACCCGGACCGTCACCCGTGCCGCCGGGACCCTCGCCCTCGCCGGTGCCGACTCCGCCGCCCAGTCCGGTGCCGCCCGGGCCCGCGCCGAGCCCGATCCCCGGGCCGCCCCAGCCGGCCTATCCGCCGCCGCCGATGATCCCGGCGGCTGGCGGGCTGCCGTCCTACACGCTTCCGCCGGCCGCATCCGTGCGCGCCGACTCCCCGCCTCCGTACGGCGCCCGCCCGGCGGCCGACGCCACGGAGATGTTCGGCGCCCGCCCAACGGCTGACGCCACCGAGATGTTCGGCGCCCGCTCAACACCCGACACCGCGCCCTCATACGGCGCCCGCCTGGCGGCTGACCCGACGGAAATGTTCGGCGCCCGTCCGACACCCGACACC
>Ga0307515_10009706_pt1 | contig 18558 bp, 11 predicted proteins | sample 17_EM_MG_FD_194513 | JGI IMG/M metagenome (GOLD analysis project Ga0307515, IMG submission 194513) | Populus trichocarpa ectomycorrhiza microbial communities from riparian zone in the Pacific Northwest, United States - 17_EM | ecosystem: Host-associated > Plants > Roots > Unclassified | place...
TAGAATAATTACGTCCTAAACTTTAGCCTTAAGTCCCTGTTTATACTATGCTATAAGCGCCCTATTATTCCACTCAACTTATATTGCTAGCGTTTGGAACTACGTTGTATACTTAATAGCTAAGGTTTATTACGTAATGTCTTAAAGCTTTCTTTCCGCTATAGTCATTGCCTCTAGGTCTCCAAATATCTATGTAAGTCGCTCTACAAATCCATTCCAGCTTAAGAACATGAACCGTACTTCTTAGTTCGTCGTTATTATTCCATTTACTTGTATCTCTGTAAGGTAAGACTTAAACTATTTAAGTGCTCTTCCTAATAAGAATAATCCTGCGTACGCTATTTAATCTATAGGTATTGCTAGCTTTACTCCCTCTTGCGTAACCTTAAAGTGTATTTGTGTAAGAAATCCTTTAAGCTTTAATCTCTCTCCTAAGAATCTTTTGATTAATAGTAACTTAACCTTTACTACTCCTATCCTATTAATTCTTTATTTAAGTGCCGTATTATTTTCTGTTAACTAGTTAACTATTTCCTATAGTTGTCTAACCGTTATAGGTTGTTATAAGTTAGTATCTACCATACTAGTATCTCCTCCTGACCTTAAAGTAGTTGCCGCCGTTAATAGCGTTATAGTAGCTGCTTTTAGTGGCATGTTGTTTAACTTTCAATACTATAACTAGGTAGTAATTGTATAATAGAACCTTGTAGTAAGTACTACGGTAGGTTCGTTATTGGGCTAGGTATATAGGTAATATATAAAGTTAATAACGTAATAATAACTGGTGGAGTGGTTGCCCAATAGATTAACTCTAATTATATTCTAAGAATTACTATAAGGAAGGAACTATCTAGGTAGGGACTAAGGGTCCTTAAATACACAACCGTACTCCTATGGAATCCTTCTTATACGTAAGGTACGTGTGCTCTGTCTGCTTTATCGCGGATTATATAAATTACATAGATTATACAGATCACATTACGTGACTTGGTTACTATTCCTCGTCATATGGTTCTACCGGATCCATCCTAGATCGTACTTATATTAACCAACTGGCTTCCTTTGACTCTTCTCCAAGTAGTCATAACATCGTACTTAAAGCGTCCGTAACAGGGACTAGGCCTTTAAGAAAAATATATAGCTTAACCCGTAACAGATCCGTATACTATACTAAGTGATAAATTTAACTACCTTAATTTAGCTAAATTGCTATATAGGTATAGTAGGTAAGAGTAACAGTAACCTAGTAAATATCCTCTCCTTAAGAAAGCTTTTTTTAAGTGGCACTAACGCCTATAAATCTTACGTATTCCTATTATAGGTAATCTTATATATACTACCACATTTTAATTATAGCAGTGGATACCTTTACTAGCTTAATCGCCTAAGCTAAGGTAGTTAATTAGGTGGCTAAAGGGTTTTAAATCTTATAATAGAATTTATAAAAGGAAGCAATCTAATAAAGCTGGGTTAATTAATATAGAAGGTGCTAAAGATTATATAATAGAGCTTCGTGTAATTATTATATCTTTTTTATTAAAGGATATTTATAATATAGATAAGACTAGGCTCTTTTAGAAGGCTATACTAGATACTCTACTGGCTACTAAAGCTCTTTTAGGAATAAAGAAGTAGAAGGTAAGAATCTCTTTAGCTAATTGCTCTAATGCAAATGGCTTAAATAAGCTTCCTCTCTAGATAATTAGATCCTTAGCTTAGCTATAATATTTTATAAAAGCTTACGTTAATATTATATAAAAGAGTAACAAGAAGGCCTAAATAATAACGGTAATTATAATAAAATAGCTTACCTAGTTTAATAAAAGGATATATATTAGAAGAGTCCTCCTTTTATCTAACAATTTTAGTATATATAAAGTAGCTGTTTAAATACTTATTAAAAATAATACTCTTAAAAATATATAGGTTAAGTTTCTTCCTCCTAATTATACCTCTGTATACTCGCCGCTTAACTAAGAAATTATTATAAACTTTAAGTTATACTACCAACAATATTAGCTTAGATTTATAGTAGAGTACTCCCTTTAAAATTAAGACCTAATTAAGTAGATATATATGCTTTAGGCTATCCAATAGGCAATTATAGCTTAAAAGGAAGTTATACTAAAAGTAATTAATAGTTACTTTATTAAATCTACTCTCTTTAGCTTAGAAGGCCCGCTACTTTACTCTTATAATTATACAGATCCGATTATTAATAATGTATAAAAGATAGCTAAATAACTACGTGCTGCCGGAAGGATCTATAAGCCTATAAATATTTAGAATTTTATTTATCTTCCGGGCGAAGATATAGTAGACTCTACTAAAGATTTTATTAAGTATGTAGCTGTTACGGAAGTGGGCACGAGCTGGAATACAATGTACTAAACAGGGTAGTAATTAAAGAAGGCTACGTACGCGTAACTATGCGTGGTTAATATAAAGACATTTAGATATAGAATAGAATAACACAGGTTGAAAATTTTGACCCGAGTTTATAATTAACAAGCCGATTAATTAACCTAAAACTTTAATTTAGAGCCGTATTGTATAGAGCTTAATTAACATATACTAGTAGGTATGGATTTATTTCGTAAATCCTATACCTCCGTTGTGCTTTATAGTAGGGGGTAAGCTTTAGGCAGAGCCTTATATAGAGCTTTAATAGAGCCTTATGTAGAGCTTTGGTAGAGCCTCGTATAGATCTTTATACGGATCTTCGTGTAGAGCCTTGCGCAGAGCCACGTGTAGACGTGCAGACGTGCAGATATGCAGCCATTTGTTCTGGCGATTAATTGTAAAGACATTTATAGAGACAACTGTATAGGCAATTGTATGGGCGTTTAATTGATTATTTGTACGGGTGTTTATGTAGGCAATTAATTAATTAATTAATTGTATGGACGTTTATAGAGCCGTTTATAGAGACGTTTATATGGGCGTTTAGTTAATTAATTAATTAATCGTATAGGCGTTTAAATAGGCAATTAATCGATTAATCGACTAATTATATAGGCGTTTGTACGGGCGATTGTATAAATATTTATAGAACCGTTTATAGAGCCGTTTATATAGACGATTATAAAGCTTTAGAGCTCCGTATTAAGCTTTAAGTAGAGTTTTAAGTAGTGCTTTAAGCTTAAGGGGGAGACCCCCTTAGACCCCCCTGCGCACTATATACTCTATTTACTGCGTAGGCAGAGCTCTTATAGAGGCTTTAGTAGAGCGTTTAGTAGAGCTTTTGCAGAGCTTTATATAGAGGTTTATGTAGAGCTTTTATAGAGCTTTTGCAGAGCTTTATATAGAGCTTTAGTAGAGCTTCGTGTAGAGCTTCGGTAGAGCTTCGTATAGACCTTTAGTAGACCTTTATATAGACCTTCGGTAGACCTTTATATAGACCTTCGGTAGACCTTTATATAGAGTTTTATGCAGAGCTATATACAGGCGTTCGCACGGGTGATTAACTGCAGGGACGTTTATAGACTTAATTGTATAGGTAATTGTATAGACGTTTAATTGATCAATTATATAGGCGTTTAATTGATTAATTAATTATATAGGCGTTTGTATGGGCGATTGTGCAGACATTCGCAGAGCCGTTTATAGAGATATTTATGTAGACGATTATAGAGCCTTCCTAGTATATTAGTGCTGCGTGTTAGTAGAGCTTTAGAGCTCCGTATTAAGCTTTAAGTAGAGTTTTAAGCTTAAGGGGGAGACCCCCTTAGACCCCCCCCTGCGCACTATGTGCTCTATTTACTACGTGGGCAGAGCTCTTACAGAGGCTTTAGTAGAGCGTTTGGTAGAGCTTTTATAGAGCTTCGTGCAGAGCTTCGTGTAGAGCTTTGTATAAAGCTTCGTATAGAGCTTCTATAGAGCTATATATAGGCGTAGAGACGTTTATAGAGACGATCATATAGGCAATTGTATAGACGTTTAGTTGATCGTTCGTATAGGCGTTCGTACGGGCGTTCGTACGGGCGATTGTATAGACGTTTATAGAGCCGTTCGTAGAGCCGTTCGTAGAGCCGTTCGTAGAGACGATCGTACGGCGATTAATCGTATGGACGTTCATACGGCCAATTTTAGAACCTTCCTAGTATATTAGTACTGCGTGTTAGCAGAGCTTTAGAGCTCCGTATTAAGCTTTAAATAGAGCTCCAAGTAGAACTTTGAGCTCAAGGGGGAGACCCCCTTGGACCCCCCTGCGCACTGCGTGCTCCATTTACTGCGTGGGCAGAGCTCTTGCGGGGGCTTTGGTAGAGGCTTTAGTAGAGATTTTAGTAGAGCTTTTGCAGAGCTTTGTACGGAGGTTTGTGTAGAGCTTTTGTAGAGCTTCGTACGGAGGTTCGTGCAGAGCTTTTGTAGAGCTTTAGTAGAGCTCCATGCAGAGCTTTAATAGAGCCTTATGTAGAGCTTTAATAGAGCTTGTATTTAGGATTGTTTTTGAAGGCCTTGTAAACGACTTTGTATATAGCTTTGAGCAGAGCTTTGTATAGGCGTTCGTGCAGGCGTTCGTACGGACGATTGTATAGGCGATTGTAGACGTTTATAGAGACGTTTATAGATACTCGTAGAGACGTTTATAGACACTCGTAGAGACGTTTATACGGGCGTCTGATTAATTGTATAGGCGTCTGATCGATTGATCGTATGGACGTTTGATTGATCGATCGTATGGGTGTTCGTACGGGCGATCGTGTAGACGTTTGTAGAGCCGTTTGTAGAGCCGTTTGTACGGACGATTTCACAGGCAATTGTAGAGCCGTCGTAGAGGTGTTTGTAAAGACGTTCGTCGAGACGATTGTAAGACTTCCTAGTATATTAGTGCTGCGTGTTAGTAGAGCTTTGGAGCTCCGTATAGGGCTTCGAGTAAAGCTTCGAGCAGAGCATCGAGCAGAGCTTCAAGGGGGAGACCCCCCTGCGCACTGCGTGCTCCATTCACTACGTGGCCAGTACACCAAGTGGGCAGAGGTGCTGCAAAGCCTTTGGTAGAGCTTTTGGTAGAGCTTTTGCAGAGCTTCGTATGGAGCTTCGTACAGAGCTTTTACAGGGCTTTGGTAGAGCTCGATGCAGAGCTTATGCAGAGCTTTAGCAGAGCTTTAGTTAAACTCAATGTTTTGAAGTTCGTCACGTGTATTCTGCAGGTAGATACCGCCCGCGACTTTTATTCTAACCAACCAGAAGCTAGCTTGGCGGGTTTTTCTAACCAATCAAAAGCTGGCTTGGCGGGGGTTTGAAAATTTGAACACCTGAAAGTATAGACCACTCGTACCTCGGGTCAATAAGTGGCCCGTGCGAGAAATTCTAGGTACTCTACATCACGCCCGCGCACGTTTAATACTTCCCAATATTTCCCTTCAAGCAAGCCTTTTAATTGGTGCGCACGAGCTACAATTTATTGGACGCAGTTATCAGTGCAAGGGATAGATAATACTAAAAGACGTATGAATTAATAGATTATAATATAGAGGCAATTTATAACTAAATAGTCCCTAGATTTTCGAGATACTTAGTAGTGATTCTGTCAGGTGACGGAGTCACCTCGCTTATATATATTTTTTACTTGCCACGATCGGCGGTATCGGGCAAGGTATGGGCGAAAATGATGGTTAAGCGGGCTTGGCATAGCAGAACGAAGGGCCCGTGCCAACTTTGATAGAAGGCCAACACACGCCGAGGCTGGCTATCAGAATCACCAACATCTGCCCCGCCACGAGAGCCTCGTCACTCCCAGAAAATCGTCAACCGGGACTGCTTAATACGTTTCCTAGCCAGGCTCTGTTAGCCGTCCTCTCCTTAGGCAATTGTACGTCACCCGAGAAACCTTGCCTCTTACACTGCAGACACTCACCTCTCCCAGAACGACATGGACTCCATGCGGGCTCTAAATAAATCACTGCCATCTGCGACATCTTCAAAACGGAAAACAACTCCCCAGCCAGACCTACACCAAGCCTTTCGATCGGCAGCCCTTTCTGTGACAAACTTATATAAAACTGCCGCTGCTGATCAAGCTCGGGCACATGCAGAGGGTTATCAGGAGGCCCTCGAAGAACTTATTGGATTTTTGGACAAGGAGGGTCTAGGCTTGTGTGATGGAGAGGGCTGGAGAGTCAGGCAGTGGGCTACGGAGCGGTTCGAAGGAGCTGTTCCAGGCCAGGTGACAAGTGATAGCGACGACGAAGCACAAGAGGGGAAAAGGGCGCGAAGTTCGTCACCGATAATGCAGAGAAAACCCAGTCCGGAAGCTGTGCAATCCTCTCCTCCACCCCGGCCAGCCTCACCCCCTCGACCAGAATCTGCTCTGCCAATGCCAGTCGACCTGTCAGCTCCGTCAAACCATATAGACACGACCCCTTTCCGGGCTGATTTCACGTTTCGTTCTTCGCATGCGCTTCCGTCATCTCAAGAAAGCGAAATAGATATGTCGGACCACTCGGGATCAAACAGCAACATCACGACAATACCATCTATGCGCGTTGAAGTTGTCCCACGGCGCTCCTCAAACCGTCAATTTAGCCGCGCCAACAGCCGTCCATCTTCAAATCTAGGCAGTGGTGCTGGCTTCAAGCGAAGGTTGCCATTCGGCGATTATTTTGATATCAGTGGATCTTGGAACGAACGAAAAGACGGCTTTGGAGGAAGCAAGAGAAATCGTTTCTCATGAAGGCTGCATATTATATTCACCGGGATGGATGGTTTCAGTGCCCCTAAAAGACGGTACATTATTAGCAAGAGGCGGCGTCAGTTGGGTTAACAGCATTTGCGGGTTATGCATTGGAAGGAGTAGCATATAAATAGGTGCCTTTCTCATGGTTTGCCGAGATACCAAATGGAATGGGAATATGCATAGCGTGGTAGTGTCCGATTTAGCCCTTAGAGTGGTGATTTGATGCAAAGCGTTGCTATTTTAATATAAATCATCTTCATCCTTTCTGCATTATTTCACATAAAACGCCAGCACCATGCTCTCTAACGTCGCCTCTGCTCTAATTAACAAGTCTGTATATTCCAAGTCCAACAAGGGTGGCCGCAATGCTCGTTATACCGGCCTGGCGTGACCTCATTCCAAACATGGATTTACTGTTTAGAATTCCTGCTTGCTGCTGCCGGAGCTGGGATTGACCAGAGATGTAACTGTACACACCCAGTCCAATGAACGCACCCCCGCCTGGTTGGTAAAGCTTTAATTAGTACTAAGCAACTCGAGTGGATACTAAGATGGAGAGGGAGCGAAGCAAAATACCCATAATACGGCATGGTAGACAGTCATTGACATTAGTTTTGTCCTCGGCCAAGGCTTGGTCCGGCTTCGGACCTGGCTCCAGCGCATATAGTGAAGGTGTATCCCTAGCCATCTACCTTGGAGATAGCATGTCAAATAAATCAGAGTGTAGAAGTGCACAATGATGTGCGGGAGTGCAACAGGTGATGAACTATGAAGTACTGTAGAAAGATGCATGCAGCCCTGGTAGATTTGCGGAGGAAGCTTTGCGAAGCGACGCATCGACCAACAAACACCAAAGAATCTCATCCACCACCCGGGCACCACCCCTGCCTTTCTAATGTTCTATGGACAACCCTTCCAGGCCGCACGCCCGATCTTGCGAAGGGGTTCCTCAATAACTTGAGACGAACATGAGTGCCATAGAAGCGCTTTACATCTTTGACGAGCACAAGTAACTCCCCACTACCCCACCATGCTGGCCCGCCGTACCTAATGTCCATAGTGCAACTATACTAGAGCATGTTTATAGGGCTCGACCGCCTTCTGCTAGCGTCCTGTTACCTCTCTACCTTGCTTATCCCTCGCCACGACCTTCGCTGATATATCTCCCAAATACTCATCCACCAACACTCGCCTACTCGATACTTCAGGATCACCTTCTCTTTATTTCGCCGTCCTCGGCCGAGTCAGAACCCCTTTTGGTGCTGGAATTCCTGCATCGTGTAGCGGATGCTTTAGAAGACTTCCTCGGCTCACCGCTACTAGCAAGCAAGATTGAGAGCTCTTATGATGTCGTGGCACAACTATTGAATGAGATGTGTGATGGAGGATTGGTGTCCAATACAGAGCCAAATGCACTGAGAGACGTTGTGGAAGCGCCATCATGGATGGGTAAATTACTAGGAGGTGTAGGATTACCCAGGTATATAACCCAGCGATAGTTCTCTACATCCATTTCCATTTATTCCAGGTATACTCCAAACTGTGCATTTATACTAATGCCCCGAAATTAGCTCTTCGCCTTCACTCACCCCATCAGCAAGCACGCCCTTCTCACTGCCACGGCCAAATCTTCCGCGTCCAAATTCTAATACAGCCTCTCCTGTCCCATGGCGCCGCGCAAATGTTCGTCACACCAGCAATGAACTCTATGTGGACATTGTAGAAACCCTCAACATAACCCTTGCACCCTCTGGCATTCCACTTAGTGCGCTAGCTTTTGGTACTATAGCGTTCACGGCTAAGGTGTCTGGAGTGCCAGACTTAATGTTACAACTGAATGCTCCTGGTGGCATTGCCAACACGATCAGCCTTCCCGTGTTTCACCCCTGCGTTAGGCTCGCAAGGTGGAGGGAAAAACCCGGTGAGTTGAGTTTTGTGCCACCAGATGGGAGATTCGTTCTTGCGGGGTATGAAGTAGATCTTTTGGGCGGAGACTCCCTGCTCTTCTCCGCTTCCGCAACAAAACAAGCCTCGAGCCTCAACCTTCCCGCGATAGTACAAGTTCGCACAGGTCTTGGCCCCATAGGCGCCGAATTTGAAGTCAGGCTGACGCTCTCCTCTCGATTCAATTCTTCATCATCAGCTGCATCTGGCCCATCTTCCTCATTCCCGCGTGCTGCAGGCCTAGGTTCACGTTCTAGCACAGCCTTTGGCGCTGGTGGCACGTCGGCCCATCCCAGTGTCGATGAAGTAATAGTCAATGTGCCTTTGCCGGCTGGAGTGCGCAATATTACAGATCTACGAGCTAGCAAAGGCGACACTCAGTATGCCCCGGGCGATGCCGGGGTTGGTTGGCGAATCAGTGGGAAAGACGTTGCCACACTCATGGCTTCCAGTCACGGCGGGGCTATTGGCGCATTGGCTACCTTGCGAGGGTCGGTCGTGGGGTCTGAAGAGGATGAAGACACTGGGCAAGCTGGACCTGCAGGTTTCAGCGGTGGGGGTGACAAGTGGGAGTACAATGAGGATGGTGGAGGTTACCAAACCGCCACTCTCGAAGTTGAACAGTCAAAGGGATACCAGCATGAACAGCAGATGGAACGGAAGAATGCGAAGGTGAAGATGAATAAGGTGCTAATGCCTTCATCAGCTACAATTAGCTTTTCAGTCAAGGGATGGTTGGCCAGTGGAGTCAGAGTTGACAGTCTCCTGGTGGATGCGAAAAAAAGTCGAGGTTTAGGTTCAGGAGTCACACCATACAAAGGGGTGAAGTATTTTACCGTTAGCAGAAAGGGGGTTGAAGTTAGGTGTTAATTCCTACATAGGTTTCCGGTCTACTTGGATGTCCGGGAGAGGTGTAGACTGCATAGGCGGTGTTTCGAAGGCTTTCGTATATGCAGCCGATTTGAATATAAACATGGCAAAAAATTGCCTAACAGCCAGCTATATCTTTGTACATGTCGTTCCGATATTGCGGCGGGCAAAAGCTTATCTTGAATTGGCTTGGATTGGCACCTTTTGAAACTTCGTTCCCACAGTTGTATGATACAGTTCAGTCCACCCACGCCAATGCCTAATCTATGCACCGTCTATCATCCTCCTACATGTAACAGATTCACCCACCCCGCAAGTCCAGAATAAGTTTATTTGTTCTGGCCAAGGGCAGCTACCCGTTCATCTTCGATCTTTTGGTAGAATGCATCACGGTGGCGGACCGCGGGGACGTGGTAGCCTTTTAGAAAGGTGTGAGATTCAAAGTTCGCAATAACTGCTGAGAAAAGGGCTAACGTATATCAGCGGTAGTCCTGTCACTTACCATACCACCATGCATAGCCGGCTGTTGTTCCGAGACCTGCGGGGAGTTAGTTATCGTATATCGATGATAGCTATAGTGCATGACATGTAGCAATTAAAGTAATCGTGTAGCTTTTTGAGGATATTACTGACCAAGAGCGACTGTGAGGTCGAGTACGATGCCGCGACGGAGCATCTAAAGCACTTATGTTAGCTCCATTCTCCCGTCCGAGGTCCAAGAGTTCCGGTTGGGAGGGATACCCCGGTAATTGGCTTGACTGCCATTGCAGAAGATTGGGTGAGCGGAGAGGTGTTGTAATGCAGACGAAGGTTGGAGATGTGGTGAAGATTGAAGTCAATGCGGTGGTGTGAGGTTGTATGTAAAGCTCGTTCAAGGCCTCTCGGTAACTTCCGGCGACACTCCTTGTGCCAGAGCCGCAAAGCAAGCCACCCACGACCTTCTCACCACCTTTGAATACCCTTATCATGCACCTGTAAGTGCGCCGCTATAGACTCTCAGTCAAGTCACGAGTCTCCTTCTCTTCTATCTTTCTTTGGTAAATCCCATGCATGGCTAGATCCGAAGTGCGCCAGCTCCTCAGCATCCACTATGAAGAGACCGCATCCGCCAAATAACGATGGCAATTACCCAGACGGTAATCGGCGAAGGATACATCACCAACTCCAGCACACACAACCCTTTTATGTCGATCCGCTGGTGGCACCACAAGATGAGCTCTTTTTCAAGAGTCAGATGTTGCGCGCCATATCGCTACATCTAAGTGCTATAGGATTTGACAGCGTGAAGCCTACAGCGCTTGAGGCTTTCCGGGCTGAGGTTGAAGAGTGTATGTCAGCTCGGTAGAGTTTGAAATACTCTATTTGCCTGTCATTATATCACCCATTAACTTTCAACCACAGACATGTTACATTTTCTATCATTGGTTAAGCAGTCAATGAGCTCAAGCCGACGCACTCAGTCCATTCCACAAGACTTTATCCACGCACTCGCCCACATGGGTATAAAGCCAGCTTCATTGATACAACACCTCAACCTTCCAATTCCACCATCGATAACTCAACCGCCGATACCTCCTCCGCCGCCCGCAGAACCACCACCACCAGATTTAGAAGGTTTACTCGGTCCGGAGCTTTCTGGCGCAAGGGATAAAGCAGAGCGGAACTACATACCTTCCCATTTTCCTAATTTCCCAAGCAAGCACACATGGCAGGAATCACCTGTGTACACGGAACGCGAACAGGACCCGCGCAAGATCAGGGAACGTGCCACGGAAGAAGGAATATTAGCTGAGCAGGCGCTGCGGAAGCTTATGGCAGCAAGCAAAAGCGGGTTTCAGAAACGGGGAGGGACACGGGATAACCAGAGCGGGCAACAGAAGAGCGAACAGATGTGGGCCGAGACCATGGCTACAATACAGCAAGATGAACAAGCGTTTCTAATAAGGGATATGGATATGGACATTGGGTATGATGGTGCAGCTGACGGGAAGAAGGCCGCGATGGAGGAGAAGCTGGAAAGAGGAGCGCTTGTCAATTATGACCGTAGATATTGGAGGAAGACAGCGCAGACAGCGACGTGGGCGTCTTAGGTCGAGCATTTATTCTGGGCCTTAGAGTCCTCCGATGAGTATGGGTTAATCCTATCAGCGAGGCGTTTTGGACAGGCAAGCGGATCATTAAAGGTGCTTAAGCTGCATTTTTTGGAGTTGAATTTGCTAGCAAAATATTTTAAGCTTGGATGAGGGAGTTATCATCAAAACACTCCTACCATGATTCTCTCTCAGTGATACTTTCGGCAAATTCCTCAAATCTTGACGCACCTTTGGACAATAACATCTGCCCTAACCCAGAGCACTAAGAATCGCATTCCAAGCTCTCACCCTCTCCTACTTGCTCAATCATGCAAATCTTCCCAGGCCGTCGTCTCCACTGTTAATCCGTTGGCGCACCTATTGTCCCGAGCTGTTAGCTTCAGCTGCTCACAAGTGGGAGAGCAGCCTTCACCTCCGAAATAACCTCACCACCGGCTGACAAACCACGACAGCGTCCGGGTCATTCCTATTGCTGACCTCACACATATATTGCACCATCTCCATCAACTTGCACTTCTCCAACTCAACAGGGCTCTTCCGCAGCTTGCCGTTCATTGTATATTGTAGCCTCTGCTCGAGCTGGGCTGGGAGGAATTCTTCTATTGGCGGCGCCATCTACAACTAGAAGCTTGATGTTAGAGATTGATGTTGAGGGTTAAGAAATTAAGAGTTAGGCATGCAGGATATACTGGAAAAAACTTGAGGATTAAGCTCAAGAATGAGTGCTGAAGATCTAGGGAGGAGATTGCTACGTGAGGTGGAGGAGGATGGACTGGATGAGGTGGGTGGAACCAGAATTGATATATCACCATCATAGGTCACATCTAATCATGGAAACAGATTCTGTATTCATTGAAAGCCCTCAGCCATGCTGGGGTTTCTCCCTATTTTGGTATCCAGGCGCTTGACACCCTTCTTCCATTTCGTGAGCAAGGGGTGATACCTCAAGCGCAACCCCAGCCACCAGTGGAGCCATGGTCATCGTCAGCAGCGGATCGACCATTGCCAGATGTTTCTGCACGAAATATAATATCCAAAGGACCCTTCATTGAATTCATCTCGGCGGGTTCTGGTGGAGGGAAAACACATTTACTATATTACATGACCACTCTCGCCATCCTTCCACGAACTCATCAGGGTATGGTGCTCAACGGGAAGGGTGGTGCAGTAGTTGTATTGGATACAGACTGTCGCTTCGACATCCAGAGGCTAACAGAAGTCATGTCTCATTACGTGATTTCACAGCTAGAATTGTCATTCTCTTTTAGCCAACCCGTAAATGGAGCTCAGTTCTCAACTACAGGAAAATCGAAAGTTATCCATGATCTTATTCAATCTTCTCTGTCCCACATCCATATATTTCGGCCTTGGTCTCATACTTCTTTGCTCTCGACTGTCTCTAGTCTACCTATGTATTTGTTTCACTCGACATCCCATGCCTCAATTAATCGACCACTTCACTCGATTATACTTGACAGTGCTAGCGCATTCTTTTGGCAAACTCGTACAGAGGAAGATACCGCACGCCTTTCTGAATCAAGAGCGCTGTCAACGAACGAAGTATATGCTGCCTTGGCGCGACAACTTACCGACCTCTCCCGAACCTTCTCTTGTACCATCGTTACAACAAGCTGGTCACTTTCATCTACTTCACACACCGCTCAAGGAGCTCAAAGCATGAGATCCAGCCTTACGTCCTCTTGGTCTCTACTTCCAACTCTTCGTTTTGGGGTCAGAAGAATACCCGTTACCCCCTTCCCCGAGGCGACGAGCATAGAGGACGCACTTGCGGAGAAAGGGCGGAGAGCTTCTGCAATTAATGTGGAGAAATTTGAAGCATGGAAGCTAGGTTCTAGTTCCGGAGAGCGACTTGGTTTCATCATCACGAAGGCGGGAGTAAACATGGGAGTTGAAAGGGAGGATATTTAATAACCCAACGGTTCTGGAAGACCGATGAAGCTCTTGCGGACCTTTCAGTCTTGAACAATGACTTGTGGAGTATGTTTGCAAGTGTTTGGACCATGCTATACATGTTTGTAAATAATGACGTATGGCAAATAATTATTGAGAGACGATCGTATACTAGTTTTTGTTTACCGGTGCCAGTCGATTCAACCCCAACCCCAAACCCAAAGCATGCCCCGCGCTACCTTGCGTCCCCTCCCACTCAGCAGGCTCACCTCACCCTATTCACCTAGCCACCTTCCCACCAGCTTTTCTCTCCGCCTCCCATCTCAACACATTCTCCCTTCGATTCGAAATTACTTCCCTTCAATATCGCGCAGGTCATCTAAGCCGGTTTGGCCCTACCTCTACAGTGATAAAAGAATCATGGCACCCCAGCTCGACGCTTACTTCAAGCAAGTCGATAGCTTGTCGGATGCTTTCATCGAGAGGCTGAGGAAGGCTGTGGCGATTCCAAGTGTCAGCGCCGAGGATGAGAGGAGGCCAGAGGTTATCAAGGTAAAAAATCTATGCCTATATCTCTCAGACATATTACAATAATTTCCCGCTAATACGAATCAGATGGGCGAGTTTCTAGCCTCAGAACTCAAGTCTTTGGGCGCAAAGGTAGAGCTACGGCCACTAGGCAAGCAGCCACATAAAGAGCACCTCCAACTACCGCCGGTTGTGGTCGCACGTTATGGCAATGATTCCAAAAAGCGCACGATCCTCGTCTATGGCCACTACGATGTTCAGCCTGCACTATTAGAAGATGGATGGGCAACAGAACCTTTCAAGCTCACTACAGATGACAAAGGGCGCATGTACGGACGTGGTAGTACCGATGATAAAGGACCTGTGCTGGGTTGGCTAAATGCTATTGAGGCCCATCAAAAAGCCGGTGTGGACTTCCCAGTGAATCTGCTCATGTGCTTCGAAGGTATGGAGGAATATGGCTCAGAGGGTCTTGACGATTTTATCATGGAAGAGAGCAAGAAGTACTTCAAGGACGCGGATGCTGTTTGCATTTCAGACAACTACTGGCTGGGAACCGAGAAGCCCTGTCTGACATATGGTCTTCGCGGGTGCAACTACTATTCGATTGAGATATCTGGGCCAGGGCAGGATCTTCACAGCGGCGTATTCGGCGGTACGGTGCACGAGCCTATGACGGACCTTGTGCGTGTAATGGGCACGCTGGTATCGCCAGACGGCAAGATTCTGATCAAAGGAATTGATAACCTTGTCGCCCCTTTTACAGATGAGGAGAAGTCTCTTTACGGCGACATTGCCTTCACAATGGACAACCTATACGAATCATTGGAAAGCGAAACCGGCCTCTATCCAGACAAAGAACGCACACTCATGGGCCGCTGGCGCTACCCCTCGCTTTCTCTCCATGGTGTAGAAGGCGCTTTCAGCGCTCCCGGCGCCAAAACAGTCATCCCTGCCAAAGTAACTGGAAAGTTCAGCATACGTACCGTCCCCGACATGGAGATCGAAGCGGTCAACGAACTTGTATATAAACATGTCAACGACGCTTTCGCCGCGCTAGGCTCGAAAAATAAATGCCGTGTATACCTCCAGCATGCTGGAAAATGGTGGGTAGCATCGCCTAAACACTGGAACTTTACTGCAGCTGGAAAGGCAGTGGAGCACGTGTGGGGAGTAAAACCGGATTTAACCAGGGAAGGTGGTAGTATACCTGTCACTTTGACTTTTGAACAGGCGACTGGAAAGAATGTGCTGCTGTTACCAATGGGTAGCTCCACAGATGCGGCGCATTCAATCAACGAGAAGCTAGATAAGAAAAACTACATTGAGGGCATCAAGTTGTTGGGTGCATATCTTCACTATGCGGCTGAGGAGCCGATGAATTAGGGGTGGGAAATACGGAGATAATATAAAACAGACGGAATACATACAAAGCAGACTCTTTCTAAAGGCTTCAATAGACCTCAGGACTCTCCTACCAGCATTATAAGTCTCTTCGAGGTGCTTCAAGTCGCTCTAGCGACTATCCAATGAATCTCACCTTCAGATAAGAAAATTCTCGTAAAATACCGCATGCAGTCATCTGCCTACATAACAATGTTGATGCTACCGCCTCAGTGATTCAGCTCGACCAAATGAGAGCTGCGTGATCCCATTATGCGGCTGGGAACGCAAATTTGGACAGCCCGGGTAAATTGTAGAAATTTTGAACGTTCACTCTGTTACGTTGATCTTAATGTATCGGTAAATAGTCCATTATACAACGAACCGAAAACTCCCCTAAGGATCTAGATTCGTAAGATATACATACCCTGCGTTGATGCATGCAAAATCACCATATCTTACACCCAATCCTCCCCCCGCCCTTCATTCGAATCCCTCAACAAACGAATGCAGCATGAATAACACATGCAAGCTCTCTCGGATTTTCCCGCCGCGCTTCCAAATAGTTGGCTCGTCGCTTCCAATCTTTCCCAGGCCCGCTCGAATCCCCAGTTTTCAATATTCTTCGTCTACAAATCTCTCCCCCAAGTCTCTCTTCTCCTATTTCGGTCCTCCTTCGCTTCCCTCCTCCTCCTTCCCCACCGTTCCCTCGCTTCCTGATGCTGCCGTTCCACAGTTTTAGCCTTCTCCGGTGCCTTGCACACCAAACCCACAAAAAACTGACTGCACCCAAATTTCTCTGCCAAGCGCTCCCTCGTCCACCAATCCGGATCTGACGACCGCAGTGAACGTATTTCAGCAATTTCAACGTCAGTGAGATGGTATTTCTTCTCATAAGGCATGCGTACGGGAGGCGGGAGAGAAGCTGAGGGTTTTGGAGGGAGAAAAGAAGCCACGCTTAAGGGAGTGCCAGTTTGGGCAGTTATGGGCGTGCGTGTGGAGAGCGCAGTTTGTGTTGATGAAGCCATTGCCGCAGAATAGAGCTGTCGCCGTCGGTCATTCTTAGGTAAGAACTTGAGTGGGGTGTGGTAGACATTTGGGGCGGACGAAGGTGGGTTAAATATGATGTGTGCAGAAGTTGTGGTATTGGAGGCGTAGGAGGGTGAGGGAGGGAGGGTTTGCATTTTTTTATGCCGGCGGGTGGTTGATTCATGCCGGGCTGATTGGTGCGGAAGCAGTGAGCGAGGGAGGCGGGAGGCATGCCTCAACTTGAGAGTTGAGGTGCTCATAATGAATTGGATAATTTTGACAGGGGGAATCTCGTGGCAGACACTGCAGTGGTGAGATTTCTGTGAGGCTATTAGGGGGGTTTCGTCAGGCGGCTCTTCGGGTACGATAAAACTGGCCCATTTGGCACGTGCGCAACCCACTTAATCGTCGACAGACCTGCGGAGGATAGATTATCCTATCCGGTCGGGCGGATAATAATCCTATCTAAGGATAGCCTGGATATCGGATAATATCTAAATAACATCTAAATATTTATAAAATTTTAACCATAAAACCAAACCTTTACCCCCTATTATATAACGCTATAAATATAGCTAGTGTTGGGAATACAGGCAAGTTGCCGTCACGTGTCGCCGCGGCACTAGCGCGACGAGGAGCCCTAAGCTCCTCGCCCTTCCTTAAGTAAGAAAAAGACAGAATAACAATCATTATACTACCTATAACTTGTAGATACATGATATCACCTTATAAAACCAATAGCTAGTACTAGTAAAATTTACCCTAAAAACTTTAATAATAATTCCTTTAAAGTTAATATACTTTCTACCCTTTTAAGTAATATTAAGACTAAAGCTAATACTAGTTTAATTCTAACTACTTATATAATATAGATCTTGAGATAAGTCTCCTTAATTTATAAATATACTTATATGGTAATAAAGGAAGAAAAGGCCTATATAAAGAAACGCTACTTTTATAAATATTATCCTCCTTAAAACCTAAAAGGATACTATTTCTTAACTATTAGATTATAAGGCTATCTTAAAAAATATAATATTAAATAAAATCTACTAAAGAATTAGAAGTATATAATAGTAAAAAATTAGGGAAAGAGATCTCTTTTAGAACTATATTGTGTTACGGCACTAACAGAACTTGGTAGAACTTCGCACCAGCAAGTTGCCACAGATTACCGCATATTGCGGTTATATAACGCGAAGATCTTATAAAATATTAAACGGCGCTACTCTTCTTCTCCTTTCCTTTCCCTAGCTTTAGATTCTCGTTTATAGATAATCCAATTGTATAGGCTTACGCGACCCTTTTACCGTGCTTATATCTTAATTAACTAAGTCACTAATATTATCTAAAGCTTACTCTACTCTTTTTTCTTAAGAAGGAACTTAAATATATCTATAAGAACGTAGAATAGAACCCTAAGGATATTACTAGGACTATAAGGACAGGACCTAAAAGAATAGAATAGAACTCTAAGGAAAGGACCTACTAAATATATATAGACTAGAACCCCTAAAGAAATTACCTAAAATTACCTAATACCCCTACTACTATACCACGAAATATAGTAGTAGGTAAAGCAGCTATAGGACCTTTAAATACTTTAGATAAAGAAATAATTAACGTTTTAACCCTTTAGGCGGAGCTTACGGCTGCTAATACTAAAATTAAATAACTATAAGAGCTGCTTAAAGCTAGAGATACCCCAGTATCTAATAATAAGTTATTATTAGACAACTAAAGACTTGCTATAGTCCTTTAGGCCCTATTCTAGCGCCTTAGTGGATTAAATAAGGCCTATATAGTACCAAAGCGGTTAGCAAAGGTTGTGGATCCCCCGCTACTTATAGATGGAACCAACCCTATATTTAATAATTGGAAGCTTTAATTACGGAATAAGCTTAAAGTTAATATAGATTACTTCCCTAACGTCTAAGCCAGAATGGCCTATATCTTCGGCCGTACTGGCGAAGACGCCTAGACGTATTTACGCCTATAATACACTAAAGACTTAATAAACCCCTTTATCTTTAAAGAAGAAATAATTAAATACTTATCTTCTATTTATAAAGACCCTTTTAAAGTATAAAACGCCCGCCTTAGCTATAAAAGCCTAAATATAAA
>Ga0307515_10009707_pt1 | contig 18555 bp, 27 predicted proteins | sample 17_EM_MG_FD_194513 | JGI IMG/M metagenome (GOLD analysis project Ga0307515, IMG submission 194513) | Populus trichocarpa ectomycorrhiza microbial communities from riparian zone in the Pacific Northwest, United States - 17_EM | ecosystem: Host-associated > Plants > Roots > Unclassified | place...
GAAGGATGCTCCTCTCCGAGCACCCTCGAACTCGTCTTCATTACTTGCACCTCCAGCTCTTCCGCCTCCTTCCACCGCCCCTGATTCCGGTACGTCGGCGCTAGGTTGGCCATGCTGGTCAGCGTGTCTGGATGCTCCTCTCCGAGCACCCTCTTTCTCGCCTCCATTACTTGCACCTCCAGCTCTTCCGCCTCCTTCCACCGCCCCTGATCCCAGTACGTCGACGCCAGGTTAGCCATGCTGGTTAGCGTGGAAGGATGCTCCTCTCCAAGTACCCTCCTTCTCGTCTCCATTACTTGCACCTCTAGCTCTTCCGCCTCCTTCCACCGCCCCTGATTCCGGTACGTCGACGCCAGGTTGGCCATGCTGGTCAGCGTGTCTGGATGCTCCTCTCCGAGCGCCCTCTTTCTCGTCTCCATCACTTGCACCTCCAGCTCTTCCGCCTCCTTCCACTGCCCCCTAAGGTCTCTTACCAGCCCTACCATCGCCATACTGCTTAACGTCTCCGCGCTCTCTGTCCCAAGCAACTCCCTCCTAACCTTCATGGACCGCATCGACATCTTCTCTGCCTCACCTGCGCTTCCTCTTTGCCACGCGTACCATGCCGCGTTGTACAGCAGCAGAGCCCACTTCTTGAGTGATTCGTCACTCTCCGGTTTCTGTGCTAGCGCCGACGTTGCGTGTGGCAGCAGCGCTTGGCACTTTCTCCAGTTCTCATACTGTCCTGTCGGGAACTCTGCACAGAGGTTGGCGATAAACCGCTGCCTCCACCGTTCGAGTTGCCCCTGACTTTCGAGCCACTTCCGGGTGGCTAGCTGTACTAGGCTGTGCATCTCAAATGTAGCCACATCAGTGGTAATGGAGATGAAGCAATAGTCTCGTAACGTAGAAATGTCATCTTCAAACCCGTCGTTGACGCTGGCTTCTGAGACGCTACCCTCCTCATCGCTCTCTTCATCATTCTTACCGTCCGTCCCTGACCTCTCATCCCTCTTCCCTGTGCCGCCCTGGTCCCGAAGTAGGACTTCCGGAATCCCCTGCCGGTCGAAAAAGCTCATAAGTGACAGTAAATCAGCAGCCGACCGTCTAGTACTTCGTATATAATTGAACGATATCTGCCATGTTATAATAATAGAGTTCTTAGCCTCCTCGTCTCTACGAAGATGTCCCGCTTCGTGGTTTAGTAGACTTGTCTTTTTCTTGTCGCTCTTCTGGAACTCTTTCAGGTACTGCCGCACTGAACATCGCGGTGCTTGTTTCCGGATGTACGCCGCCGCCTGCACGAGAGCGAGCGGCATGTACTCCAGCGCCGCCGCTAGCTCAGCAATGCCGCCCTTGTTGACCTCGTTTCCCAGCTTCTTTTCAAGAAGAGCTTGTGCACCTGCATCGTGCATCGGCTCGATTTGTATGATATCGCTCTCCTCCACAAGCCGCGATGCCGCCTGCTTTGTCCGACTGGTCACAAGGACCGAGCCGTACCTACTTGGAGGTAGATACCTCGACAGGTGCTGCCCGAGAGCGCCGTCTCCGCCACCCGCCTGCGTCTTCCGGCCATCGCTTGGTGGAGAGAGAACGGTAGCACTGTCGGCGTTGTCGAGGACAAGCAACCACCTTCCGTGCCTCTCGTCGCGGAGCCAGTCGTGGACAAGCTTGAACACATCCGCTTGCGGGTCTTTCCGGCCAGCAAGCTTGACTTGGTCCGCGATGTCTCGGTAGCTTTGCTCGAGGCGGGCGGCGTTGCTCGCGTGCACCCAGAACACCCACGTCCCTGGCGACCGTTCTGCGGTGCGATAGCAGTGCTCGATAGCAAGCTGCGACTTCCTGTGCTTAGCGTCAGGTCTAAGCACTCGACCAGTATGCCTTTGGCTTACCCCACACCACCCAGGCCCACCAGCGATATCCGAGATGCTGGCACGGATAGCTTCTCGCGTATCTGGTCGAGCAATGCTCCGCGGTCGACGAAGTCAGGGTCGCGGCGGAAGGGGATGTTGCAGGAAGCGGTTGGAGCTGATTCCCCATATTCTAAGGGCAGCGTAGGTGGCAACGCAGGCAACTCATCTTTCAGAGACTCTTTGATCTCTTTTCGAAGCCGAATTAACGCCTTTTTATGGCCTTCCCCGTATATAAGCGGCATGTGGATGTCAAAAATGCCTAGTAGAGAGTATGCCGCGTCCTCTTCGCGCTTTGTCTCACGTCCCTCCGCCCACAACATTCGCTCATCGACACTGAACTGAGACAAAGGGGTTCCCTGAAGGGCTTCAACCTTAATCCCCGCAATCTCGTAAATCTCTCGCATTAGTGAATTCTTATCACCAAGTCGCTTGCCCTCTATAGAAAAGAATTCGACACATGCCGGAGCAATAAGCTCTTGGAGCGTCCAGCCCCGAGTAAACTATCGGCTGAGCCGAAAGGCGTCTTTCCATGTCTGTTGAGAGGATGGGTCGTTTCCAACGGAACTACCAATCGAAACATCCGATAGATATACGTAGCATTTGGCCGCATTACGGTACCAGCAGAACATGGAGTTAATGGCCTCTGAAAGCTCTGCGCTGCTTGACTTATCGATGCAGCAAGTGTCCACCCAGAAGTATTGGAGGTTGTCTGTAACAATTCGCTCTCTGCAAAATTGGATTTTTCTATAACCAGCTTTGAGTTTGTCTGTACCCTCCACAAGGTCTTTAAAAGTGACTTCTTCGTTGTCTACTCCCCAGGTATGAGAAAGAATAGCATAGCACGGAATGTTGTTGCCAAGGAACTCGATTAGGCTGAACTCGCCATCATCTCCAAGCGTTAAAAGACGCATGATTAGATAGATGCGAGGTTCCAACAAGGAAATTATTGAGATAGAGCAAAGCAAGAGGTATGCTGTGGCGGGTGTATAGACGCCCGAGAGTGCTGGTGGGTGAGCTAAGGAAGAGAGCGGGGCACCGCGAGGAGGCTGGGCGTGTGGTTTAATGGAGCGCCATTGGCCTAAAGCCCGTGGTTCATGGTTCGGTTATGTATCGTAATGATGCTTACGAGGGATAAATAACCATCAGTGGAAATATCGAGTCACTCGACGTTGCCACTCCTAGCAGGGAGGATGGCCGACCCGCTCCGGCCACACCCTTGTCAAGGAGGTACTTTCCGAGATTGAGGGATAGAGAATGTAGAGTAAACGGGCAACTGGTTGGCGTAGGAACTCAAGTGTGGCGTGGTGGCGGTGAAGCACTACCGCAGTCCCCACCAACGCTATGGAAGCCAGTATTATGGAACATAAATCATGCCTGCCTCTTAAGAAAATGTTAATTGGAACTACTTTAGTTTAGTGTAGACTAAAATCTTTGCTTCCGGTTGGAGTAGACCCCTAATAATGGGGACGATAAACAGCGTGAGCAAGATTCTCCCACTACCTTAAAGAAGACATTGTTGTATCTCTCATACCAGGCTTGCATCTGAGAGTGATGGAGGAGTAAACTCGAAAGAAGTCTGCCTCATAGGAACGGAAACGACCGACATTTTAGTTCGTGGAGATACCTGTGGCTGTTGAAAGGCTTTTTGGTCAGGGCTAAAGACTTCAGCACTGTTCTTTTTACGAACGTTATCTGCGTGCTCCTTTGGAAATGACAGCACAACCACATTCCGTTAGTGATGGTCCGTATCATCTAGCCGTTGCTTTAATCACTGGTTGTTGAATTGAAGGCATCCAACTAGACTTAATAATTAGAACATTTTTTACTCAAATGTAGCATTAAAGCTAAACTTCGTTCTAACTCTAAGCTAGGGCCCTGTTCTTTTAACTGCTTCTGCAGCACCATTTCAGCGCCCTTCCTGCTTGGTATATCTAGTAGGGCCTGGAAACTTTATAGGAGTGTCCCCGTGTTTTGGGAGTTTTCAACAGTGCGCATACAACCCTTTTCTTGCCAGTTCTAGGCAAAGCGCCATATCCAATCAAGCTACGGTGCATAGACAGCCCCATGGAGCATCCGTAGCCTCTCATAGCTTTGAAAAGGACTGAGCTCCGTTGTGGACGGAAATCGATCTCGCTATCGGTAAGGCAAGGATTCTTTGTGAATAAGAATGTAATGACGGCGGCCTTCCTCGAGAGGTAAATGTTTGATCTTTGCAGTTTAAAACGTCATCTGGACCAGTGTTTGGCGTATGTTGTCACCCAGATACAGGTAACCCCTAATAAGCACCGACGACTATATGACCACGCCAGGGGTCACAGCTGGAACAGTTTTCTTTGTTAGAAGAGTTTTTTAACACCATCTTTGGACGAGATACGTACTCTCTTGATTTCCGCCACTACATTGCGTAGATCGTAGTCAAGCACCTTGCCATGGGCCACCTATTGTCACTGTTAGTTCTCTAAACACCATTCAACTGCGGCAAGATGCTCCTTACGTGGCCTAGAATCATCATCTTTTTAGATGATTGAATCATTAGATTTCGAATGTGTATTGGCAAACAAAATAGTGGGTTTGCAGGGGTTTGAAAATTGGAATCTAGGTGCCTAGCTGAAACTACAGAGCGTAAAAAGTTTTTACGACGTGACGTATTTCAACAGCTACTCGCCTCTCCTGGTACCTACACACGAACAACTTCCAACGCAAATTCTATCCCCAGCTACAGCTTCCATCTAACGTCCGCAAATCTTTCTCCAACTCTTTCTCCAACGCCTTCTCCCATTCTACCTCCAACTCTAGCTCAAGTCCAAGCTCTGTTACGAACATAGAGAATGGCATCGCAACCCTCCAAGCGACCCTCCGAAGAACCCCACTACACGCAAGGTCCTGCTAAACGGCTTCACCGAGCTACCTCCGAACCACTACTAGGTCTCCCGGCTCCTGCAAATGCACCTTCCATGACGCCGCCATCCACTCCGCCCTCCAGCTCCTCCAATACTCCTGCGACTAACATTTCGTCTCCAACCATGCCAATAAACCGTCCAGCGTCTCCTGTATGCCCTGCAACGCCGGAGACGCCATCAAAGGCCGCCGGTCAGTGGGTGCCAACAACAGAAGAGGTTTCTAAGATGAGTATAGAAGAGATTCATGCGTATATGAGGTTAAGGGGTTGGGAAATCCGTATGCGAAGCGCCTCCTCTTAGTTGTCATGGGTGTATGCTAACAGTATGATAGACTTATGGGATTCTATCCTGGATGACAGTTCTCCGGATATCGAGTACGAAGATGCTATGTACCGACAGGGGTTGGGTAAGGATAGCGATGAGGCTAACTCCTAGAGTCTTAAGTATTGTTAATGGTTTGTCTGTTTGCTATGTGAAGAGATGTATAGTAATAGGCATTAGGAGTCACTCACACTACAAGGGCCGTATGGATTAATAAGCACTATGTCCTTGTTGTAATAATTCCGTTATGGCAATTGGGTCCTTATATATCTAGACTATCCCAGTAATACCGTATACTGTGGGTTCCGAGCAGAAGAAAAAACGAAAGTGGGTACACGCCGCTACGCAAGAGCTGTGGATTCGGGGACAGAAGTGTTTTCGGATGAGACCCGCTTGGTGTTCCTCGCGTTTTCTAGCGGGCCCGATTCTCGGAAATGTTTGGTGTGGAGAAGGGTGAAAGAGAAGCCGATGGGAAGAAATTTGACAGAATACTTTTGCTCTGCTCGCAAATAATCATTTTTTGCCCCAAGCAACACCTATACCAGAAGACTAACATGCTGTTACTGATGCCGTTGGAGCAGTAGACCACCACCAACATATCAAACCGTGGAGCATACCACACCACTGCTTGGATATACAGAAGCCTCGCAACTTTACCACCCCATAGCTCCTTACAACATCGCCGGCACATTCCCAATAGCCTTCCCCTTCACATCTTCTAACAGCCTCCCCTTCGCACCGCCCACACACCTCACCAGCGCCCTCCCATTACTCAAGCACACCTTCCCGCCGTCGACCCTCGTGACAAACCTCACTTCCTCAAACCCATGCTTATCCGCCCCGCCCATCTTCCACATCTCGGTGACCAGCTTATCCCCCGGCTTGACGGGGCTCGCGAAGCGGGCCTGGAACTCCTTGATGTTAGCCGGGTCGCTGCCGCCGAGACACTGCAGGACGCCGTGGGCGGTGCAGTTCCACGAGAACAGGCCGTGGATGATGGGGCCGCCGAAGCCCATCTTGGCGCCGGGCTCCGGCGTCGCGTGCAGCGGGTTGTAGTCGCCGTTGAGGCGGTACAGCAGCGCGGTTTCTGGCGTCGTCTGGAACACGTAGGTCGCGTCCGGCTGCTTGCCTTGCGGCGGCGGGTAGTTTACTGTTTTGGGGCCTGGGATGATGGTCGTGTTAGCGTATACGTCCAGTTCAGTTCAGTTCAGTATAGTCCACTCAACCTCTCCCCTCTCCTCCTCCCTCAACCCCTAACCCGCTCATCCAGCGAACGCAGAAAGCGAAGAGGAATACAGCACATAGAACCAGCGCAACCTACCCTTCGGCCCGCCCCAGCCCCCCAGCCCAACATAAAACCCGCTCCCAACCGCCCGCGAGTAGACCTCGCCGCTCTGCGCATCCACAAGCGTCTGCTCCGTCTCGACCACTGTCCCCGGCTTGCCCTTGTCGTACACGCCGATGACTTTGCTCCGGATCTCGAAGCGGCGGCCCTCGGACGACACGGGCAGCGGCCTGAGGAACGTGATGCGCCGCTCGCCGTCCAGCGCGCCGCGCGTGTCGAACTTGGGCACCCCCGCGATCGGCGTGCTGTTCGAGCGCGCGTAGAAGTCGACTACTTCTTGATCCGTGTGCTTGAACGGTAGGATGATGGGGTAGGTCGGGAACGCCGCGAACGACGGGTGCAGTTCCTGCCGCGGACCCGGGTCGTCAGCGTCTTGTGCGTCTAGCTAGTGGGGGCTGGCTGACGGGGGAAGGCTCGGGCTCGGGCGAGGAGAGGACTGGGGAGGGATGGGGGAGATTCCTGGGCTTACGTAGAGGAAGTGCAGCTCGTCAGATGTGCAGCCGATGCTGGCGGCGAAGAGGAGGAGGTCACGCTTCAGCCATGTTACTGGGAAGGTGGGGAATTCGAAGCCGGCGCCTGGTCCGCTCATTTTTAATTCCAATTGCGTGAAAGATGCGATGAAAACACTAGATGGTAGTATACGTATGTATAGAAATTCGAAAGGAGAACTAAAAAGACTATATACAGTGTAAATAAGTAATCCAGCGCGGGGAAACTTAATCCGGGGTTAAGAAGCTGAGGGCCGAGGGATGGAGCTTTGTGGGCTTGCCGAGGTCTACCTTTGTGATGCTAGGTTTGCCGGCTCGAGCTTCATGTTTGAAGCTTCAAGTGTCTTCTAGTTGAAGTGGTGGCATATCTAACTGTAAATAAGTGTTTGATGTTACATTTAAGGCCATGGCCATCCCGGTAGAGCTCTGGAGAGCTTCTCAATTAGTAGAATCAACAATGTTGGTTGGAGAATTCCATCTTAACAAGTCATTATGCAAAACACTAAAGCTTTTGCTTTGACCGCCGTTTTTGCTCCTCAGTCCTCCATCTAGCTCAAATAGTTTTTCTTAAGAGTCTATGCTCGGTAGGGGTTAAGGTAAATCCATTGGACGGGTACATATAATGAGACTTAATAAAAATGTCTAAACTTCATTCGCCTTAAGCGACAGACCTGATCCTCGCTGCATAAGCCCTGTACAATCCTGGGGTTGATGTAGAGTCACCGGCAGTTCAAGGCTATTGGTTCCAAGTTAAATATGAAGATCAAAAGCAAAATAACCATGATATCATAGAGTACCATTTATTCATTGCAATATTTACAGATTCCCCCATCCTGATTAACCATTTAAGCAAGACGTGATGGCATGCGTACGTATGAATATGCTTGGAACACATGCACAAAGTGTAACAGCGAAATGGGCGCGAAAAAAAGGAGACCCTCATGCCCCATCCTATCCCGCCCACGCAATGCAATTCGTAGGGAAAACATGAAAACGCCGAAAAACCGAGAAAAACCAACTGATATGGCAATGCGATCCTCCATGAACCAGATGTGATGCAAAGCTCGGAATCAGTCACTACCATTGGCGCTGTGAAGGAAAAAGACACATGTAGAGAAGGTAAAGAAGGGCTGCTTACAAGCCAGCCATGGATCTCCGAGCTCAAAGTAAACCACCCAAATCAATACTTACATGTTGCTTCCTGTCTCGCGAATTTCGTAGAAGATATATACCCTTCGAGGCGAAGGCCGGTCGTTTGCCACTGCTGATCTTGGATCTTCATCGCATCCAGATAAAGGGATTGTACATCGACCGAGAACCCAGGGTATCCAGAAAGAAAAAGTTAGCAATAATGAAACCTTCCAACTTCATTACAGCAAGAAAAAGGAAAAAAAATTCGGATCGTCGAATCGTTATCAATGTCCGCAGCGAAATAAACTTTTGCCGACGCAAGAAAACGCCGTGAATACGATGAGATATGCGAGTGCAAATGGGCTCCGAGTATCAATTTGCCATTGTCTGCTTAAGCATCATGCTTGAAAATACTGTCGTCATGTACAACACCGCTCATCCGATCTCCTCTGTTAGCGAATGGCTTCTCCCAGTCGGCATCCTCCTCTTTGTCGTCCTCGTCCATACGCTCGAGGTCGTTGTCTCTGTTTTTGAAATGCTGGTCCATGGCGCTCTCATCAACGAAGGTGAAGCCGGCAAAGTTGGCCTGCATGGTGGGAGACAGTGGCGTTGAAGCGGGGTTGACGCCCGATGCGAGGGCGGCGGCACGCGCGTTCAATGACCCGCTGCCGTTCAAAGCGTTGGTAAACTCCGGGTCGAAGTTGGACACGTCAAGCTCCGATTTGAGTTTTGGCTTAAAGGGCGGGACCACGTTCTTCTTTGTAAGCGCATCCCAGTCAATATCGGCGAAAAACGGGTGCGCCTTGAGCTCCTCCGCGTCGCGCGTCGCGCCCAACCGATGCTTCGGATTCCGGTTGAGGAGACCTTTGACGAAGTTCCTGCCCTCGGTGCTGAGTGCGTCTCGTGGGAATCTAACCTTGCCGAATGCGATGTTCTTGTACATCTGCTGCGTGTCTTCCGCGTAGAAGGGACTCCATCCGCAACACATCTCAAACACCAAAACACCAAGAGACCAGAAATCCACCATCTTGGTATAGCCGTGTTCGTCCAAAAGGACTTCTGGCGCCAGATACTCAGTTGTACCGCAGAACGTGTTGGTTGTTGCATTCTCCGTTAGGTTGGCCTTCGACAAGCCAAAATCACATAGAGCGATATGCCCCTTCGCATCAAGCAAGATGTTCTCTGGCTTGAGGTCTCGGTAGACAATGTTGTGTTCGTGAAGATGTTGAAGGGCCAAGATCAATTCGGCGATGTAGAACTTGGCCCGAGCTTCGTGGAAACGGCCCTCCTTCTGAAGATGCCAGAAAAGTTCCCCGCCAGACATGTAATCCGTAACTAGGTATAAATCCGTAGGTGTTTGAAACGAAAACTTCAGGCCAACAATAAATGGTGAGTCGGCCATGGCTGTACGCACGAGAATATTCCGCTCGCCAAGAGTATGTGCAACTTCCTTCTTCTGCACAATCACCTTCTTCGAAAGGACTTTCATGGCATATATGCGGCGTGTATCTCTCTTCCGTACCTGGAAAACTTGGCCAAATGTACCCTTTCCGATAAGCTTGAGAATTTCAAAGTCTTCCGGTCCGTAATGCTTCTTGTCCGTCTTCTGGAAATTGATTCGCAAATGGATCTCGCCCGTTACGTAGTCTTCCTCGCCATCACGCGGTTCGAGTGTGAACCACCCATCATAGGGCTTCTCGTATTCAACTAGATTCGGACAGAAACGGACATGGCCCAGAAATGCTTCTTGATTAGATCGATCGTAGATGGATATATCGATCTCGGAGTGGTCACCAACAACATCACTGATATAATCGTTAGCGTAGCTTTGACGAACGTATGAAAATATGAACATACAATATTGCATCATGCTCCCATTTCGGATCGGTCACTTGTTTCAGTTGACCGTTCTCTTTGGGATCTGAGCTTATACCGCTGTTGCTGCTTTGCCTACTCCTCATAGGGATTGCCATGGACCTGCCATAATCGCTGTCGGTGCGTTTCATCATAACCGCACTATTACCACGTCCTAACCCATCACCTAACTTTTTCGGTGATTCTTCATTCCTCGGACCTTCTGATATGTATTCTGCCCATTGGAATTGACATACGACGTAGGGATCTACGCTTGGACGCAAGCCTCGGCCTTCGGATATCGAGACGGAAAGTTTGCCTTTTGGAGGACCGACCGTGGCGCCGCTCGTCTCTTTGGGTTTTCCGTTGGATGTTTGCGAGGATTGTGATAGATTTGAAGGAGGCACTTTTCCTTCTTGCGAACGTGTTCTCGGCGTTTGCGGAGGGGTGGCCTGATCTCGCGATGGCGAATTATCGCCTTCAGTTAGCTTCTTGACTTTTCCAGCCGACCTTGAAGCCGACGAATGCCTCGAAGCAGAAAGTGGAGTAATGATAGGACTAGGAGGGGTGGTCGAAGGAAGACGAGAAGCTGGATTCGAGATATGTGCAGCAGGAACAGAGGATGTCGTAACAACAGCTGAGAGAGGGGTTGCCACTGAATATGTATGTCTACGTGCTCTGGGTGGGGGAGGTTCTAGGATGCCTTTCTTGTCTTGTGCAGAAAGTGCACGAGTCGGAGAGGCATGGCTGGAACCGCTTGCGGTTTTCTCGTCCTTGCTAACCTTGCGCATGGACGAGGACGATGATGTCGGAGGGGTCGGGTATGAAAAAGAAGGTATGGGATATGCAGAGGGAAGTCGCTGTGGTGCAGGGCTCAAGCGCTCATGGGGAAGCAGTGGCGGAGATTCGTAATCACCGCTCAAAACTAAGCTGGGAGAGCATGGAGCGGTGAGCAGTGCATCAACACTGAGATTGAGGCTTTCGTGATGCTCCTGCCCTGTACTCCCAGCTTCTGCTCCGTGTGCAACGGGTGTGGACTGTGCGGGGGAGGGGCTGCTCGTAGACTTCGGACTGGGACGTAGAGAATCACGAACCTGACCAAAGTAACTGTGAATTATGCCCGGCAGGCGTTTGTCGGTCAAGTCCGGACGTGGCGTGGCGGCGCCGGGTGGAGTGGAGCTGTTGGAGCCGATCTGGTCTTGGACTTCGTCGTCACTGGCTCTATTGGGCGGACGAAGGGAGTTAGCAAAAGGCATGATGAAAGCAAGCTGCGAGCAGCTGCGAAAGAGGATGTCGAGGATGTGGAGAGTGAGGGTGTAGAGGGTGTGGAGGGTATAAAGGATATAGAGGGTGTCGAGCACGGTTATCTATTTCAGGAAAGTCGAATGACACCCGCGAAAGCCTTCTGGACTTTGGTCGCTCGCTTGTTGGGCGATCGAAGCGAGGCGTTTTAGAAGGCTTTTGCGATCCAAGATTTCCCCTCAACCCTGGTCCCCCTCTTTACCGACATACATAGACATCGTGGAGGTGAGACGCAAGAAAATCAGGATTCGGGCACGAGCTTACCTCTGCATCATGGCCTGCCGGAGCAGGTCCGCTGCAGTATGTGGATTAACCCCACCGTGGGCCGTCATGGCGGATGCAGCTCCAAGCCAGTAAGTGGGGAGCAGACGGAGTGAGGGAGGGATTGGAGCGATGGTAGCTGCTGTGCCAGATGAGCGCACTGAGGCTGTTGAGAGGGTTGGGACGGCGCTCGAGGACTTCCACGAGGGAAAAGGCCGCCGGGGCCTCGAATTGCCTTCGCCTGGGCGCGAGGTGCTGGTGTTGGTGCTGGTGCTCAGGCGACGACGGGGCACAGAAGGCCTGGGAGCTACGCCGGTGTCGGTAGTCGAGAATCCAGTGGCAGTGGAAGGTCGACCATCGGTGACGGTGCTGGTGCCGGTGCCACTGGTGCTGTGGTAGTGCTGGTGGTGCTGGTGCTGGTGAGGGAAGGTGAAGGCAGAGTTGTAGCTGAGAGAAGATGGGACGAGATTTGTCGCAGAGCGTCGGGCGCAGGCGTCCTTGATGGAGCGAGCGTCTTTGTTGCAGCCAGGACTGGCACTTCGCAGCGTCATGTTTTGCTCGGCTGGTGGACGACTCTTAAAGCACGACAAGCGCGATGCCGCAAAAACCAAAAACAATGCAACGCGCCCTATTGGCCCCGGGTGCAGAACGGTGCAAAAAGTCTGCTCCCAGAACTTTCTCGGGCCAGTTCTCGCAGTGGTCGCTCTGGTCGCTCTGGTCGCTCACTCAACGTAGCTCACGTCCCTTTGGTCCGCAGCCAGCAAACACAGCCGGGCTTTGCGATCGACTGCCGCTTTGGGGAGTCCCGCTGGTTGGGCTGTTTGGGCGTAATGGCGTCTCACACCTGGTCAGCCTGGGGCGGCCTCTCGTCGACGAGGATAAGGAAAAAAATCAGAAAGCACGAGCAAGGGAGATGCAGCTGGATGCAGGATGCCAAAGTGAAGCCCTTTTTGACTCGACATTGACTCCTCACCCTCTTACTTGCCCCCAACGCGCCCCAGCCGCATATCTTTCCAAGACCGTTCACCGCTCCCACTGACAGTTGCCACTGGTCTACAGCTGCCAAACCACTTCTCGCTCTCCACAACCCCGTTGCCGCTTAATCTCTTCTTCCGCACATGAAGCAATTATTCCGCAGTGCTCGAACCATGGCTCCCACCCGTCAATGGCTCCGATCCGCCAACGTTGGCCGATATTCTGCCTTGCATTCCCGCCGCGGCTTCTCTAAACCGCCACCCACACCATCCTGCCCTGATTTGATATTGTCGTGATTGATGTTTTCCTTCGTCGCCTCTTCGTGCTGTGCCCACACAGGGCAGAAGACGGCCACTGTGCTACCCTCTGCCGTCATCAGAGCTGATGCGGCCTCATATCTACCCTCAGCTGTACACTATTGCGGGTGACGAAGCTGATGCTGACCGGATTCAAGTGGTACAAAACCGTCATTGGAGGTTACGTGCTATAGATACAAAGTTGGCCTTGGCAGTCATGCCGTTGGTCGACTCAATCTGCTTTGGTAGATCTGCCCTAGGCGGTTGGGAGGAAGCCCCAGCCCCCGCTCTGAACGGGATGAGGTGGGAAGAGAGGAAAGTTCGCAAAACAGGCAGCTTGAGCATGACCCGGATTTTTCTGCATTGCACCTGACAGCCTAACAGCCTGACTTGGACTGTGCAACTTTGTGGACCCTGGGGATTTCCGCCCAGGTGCCATTCAGCATTTCAGCATTTCAGCATTGCAATATTGCAGCATTCAAGTTAACACATGCAAGGGTCGAGCATGTGATAGACCAAGCCTAAGCCTTATTACGTGTATAAGCCCCCCGCCTGAATAAGTCAGTCACGAGAATGGGCTTCTCACGTGCTCCCTCGTCAAATAATAAATTGCTCCATTCGTTAGGTAAGCTCTCAACTGCCCCATACACATCTAGCGCCTTGGCAACTCTTGCCTTACGAAAGTCGCATCTGTCTATTCACGTCTTAGCTGCGCACCGCGAACTGCCCCAGTGCATGCCCTGATATCTACACCGACATCCAAACACAGCAAGCACCACTCGTCTCCTAACAATGGCGCGCAGACCACGCGCTGCTGCGCTTCGCAGTACGCCCATCCGTTCAAACTCTAACCCTTGCGTTGAGAATCTTTCCTAATTTCATTCATCTCAGGAACCCCAACACCTCCACAGAATTCAGACGACGATATGGCTGACGCTCCGGAGTCGCATCCCGAGACACCAGCTCAAGAGGAAGATGCAGACACCCCCGCGCAAGACTCAGAAGCCGGACCAGCGCCCTCCGAGCCCTCCTCTCCGCCAGTCGTCCAACAGTTTCCGCGTAAAAGACGTCTAGGTCGGCCGCCAAAGAACAGGCCACCAGATTGGAACATTCCGGATCCAAATGCTGATGCTGCTTCAGAAGGCGGAACGCCTCAGAAGCGTCGACGAGGCCGACCTTCAACCGGAGGATTTAGAGGTCGACCCAGGGGAGGACCATCCCATGTCACTAGAGTTCCTATCGACAAAGAAGGCAACATGATGGAAGTCATCGATGACGAGGTGGCTCTTCCTGAGGATCCCGAAGGAGAGGCGAAAGTCGATAAGCTGGGAAACCTACAAGGCGGACGAGACTACCGTGTGCGAGTATTTACTATCACAGGGCGAGGCGATAGGCTGTACATGTTGTCCACCGAGCCTGCAAGATGTACTGGTTTCAGGGACAGTTATCTTTTCTTCACAAAGCACATGCAACTCTTCAAGATCATCATCGACGATTCCGAGAAGAAGGACCTAATCACTCGAGAAATCATCCCACACTCCTACAAGGGTCGTGCTATTGGCGTTGTTACTGCTCGATCCGTCTTCCGAGAGTTCGGCGCGCGAATCATTGTCGGCGGGAAGAGGGTCATCGACGATTATTATGTCACCGCAGCACGGGAACGAGGAGACATCGAAGGAGAAATTGCAGATCCCAATGATAGGCTTCCACCTCCAGGAGAGCCGTACAACAAGAACCAATACGTTGCGTGGCATGGGGCAAGCAGTGTTTATCATACGGGAGTCCCGAGTGTGCCTTTGGCAAATGGCAAAGTAGTGCCAGGAAAGCGTAAGATTAATATTACGTCAGCCAATTGGCAGTTTGAGCATGCTCGTGCTGCAAGGTGAGATTCCTTGGCAACAGTGTTTGCATTTGGTGCTAATTTCTCCCAGTCGATTTAATTCTACCCTTGCCACAACTAGACGTCAGAATTTAGACGGTGTGTATGATCCTCACATAAACATGATGTGTTATCCAAAAATAACGCAACCTACTCATGTGCTATGGGAGGAAATTCTTGCGGTGCCATACGAACCAGCTGAAGAACGCGAAACGCGACTTCTCACCAATGGCATGGCTGAGCTCACAAATGGCGTGCAAGAAGTTAGCCTCGAGCACTCCACGGTTGAGGAACATAGGAGCGACACAATCTTCACGCCCGTCCCTCCTATTGTATCCCGCAACTTCTTGGTGGTAGATACCTACTTTACCTCCCCTCCCCTTTCTGGTCTGGGTATCCCTGGCCCTGATGGAGACTTTCATGACACCGGAGTCAACGGTTTAGCAAATGTTCCGGACGACGTCCTAGCCGAACTACCTGTAGAATGTCGACAAGCCTTTAATGAAGCGAAGCGGAGCGAGACGGAATGGAAATCCCAATGGCACACCGAGACTATCGATGGGGCACGAGCCAAGTTGAAGATTGGGTTTTCGGGGGTTCCGGTTTGAATGAAATTAATTTTTATTTCGTTTGCTCTAACTGCCTTAGCATCAGAACATCTGCAGAACGAAAGGCGGCGTTTCAGGTGAATAACGGTTATTACCCGGTTACAGTGTAACAATCCCGCATCACTTTGGAGCTGGCAAAGGTTATCTTGGTATTTCATGGTGGATGGCATGGAGCGTACCACCGATCTAAAATAGGCTATAGGGTTCTGGCCTTTCCTCCGAAATATGTATTATTCGGCAGAATATTTTAATCCTGCTAGAGTGAGTAATTGAGGACCTTTTTACTTCTTGCGTTCTTGCCGTAGCCTTTGTAGTGTGCTCTCGTCATCTTTATAAAACTGCGTCTTTCATTAGACCCTTTTGATCCGAAGTGTCGGTATTTTAGGTCACCACGTTGGCAGGGTGGTTGGCTGAGACCACGTGGATAACAAAGGAATATACAGCTTTCTTCAAGCCTCTTCTACCTAATTCCAAGTTCTCAACAATGCGATACACTCCATTCCTACAAAAGATTTTGTGAACAAAGGACTTTAGCAATAATGAGATCTTCTGACCCGAAACTTCGTCTCTCCAGTCGAACACCAGATAAACCACCCGACACATCGGCCAAGTCTGCAAACGCAACTCATTGGTCCAAGGACACGGAGTAGGGTCAACCCACCGAAGACAGGAGCCTCATACCTTGAGATAATTAAATATCCACAATATGGGCAGCACGAACTTCACTCCTCCGGCTTGCGCACCGCCTTTGCTTGAAGAATCAAACTATGGCTTCACTGGTGGCCGTATGCTTCCTTCCTCCTGCCAGTTGAGGATATACTTGACTAACTTGAGCTCCAGACATTCCTGGTCGATATTGTGGTGTAGGCGTAAATCAGGACGGAACAAGATGCTGCTTCCCATGCCCGATTGGAGAATGGGTTTATCCTCCAGGTAAGTGCCCGCTTGCATAGCTGTTATGCGATTCTATATTCACCACTCTTTACAGATTGGTCCTCCCAACTCAAAGTTCCAAACTTTCTCAGTATTTTTTCCCTCGTTCTTTGTATATTTTTACTACTCTCGTTTGCCATTTTACCACCAGAGAAAAGCCATCGACATTACCTTAGCGTCGGGCTGCTATTTCCAGTGCTATTTATATCTGTACGTCAAGCAAAGTATTTTCAAACCACGTCTAATACGTCAAACTAGTTATCTTTTGTCATCCCTGCTGGTACTGATCCAGGGTTGTGCTTTGACGACATTACACCGAATGACATGCACTCAAGCCTTTCGTGTGCTTGGACTGGGGCTTTTGTTGCCATCGGAGGCCTTGGGTCTGTGATATGGGGTCTGTGGCTCCTTTGTACTTTGGAACCAAAACTGTCTCGTAACTGACAAATCGTAACCATATAGTATTCCTCCGCAGTCTCTGGCTCCACACCCGCATCTTCTGGGACCATGACCCTGGTAAAGCTTTCAAATACGGCTCCATAGCCGCCGGCACCATCCTCCCAGCTGTTTTCATGACGGCTCTTCTAGCCGCAACCGGCGTCAGCTACCGTATGGGCCAGACCTGCTTGCCAAATCACCCGCACGCCATTGTCAGCTTCTGGATCTGGCTGGTCGGCTTCGCCATTGCTGGCTTCATCCTGCAGAGCGTCACAACAGGCTTCTGCGTCTTGGTATACTTCCGCAGCCTGAGGCGTGAGAAAGAGCGCAGCGTTCAAGGCTCGCTCAACAAGGCGAGCACAAGCGAGAAGGTGCGGACGTGGCAGAACGTGAAATATCTGCTTTTATTGCAATGGCGGAATATTCTGGTCAGCATACTGGCCATCATCGGATCCATATCCTTCTTCATCGTGTTCTGGAGCCAAGACGCGAAACTGGGCGCTATCTTCAATGACCCACACGACATTACCCCAGTGAAGGTATGGATTACATGCTTAACGCTCAGCGAGGGTGATAAGTTGGAATGCCTGCGGTACGTAGGGAGCTTTACTGTCTCAAAAACGACCATACTCGTCTCTCTAATCCTCGCTTCAGTAAGTCCTCCTTTTACCCTTCCCGCCCACACTCCCTAAAGGAGATTCCTCGGTCTCCCCAACTAACCCTCTCTCCCCCTAGCTCGTCGGCATCGAAATCTTCATCCTCCTCGCCCGTACCTCCATGTTCAGCGCCTGGCGCGACCTCCTCTCCCGCGCCTTCCGCCGCCACCGCACCGCAGACCCGCTCCTCCTCACCTCCCTCGAAACCTCGCCCTCCAACGTACCCTCCAAACCGCATCCCTTAACCTCAATCACCACCTCGCCCCCTTACCCCTCCCCATCCCCCGACACCTCTGCACCCGCCACTCGCTCGCCCACCCACGCCCGCTTCCGCTTCCTCGGCCCCAAATCCTCCACGTGCCCGCTGCCGCACGCGGACGCAGCGACCGGCGAAACCACCATGTCGCCCACGCCGCCGTACGCGCACATCTCGACGCCGGCGCCGGGGTCGTTTACGCGGCTGTCTTCGTACGAGGCTGGTAGTGAACAGACGCTGCGGCGCGCTCTGAGTGCAGGGACACGGCCATCTCCAGGGAGGGGCGGGCTGAGGATGAATCCGGTGGGGAGGGTGGAGGGGGGTTGGGAGGTTGAGGAGGAGGTGGGGTGGGAGGGGAGGGGGAGTGGTGGTGGGGGAGTGTAGGTAGAGAGTGGAGGTGGGTATGTGAGCGATTTTTTTCATAGATTTGCTTCTTGTAGGGATGCCATAGTTTTTGTCTTGGTTGATCAACTAGACGGTATTCCAGACCGGTTTTCGGAACTTTGATATCTCTATTGGCATGCTCGTGCTCCTGTATTGTCTGATTTAATAGAGACCGCACAGGAACATCTACTTTGTTACATATTTCACAGCGCGTTCCAAATTACGGGAACACCCACCACTCACCGTCCAGCCAAATCGGCAACTCCAAAAATCTTGCTGGAATACCTTTGCATACCACCAACCTATTTTGCGCTGGGTGTTCTGACGCCACCCCAACTCAGTGTGTCCAAGAGTCAGCGTCGCTGACAGCGTCGTTGCCAAGAGGCTGATAACGTAAGCAGTCAGCGAGCTTATAGGGTTGACAGTCAGTCAGCTGTAAGACTGCAGCTAGCTAACAGCTCGCTGCCTTGGTGGTAAGATTTGGTAGTAAGCTAAAGCTTTTGGTAGAAGTTGGGGATATTCGGATCTCCGGCTGGATCCGGTCAGGGTAGGCGAAAATCTAATCTTATCTCGATACGATATCTAACACATGTCGGGGGGGGGTCATTTGGCGCGGTTACGACCCAGGTTAGGGCC
>Ga0307515_10009708_pt1 | contig 18551 bp, 13 predicted proteins | sample 17_EM_MG_FD_194513 | JGI IMG/M metagenome (GOLD analysis project Ga0307515, IMG submission 194513) | Populus trichocarpa ectomycorrhiza microbial communities from riparian zone in the Pacific Northwest, United States - 17_EM | ecosystem: Host-associated > Plants > Roots > Unclassified | place...
ATGCAAAACAAGCGAAGACTTAATTGTTAATGATTAATTTTAAGGTCTATTGTTAAATCTTTATATCTTACTCATTAGAAAACTAAACTGAACTCACACACTTCACATTGCATGCATAAATATGATTGATATACATTTAATCGGTTCAAGTTTCACAAAGTTTGAAACTGTCAAAACTGATTTTTAAGGTGAACTGATCGGCTGCTTGGTCATACTAAGTGAACCAATTAACCGTTGTTTATTTGTGATAAACACTTGAAAATTTTGCTGGAATCAATCGATTAAATAATATGATCATTTAAACCGGTTAACCATTTTTACTCTCACAGGCATTCTAACAACTATAATCGTATTGATTAAGTTATCAGAATAGTATTTATTAAGCATCCAAGAGCACTTAATTAAGAATACAGTACGGTCCATGTGAATCACTCACAAAAGTGTTACCACCCTCATATTACAAGTGCAAAACTGACCCCCCACACGTGTGTTCGCCATGAGTGGTGTGCTGGCATGATCAGTGAATTGTTCATTCGCTCAAGAACAATTATTTATTAGACGACCAATTAAACTAATCATCTCGGGATCTTCAAGATTAAAGTAAAATGATATTCGCTTTTTCCATGGAAGAACGATGTGGACATCTGTCCTACTCATCCCTGGGCCCAATTAGCATGGGGCACGTAAGATGCTAGCCTGGTACCCAAGAACAAGAGGTGGTAGTCTCTTCTTCCTTTGAATTTCTTGCACCCATACGGAATTTGTTTAACACCACATGCAGGGGCGGAAGCAAGGGGGGGGCAAGCAGGGGCCCGGGCCCCCCCTGCAATATTTTTTTTTTCCTGTATTGGGTAATTGGGTAATTAAATAGGAGGAAGTGTTATATTTTTTATTTTAAAAAGGTAGCCCTCCTAAATTAAATGTGATTTTATTTTTGATTTTTTTTGAATTTACTCTTGACCTACATGAAAAAAAAAATATATATAAAGGCATTATTTTGTGAAATAAAAAACAGAGCCACCAATTTACCCTAATATAAATCCTGCAGCCGATCAAAAACATAAATCGCGAGCAAAATTTTTCTACAAAAAAATTAAAACAGAGCTACTAATTAATTTATCTTTCATCAAACAAAACAAGGTAACTTAAATTTAAAATATATTTTTGTTTTGTTTTGAGATGTTTGTTAATAATTTGATGAGGTTTTTTTAATAATTCTATCATTTTTGCTCTTTTTTTTCTTAGATCTGCTAGTTTTTTCAATTGTTTTTTGAATTCTTGTTATATTGATTTTTTTTTCTAATTAATTAGATATATTTTATTGGTTTGTTTTGATTATGTTTGGATTTTTTTTATGTTTTGTTTTTAGCAGAACCGCCAAAATTATCAATTTTTTCTTACGATATATGTTTTGATTTTAGGTTGAACCATGAACAAAATAAAAAGAATTAATTCTTTTTTTGAAAAAAAATATATTGATAACTCACAGCCTACTGAACGAGCTTTTTCAGCGATGAAGACTGTTAAAACAAGACTTCGCAATCGGATGGATGATGATTTTCTTGCAAATTATTTGATTGTCTATATAGAAAAAGAAATTGCTGAAAGATTCACAATTGATATGATAATCGATGAATTCTATTATATGAAAGAACGACGAGCACAATTATTCTTTATTATTTTTTGCTTTATTTCAAAGCTTATCAAACATAAATAATGTTTTGTTTTAGCTAATGTTTCTTATATACTTTGTATGTTTATATTTGATAGGTATAAAGACCAACAACATTAAAGTGATGAATATATTATGAAGATGAAATTAATTTCATTGCTTTGACTCAATTTGGTATTGCTCCAAATATTTTACCTTATACAAAGGTTATTATATATTTATAGTAAGTTATTTGAATAAAACTAAATTATGTAGGTTTTGTTTTACAACTCATGTACAATAAATTAAACACAAATATTATATCTTATTATATTAATTTTGGCCCTCCCTAACAAATAATTCTAGCTCCGCCCCTGACCACATGGACACCTTTATTAAACTATTCTGATTAACACTATTATTGATTAAATTATTAAATTATCCATGCCTATTAATTTCTAATAAGTACTAGCGAGCGAGTTTTTTTTTTAAAAAAAAAATCTATAAAAAATTTACACGACAGGGAAAGCTTGAATCCCATGTCTCTTAATATATGATTGATAATTGATAGTGTGTGTATATATATATATAATGTGTATTTTTTCATATAAGAAAATAAGGTAACGCAAATGAAATACTCTCAAGTACTTTTCATTTGTTTTCGTGTTTAATTGTGTTTGACTTAAAAAAATTAATATTATTTTAAATATTTTACAATAATTTTGATATGTTGATATTTAAAATAAAAAAAATCTAAAATAATTATTTTAATATTTTTTTAAATAAAAATCATTTTTAAAAACCACAAAATACACTAAATATAGAATGACTTGTTTATTAAGTAATAAAATAAATTATTGTATACCTTCAAATGCTATGAAAATATGCAAATAACAAGAGATAGTGGAGTTAATTATATTAAACCAGTTTCTTTATTTCATGCATGATCAATTTTATTTTATTTTTAATTTGTTAAAAGAGCAAAGTCCTTATGCATTCGACCCACCAAATTTAATTTCAAACATAATAATTAAGTGAAAAGTAATGGTGCGTAATTTCAACACTAAAATTCACATAAATTCATGAAATTTAAGTTTGATTAAAATTTATCCTCCATCTTTCTTTCACATATCAGTCCAAAATGGAAAGTTTCCTCCTCGATACATTCTAGTGAAAACTCTTCAACAAATTAATAAATTAATCAATATCTTATTGGAACACGGAAATGTTTTTCAAAATTTTTTAATTCAGTTCCTGTTTAAAATTGCGATTTAAATAGTGGTTAGTCAAAATCTAATTTTTTGTTTAAAATTATTATTTTTATTTTTGAATTGGTTTGATTTGCTGATGTTTAAAATAAATCTTAAAATATAAAAAAAATATTATTTTGATGTATTTCTGAGTAAAAAACACTTTAAAAAATAACCACTACTACACTGTCAAATACCTTCTTAAATATTTAGCTAAAATGGTAACACATTTTATTTTTCATGTTACCATATAGTTTTAAAACACAAGAGAAATGGAGGAAACAAATCTCACCATTATATCATCTTAATTACAAACAATTCACTCAAAACTCATTTTTGATATATAAAATATGGTTTAAATATAAATTATTTTATGAAAATACTTGTATATTTGTGTGTGTCTAAATTTAGTGTTATCGTTGGTTTACAGGTATTAATTTTTTGGTGTATAACAAGAAATTATAGATATAAATTAAATTTTTATAAAAAAATATATTCCAAACAAGATGTGCACAGGTAATCTTTTTATAATTTTTGAGTATTCAATTCAATTAACACTAACAACAAATTACTGATGCAAACCGTCATGTAAGAAAAAAAAAATGAAATTATTGTATTTCTTCTTCTTCTTTTTTTATGAGAATTCTTTCCTTTTTCGAAAAACCTGAAATAAATAAATAAATACCAAATTATTCCAAAGAGACGACAATTTACGGTTTTGAAGGCAGCAAAATCTCGTATAGTCCAAAACAAAGAGGAAAGCCCTCTCCCTTGCCACCCTCATTTTCTCTTTAAGACGCTATCTTCCCGTTAATACTGTACTAATCCTACAAGTAAAACCACAAACAAACAGCTCTGCTGCTGCTGCTGGTGGTAGTGGTGCAGGTGGCAGCGTTGGTGGTCTCGTAACTAAAAAATGGCGGGGAATGATTGGATAAACAGCTATCTTGAAGCAATTCTTGATGTAGGTCCTGGCTTAGATGAAAAAAACCCGTCTCTTTTGCTTAGAGAGAGAGGCAGGTTTAGCCCAACTCGTTATTTTGTTGAAGAAGTTGTTTCTGGATTTGATGAGACCGATCTTCATCGCGCCTGGGTTCGAGTATGTTTGTATTAAGTGTATCCCTTTGTGTTTTTGTTGATTTTTTTGCGTGCATGAGTGTGATTTTGGCTGTGTTTTTCTGTCTACTGTTTGGTATAGGCTCAGGCGACGAGGAGTCCGCGAGAGAGGAATACGAGGTTGGAGAATATGTGTTGGAGGATCTGGAACTTGGCTCGGCAAAAGAAACAGGTTGATTTTTTTTCAGATCAATTTTGTGGCGCTTTTAGCTGTGCTCTTGATTTGATATTTGGTATTTGGTGATGTGTTTGTATTTATTTGAGAGTTGAGAGGAATTTTTTGATGTTGGAAAATTGTGAACTTGATTGGATGGATATTTTTGGAGGGAATGGGAGGGGGGGGGTGGAGTTTGGTTACTTTTCTTACATGGGATTTAACCTTTCAATAGGTTGTTTGATCACAAATCAGTGTTAGTTAATGGGGTTTGATATTGTCCATTTGCAATCGCAACACACTTGGCACATGACCGTTTTGGAGAAGATGATCATATGGTAATTTGTCTGTTCTCATTCCAAAATATTATTACTTGCGATGCGATTAGCTTTCAAGATCTGTTGAGATTTCGTTGAAATGTGTGAGCTTGTAGGTAATAAATTCTCTTGTTGATGCTTTGCATGTGCTGATATAGTTCAATTTTTCTTTTAATCTTTTTCCATCCTTTTTTGGTGGTGAGCGGGTAATGTGTCTAAATGGAAAGTGTTTACCTTGTAGCTGTCTAGTTTTGCAATGAATAACGTGTCACCTTTCGTTTTTTCTTTGGATTTTCTAAATCTCAGTGTACAAAGGAGATGCCACATTCTCTGGCTCATGGTTCTTTTTATCTTGGGCTGAATGATTGACTATTGTATTTTCTTTTGTAGCTTGAGGGAGAGCTAGCCCATAGAAATGCTAAACGTCGTCTTGAACGTGAAAGAGGCCGCAGAGAAGCAGTGGCTGACATGTCTGAAGACTTATCAGAGGGAGAGAAAGGAGATGCAGTTGGAGATTTATCGGCCCATGGTGATAGCATCAGGAACAGACTGTCTAGAATCAATTCTGTTGATGCAATGGAGGCTTGGGCTAATCAGCAGAAAGGGAAAAAACTATACATTGTATTAATAAGGCATGGACTGAACTTTAGTTCTCTAATAATTGAATGTGCTTGTGAAGAGGACTATAAGGCATTTAGTTGGTGCGGTATTGTTTATTATAACATAACGAATGGATTTTCACTTCTCTCTTACTGCTGAAGAGAAATTAATAGGATATTATATATGTCCTGATTACGGCACTAGATGATTTTGCTAGTGTGCATGTTGCTGATTTAATATTTTTAACAAGTAATATGCATGCAGCCTTCATGGTCTAATACGAGGAGAAAATATGGAGCTTGGGCGCGATTCTGATACTGGCGGTCAGGTAATATGAAGTTTTTGTCTGGAGTGGTCATATGTGGTTCTCACTCCCATTTTCTGGTCATAGTATAACTGCATAGCTGCAGGAATAGATAACCAATGATCTTGGATATTTTTTCTATCAGGTTAAATATGTAGTGGAACTTGCAAGGGCTTTGGGCTCCATGCCAGGAGTGTATCGAGTTGATTTGTTTACTAGACAAGTATCAGCCCCGGATGTAGATTGGAGTTATGGTGAACCCACAGAGATGTTGACTCTAAGAAACTCAGAAGATTTCTTGGATGAGATGGGGGAGAGCAGTGGTGCTTATATTGTCCGCATACCTTTCGGTCCGAAGGATAAATATGTTCCAAAGGAACTATTGTGGCCTCACATCCCTGAATTTGTAGATGGCGCACTTTGCCACATAATTCAGATGTCTAAAAGCCTAGGAGAACAAATTGGTGGGGGAAAGCCGGTCTGGCCTGTTGCCATCCATGGCCATTATGCTGATGCTGGCGATTCAGCTGCTCTTCTATCTGGTGCTTTAAATGTCCCCATGCTTTTTACTGGTCACTCACTTGGCCGGGATAAATTGGAGCAGCTACTTAAACAAGGCCGACTCTCAAGGGATGAGATCAACTCCACATACAAAATAATGCGTCGGATAGAGGCAGAGGAGTTATCACTCGATTCCTCAGAGATAGTCATAACCAGCACTAGGCAAGAAATAGAGCAGCAATGGCGCTTGTATGATGGTTTTGATCCAATACTGGAGCGTAAACTGCGAGCAAGAATCAAACGTAACGTGAGTTGTTATGGGAGGTTCATGCCCCGCATGGCTGTAAGTACCCTTTTTTCCCTGATTGGGGTTTGGTAACCTCATAAAAGCTCCTTGCTTCCAAATAGCAAATACACTATCAGAATCCAAGTAAGCTTGCTCTGCCTCAGATCTTGGTTAGTGAATCTCAGCTAGGTTAGGGTGGGTTTAATGGGATCCTTACTCCAGTTCATTAAATGCATGGTTGTATTAAATTACATCCTAAACAATGATGCCGGTGGCTGTATATGTCAACCTGGGATACTTGGAGTTTGATGTTTTGCCCATTAAACGGAATGTGCTTGGAACTAAGTACAAGATGGTGAATAGTGCTTAGTTTCTAAATTTCTCCAAGGAACATGTGGTTGGGAATGACTGCAGGATGGCTATATTTCATAGACGTAGATTTCTAGCATGCACCCTATCTAGTTTTAATATTCATATTGCCTGTTTTTGTCTTATTCCCCAAGGCAAATTGCTTTCTAGTGAAGGAAACATATGTTAATAACTTGTGGTGCTCTGCAGATAATTCCTCCTGGAATGGAGTTTCATCACATTATTCCACAGGATGGTGATATGGATGGTGAAATAGAAGGAAATGAAGACCATCCTACTTCTCCTGATCCACCAATATGGGCAGAGGTTTTAATTTTTTCTTATAGCCAATATGTTTAATCTTACCCTTTCCCCACTCTTAATTGGACAACTGATTTCAGTTCATTACTTGCTATGCTGCAGATCATGCGCTTCTTTACCAATCCTCGCAAACCTATGATACTTGCCCTTGCAAGACCAGATCCCAAAAAGAACATCACAACTTTGGTTGAAGCATTTGGAGAATGCCGACAATTGAGAGAGCTTGCTAACCTTGTATGTTAAGTTACCTAAATGTAAACCTGTTCTTGATTGCTGCACAATTGAGCTTGCTTTCTGTTGAGGTCATGCTATCTTTTTATTCGCCCTGCACTTCACTTTACAGACTCTAATTATGGGTAATCGAGATGGCATTGATGAAATGTCCAGCACAAATGCATCTGTCCTTCTTTCAGTGCTCAAGCTTATTGACAAGTATGATCTGTATGGGCAAGTTGCTTACCCTAAACATCACAAGCAGTCTGATGTTCCTGACATATATCGTCTAGCAGCAAAGACAAAGGTATGCCCTGTAGTTTACTGGATTAAACTAAAAAATGACTTGATCATCTGAGTTCAAGATAAGAAAAGTCATAAAATAGGTGATGTTTTTTGCTCCGTTATTTAGTACAGTGGTGCATTCAGCTTACTCTGACCTTTTCTTGTGTTTTCCTTTCTTTTTGGTTCTGTTTAGACCGCTTCTTGAGTGACCTGTATTCTGCATTTTACATTAATTTCTTAACCGAGACATCATTTACAAGAATAGAATAATTCTATGGTATTTTACATTAAATTTTGGTTAACAAAGCTTTTATGATGCTAGTCTAATTCTGTGTAAACTGTAAAGCATATCAGGCATCTCACGAGTGTCTTATGTTCTGCAGTTTCTCATTTGTTGTTCAACTGCCGAGATTTAATTTAAAAAATACAATTATTTTATGGTGCTTGACATTACAAATAATTGGCCGAGGTCTCTCTAATTGTTAGCTAGTTTAGTGCAATGTATAATTGATTAGCCATCCAATTATGACTAACAAAACTTCTATAATGCTTGTCTAATTCTCTGTAAAGCATTTCAAGCATATTAGTTTCATGTGTTTTCTCGGGGATACACGTGAGGTTGGGTATTATTATTCTGTTTGCTTGGTGTTTGGTTGCTGTATTTTGGTTAATTATCGTCTGATGTAATTGCTGTTATATGTCATACTCCATCTGTATGACATAGATGGTTCCCTTTGGCCTTCAGTCTCTGTTTCCAAACACACAATCATAACTCAGTATTGTTAGATACCTAATTCTAGCTGGAACTTTGTGCAGGGAGTTTTCATCAATCCAGCTTTCATTGAGCCATTCGGACTTACTTTAATTGAGGTGCTCTTCTTTATTAGATGAATAGTTTTTCTTGATGATAATTTATTATTTGAGACCAATATAAACTGTTACTTTTTTCCACTGAGCAGGCAGCAGCTCATGGATTGCCCATTGTTGCCACAAAAAATGGAGGTCCAGTAGACATACACCGGGTATGCGTGCTCATCAATAAAAATATTGCCGAAGAGATATAACTTGTTTATGCATGTGAATGAGCATGTTGTGTATAAATGTTCCAGTTTTGATTGTTGATATTTCCTCAGGTACTTGACAACGGTCTTCTTGTTGATCCTCATGATCAGCAATCCATTGCTGGTGCTCTTCTAAAGCTTGTTGCCGAGAAGCACCTTTGGGCAAAATGCCGTCAGAATGGGTTGAAGAACATTCACTTGTTTTCGTGGCCAGAGCATTGCAAGACTTACCTATCCAGAATAGCCAGTTGCAAATCAAGGCATCCACAGTGGCAAAAAAGTGATGATGGAGCTGATACTTCCGATACAGATTCTCCTGGTGATTCCTTGAGAGATATACAGGATTTATCTTTGAACTTAAAGTTCTCATTAGATGGGGAAAAGACTGGAGGTAGTGGAAATGAAAATCCTCTAGATTCTGAAGGAAATGCTACTGATAAGAAGAGTAAAATAGAGAATGCTGTATTGTCATGGTCCAAGGGTGTAGTAAAGGACACACGAAAGGCTGTTGACCAAAACAGCAGTTCTGGTAAGTTTCCATCATTGAGGAGGAGGAAACAAATCTTTGTCATTGCAGTGGACTTTGATACAATCTCCAGTCTTGCTGAAGCCACTAGAAAGATTTTTGAGGCTGTTGAAAAGGAAAGGACCGAAGGTTCAATAGGGTTTATATTGTCAACGTCCTTGACCATATCTGAGATACGCTCCTTTCTGGCTTCAGGGGGATTTAGCCCCAGTGATTTTGATGCTTTCATTTGCAATAGTGGTAGCGACCTCTACTATTCAACTCCCAACCCGGAGGATGGTCCCTTTGTCGTTGACTTTTATTATCACTCACACATTGAATATCGTTGGGGTGGAGAAGGGCTGAGGAAGACTCTGGTTCGCTGGGCATCTTCAGTTTCTGATAAGAAGGCTGAGAATGAGGAACGGATTGTAACTGCAGCGGAACAACTTTCAACTGACTATTGTTATGCTTTTACAGTGAAAAAGCCAGGATTGGTACTTCTCTTCTCTCAAGTGACTTCTTGATTTTTCTTTTGAAATTAAGGGTTAATTTATCAGTTTAGACGTGGTTTATAGGTGCCTGAATTATTTTTAAATTAAGATTTGCAGTGCAATGGGATGCGAATGCATTGTGAGTTACATCCATGTCTTTTGCAGGTTCCACCTGTTAAGGAGCTTCAGAAGGCGCTGAGAATTCAGGCTCTCCGTTGCCATGCTATTTATTGCCAAAACGGGACCAGGTTAAATGTAATTCCAGTATTGGCTTCCCGCTCCCAAGCCCTCAGGTAGGGTTTTTCATTAATATATGTTTTCCATGATATTGCAATTGAAGTTATAAATGAAACTGCATATAGCAAATTGGATAGTAAAGGAACCTTAGGCACGGACAAAGCAGTGTGGCCAAAATTTGGGACCTGGCATTGAGAATTTATATAACCAATTTTATTCTTATTCCCATACACACTATAATGCGTTTGAGGTTTTCTTTCATTCTTTGTTGGCATGGCTGATTGAACTTGGAACACAAAAATTCTGTTCTTTTCCCCGTTATGCTAGTTTATGAAATTTTGACTCAAAACTACATTTCAGGTATCTCTATGTTCGATGGGGTGTGGAATTGGCAAATATGGTCGTTTTTGCTGGAGAATGTGGAGACACAGATTATGAAGGATTGCTGGGTGGGCTGCACAAAAGTGTAGTCTTGAAAGGAGTCTGTAGCAGTGCAAGTAACCAACTCCATGCCAATCGAAGCTACCCTCTCACAGATGTCATGCCATCAGAGAGCCCTAATATTGTTCAAGCACCTGAAGAAAGCTCTGATATCAGGAGTTCCTTGGAACAATTAGGATGTCTCAAGGGCTAAAGTGTCATTCTCCTTCGTTCACTATTGTTCAACAGCTTCTGTTGACCATGATGCGCCTATCATAACAGTCTCTGCCTGCTTGTCTCATGGCAAGCGCCTCAGAAGCATTCTCATGATCTTGAATGCTTTAGAAGCTTGTTTGTGGGTCTTATCGCGAAGCCTCAAAACCAGTTTGGTCCTTTCTTTTCCCATTTTGTTTATTCTATTGTAAATTCAAACCTTTGCCGATCCTACTGCAACCTGAGTCTCAATAAAAGGACACAGAGTTGCATGTATCTTTGGCTTGGTCTCCACAAGAGCCAGTGAATGCGAATGTTATCTTAAAGCTGTTAACACACACATTCTGTTCTGTTAAATGAAAGTAGTGAGTTCCTATTTGCTTCTTTGCCCTTTACAAGAAATGCATTCTTAAACGGTACAATTGCCGAAAACTGTTTCCTGTTTTTTCTTCTTCCAGTTTTTTCCAGTTGATGGTGGAAGGACCTTTTGTTGAAGGAGGAAAGGTTGGATGACACTTCTGGCATTGGAACATTAGCTAAGAAGTGGAAAGCAAGACAACTCATAATGAATATAGAAAGAGAGAGATAACTGTCACTGGTGTATTAATTAATAGGTTTATTTAAGTATACATAAAGATGGGGCAGGGGTCCTCTGTTTTGTGTATTAGTCGGTACATTTGCCAGTATTAAACTGTAGATTTTGCCAGGAGTATGCACATGCATGGTCAAATCTGAAGGGAGGCTGGAATATCTCACCATAAGTCTATTATATGCTGCAAGATACTGACAAAAAGGGTGTTCGAGCCTGCACAGGGTCTTTGGAATTTGATTGTTTCTCTAACATGGTTGGACAGGCAAGCTCACCTTGATAGATTCCTTGCTTTTAAGAAAGGGCAGAAGTGCACGACGTGCCAAAATTTTTCAATTCCGAATGTGGAGTTCATTCACATTTTTTGACGTAGAGTTCTGACTTTTTTTTTTTTTTTAACAACAGTAAAACTATGGAGCGTTTGTTTGCTGGAAAATAATTAATAGTTTATTTTTGGGAAGTGAATTCCGGAAAAATAAATTCCAGAAAAGTGAATTATTTTCCAATGTTTGGTAGTGTAATGAAAAATAAGTTGGAAAACACTTTCCAGTGTTTGGTCATGTCATGGAAAATGAGCTGGAAAATAACTTATTAATGTTTTATTTTTTTCAAGTTTATTAAAATAATGAGAAATAAATTTTTCAAATTAAAAAGTTGAATGAGAATGAAATTTAAAAAAAATATAATTTCATAAATTATCTCAAATAAAATAAATAATAATTAAAATAATAGAGATCAAATCTAACAAATAAAAAAATTGAAAGATGAAGAAATTAAAATAATAATAATTACCATTTGATAAATTATTTCAAATAAAATAAGTAACAATCAAAAGAATAAGGACCAAATTTAATAGATAAAAAATTTCAATTAAAAAATAATAAGGAAAAAGCAAATAACAATTATAAAAATAAAGACCAAAATTAATATAAAAATTAAATTTAAGGGATGAAATTGAAAAAAATATATTCAAAACAAAATATATATATAGCAATCAAAAGTTTGAGGACCAAATTTGATATAATCAGCAAATAATATGACATTTCTAAATTTTTCACAACTTCCGGAAAGTGTTTTCCGCTCAAAATAAAAGGAAAACACTTTCCTGGAAACCAAGCCAAATTTTCCTTTGATTGGAAAATGTTTTCCGTTGACCAACTTTCCTAATGACAAACAAACACAAGAAAGTTTAGAAAGTAGTTTCCCGGAAACTACTTTCCGGAAAACAAACACACCCTAGAATCTAAAAGGGTTCTGAGAGTCGTAATAATTGTTTTTAAAAGTATTTTTTATTTAAAAATATATTAAAATAATATTTTTTTAATATCAGCAAATTAAAATAATTTAAAATAATAAAAAAATTCCAAAATTTTCCTAACCTTTTTTGAAACACAATATCAAATAGGTGCTTAGACGGAAGGACAAGTATTTGATGGGCATGAGTCACTCAGTAAACTCACGAAAGAGGTGGATTATAATCAATCTAACTAATAACCAACACGTCTTTAAAGTCTCAATTCCATTTCCTATCAGAGTTAGCTGGCGCCCCAACCAAGCATATGATTTAACGTGGGACAATTAAAGGAAAATGATAATCTCCCATCCAAGTTTAAACAAGAAAGCTTAAGATACCTTGTTCGAATCTAATCAGTTTATCTAAGAATCAAGCTAGACCATGTTTAACCAACAAAAACCAGACAGACAAACAAACATACATGGCCATGATGATGTTTTCTTCCTAATGTGTTCCTTAACTTCAACGAGGGAGCAAAACTATGTTTCTACTTGTAGATTACCACACTGTTTGTGTTCATCTCAAACAGCCTTGAGGAGTAAGGCAGGCAGATTCGCAAGTATTTATTTAACTTTGAGTGGGGCTAAAGATGCATGGTTCGTAAAAATGATGAAGCTTGGGGTGCCTCGACAAACAAGGATTTGTCTAGCTCGACAAGCCAACATTAACGCAAGAAAATTATTGTTTGTGGTCAGGTTTTGGAGTGCCTTCAGGGCAATGAATTACTATTACTAGTAATAAATGAATAAATACACAAGAATTGGTTCGAGTGGTGGGCTAACTATCTGCGCCGCTGAGATGGTTTGCCTAATTAATGCTGTCTAGCTATTTCTAATTTAATATTGAAAAAGAAAGATTACGAAGGGTTTTGAAATTACTGTAAATAGATTGTTTTTTAAAGTGTATTTTACTTGTAAATGTATTAAAATAATATATTTTTTAAATTTATTTTTAATATCAATTCATTAAAACACATTAAAATGATATGAAATTATAAATAAATTAAATTTTTATAAAAAATAAGTTGAATTGTAGCTTCAAACAACAGAGAGTGCTTTCCCTCCTCCCAAAATCAAACTAACACGACAAAACCCTTTCCCAACCAAAAGTAAAGATTAGACTGGAAATTAATTGAAGGACCTACAAATTTAAAAACAACAGAATTCTTGCTATAAACAATGTGAAAGAAAGCAGAGTACTAGCTAGAGATCCATCATTAAAATAAATATAAAGTGATTCTAGCAACTACCCTTTTTTTCTTCTTTTTTTTTTATAATGAAATATATACCTCATCAATTACAAAAAAAATCAACAAAAAGAAATAATCTTGATATTTAAAAAACTGATACGAAAATAAAAATAAAAATAAAAATGGAAAACATGAGGACGGTGACTGTTTCTCACACGGAAACTTTTACACACAAATTTATTGGTGACCTAACAACGTTCACTATTTATTATTCAACTGCATTGCTATACTGCATGCAACTCTCTCTCGCACCAAACTAACAAGAGAGAGAGAGAGAAAGAGAGAGAGAGAGAGCATGTCCCTATAATTTAATGGTGCAGTTGGCTGGTGCATAGGTGTGCTGTGTCCTCCAAATAGCTGAGAACAAACACAGAGACAGAAAGAAGGCCAAAGACAAGCCTTTCTATATTCTTACCAAACAAGCTCAAATATCCTGACGAGAAATTAACGCTTGTATTTGTAATTACGTTCAAGATTCACTCTATGGCCGCTCTAACGGCTGTGAAGAGGAAAGGGAAGAAAAATACGGATCAAGCCCAGAAGAAACAAGGGAAGGTCACGAAAGATGAGATCAGCCAAGGAAAAGCTACTAAACGGTGTGATTTAGTCTCGTTTTGGGAGCTGCCAGAGTACTTGAAGGATAATGAGTTCATCTTGAGTTACTACAGAGCAGATTGGCCTCTCAAAGAAGCTCTCTTTAGCATTTTTCGTTGGCATAATGAAACCCTCAATGTTTGGACGTAAGTAATTAATCTCTCTTTTAGTTTTGAGATGGAAATTTAGTGCTTGATTTTTGAGTTAGTCAATTAATAATCACTCTTCTTTTTAATGGTTTTTTGGGTTTCAATTACATTTTGCAGGCATCTTCTTGGTTTCTTGTTGTTTGTGGGGTTGACTATGGCGAATTTAATGCAAGTGCCTCAGGTTGCGGATCTACTTGGCTTGTTAACCAGGTAATTTGTTGTGTAAATCTTACTTTTTTTTTCCTTTTTTTTTTTTCCAGTATGAAAAAAGTATACCGATTACTACTAATTACAGAGAAAAATCCTATAATATTACATGGACTCTCCATTCTTCTTGTAATTCAGAAGCTTAAGATGGGATTTGAAGAAATTTTGTAGCTTCAGTTTGATTTCCTTTTCTATGATTTTGCTCTCCTTTTTCTTACAGCAACTACAAATTTCTTTGAGACCTTCACAATTGGCTGCCTGTTCTTATCAGATTCACTAACCCTTAAATTAAGCAGCTAATTGGAAAATTAACCAAAGAGGAAAAATAAATAGAGGGGGGGATGGAAAATTGAAAAAAAAGGGGATTTTGTTTTCTTGGGGGATGATCAGGTAGAAGATTATTTAGGAGAGGGAGGAAATTATGCTTTAAGATTAATATTAGTGAATAAGTTTGTGTGGGTTCTTTTTTGAAGAAAATCACTTACGTTAAGTATTGCCATATTTTCATGTCAAGAAATTAAGAAATATTACTGCCCAAGTAAAATGCAGGAAAACTTGTGTTCCAGTAAGTCATCTCAATGTTCTTTAACAAATTATGGTGATAATTGAAATTGCTAAGCCTTGCAATATTTTTACAGGTCAATTCTTATTAGTGCACAAAGAAATGTTTCTTATAATTCAAAGGATTTCTATTTGGTAAGTCGCCTCATATTAGATAGGAAACGCATTCCTCATTCTCCAGTTGTGAATTGATTTCTCATATTATCTAACACCAAAAATGTTTCAGGGGACAACACAACTACTAGATTTGGAGCACATATCACCCGTGGAAATGGATGTTTTGTCGGCAACCCGGTGGCCATTCTATGTATTCCTAGGTGGTTCTATGTTCTGCCTCCTCTCAAGTACCATTTGTCACCTCTTTTGTTGCCATTCACACCATTTGAGCATTCTCTTGTTGCGAATGGACTATGTTGGCATCGCCACAATGATCATCACCTCATTTTTCCCTCCAATCTATTATATCTTCCAATGTGAACCTCACTGGCAATTTATCTACCTTGGTGGTGTCACTGCACTGGGAATGTTCACTATAGTAACACTACTTTCTCCATCACTATCGACCGGAAAGTTTCGTTCTTTTCGAGCCTTCCTCTTCTCTTCCATGGCACTCTTTGGCCTTATCCCAGCAGCCCACGCAATATTTGTCAACTGGAGCAACCCCAAGCGCGACACGATTTTGGCTTACGAGTCTGCCATGGCTATATTTTACTTGACTGGAACCGGGTTTTACGTCAGCAGGTTTCCAGAGAGATTGAAGCCTGGATGGTTCGACCTAACAGGACACAGCCATCAAGTTTTTCATGTTTTTGTGGTATTAGGAGCCTTGGCTCATTATGGTGCCACACTTTCATTCTTGGAGTATCGCAGTCATGTTGGATGTGGAGCAAATCTACAACATGTACTATAGAAATTCATCAATATGTTTTATTATGAAGTTTGTTTGTGTTTGATTCATTTAGGTGGGAAATATATTCATTTGTTAGAATTCTCACTTAAACTGGAATAGTAGTGTCTATAATGTTGTATACTTGTGCTAGTGTGACAATCATTTTAGCAGATGGGCTATTGCCTATATGATTCAAAAGAAAACAATCTGGAGTTCATAATGCATGGGAAAATGAATCAAGATTAACTTGTAATTGTAATTTTCTCTGATCAATCCAATCTATTGAGCAACTCTACCTGTCATTTCCTTGCAGACAAAATTTAGCTGTGTGAAATCCAAAATTTCTGCCCTTAATTTGGACATTTGACATATATAGTGCATGTATATTATCCAAGGCTCGTTTTGGTTCCAAATTCCAGAAATTCAAAGGGATCCTTCCTTCAAGCGGCTCTTTGTTTATTACAATCTAACTGGCCTTCTGGATTACAGTGTAGTCAAATTCCTTCCATTACTGCACATACTTGCATTAAAGTTAGGTACCTCCAATACATTTGCACCAAAATGATAATGTTTCAGAAGAGATTAATGTAGATAGAACAATTAAATTATTCAGTCAAGGTTAACTGGGTACATTCCCAGTAACTAATGGGTCATGGTCTTAATTTTTACTATACTTAAATGCCATAATTTAATAGAAGGATCTATAAGACTTCTACAGATTTTTCTACTGCATTGCCTTCCTTCCATTCGCCAGCCATGATCTTTTCCACTACAAGTACAAAGTTTCTATATATATATATATATATATATATATATATATATATATATAAACTAGATAGCATATATAGCTTATGTTTTTCTATCTTTGTGATAAAGAAAAGCGAAAGACAGAGAATTTAAGTTAATCAGTAAGCCATGGCAGCCTTTAACTTTGAGAAATTATGCTTATTGCTTGCAGTTTTTCTTTTTCTCCTCTTTCTCTTTCCCTTAAGTGGTCAGCACCATATCACCCTACTCTTCTCTTCTTTCAATCCCATAAAAGCCAACGGCTCCACATCACCACCAGCATCTCCAGTGCTGCATGGATTTGCTTCAACATCCATTAATACAAGTAATGAAAATGAGGCGAAGAGTCAGAAGGTGAGCCATACTGTTGAAAGTTCTTATAGCTTCTCGTGCGTGTTAGTTTTCAAACTTGCTGGTTTCTTTGGGCAATGATAATTTTTTCTTGAAAGATTTCCTCACGTTTTCTATGAATAGAAAAGGAGTGGCTTGGAGAGAGTGGAGGGGGGTTTAGCTAAGGCTCCGCACAGCTGTTCAAGAAGCTATTCGTTCAAAGAACTACTCTTCACAGAAGAAAGAGACCTTCATCACCAAAGGATCACATATCGGAGCCCCTATGCTTTTCATCAGTTAAGTCTCCAAGGAAACTTCAAATTTTATTTCAAATGTTTGGCATTGAGCTCTTAAAATATTTCTTGACATAGTAATGGCGCCACAAACATAGTGAATGCTTGCAATGCCAACACAAAGCAGAGTGTACCAGAGTCATATTTTTCATCTTTTGGTCTTATGGGAGTTGCTTATGGATCTCGGTTTACAGTCTTACAGAGAAAGGGGCAGTCCCTTACCATCCTTAAAATTTCAATACCATCTCTTTTAAGGTTTAAACATGAAACCTCCAAGTAGAAATTTCAAGTCTTAAAGTTGAGGACTTCGAGCTGTGTTGTTTATTAAAGATTAATATAGTACCGATTCATTAATTCTCTCCTCCTTTTTCATAAATTAAAGTTAAATTTCATAGAAAATAATCTTCCTATACATCTTTTTATCATAATATAACCGGACTAAATATGGCAAAAATGTACAGATATATCTCCGAGTCTCTTAAATATAAAATTAAAAAAAATTAAAAGGGAAAAAAAAGCAGGGAGAATTGACCAGCTCATGCTCTCATTTCAGGCACCAGACGTCTCAATATCCAATTCTAAGCTCTTCAAGAAATTGATTAGAGTCCTGTGTAATGCTGAAGGGTTCCGGCCCACAAGAGATGTGCCTTTGCGAAAGACTTATATACCCTTCAAAGGCCTTGGTCCAGTCCATCTAGGGCAGGCTCATAACAGCCGGCCTATTCTAGCCTTCTTTGAAGGTAGGGCTCTAGGGTATATCGGGGAAGTCGTATTCCTTGAAGGACCAATTAGATAAGGAAGTTCAAGTCCATGAGCGCCTTCCAGAGGGTCAAAATTACACAAAAATAATGGGTCAAAGAATGTGCCGCAGTGGATAATAGCTACGTGGCTTATGCTTTGCACTGGGTAGAATATTTTTTTTTCCAGTAAAAAAAATATATATATATAGGTTTTTTCTATTGTCTTTTGGATATACAAAAATTTCTAATTATAAATTGAAATACTCATACATGTATATAATTAAATAAATTGATATTTGATCTCATAAAAAATTAAATGTGAAAGAAAAGTGAAAAAATCACGAAGATCAATTTTCAAAAAATCAAATGATAAATGATGAAATTAAAAAAAATTAAAAATATCTAAAAACAATCAAATTCAACTCATGTGAACATTTGAAACTCGTGACCGTGACCATAAGATGGGGATTGATTGCATATAAGGCAAAAAAAAAAAAACAAGGCAAAAATCTCAATAAAAAAATATCAAGGATTAAAACTGAAAAAAATAATAAAAAAAAAATCTAAGTCAACCAGGATAAACCCACTAAACCT
>Ga0307515_10009709_pt1 | contig 18550 bp, 10 predicted proteins | sample 17_EM_MG_FD_194513 | JGI IMG/M metagenome (GOLD analysis project Ga0307515, IMG submission 194513) | Populus trichocarpa ectomycorrhiza microbial communities from riparian zone in the Pacific Northwest, United States - 17_EM | ecosystem: Host-associated > Plants > Roots > Unclassified | place...
TTCTCTTCCGCCCTTTCTAATTGGTTTGTCCACTTTGTTTGGAACGCCTTGGGCCAAAGGGGGAGTGTTGGCACGGGATTTGGCCCGGTGGCTTTTGTGACGTTTGGCCTAAGGCTCGGGCATGAAGCCGGTGGCTTACGGCCCCCATTGGCCTCGCCTGCCCCCATGCTGAGGAGTAGGGCTAGCCCCGGCAGTGATGCCCGGCATTGGTCTCCGGATGTGATACTCGGCTTCGCCGAGTATGCTCTCTCCTTTCCCATATATATTCGCCTGTCTTTCTCTCTCTTTGCTCTTCAGACAATCACTTTTGTACGATAGTCAATTCAATATCTCTATTCGTACTCGATTGATCTCAACAGGATCCTGAACACAAAAAGGAACACTAGCGGTAGGATTACGGCAATCACGCACCAGAACGCGATAGCGGCGATCGCACTGATATACCACGATGTCATCATCACCGCCGGATGCATGGTCGACAAGGGAGTGATCGACATTGAAGAAAACGAGTCCTGTGAGTGGTTCAAGGTCCATGCTGTACCACCCATGAGGTACATGGGAAGAAGCAGGACGGGCCTGCAAAAGATGCAGCATGAGATCCACGCTGAGAACGAAGGGGGAACGGTCCCAGTCCAGCTACGGTGGCTGGCAAGCCCCCACGGCATCAAGAGGAGAAGGCAGAAGGGGGAGATCTCCGCATCGTCAGTGGTCTTCGTAGTAAAGGGGAGCAAGGTGACACAAAGACTGGTCAAGGAGGGCATCAAGGCGGTTGGAGTGTGGTACCGAGTCAAACCGTTCATGAATGCAGCTCCAGACCCCAGGTGCGAGCACCGCCGCGGATGGGACCACATAGAGAGCAAGTGCAGCGGTAAGCGCCCGTGCGGCTACTGCTCAGGGCTGCACCGTACCAGCGACAATATGTGCAACGTTGTGGGGTGCACAGCAAAGCTGGGCGCTCTCTGCGGCCACACACAAGAGAACTGCCCCAACTGCAGAGGTAACCACATCTCATTCAGCTGTAGGTGCGCAAAGAAGGCGGAAGTCACGAGAGTGGCACCGGAGGAGAGGAGAAGAGAAACAGCAGGACCGACCATGCGGGGCAGGGGAGCACCCACAGGGACGAACAAGATCGCGCTCGGCCAGCGGGCCGAGGGACTGGGAGGAGGAGGCAGAGCCCGGAGTGAAGAGGAGATGGCGGACGTGGTATGTCCACAGGAACCACCAAGAGAGAGAGAAGGAGTCGGAATCAGTCATCTGGCGTACAATATCAGAAAAAGGAAGACAGTCTGGATGGCAGTGGGCAAGGGGAGCGGCTTTCCAAACAACGAACGGACTGACTTGAGCAAGAACCCGCTCAGCGACGTAATTGTGGTCGACATTGAATGCAGGGGAGACAAGATGACAAGGATTGTGAACATCTACGATCAGAGAGAAGGGGAGACAGGTGAGAGACCATCGAAGAGACTGAACTGGCAGAGAATCATTCGGGATGGGTGAGGCGGTACGGTGCTCGCAGGAGACTTCAACGGCCACAGCCAACGCTGGGACCCGAGATGCACGGAACGGAGGGACTCCACATTCAGGGAAGCTATTAAAGATGACCACAGGCTGGTAATTGGGAATGATGACCGGCCCACTTACGATTGGACAAGGCACGACAGCATGGGCGAATTCGTCATAGACCTGACCCTGGCGAACCGACCTTTCGGGAAATGGATGATTTTGGACGGGAGCTATGCCACAGGGTCCGATCAGGAGATCATAGAGTAGGAATTGCAAATGGAGAAGGAGGAGGAAGCAGGGGGCACACAAGTTGTAGGGTGGAATCTAGCAGCCATGTCACAGGAGGACATGGAGATGGCTGAGGAGCTGTGGAGACTGCGGGCAAATGATAGGGCACACATAGGAGCGGAGAACACAGGGGACGAGGTCGAGAGCGAGGCCGAGTGGTGCCAGGAAGCACTGAGCAAGGTACTTGACATCACAGCTAAGAAAATCACGATCTGTGCGTACTCAAAGAGATGTTGGAATGGCGAGATTAAGGAGAAGAGGAGTCAACTAGGGAGAGAGAAGAGAACAAGGCGCAGGTCTGAAGCGACAGCCCAGGCCAAGGCCGAGCTGCAGATGTCAGTCCGGAGAGCAAAAGACAAGATGTGGAATGACTTTCTGAAAATCCTGAGAGGAGTCGAGGTCTGGAGAACGGCGAAGTGTGCCAACCCACGGGCAGGAATAACCGTGGAGGCCTTCACCGATAGAGATGGGAAGCAGGCAAACATGATCGCCGAAAAGGAAGAGATGCTGACACGAGAATCCTCTCCCCCAGATGAGTATGACCAATACTTAGAACTACTCCCGGCAGGACAAGCACACCAGTCCGTCACTGAGCAAGCGGTCGAGACAGCCCGATTCCCGCAGTCCATCAAAAAAGTCCCTCGCCCAGCCAAACTGTCTTTTGGAGCCGTATGCCTACTCTGGAAGTGGGACAAAGAGAGAATTGTGGAGTTGGCGAAATCAGCCGTCCAGACGGGCCGACACCCAGCAGTCTGGAACCAGGCGAGTGGGGTCGTAATCCGCAAGCCAGGGAAGGACAACTACATGAAACCCAAGGCTTACCGCTCGATCTCCCTGCTGAGCTGCATGGGGAAGGTGATTGAAAAAGTGGTCGCAGAGCTACTGGCTGAATAGGCTGAGAGAAGAGGGCTGCTGAGCGACGGCGAGTTTGGATGCAGGAAAAGACGATCGGCAATTGACGCGGCGGCAATCATGGTTGACAGAGCACATGCAGCCTGGAGTGAAGGGAGCGTAGCAGGTGTGCTGCTGATGAACATCAAGGCAGCTCTCCCGAGTGTGGGGCGGGGGAGACTGGTCCACACACTGAAGGGCAAAGGGATTGACAGAGGCCATATACGATGGACGGCAAGTTTTCTCTCAGACCGAACCATTGAAATGGTCATCGAGGGCAATGTCATGGAAAGACGCCCGGTGGAAGCAGGAATACGACCATGTTCACCGGTGTCTCCGATCCTCTTCGCAATTTACACTTCAGGGCTTATAAAATGGGTTGAGGAGAGCGTCTCTGGAATAGAAAGCCTCTCCTTCGTGGATAGTGTAGAATGGATGGCGAGTGGGAGCGACATTAGTGAAGTCGTCAGAAAACCGGAATTCTGTGCCAGAGAGAGCATCGACTGGGCATAGAGCCGGGAGCTCGAATTCGACACCGCACAAACCGAGGCGGCTCTCCTCACATGCAGACGATGCCACAACATTCACCTTCGGCCGAAGCTGGCAGCAAAGATACGAGTTCGGAATGGCTTTGCCAGATTTAACAAGGAAACCACATGATGGCTGGGAGTTTAGATGGACGCCCACCTGACCTTCAAGGAGCATCACAATCAATGCATGATGAAAGCTAGAGCTGCAGAGGCATGACTCAGATCACTCACACGAACGTATGGAGTCGTACCAGGACGTGAAAGTGTAGTACAATTAGCCTGCATCCACGCTGTCGCGCTGAATGGCAGCGAGTTCTGGCGGGATCCGAAGCCAGGCAGCCGGCGGGATAATCTTCAGCTTCTCCTAAATCGTCAAGTCAGGTGCACCCTGGGCACGCTGCCTACAACTCCGAGAGATGTGTTTATGCAAGACTCAGGGCTTACACCTGCGACAGTGGCCCTCGACGCTAGACAACAACATTTCGTGGCGAGGCTAGCAAATGCCTGCACAGTGTCCAAGTCAAAGAAGCTTTTCGAGTATCCCACACCTGGGGCACCGGTAGGCAAATGGGCTGCCATACAGCACGCACGCGGCAGGAGAGGAGAGACAATGTGCTGGCTAGACCCTGGGGAGAAGCCAGCTGTCAACACCACCATACTAGAGGATGACACCGAGGCCAACAGAGCCGCCGGGCTATGAGTGAAAGAGAAAGAGGGGAAGTCGTGGTCTGGCACTTGGACATGGTGGACGGACAGATCACGAACAGATGATGAGAGACTGGGAGCCGCAGCTGGGTGTCGGAACGGAGACGGCTGGAAGGTATTCCAAAGCTATGTGGGCACGGGGTGAATGGAGTGATTCAACGCTGAACTATGGGTGATCGGAGTCGCACTTCGGAAGTCCGTTGCGCAAGCGGAAGCATGACCAGTACACGGAGTCATGACAGTGGCGGTCTTCAGAGATTCGCAGGCAGCCATCAGACGGACGGCGCACCAGGACCGAGGGCCATGGCAGCAGCCAGCAAGAGCGGTTAACTAGCGTGCTAGGGCCCTCCACGCCCAGGGCATCGACGTCGTGATCCACTGGGTCCCGGGGCACTCAGGCATCCCTGGGAATGAAGAGGCTGACCGCCAGGCAAACAAGGCATGAGAAGGTCGAGGGTACACAGTACATGAGCGTATATGTTCTAGTCAGTTCACGGAGAATGTCAGTCCGCGGAGTGACTAGTCAACCCGCAGAGTCACTGGGCTCCATGAACTGACCGCTCACTTCATGGAGTCTGCCACAACTCCGTGAACTGACCAGTCACTTTGTGGAGCCATGGCGACACTCAGAAAATGACAAAAGTTTGGTTTAATTAAGTCTACGAGCATTTATCCCATTAACAAGCGTTGTATATCTGTAATATGTACAATACATTGCTCTTTCAACTCCCGGTCTTTGATTTACAATATCTTTAAAATTGATAGAGCAGCTTTAAAAATACACTCAAAAATCGCCCAAAATCGATGATTTTGCACAACTATTCTATTAATATGAGAGATATAGTCAATTGGAGACCAGGAGGTGAAAGCGCAATTAATTGTGCTTATTTCATGTATACATAACTTTGGGATCAGAGCAACTGTTAATTGTGTATGAGCATAATTAGCACTGGTTAGTTCACGGATCCGTGATCTGACTGGTTCATTCACGGAAGGTGGGACTCCGTGAACTGACTAGTCACTCCGTGGACTGACATTCTCCGTGAACTGACCAGAACAGTATATACAGTTCGGCTGTGAATAGAGCCAGACGAATCTCGGAAGGAAGAACGGTGGCGAAGGCAAAGTGGGAAGCCGAGAGGTGCTCCATGCACTACGGCTATAGGCTGAAGGGAAAAGCCGGAAGCAAGAGATCCGTCCCAATGACAAGCATGGAGCCACTGGCTGCGAGGTTCTATAGACTGAAGAGCGGGCATGCCCCGACTGGAGCGTACCTAAAACGGTTTGGGCACCGAGAGCACGACATATGCTGCTGGTGCAGAGGGGGAGCAGTACAGACGCGGGAGCATCTCTTCCGCCACTGCAGCCGATGGAAAGACCAGCAGACGACACTCTGGAAGACAGTGGGAAAGGCCACAGGCTGGAAAGCGCGCAGATGCCGACATGTGCAGATTTCTGAGCTGTTTCCATGGAGATATGCGACCAAGCGGTGATGGACTTCCTGGCAGCCACTGACGTCGGGAAGTTCCCGCCCAGGCAAGCGGAGGAGCGCGAGCAGGAGGAGTGCGGGCAGGAGGAGCGCAGGCAGGAGGAGCGCGGGCAGGAGGAGCGCGGGCAGGAGGAGGGCGGGCAGGAGGAGCGCGGGTAGGAGGAGGGCGGGCAGGAGGAGGGCGGGCAGGAGGAGCGTGAGTAAGGGTGTTTGGAGCGGTGGTCTCTCTTTTCGTTGATCTCTTTTGTTCTTCTCAATCTTTTTGCTTTTCATGTGTCAAAGGGGACGATGGGTAGCAGGTGGGAGCTCCGCCATCTAGCCGGCTCGCCCGGAGGTGGAGGGGATTTTTTGGGTCCTGTCATACTCTAATTAGAGTGCATACAGTATGAATAAAACAAAACAAAAAACTCGAAATATTGACATCAATGAATCTTGTCCTACGACTATGTCGATTTAAGCTTCCACTTGAGTAGATGATCCATCCACACATCCGCAACCTTCGGTCCGAAACCCGGTTACATTCTCTAGCTTATACCAACGACATTCAATTCAAAGAATCGCCTGTTCAGTTTTCTATCGCTCGATAGTGCAATTACATCCGTCCTACCAGGCCTTGATCGTATGCCGCCGCCATCCAATTTCTCTACTCGTCGATTCTCCAAGTATTCGGACACGTGATAAGCGCCTGGCGTGGGTCACTTGTCCGAATACTTGGTAAACCGACGAGTAGCTGTGTCCAAGATCACAATATATCACTCCCCGACTTATAATTTCAGTTTGTTACTTTGGATGCTTCTTTGACTTGATTGATTGATCTTCTCGAGGCCAGAAGGCCCGTATATATACAGACTTGTTTCCCATATTCTCAGCCATATTCGTGTCCATATCTATCTCCGTTTGCTCATCCGTTTGCACTGATATGAGCCGCTCTGTACTGATAAGAGCCGCTCTCATGAGGCATATCTTCATACACCAACTGCATATCAAACGGACCTGAGCTGTGAGGCTCACGATGCAGGTACAGTTTGCTAAATTGTGAGATGTTGCATACATAGATCTCAGCTTTTGTATTGCCGGAGATGATAGCTCGCATGGGAGGCTGCGAGATGGCTGGAGATTGCTGTCTCGCTGATGGTATTCAGCCTGATTTATACATAGATGCGTACACACGCATGCGTACTTGTACTCTCGTATATATATGGCCTTGTGGCCCTCTTAGATAGGATACAATAAAGCTTCTCTATCTCTATTTTGAACAGTAGAGTGGAGGATGGCAAGAGTGAGAAATTGTGTGGTGGGGGTGTACTGGTGACTCCTTCACTTGCCTTCGTTCTAGACCTCATAGTAACACTTACTATCCGTACAATTCTGAGAATGAAATCTAGAGGAGTTTAGAGGAACCATCTACACGATATCGTACTTGTCCAGCGCGACTCTGATACTCTTCATTCGCCACTCCATCGGCGTTCCGGTTATCGTTGTATATAAGACACAGATTCCGCTTCGAGATATATCAATAGACTTCGACTGCAACACTGAATTCAACACATACTGTTACTTTAAGATCTCGAATGAGGTCACTGATACACTGAGTCACCGAATAGACTCACAGGTAGACTCATAGCTCTAGGAGTGTTGGAAATGCTTCTTTAAAGGCACTAGAATAGGCACAGAACAGTAAAAGATATTTAAGTGCATGACTTGGGTTAGGGTTCTTTTTATAGCAGTAAAAGGCACCATAGAAATAACATTGAAATAGAGCTGCCCAATTTCTAAGGGTGTCATTTTCTCTATGCATTTTCACCTCTGTGCATATTCACCTCCGTACATTTTCACCTCCGTGCCAATTCTCCCCTGTGCCTTTTCTCACCCGTGCCGTTTCTCTTCACCTGTCATCTGCTCCTTTTCGTCCTTTTCGTGCCTTTTACCTTCAAATTTTGAAATCTGTAAAGACCTTCGTCACTCCAAAGGCAGTGACTACAGACATCAACCAATAGTGGGAGTACCGATTCCTCTGCACCCCTCAACGCACCCAACATCCTAACTCTCTCGCCATTGCTAATTCTGCGTTGTAGAATTTGCCCGCTGGTCTCGACTCTGTCGTTGATGACTTCAGTTGGTTAAGTCTAGGGAGGAGAAGGAATGGTGGTGGCAGCGGCGCTGTGGTGGTGGTGGTAGTGATGTGGCATGCAGAGAGTGCCGGCAGAGGAGGTCAGTGGTGAATATTGTATGGAGGAGGCAGGTGAGAAGCCGTTCGAGAATAACCAAAATCTATCATTTGTGCCCACCCCTTAGTGGAAGGAAGGTACAGTACCACACAAAGAGGTACAAATTAGAGCGGCCATACACCTCGGCCTCGAATAGGGTTAGACGAATCTCCGAGGGAAGATCAGCAGCTAAGGCGAAGTGGGAGGCCGACAAGTGCAGCAAGCACTTCAGCTACAGACTCAAGGGCAAGGCAGTGACCAAAAGACCTGTCCCGATGACAAGCGTAAAGTCGCTGGCCGCCAGGTTCTACCGACTCAAGTCCGGGCATGCGCCCACCGGAGTCTACCTAAAACGGTTCGGCCACCGAGATGACGACAAATGCTGGTGGGGTGGAGGAACAGTGTCCCAGACGCGGGAGCACCTCTTCCGCCACTGCAGCCGGTGGAAAGACCAGTAGACAGAGCTCTGGAAGGCGGTGGGAAAGGCCACGGGATGGAAAGCGGGCAGATGCCGACACATGCAGATCTCGGAGCTTTTTTCCATAGAAGAGTGCGACCAAGCGGTGATGGACTTCCTGGTGGCCACCAAGGTCGGGAAGTTTCCGCCCAAATGAAGTAGCGGTAGGGAGCGGGCTCAGGGCTTGGGGCTCAGGAGCGGCAGTGGCAGTAACGGGGTTATACCTTCCTTTCTTTCTTTCTTTCTTTCTTTCTGTCTTTCTCTTATCTTTCATTTGTCAGCGGGGACGAAGGGTACCGAGGGGGGAGCTCCGCCATCTAGCCGGCTCGCCCGGAGGCGGAGGGGGTTATCAGGGTCCTGTCATACTCTAATTAGAGTGAATACAGTATGATTAAACAACAACAACAAGAGGTACAAATAATACCACAATTACAAAAGCACAGCAGTACAAAAGTCATGGATGTATGGCACCTTTGGTGGGAGTCCTGCTTTTTCAAAGGCAGTGTTCTCTGGCGGCCCGGCTCAAATACAGGTACCTGCCGACTGACCGGCCGGTCAGGCCAGTCTGTGGGTTTTCGGAAACAGTTCGGCATTGTCGTGTCATTTTTGGACTACATAAATATGTAGGTATCTGCAGGTACCTGTCTTGACTGCATAAATACGGAGGTACCTGTGTGGAGTGCATGATGCCTGCAAGTACCTGTTTTGACTGCGTAAATACGAAGGTACTTGTTTGGACTGCATGTCTCCGGCAGGTACCTGTTTCGACCGGAAATATAAGCTACCTGTCGGTACCTGTAGATCGAAGCTGCTGATCAGTGATCATCGCAACAGGCTGGGAGATGACAATATTCGAGCAGCGCAGTATTTGAAATCATCGGATGAGGTTAAAACTGCGGAGGTGATGGAGGTCAAGAAGCGGCAGGATATGCTTGCTGCATTAGAGCGTCAGGACCCACGAGGCATATAGTCTAATGATTATGCGTGTACTTGAGTTCATTGTTTGCATGCGCGCGCGCCAGTGTCTATTAATGATAGCATACTTGCTAGAAAAGAGCCCTTGAATTCAGATATCTGGATTTCTTCAGTCCGACCCTGCCCAACCCCACGAGTTGGCAGGCCGGCCAGTCCAAGGCTCAAAAACGCCGGACTGGACTGTTGAGAACACTGTTGTTGTTGTTGTTTATTCATACTGTATTTACTCTAGCTAGAGTATGACAGGCCCTTATTCCCCTCCTCCTCTGGGCGAGCCGGTTAGATGGCGGAGCTCCCACCTACTACCCTTCGTCCCCGCTGTTGAGAACACTGTTCAAAAGTCAGAGGCTAAAAGGGTACGCAATAAAAGGCATCAAGACTTTCAAAAAGGCGCCAAAATCAGTTTTAGTACCTCCTGGTGCCTGTTTATTTTTCATTTGTATGGTGAAAAGGCATTGAAAAGCACATTTCCGAAACCCTTAGAGTAGACGATTGCTCACTCGCCACCCGCCACCCGCCACCCGCCACTTGTTGCGATATGTAGGGGAGTACCATGTTCATAGACCAAAAAAAAGAGAGGAAATAACTCGAGATATAATATAACGGAGTGGCGACTGATGCGCGGCCTGTTACCAACGTTATCATCATGATATAACACCATTCGCCACTCTGGGCATCTCCGCAGAGCCTCCAGACTCTTCATGTATATAGAAGTATAGACTTGACCCTTAGATAGTTCAAGAGACATCGTCTTCACCATAGCAGCAATATGTACTGCTAATTTTGACAGTTAATCCTCATACAAGACCGTAACGGTATAAACGATCCGTGTATATATTGTTACTTTGGATGGTTCGGTGACTTGTTGATTGACTTGATTGATTCTCTCTTGAGGGCCAAAGGCCCGTATATTTACAATCTCCCATATGCATACGCGTATGCTCTATCTGACATGAGACGCATCACCCTGGTCCTGATGCATATCCTCATACAGCCACCATCTTAATACAAGTCTTCATTCTCATACAAGACATCAGACGGTGCTGAGACTCACGATCCAAGTACACATGCAGCATATATGTGTTGCATGATCCTGACCGAGCTGAGCTTCAGCTGAGCTGATGTCAAGGCACACAGCCGGTAGGGCATAAGGCACCCAACTACTTTGTATATATCTCGCGTCTTTCTCCTGCTCTCCAGTCTCTGTACCTATGTCTATTCACACGGTTCTCCCCTTCCATATTTCAACAATATGCATCATTCTATTTCGAGTGATGCTTCATGATTAGCGTGACGAGTGACTCACGTGACCTCCGTGTGCGACAAATATATTGTACTAATCTCTGAGCGATTTAGCGCTGTCAGCCACCAACAGTAGTTCCATTTACTTTGAATCACGAGTATTCGGTTCTAGTGATGTAGATCAACAATGCTGGAATGGCGCATACTCGCGTAATTCGGCTCTGGGGTTGTAATAGGTACGCTGCTTTTAGGTACCTAGTGTGTATTCTAGCTGTGAACCATCTGAGCGAATAGGAGTTAAGGTAGACAAGATTTTACGCATACGTCATTTCTCGGATCCCTGCACGGAGCATCAGATGATGTGTCTGCCACTTATACGCATTCAGGTTGGTGTGACGAGCAGTAACACGTTTTGGTGCGGGGTAGCTCAGCAGGGATCATACAGATCATACATAAATTACGTCGTCTGACTACTCGAATAGTCTATCTCGCAACTCAGAGTCATTTCCGACAACCTCCAAATCTCCCCAAAACATCCAGTCAACCGTTTACAGCAACTCTCTCAACCATCACGACAGTTGAAAATGGCCGCAATTATCTCTTCGTAAGTTTTGCCGATAGCAGAGCGATATATAAAATTAATTTAGGTTAAGCTGCTACTTCGAATCTTCCCCTTTGACACTTCTCGTCGGCGCAGATAAGAAGCGGTACATGGTGCACTCTAGCCTTCTTGCTGCAAAGTCTGAAGCGGTGCGTACATTGTATGAGGGAGACTGGGCCGAAACCCATAGTCAAGAGATCGATTGGAGTGAATGGGAGGAAGCCACTGTGAAACACTTTCTGGAGTGGATATATACTGGGAGTTATACGACTTCAGAATACTCGGAAAAGAGCATTAAGATGCCGCCAACTGTACAAGAATGCCAACCGACGCCCGAGCCGTCTGTGGATAATTCCGAACTAGATCCGCTTCGCCCATTGACCCCACTTTCAACTTGCGTTACCACATATTCGACGCCTAGGCCCGAAAACGTACCTCTAGACGCAACCGACATTCCCGCAATGCTAATGGCCCACGCAAAGCTCTACGTCCTCGCTCAATATACCATTACTGCGGATCTCAAACATACTGCCCTCCAACAGCTGCACCAGATATTGATGCTCACACATCCAAGCGAGGACCAACGTGTCGTCGAAAGTGTTACCAAGTTGGTGGAATACACTTACGCAAATACGCATGCTCTTATTAGATCAGAGGAGCCATTACGGCGGGTTATCAGCACCTTTTGTGCAGTTCACTTGTTTGAGCTGCAGGGGCAACCCTCATTCCAGACGCTGCTGAATGAGGGAGGCGATTTTGCCATTGACTTTTGGGCGAAAGTAGGAAGGTTGGTTAGATCGGATAAAAAGCGAACTGACCGGGAGATTCAGAAGCTGAAGAAAGCGAATGAGCAATTGGAAGGTCAATGTACCTCCCTTCACGGACAGATCGAAACGTTGACGGATGAGAAGGCAAAGTTGGAAGTAACCAATACTGAGCTAGTCACTAACCGTGGCCTTTGCAGGAGGTGTCGTCGGTCCACGGGAATATAGTGGAATGACTATTACACGAAGGGTATACGATAATGATAGGGTGGGGTTAATTGCAATTTGTGGCGCTTCAAGTACTCAAGTACACTGACTGTAGTTAACTAAATATGTTGACGGAGTGAAGGTCTTTTGCTCAAGATCATCAACGGGTATCGTGTGATTGCTTAACTGGAGTCAACTATTACGGAGATTACCATATCTAGTATAGTTTATTTTCTATCTCAGTTACACAAGACCGTTCACGAAAACTGCCTATTCAAGTCTTATGTTCGGCGAGAAGCAGTAAACCAGCACCTAATTGTACGTGCTCAGCGAGGACAACACCGCTTGTTGTAGCCTTATAACTATCATTACTCCGGTTAGGCAGTGAACGATCCAATGTTCGGATGGAAATGTCGTCAAAAAACCGGTCCCGCGTATCTGTTGCCGGCGTAGGTAACTGATAGCCATAAGAAATCTTAGGACATTGTTCAAAAATGCAGATTACCCAACAACCAGCCAACGGTGAGAAGGTCGGGCTGTCCAGAGCAATATATAACTCATACCACTACATGTTAATCAAAAATTGAAGTTATTAAACAAGATTTGGGTTGAAAATGTAGTGATAGTTTGTAAAGTTGGCGGACAGTTGACCAAACCCCCCCTTGTTGCACCGTAGAGTAGAAACTGAATTCGCAGAAAATGTTGTCAGGGTATCTAGTGCATCTGAAATGCGATTTCGTGCCGCTCTTGGTGTATTGGTCTAGGAGTGCTCAAGATAGGCTGTATCTCAATGATGACAATGTGGGAGATACTCTATCCCCTGGACGGTAACGGTTCGCGGCCCATACGGGCCGCCCGTGTAACCACCTCACCACACATCCAAAAATGGTCATCAGAGCCCATCCTGTTTATGAAGTCTTCTTTAGTAGCAAATAAAACATTCGGTGCAAGTGAATTGTAAATTATATGTGATGTGACTTAGTAAGTCTTACTGCCCCACCAAAATTTGTTCTCTGGACTGGCAACTCACCCATGTCTATGCATCACTACCCACCTTTCTCCTTTACAGGTGATTCAATTCCACACAACAATGCCTTTCATTATTGAGACACCTCAGTTACATGCATTTTGAGCATGCTTAGCAAAGGTTGGATGGAGATTTTATATTTCTGGATGGCCTTTCCTGCAGGACAAGCTACCATCCCAGCTACATTCCCGGTTCAATGTGAACTGAAAATATGCTACGACTCCACTGATACCTGAGCGGTAAGGATATGCCCTCTCTGATGTTGGATATTGTTGGTTTCCACCTTGAGCAGTATAATCGCTGTACGATGTGTATTGATTTCCCCTGTGGTCAAATAGCCGAGCAAGATCACTGAGAAAGTAACATCAACAATCAGCTCTACCTCTTTTTCCATCAAAAGTTGGGAAATGAGCAAAAATAGATTCTAACTCAATTAGCATTGAAAGAGAATGCCAGGATTTAATAGAATACCTCACCACTAGAAATAATGGATATAGACAATATTCTAGCACATGTATATTCGATCACCGCTACAGGACATGTGGACCCCCATCTATGTGTACTTTACATCATCCATTGCACTTCAGTTTGACTTGTACCTGTACACACGCCCAGTGTTCCTAAGCGGCCCGGACGGCCGGCTGGCTATTTAGTGGCCTGCAGGCCCGGCCCAGCCCGCCCTCCATTCTGAAAGCCATCGCTAATGGCGGCCCGGCCCGTCCTGGGTCAGAAGCCGCCCGGCCTGCACCTGATTTAAAAAACCTGCACCGGCCTGCATAAGCCTTGGCCTGGTTGATGGATGGAATACGGCAATGGCAGGGCTACGATGATTGAGTTGGATATGGTTTATGTTTCGTACTTTGGAGACTTTCTTAGTAAACGAAAGCAGAGAATCTTTCGAACAAAATATTCTGTTTTGGCTTAGTCCGCCAAACAAAGCCACGCGGCCGCCAAGAGAAGCCGCCCGGCCGCCAAGGAAAAGCCGCCAGGCCGCCAAGAAAAGCCACCAGGCCGGCCAGAAAGCCACCAGGCCCGGCCCGGCCCTCATCTGAAAGCTGCCGCTAAGGCCGGCCCGGCCCAGCCTATGCAAAGCAGGGCCGGCCTGGCTGCTTAGGAACACTGCGCACACCAAATACTTACAACAGAGGGTGTGGTGAGTGCTGCGTTTTCCTAATAGAAAACCTGGGTGATACTTGTCGTAAAGTATATCTCTCCTGGACATGGAGCTATCTAAGTGTGTACCCACACTAAAATCCGGATAAACATCACTTCTACACAACAAAAAATCCTGCCAAGTGGAAATTATAAACCAACAGGAACACAATATATGGGCTTTAGGTTTTGCAGACTCATTTTGTGCTCTCCTTCTCTGTATCGCCCATTCACTGTTTGTGGTGTTTTGCACGGGAAGAGATATTGAAATGTCGAGTATGAAATCGAACTATTATTCTTTACATTGCGTATGTGCCACAATAATTCATGTCCAGACTCCAAATGTCAGTCAGATTGGTCATTCTCAAGCTTCTGATAATGTAGAGATGATATAATGGACAGTCGTGTACTTATGGTATGTTGACAATGGTGTTGCATGATCCAACATTCAGTCACTGTTCAGGTCAAGCAAGAGTAAATTTTGCAAGTTGGACACACATAGTTAATCCCACTTAATGTCATACTCAGAAATGGTATTCTTGCTTCAACTAGAACTAGTGCTGGCAATGGTTTTGGACCGTCGTTTGGGGTACCAGTGAGGGTAGAACCCGAACTGTTTTCAACTGTGTGATTTGGGTGCGCATTACACCGGGACCATCAATTCATGTATATTTCAATGGTAATTGCCCAACCAGTTTGAATTTAGCCGGTTATCAGAGGGTGCATCAGTAGATTTATATAATGCGCTTCATTTTGGTGTTTGATAATGGTATCTTATCAAAATCTCTTATTCAATTTCCGGTGTTTTTTTTTTGCATGTTGTGCAGTTTTTGATATCGATTTTTATGGAATTTGTGTTTTTCCTTGTATATTTTGTATTTATGCTTATAAAGGCTGTTAATAGTTCGGTTATGAGCTGAAGAATCCGCATGATGCCTTGATTGCCTCCTGCGCAAGACCAAACATTGTTCACACTATGTTGACATTTATTGGCAAAATGCGGGATTGTAGATGTTCTGCATTGGTTTACCCGAGAAGGCTGCCACTACTTCGTATTTGCATTGTTCCCATAATGCGCCACTTGCATTACCTAAGATGGAAAACCAACAAGCTCTGCCGCTCCCTTGATGCTAGTTTCCACGATTGTGCAGCGAGCATGCAGCCATTGTTTTGCGGCTGACGACGGCCAATAGCTTGTTAATGGACGTTTGGAACTAATGTTGACAACGGTTTGGAGTTACCCGGCCGTGGTCCGTATTGCAAGCAAACCCAAGGTCCCGGACCGGGTCAGGAACAGCTAAGGCACCGGATCGGGTAACTAGCACCGGGTTGTAATGCGGACAGAACATACAACCGGGGGTTTTGGTCCAGGTTGGAACAGGACTGCAGTTTCATTTTACGGTTCGCACAACATGCGCTGCAATTAAGTACATCAGTTCTGATCATATCATGACATGAACAATACGTAGATTGTTCACTGTTACCAGCTGTTTCACCTCCTGAGGTCAGATTTGGGATGCGACCCATATGCATCGAATTGCTGTCAACAACAGCAAATTGCATGTAAAAACCAGCGGTTTTCGATTACGACTGAACGAACATTGGTCAGATTGCAATTCTGAATGCCGGAGGATGCAAACCAACCAAGATTGAACAATCTACGTATTGATCATGACACGATATGATTAGAACTCAGATACTTAGTCGGGGCCAAAGTGGTGAGGTTGAAATGGAAGGTTTCTGGTCGTAAAACTGGGCGAATTGCAGTTGCCCGAGTTTTGGTGAGGTAAAACCCGTTGGAATGGGCCGGTGCGGGATTGGCAGTGGGTCAAGTACCGAACCGGGAATGGGGACACATTGCTTACACTATCTGGAACCCATCGTCACTTGGATTACCCAAGATGCAAAGCCACCAATGGTTGAAGTTGTGTTGATGGTTATGTTCAGGATGGAGCAGTGACCGTGTTGTATTCTCTGTTGCACATTGAGGTTGCCAATAAGTTGGTCATGCATAACAGAGAGCAAATCCCATTTCAATTACCTTACTTACAATACCAAAAATTGTTGGCGCCCCATGGATACGCATGGTATTGTATTGTCCATTCAAAATGTACCGCCATCGAGAATTGCATTTAGAATGATTTGAACTTATTCATTGCCATTCAGACTGGTTGGGACTCGTCCCTTTGGCAAAGCCGAGCCCAGTAATATTGTTGCACAGGTCGCTCTCATTCTATTAAAAGTTATATATCTTGCTAAATGATTTATTTTGCCCAGTATACATCTGTTTATCAACCAATATCCACATGCGATTGCTCACAATCGTCCCATAATTGTTCTCTTAACGAAATGCTCCATCACGCAAAATCAAGAACCTCGTGAAAACATGTTGATGGATTCTGTCCTACTTTGTCTTGTATCCCTTGTTCCTCCTGGTTTCTATTGCATTTGCAATCATGATCGCCTTTGAAGCCTCTTCCTTTGACCTCCATGTTGGATGCATCAATCCAGGAACATGTGCAGTGGTATTCAAATGCCACTGCTGTGTACTTTCCGGATCCTCGAGGCCATTGTCTGGATCCATATACGTTTCAACATCTGGCACCCAGTTGTCTTCACTTTCATTTGGATTAGCCAAGTCATCATTCCGGTTATGCCCATATTCATTGTCCAACATGCTTACAGGTGCACTTGAGTCCACATGTGAGATGCTAATTAGTATAATTCTGTGTGTAAGCCTGTGTAGTCGAGCGCAGGCATATGTGGCTGTACATTTGGCCAATATCGTAAAAGCACTATGGTTGCTTCCCACAATCCAGCAACGATAATATGTATTCAAGAAATCTTGCAGCGAAGAGTGAGCAGAGAGGAAGTGGGCAGTTACGTTTTCTGGGCAAAGAACAGTGCATGCTGGGATAGAAAATCAGCCTCCTAGGGTTCGTGAAAATCAAATGGACAGCTGCTTTTCTTCCCAATATGGCGCTGCATCGTATCCGCAGACACTCTGGAGGAGCAAAAGAAGGTGTGCACCTCGTCGTGACCAACTCAGACAGCCGACACCAGAACTGACTCCACTTCCAACCTGAAAGGCACCTGCACCACCCAGTGATAATATGGGTGTAGAATGTTCCCAAACCGAAGGTGTGCAACCCAGATATGTGTAAATACATACTCCTCATCCCATCTCTCAGTTCTTCACTCATGACCCATATGGCAAGAAGAGCAAGTGCGATACAGATTGTATTCCAGATGTGCTGTGTGATGAAGCAAGATCAACTGGTTGGTACACTGTCTGCTGCGAGGTAATGTAGCTGACGTCCATTCGGCAGATGAGAGCACCCTATTGAGCGCACCTGCATGCAAAGATGAGCATTGATAGAAAGGACATGGATTATTTAATTCATCATTATCTACAATTAGTGGACACTTTAAATTATAATTTAAAGGATAGATTTAAATGTATTATTAAAGAATAATGTATTAATAAAGGAGAAAGTACATGAAGACGATAGAAAGGCTGCCAAGACACCATTCGTGATATATGATGCCATATGAAATGATTGCAGATTAGGTTTATGCCAGAGACAAAGTGAGTTTCCATGGAGCGTGAAGGCTTCTTGGAATTGTAAGTCTGGTAATTGAAACGTGATTTGGTCAATGTGACACATAATGAAAGTATTGGCTGCCTTTATCCCTTGGATCGTAACGGTTCCCGGCCCATACGGGCCGCCCGCGCAACCACCTCACCACACGTCCAAAAATGGTCATCAGAGGCCATCCTTTTTATCAAGTCTTCTTTAGTAGCAAATAAAACTTTCTGTGAAAGTGAATTGTAAATTATATGTGATGTGACTTTGTAAGTCTTACTGCCCCACCAAAATTCGCTCCCTGAACTGGCAACCCACCCCATGTCTATGCACCACTACCCACGTTTCTTCTTTACAGGTGATTGAATTCCGCAAAACGATGCATTTCATCATTGAGGCACCACAGTTACTTGCATTTTGAACATGCTTAGCAAAGTTCAGTGTTCGAAACGGGCCCGGCCAGCCCGAGGGCTTTCAGGCGGGCTTTGAGGCGGCCGGGCCGGGCCGGTAATCTCAAAGCCCACGAGGCCTCGGGCTTTTTAATTAAAAGCCCAGGGGCTATGTCAAAGCCCGCAGGCTGTATGGGCTTTCTTCAGAAAAGGAGTCAGACGAAGCTATTTTGAGCTGAATGGGTGACATGGAAGCAATTATAAGTGGATGAGGTGAAAAGAGTGGTCGTATTACTATACAGCCTATATCATTATGTAGCTTAGACCAGTGTTCAAAATGGGCCCTGCCGGCCTGAGGGCTTTTTATCGGGCTTTGTGAGGCCCACCCTGCATATCTGAAACATGAAACACAGGGTAAAAACTTCATTGGACGACGATATATTTCATTATTTTCAGTGGTGCGAGGAAAACAATCGCTATTATTAGCGTTCTGTACCAAATTTAGGGCCGTCATGTCTCATAACTCGGCCCGCGGG